>Ga0081540_1002356_pt1 | contig 15443 bp, 18 predicted proteins | sample TabmetS2T1R1_FD_71024 | JGI IMG/M metagenome (GOLD analysis project Ga0081540, IMG submission 71024) | Tabebuia heterophylla rhizosphere microbial communities from the University of Puerto Rico - S2T1R1 | ecosystem: Host-associated > Plants > Roots > Rhizosphere ... | reverse complement strand
GGCTTCCTGGACCAGGTTCCGCAAACGTAAGGCGCAGGGTCCGCGGCCGTCCGCCGGACCAGGCGGGCGGTCGTGGCTGGCTTCCAAAGGTGCACGCGGCTGTCTATGGTCCCTCAAAAGACTGAGGAAAACGCCCGTGAGCACCGCTCCCCGCATCGACATCGATCCCGCCGCATTCTGGCAGGACCCCTACCCTATGCTGGCGCGCTTCCGGAAGCAGGCGCCGATTGTCTTCGTGCCGCAGCTCGGCAGCACGCTTCTGTGCAGCCGCGACGACATCTTTGTTTCGGAGAAGCGGATCGACGTGTTCTCGTCGCACCAGCCGCAGGGGCTGATGAACAGACTGATGGGCCACAACATGATGCGCAAGGATGGCGATGCGCACATGAACGAGCGCAAAGCGATCTTTCCGGCGATTTCGCCAAAGACGGTGAAATCGCACTGGACCGCGCAATTCCAGGCGCACGCCGACCGCATCATCGACGCGCTCGAGCCAAAGCCGTCGGTCGATTTCGTGCAGGCCTTTGCGCTGCCGTTTTCGGCGGAATGCCTGAAGACGATCACCGGGCTGACCAACATGCGCTTCGAGGACATGAACGCGTGGTCGCAGGGCATGATCGACGGCATTGCCAATTACGCCGGCGATCCCGCCGTGGAGGCACGTTGCCATGCCTCCACCGCCGGCATCGATGCTGCGATCGACGACATGGTGCCTGTACTGTCAAAGCAACCGGATCTCAGCCTGCTCGGCGTGATGCTGGAATGCGGCATGCCGATGGAGAGCGTGCGCGCCAACATCAAGCTCGCGATCTCGGGCGGCCAGAATGAGCCGCGCGACGCCATTGCCGGCACGGTGTGGGCGCTGCTGACGCATCCGGACCAGTTCGCGCTCGCGCAAGGTGGCACGATCTCCTGGCTGCAAGCCTTCGAGGAGTATGCGCGCTGGATCTCGCCGATCGGCATGTCGCCGCGACGCATCGCCAAACCCTGGCGCATCCGCGACGTCGAATTCGAGCCGGAAGAGCGCGTGTTCCTGATGTTCGGCTCCGCCAACCGCGACGAAAAGCATTTTGACAATGCGGAAGCCTTCGACGTCAGGCGCGACGCCAGCAAGAGCATCGCCTTCGGCGCCGGCCCGCACTTCTGCGCCGGCGCCTGGGCCTCGCGCGCCATGGTCGCCGACGTCGCGCTGCCCGCGATTTTCGCGCGGCTGAAGAATCTGCGGCTGGTCGAGGAGCCGCGGATCGGCGGCTGGGCGTTTCGCGGCCTGCTCGACCTGCCGGTTACGTGGGACCGCTAGCGGCGCAACGCCGCGGGCGGGCCGGACACAAAATCGCGAAAACAACCCCATGCAAAGTAGCAAGCGCCCCTTGCAAGCGGGCGTCTCTTGGCATATGTGCCTGGCATATGCCAAGAGGGATTCATGTCAGAACTCCGTCATGTCAGATTGTTCCGCAACGGCCGCAACCAGGCGGTACGCATTCCCGTTGAGTTCGAGTTGCCGGGAAACGAGGCAATCATGCATCGCGACGGCGACCGGCTGGTGATCGAGCCGATCCGCAAGCGCGGCCTGCTGGCGTTGTTGAAGACGATGCGACCGATCGACGAGTTTCCTGAAATCGACGATCCGATACCGTCGCCGGAGCGCGGACTTTGACCCGCTATATGCTGGACACAAACATCATCTCTGACCTCATCAGAAACCCTCAAGGCAAGGCAGCGAAGCGGATCGCGAGGGTCGGCGAGGACAAGGTATTCACCAGCATCGTCGTGGCGACGGAGTTGCGGTACGGGTGCGCGAAGAGCGGATCGAAGAAGCTGCTGAGCGCAGTCGAAGACCTGCTTGCCGAAATCGAGGTGCTTCCCTTCGATGCACCTGCAGATACGGAATACGGTGAAATCCGCGCCGGACTGGAAGCGGTCGGAAGATCGATCGGAGGAAACGATCTACTGATCGCCGCGCACGCGCTCGCGACTGAGGCCATCATCGTGACCGCCAATGCCGACGAATTCAAACGCGTTCGTGGATTGAAGGTTGAGAACTGGCTGGCTTGAGCGCTACCACCGCAACGCCATCGCAAGCCGCACGCCGACGGCGGCTTGAGGCACTCCCGATCCCGGAAGTAGCTCAATGATTTCAAGCTCTGCCGACGTGCGTTGAGCCACTTTTGTGCCACGAAACGCGTGAGAAGCCTCGGGAACGCGCGGAGCGCTCTTGCACTTCCGGCCAGTGGCCCAAGATGCCGGCCCGCTCCGCGACGCTAGTGAAATCCATAGCTGGCGTGTTCTCTGAAAACCAATAGCATCGATCGTCGTCTGTGCACCGGGGAATGGCTGGCGCCGCGTCGGCACTGCATCGTTCGCGAATTGCGATCGCACCCTAGGGGCACGAGCATGGAAGGGAAAGTGCGCTGTGACAGCAGCACCGGCAGCATGCGTGAGCACAACACCTGGTTCGCGCCCACTTTCCTCTCTTCCGCAGCGAGAACGTTTCGCCGAGATGCGACTAGCCTTGGTACGGCACGAGGCACAAAAGCAAAGCACCAGCGTTCACCGCAAGAAAGGTGTCCCCCGGTGATATCAACTCTCCTGTTGCGTACTGGCGTCTTGCTGGCGCTGGTAGGTGCCGGCATGGGAATCGTCATGGGCATAGGCCATGACTTCGCCCTTGCCCCGGCTCATGCCCACCTCAATCTTCTTGGATTCGTCGCACTGTTCCTCTCGGGTCTCTACTACCGAGCGGTCCCGGCAGCGGCCGCAAGCGTGCTCGGCGCGTTCCACGCATGGATCGCAATCGCAGGGGCCGTGGCGTTTCCCATCAGTCTTGCCGCTGTGCAGAAGGGCGGCGCCAAATTCGAGTTCCTCGCGGTGGCTGGCGCACTGATCGTACTAGGCGGCATGGTCCTGTTCGGCATTGTCGTGTTCCGGCATAGCAGAGACTAGACCGCAACCCAGACTGTAGTCCCCTCACCGGAGCGACCATGCTTCACAAGCTTAACGCGTTGCTGCTGCTCGCCCCTGCGATCATCCAACCGATCGCGGCTCACGCCCAACAGTCACCACCCCGACAGTCAACCAGGACTGTCGTGATGCTCCTCAGCGCCGAGAGCGGGTTGGTTGATGCGTCCCAAGTTGCCACCAAGGATGTCGTGGACCGCGTGACCTCGCTGCGCGGAGCCCAAGTCGGGATGCATTTTGTCGAGATCAGGGGCTGCCCGAAGGTTCCCGCCGATACGATCCAAGCGGTAACCAGCGAACTGCAGACAAGACGTTTCGTGGTCGTGCTTGACCTGAATGATGTCGATCCGCGACTCTGCGCGCGCTAACGAGCTTCGTGTTGCCTTCCAGCGCTGGCGCAAACCAACAATGTGAACCGCCGCGCGAGCAAGGGGAGAGGGGGCTGTCGGATGCGCAAGCCGTTTGCGATGCGATGCCCTCGCCATGCAAGAAATAGCCGACACGGACGTGCCGGGGGTAGGTCTCTGCGGGTTGCTCCGATGCTGATATCTACGGATTGATGAGCCCAAGCAGCACAGCCCTGACCAGCGCCTGCTCGCGCGTCGCAGCGCCGAGCTTCCTGCGGGCCCTGGCCAGGTGCAACTCCACGGTGGGTCTGGTTATGCCCATGCGCTCGGCAATGCGATCGTTGCGCAGGCCCCTAGAAAGCCACTCCAGACATTCCTTTTCGCGCGGCGAGAGCGCAACAAGCCGATCGACGGTGGAGCGCGCCAACGCGCGCATCTTCTCGTCGGCGGTCAGGGCGGCGAGGCAAAGGGCAGGCCCGCGAGCTTGCAGGCTACGGTCGAATTCAAGGGCAGGCAGCTCCGAGAAGATGGACAGCAGACCCCGCGCCGACCCCTGGGTATGATGCAGGGGAACGATGAGGGCGCTCAACTGTTGGGCGTCGCGAGCCCAGTGGCAGTCGAAGAGCAATCTATTCTCGGCGCGTACGGCGTCGTGGCGACCGCCCTGTCCGCTCGACAGCAGATGCTGCCAGTAGAACGGGCGCTGACAGGTGGTCGCGAACTCGAATATGAGCCGGCGGTGCTCCGAATCATTGCGGACGTCCCGCTGCAATAAGGATTTGCACACCTCGCCGGAGGCAAAGCTCGCCGGCAGCTGCCCAGCATCGTCCGGTTTCGCCGGATAGGCATAAGTGATGCAGGGATGCCCCTGGGCGGCGAAGAACCGCTTTGTTGTCTCGCGAACGGCTTCAACGGTCGTGGCCGCTGCGAGCCGATCGAGGAAATCGATTAGGATCGACATCATGTTTCGGGGTGCGGGCGTTGCCTAGGAGGGTGAGGTCGTTGAACGTTTCGTTCTTCGCCGGGGTTAGGAATTCCTCTCGCGTCGCCGGGCTTCAGCGCTCAATGACGTTTCTGTTGTCAAGGCCCGGTGGTTCTCGGTGCAGTATGCCTAAGGCTGCAGTGTCGACGACAGACTAGGGCTGCCCCTTTTGCGCAACCTGTTGTTGCTTGACACAGTGTCAATTTTTAGGCGCCGCTTCGACATGGAGGTTTACGCCGCTTCAAACGGATTTGCCGGCCGCACATTCCCACAAGCTTGCGAAGGATGCCCTTGAGCCACAATCGAAAATAGCGGCTACGCGCGCGTTGGGCCGTTGACCAGACCTTGGCGAAAGATCGTGTGCGAGTAGTGGACATGTCGGGCTCCCGCATGGCAGAGGCCATGAGGCGAAGGCACACGAGTGCCGACGCGATTAAAACCAGGCGTCAAGGCGGGGCAAATGCCGAAAGCTGCCGTGTTCGCACCGGCGTTGAGGATGTCGATGCGATTATTGGCACAGGTCAATGGCGCACCGATCAGCACGATAGCGACGGCCAACAAGGCGGCCGCAGCCAACCGATTGCGGTTGCTGGTCGGTCCTCGCCCAGCTGGCTCGCGCTGAGCATGCTGAAGTTCGCAAGCTGGGTCACCGCGGGTTACTGGCGTTGTGGGTGCATCACGGGGGCATCCTGAGTCCGCCTCCGTGTCGGCGCAAGCTATGGATTTTCCTAGTGTCGAAACGGCGCCTTCGACCGGCGACACGCATCGAGCGCCGCGCTCGGCTGCACAGTCGTTGCGGCGACAGCTTGCCTATCCGCCGGTCCGCCTGTTGGTGAGAAAGGACATCAGCAGTTCCGTCACATGTTCCTGGTATCGTTTCGGAGACCACTTGCGATCAAGGACCAAGTCCTCCCATATCCTGAACGAGGTCAGGGTCCACAACAGATCAGTCGCTGTAGCGGGATCGAGATCGCGGCGCAGCTCTCCGCTCTGCTTCAGGCGGTCGACGATCCCCTGGCACACGCGCAAACGATGCTTGAGGCGGTCCTGCCAGGCGCGCGCGGCTGCACGATCCTTGCGGCGCACCGCATCAAGCGCTCGCGCGACCGGCCGGATCGACGGATTGGTGCGGGCCTGCAGCGCTACCATGGCCTCGAGCACAGCCCTTCCCGTTGGCGCTTCGCCTATCCTGCCCACCTCGTCGGTGATGCCGCTCTTGGCATCGATCAAGCGTACCAACGCCAGCAGAAGATCGGCCCGGTCGCGAAAGTGAAGGTAGACGGCCTGCCGAGACAACTCGGCTGCCGCTGCGATTTCGCCGATACTCACGTCGGCGCCGCCGCGTTTGCTCATCAACTTAAGCGCCGTTGCCAGAATTTGCTCCCGGGTTAGCGCCTTTTTATTTGACATGCTGTAAACCTCAAAGCTGAGTGGCCCGCGAATTGACATCGTGTCCGGTCACAACGTCGCTTGAGGACAGGAAACCCGACCTGGCCGTCGACACCGCCGCCATAGGACACACTGCACAGAGATCACCGGGCCCTACCACTGCATCCAAGCGCAAGCGCCCCTACTGTGCCCTCACTCTGGATCGCACAGCCATCAGATAGCGCAAGGATATCGCCCGCTTCAAACGCGACGAAAGTTCTAGCGTGCCACCCCGACACGGACGCGGGTCCGGGAAGCGCCCGTTAGGGCTTCAGCGCCATCGCCAGCCGCACCGCGACAGCCGCCTGCCAGAACGGATAGAGGAACGAGGTCCGGTCGAGGCCGAGCGACGTATCGAGCGCAAGCAGGCTGCCTGCGATGGTGCCGGTGACCAGCATCGGCATCCATGGCGCAGCTTTTCGCGGACCGGCAGGCAACAGCGAGATCCCGAGCGCCATCAGCCCGGAGCCGACGAGGCCGCCGGCAAGGCCTGCAAACAGGCTGCGCATCGTTTTCGCAGCGCCCGCCATCTGGCCATCGATATAGACCGCGGCATTCACGGCCGCGACGAAAGCGATCATGGTGACAAGGCTTGCCGCCAGCGCCGCCCACACCGGATTGGCGCTGCGGCGACGGACCACAACAAACACCAGCACCGCAAACGGCACCGCCACCAGCGCCAGCCGCAACGTCGCGGGCGCCGGCGCGAGCAGATCGATCACGTCGGGCAACAACGGCGTCAGCACGCCGCTGACGAGACCGCCGATGGCGACCTTCAGGAATTCGTTGCGGGTAGCCTCAGCGGTGATCGCGTCGGTCAACGTTCACCTCATGCCGGCTGAAAAATACAGGAGCAGGCCGCATTCCCTTTCAAGTATTTCGCGGTGGAGCATGGCCCACGAGCCGATAATATTCGGAAATGCAACGATCGAGATTGAGCTTGAGGTGCTGCGCGGCATCTATGTCAAAGTTCATATAGTTGGTCGGCGACCCCTCCGGGCCTGCATAGGCGTCGGGCCGCATCCTAAGAGCGACGAAGTATTGACCGCCCTCTACGCTTTTCTTAATGCGCCATTGAAAAAATGAGTGCGAAGACGCGCCTTTGATTTCAGCTGTTTCAAACACGACATCGCCGAGGGCCTGATTCAAGAGCCTGGATTTCGCGAGAAATCTTTTGACGAATGCCCACATGGAAAAGCACCTCAGGTCAGTTTTCGCGCATCAGGCTGGGCCTCGAACACGCGAGTCCGTTGGACAGAATCCCATTCTCTGCCTTTTCTTCAAAGACCTGGAGCGGGCGAAGGGAATCGAACCCTCGTATGCAGCTTGGGAAGCTGCCGTTCTACCATTGAACTACGCCCGCGGCGGGACCGCTTATACAGGCCACCCGGCCGCCTGTTAAGGCCCAACCGGCCGGCGCGATCCTACCCGTTGGCCGCGTTCTTGACGGCGTCCTTGACCTCCCATTGCGACATAAAGCGCGGGCGCGGGGCGTCCTTCAGCGACAGCTGGCCGTTCACCTTCTCGCGGGTCGGAATCGCATAGCGGTCGATGGCGCCCTCGATCGTCATGGCAAGGTCGCGGGCGAACACCCGGTTGCCGATATGCCAGGAGTGGGTCCAGTTGCCGAAATAGGTCGCATTGCGGGGATTGAGCGTGCGGAAATATTCACCACAATCGACGTTGATTGCCTTTGAATTGGCGTCCGCAGGCAGTCCGACGCGGCCGACCCGCGGCGCGACGCCGAGGCGCTTGGCATTCGACGCCGCGAGCACGCTGTCATTCGGGTTCGAATAGTTGGTCAGCCGCAGGATGCGCTTGAACATCGGCTTGCCCCAATCGTCGTTGACGGACAGGCTCGAGGCGGCAACGTCGCCGGCAATGAAAGCGACCTGGCTCACGCGCCACTCGCTCTTGAAGAGATCGCCGTCCTTCTCGGCCTGGGCAAAAGCCTCCATCGCAACGTAGGCGCCGGTGGAATGGCACAGCAGGTGCACATTGGTCTTGCAATCCTTGTCCTGGCCCTTGGCAAGCACGTTCACGCAGTTTCTCACCAGTTCGATCGCGACCTCAGAGGCCTTCCAGCGGTCTTCCAGATAACCAAGCGTGTCGTTGCCGCTCGGCCAGTCGAATCCGATGACGAGGCCTCTCCAGCCCTCTGCCTTGAGGTCTTTCGCCAGCTGCCGCTGGCGCTTCATGATGACGTCCAGGTCATTATTGTAACCGTGGATAAAGACGAGAATGTCGCCGGCGATGCTGATCGAATTCTGGTTCGGATCGCCATCGGCCAAATCGCGAACCTCCTTGACCCAGAGGGCCTGGTCGCGCGCATTGCTCGTTGCCATCTCGGGCGTCGGGATGGTCGTGCGCGTGGGAACGCGCAAGTACCTCGTGGTGCCTATCTGGTCCACGAACTGTCCGTCCTTGATGGCGCGTGTGGTGATCAAATAATCGACGCTGGCCATGCGTCTCCCCCTTTGCAGTAATGAAATAATCAACAATCAAATTGCGACAGCAGTAAGCCTGGCTGCGGCCCCGCAACCTCTGGGGGAAGTCTAGACCGCGTGCCTCGGTCAGGCAAAACACGAAGACAGGGTTGTCAGCAGATTTTTTGACGCAGCCGGGCCTCCGCGAGACCGGCGAACGGGTCGGTAGGGTTCGCGCCCGCTTTCCTCTCTTCCGCAGCGAGAACGTTTCGCCCGAGATGCGACTGGCCTTGGTACGGCACAAGGCACAACAGCAAAATGCGAGCGCCCGCCGCAAGAAAGGTGCCCCAGGTGATTTCAACTCTCCTGTTGCGTACTGACGTCTTGCTGGCGCTGGCAGGTGCCGGCATGGGAATCGTCCATGAGCCATGACTTCGCCCTTGCCCGGGCTCATGCCCACCTCAATCTTCTTGGGTTCGTCGCACTGTTCCTCTCGGGTCTAAGACATACGTTGGCGATGCTGTATCTTGAACCGCCAGCGCTTGCCGCATGCGTGGCGTAATCGATGTAGCGCGATATCAGGTGCACCTATGATAGTGTGGTAAAAGACGGTACGTTACTCCTTAAGGATTTCGCGCGCATCGAGGCATCCGCATGATCACGCTGCTCTTGCTGATCATCGCCATCGCGCTGATTGTCATAGCCGTCCGCCTGCGCCGGAGGCGCCAACGACGTAGGGTCATGATTGTGAAACTGGTGGCCATCATCGTCCTCGCCATCGCCGCCTTCTACATCGTGAAGCATCAGTTGCTCCCGTCGCCTTCGAGCAACCGCGACAGAAAGGTCAGTTCCGAAAAGCCTTCCCAAATGTGGGTTGGGTGACAGCGCGCGGATCGAAAGCGTGATGCGCTTCGGGCTCACCATTGCCTTGGCGCTACGGCCTTGCAAGCCATACCCTGCGCATCGGACTCCGTCAGCCGTCAATCCTTCGCCTTCAGTTGCGCTTCATTTTCGACAATAAACGCACGAATCTCATCGGACATGTTCAGAAGTTTCAACCATTGCTCTTTATACAACGTCACTGGAAAGCGTCCCATTCCGTAAACTGAGACCGCACCCTTTTCACTCACCTTCATGCGGATGCCGTCAGAAGCGCCTTTCTTGAGAGCCGCGTTCTCCCTGCGGAGACGTTCAAGCTCGGCTTTCATATCGTCATCGGACATGGCATTTTCCTTTTCGCTGGCACAATTTATCATGCCGTGCTCGCCGTTCGAACACAAATCGCAACAAAGCGCTTGAGGCTCCATGGGGCCAAAATCGTCTGCCCGGTCGCGCGCAAGCGTGCCTCTTTTCTCGAAGTGTGAACCAATTGGCGCTTGCGAGCCCAATTTCATACAGCTCTGCAATCCGACTGCGAAGTTCTTGGCTGGGAACACATGCCCCCACCTCGCGATCGCTTGACACCTGCCGGGTGATTGGAGGGTTAGCACCAATGCTTCTGCAGCGGGTTAGAACCCGACATCCCGCCCCGCGCTTTCAACGTCCGCTCCACGCCGGAGAGCAGACGCTGCCGGACCCCGCTGCCCTGTCGGCCATGGGGCGCAAGCAGAAGTCCGCTTGCACTTCGAGCCAGCGGAAAACTCCCCACTACCGTAATTCTCCGATCCGTAGTTCTCCTGAGCACGCGCCGGTTGCAGTTTCAGGACCAACCGGTTGCAGTTTCAGAACCAAACGGGATCGATCCGGAAACGCTAAGTACAACAATGTCCCAGAGCAGAAGTTGGCCTACATTACAAAGAGCAGGATGATGAGACAGCCAACGACGAGCGCCAGCGAACAAGCTGACAGCAGGTAATATTCCCAATCGTAATCGGACTGCGACATTGACGAGATGCTCCGGGCGGAACTTGGCGGTGCGCCCAACGCAAGGCGCTCCAACGAGCGACCCAGGGCAAAGGGAAACAAGCCAAGGCCAGCCGTTGGAGCGCCGAACCGCGCCGAGCCCCTGCGCAGTCACATGGGTGGGCTACGACACCAGCGTTCGTCGATCTTGCTCCCTTGTGCCAAAAACTTGTGTTTTCACGCCATCGTCGCAACGAGGCGCCGCCCGCTCTCTTGTGGCGCATGGTCATCGCGCCTCGCCCGACGTGCGCTTCTTCACGGGAAGTGCGCCGCCGGATAGCCGGCCCGTTTGGCGTGCCGAAAGCAGCTGCACATCTCGATACAGGCACACATGGAATGTCGGAGTGCCGTGTTCGAATGTAACCGTGAAGCCGAGTACGTCGCGGTAGTGCTCAGCGCTCTTGGCTATATCCGTCACGACGAATACTGTGGCAGCACCAGCCATCATTGGATCTTCTGCAGCCACCGGGCGCCTTCAGGAATAGGCCAGCCGTGCAGATCCAAGCTTAGCAGGAATATCGGTATGCAGCTTCCATATCATGATCGCTATGCTTATTCGCCGATCGTTGACCGTCCGGACTACTCCTGGCCAGACGGAAAGCGGCTGGCGGTATATCTCGGCCTCAACATCGAACACTTCGCGTTCGGCGCGGGCGAAGGTCATCTCTTGACCGTAGCAGGGGCGGCTCCAGACCCCCGGACCTTCGCCTGGCGCGATTACGGCAACAGGGTTGGCGTCTGGCGCTGCCTCGAACTGTTCGATGAATTGAACCTCCCGGCGGCTCACCTGATCAACACGGCGGTTTTCGACTACGCGCCCCGTATCGTCGACGCATTGAAGGCGCGCGGCGACGAATTCATCGGGCATGGCCGCACCAACGCGGAGCGTCATAGCCACATGTGGGAAGCTGACGAGAGGCGATTCCTGCAGGAGGTCCGCGACGCGATCGAGCGTGCATCCGGAAGGCCGCCGAGAGGCTGGATGGCGCCGTGGATGGCGTCCACGCATCACACGCCCGACCTCTTGAAGGAGCTTGGTTTCGATTTCCTCATGGACTGGCCGGCCGACGATCAGCCGCTCTGGATGAAGACGCGTTCCGGCCCAATCATGAGCGTTCCGTACCCGATCGAGATCAACGACAGCCCGCAGATTCTGGTAAGGCATCACTCGCCGGAAGAATTTCGTGACTTCATCATTGGTCAATTCGAAGAACTGCTACGCCAGTCGGCAAAGCAGCCGCTCGTATGCGGCATCGCATTGCACACCATGATCGTAGGTCAGCCCTACAGGCTTCGCATGCTCCGCGAGGCGTTGCAGCACATCGTCAGCCATCCAGAGAGGGAAAAGGTGTGGTTCACCCGGCCGTCGGCCATCCACGACCATTGCGCCGCGTTACCCGCGAGCAAATTTCCTCCTGCCTAGCCGGTGCGATTGCCGACCATCTACCTTCAACGATGACCATTATGGCCTGCTCGTACGAGGCGCCCCGGCATCGCGCCGGTATGCTCGCCTCGCTCGAAGATGGGAATGCCTGCCGCAAGCGTTGCTTCATATCCGTCGACCCGTTGCACGAAACGCCGGCCGCCAGCCGGCATGTCGTGCACGAGCTCCGGCTTGTGCAGCCGCAGGCGGTCAAAGTCGATGATGTTCACGTCGGCGCGCAGGCCCGGCACGAGCCGACCGCGGTCCGACAGACCGAAGAAGTCGGCGGTTTCGCTGGTTTGCCGCTTGACCAGATGCTCAAGGGGCAACCGCGGCCCGCGGTGGCGGTCGCGCCCCCAATGCGCCAGCATGAAGCTCGGCAGCCCTGAATCCACGATCGAGGTGCAATGCGCGCCGCCGTCGCTCAAGCCGAGCAGGCAAGCCGGGTCATTGAGCATTTCGCGGATCGGCTCGTGGTCGCCCTCGACGTAATTCACCACCGGGAAGAACAGATACTGATTCTGTTCGACGATGTAGTCGTAGGCGATTTCATCGGGCGTATGGTTCGTGCGCGCCGCGATCGCGGCCACGCTCTTCTCCGGACCCGGCTCGTAATCCGGCGGGTCGTCCATGGTGAAGAACTTGTCCCAGCGGCTGGTGACGAGCTGGCGGAACTGCGAGAGCTTCGCGACCTCGGCCTCGGACGGCTTTTCGGCGAGAATTTTCCGTCGCAGTTCGGGATCGAGCAGCCGCTTGCGCTGCTCTTCGATGGGAAGGTGTTCGATTGCCTTGTAGGTCGGCCGCACGGTGAACGGATTGAGCGCGGTACCGATGCCCATCATCACGCCGATCGGACGGCCGGCAATCTGCGCCGTGAGCGACAGCCCGTCGGCGCGCGCGGCATGCACCGCCTTCATCAAGCGCCGCCAGCGCTCCGGATCCTCGAAGCGATCGGTGAGCAGGAACCAGACCGGGCGGCCGGTAGCCTTGGCCTGCTTGCGCATCCAGCGCAGCTCATACTCCTCGTCGTCGAAGTCGCTGTTCATGCCGAACGCGCCGGCGCCGACCTCGCTCAGCGCCGAACCGATCCCCAGCAGTTCCAGGTCGTCCGCATCGCGCGACGGCACGAGCTCGCCATCGGGCGTCTTGTGCGAATCCGTCCGTGACGTGGTGAAGCCGAACGCGCCGGCCCGCAACGCCTCGACGGTGATTTGCCGCATCTGCGCAATATCGTCGGCCGTGGCTTTTTCGCGGCGGATAGCGCGATCGCCCATCACATAGACGCGCATCGGCAAATGCGCGGCCTGCGCGGCAATGTCGATCACGCGCTCACGCCGGTCCAGCGCATCCATGAAATCGGGAAAGGTCTCCCACTCCCAGGTCAGTCCTGCCGAAAGCACCGGGTTCGGGATTTCCTCGACCCCTTCCATCAAGTCCATCAGGGCCTGGCGATGATGCTTCTTCACCGGCGCGAAACCGACGCCGCAATTTCCGAACATGACGGTGGTCACGCCATGCCAGCACGAGGGCGCCAGCAGCGGATCCCACAGCGCCTGGCCGTCGTAATGCGTATGCACGTCGACCCAGCCGGGCGTCACCATCAGCCCATTGGCATCGATCTCGCGCCTGGCAGGTCCCTGCTTGCCGCCGACCGCGGTGATCTTGCCGTCGGCAATGGCAACGTCGCCGCTGAATGCGGCCTTGCCGGTGCCATCGATGATCGAGCCGCCGCGAATGACGATGTCGTGCATGCCAACCTCCCGCATGGGGTCGCGCCGCCGTGGTCGCGCAGACCTGTTATTGTTGGACGAATATTGCCTGATCGTCGGGCGGCAAACTAGGGCTCGCGGATGCAGCCCTCCCCTGCACCGACACCGCACCAATTCCCGCGACACGAGAAGTCGGGCGATTTCTGCAGCGCACTCATTGTGTGAGAGCGCGCCTCGATTTCTCCATTGTGAACAACAATTGCGTGTTTCCGCTTTGCGCGGCGCGTTTCGGGTGTCACCATCCTCACAAAGGACGGGAGGGCCGCCATGCGCTGGTGTGTCTCGGTCGGGGCGGTGCTCGTTGCGGGAGCGATCGTCGGAGGCGACGTTGCCGGCATTGCCGCGCCAGGTCCGAAATCAGGATTCACCGATACCGGGCAGCGTGCACCATCCGTCAATGTCGAGCTCGTTATCGCCGTCGACGTCTCCTTTTCGATGGATATGGACGAACTTGCCATTCAACGCGAGGGCTATGCCCAGGCGATCGTCTCGAAAGACTTCCTTCAAGCGCTGAGGGCCGGCACCGGAAAGGTGGCCGTGACCTATTTCGAGTGGTCGATGTCGGGCGACGAGAGGGTCATCATTCCCTGGCGCGTGATCGAGGGCCCGGAATCGGCGGATGCCGTGGCCGCGGAGATCATGAGGACGCCGGTTCGCCGAGGTTCGAGCACCTCGATTTCCGGCGCGATCAATTTCGCAGTGCGGCTGTTCGAAGAAAATCCCTATCGCGGGTTGCGACGCGTCATCGATATTTCCGGCGATGGGCCGAACAACGACGGAGCCCCCGTAACCGGCGCGCGCGACGCTGCCCTCGCAAAAGGCATCGTCATCAACGGCCTGCCCATCATGGTGAAGGAGCCATCCTATTTGACGACCGATATCGAGAATCTCGATCTCTATTACGAGGACTGCGTGATCGGAGGTCCGGGCGCTTTCATCATGACGATCAAGGATCGCGAAAAATTCCAGGAAGCGATCCGGGCCAAGCTCGTTCGCGAAGTTGCCGGCTTCACACCGGAGCGCCGGATCGTCCCGGCCGCCGCGAAAGAGCCTCGGGTGTCGTGTCTGATCGGCGAGACAAAATGGCAAGAGCGCATGCGCTAAGCGGTTAGCCGCATTACCTGTAGTGGATCGGCAAGCGCTAGCGAGAAGATTCTGTGTCACGTCACCGTCACAACCATGTTCACGATAGGTCAGCGAGACTGTCGAGCCGGACCACAAATTATTGATGCGGCAGAGCGACGCTGCATGTAACTTTCGGTTGCACGCGCAGCGCGCGGGCGTTGTAATATTCGCACGATGGCCGTTGGAAACCCATGCACGGTGCGCGTCATGGCCAAGGCGAGATATCCGTCAGTCGCTCATCCCGGCTCAATGGCCCAGGGCCGTCCGGCGAGTCGGACGGAATGTGGACAAGCGCCAGCGCCAACTCACAGTAAAAATCGCGGGGGGAGTGTGAACGGTTTCACGTATTGCCGAATGCTACCCAAGGTATAGAGGATACAGCAGATCAACCTGTTGATCTGCGCCTATCGTGCCTGCTCTGCGGGAGAACGGAAACTAGTTTCGACAAGACCTGCGCAAGAAAGACTTGGATGGCCGCCCGGCCCTCCAAACGACCCCTCGTTGACAGTTGTTGGTCAAATTCACAGGAGGTTGGCAATGTCGAACCACAAATCCAAGAAACCATCACGCCGCGGGAGCGGCAGCGGAAGCGACGACTGCGGGTGCACGGCAGCAGCCCATGCGATGCCTGGTGAGCGCACGCAGGCCGATACCCTCTATTCGATGCCCGGCATCGAGGATCACAGCAGCATTCCCGCCACTGCCATGCACGCGAACGACGACGAGCATGACGGAGGTATGCCCGGAGGAGGAATGGAAGCTCGCGACGAGGATCCGGATGACGGAATGCCCGGAGGCACGATGGGCGGCGGTGGCGGCGGTGGCACAGGCGGCAATGGTGGTGGCGGCGGAAATGGCGACGGCAGCACGCCACGTTCGCGCAACTGTGGGACGATGGACGTGCATCGCCGGCTGTTGTCGCAAGACCCAACCTACGCACGCGCCAGGGACGACATCGAAAATCATGCCCGCCTCTTTCGGGAAGGCCTGATCACGGCGCGGCCGGGCGTCACCCGTATCCCCGTGGTCGTGCACGTGGTGTGGAACACCGCGGCACAAAATATCTCGGACGCACAGATCGCC
>Ga0081540_1002355_pt1 | contig 15443 bp, 23 predicted proteins | sample TabmetS2T1R1_FD_71024 | JGI IMG/M metagenome (GOLD analysis project Ga0081540, IMG submission 71024) | Tabebuia heterophylla rhizosphere microbial communities from the University of Puerto Rico - S2T1R1 | ecosystem: Host-associated > Plants > Roots > Rhizosphere ... | reverse complement strand
GCGCTGCAGACGGGCCATGCGATTGAAGACGAATTCCGCGCGGCGCAACGCAGCGCCGCAGAGAATCTCCGTCGATGCGTCGATGCGCCGCTCGCTCGCGGCGCGCGTGATCGACCGCAACGCATCGGGCACTCGCGCGCGATCCGTCGCGGCCTGCAGCAGCGGTTCGGCCCATTCGCGAAATTCTTCGTCGCTCGATGACTCGCGCAACTCGCGTCGCGCGGCGTCGAGGTCGCCGCCGAGAATCGCCGCGAGTGCCTGCACGCGTGCGACTGCGCTCGGCGGCTTTTCAGTTTGCGGTGGGTCAGCCGTCAGCTGGACCTTCGTCACTGCAGCTGCGGCATCGAGGTAAGCGAGGCATTCGAGTGCACCCGTGTTCCGCGGCTGCACGCGAACGGCATGCTCGAGGAGCGGTCGCGCTGCTGTGTAGCGCCCCGCATCCACGAGCAGGCAGCCCGAGCCTTCGAGCGCGGCCGCGCTGTTCGCATCCGCCGCAAGGCCGGCCCCGGCAAATGTCAGGGCCAAGGCCACGCCGATCCATCGATTGCGCATGACACCCGTCCTTTTTCGACCATCATGGCGATAGAACGCCGGATGGGCCCCCGTGTTTCCGCGGGTGACCGCGCCGCTGCCTTGCCACAGCCATTTTCCAATGCCGGATGACCGCGGGGCGCGGCTATGTATGATGCGGTCGATTGGACCGATCGGGATGGGAGGATTTCATGAACCGATGGCTGCTTGCCTGGCTGGTATCGGGGCTCATGCTGGCGATGCCGACGGCAGCGCCGGCGCAGCAGGGAGCGCCGCAAGCCGATCAGCCGCCGCAGGCGCAGCCGAAGGCGAAGAAATCGCGCACCAAAGCGCCGCCGCCGGAAATCGACGAGGAGGACCAGCTGTCGCCGCGCCAGCTCGATGAACGTCCGCCGGCCCGGCCCGCGCGCCCGGTGCGCAACCAGCCGCCTGCCGATGCCGATCCGACGGCGACCGCGGCTGCCGCGGCGCCAGCGCCGCGCACCGAAGGTGCGCGCACCATCGCGTGCAATGGCGTGTTCGGAAAGGACTCGAGCCACCTCAAGCTCGCCACGCGCTACGACTCGCGCAACGTGACGTTCACCGAGGTGGACGGGCCGGATGGATCCAAGCTGATGGCGTCGGTGCTGTTCCCCAATGACCCCAAGCGTCGGCTGGAGGTGCTGTGGAACAACGAGGGTTCACGCACCGACACGAACCTGATCGTCATCAACGGCCAGTCCACGTGGAGCGGGCCGAAGGGACTGCGCCTCGGGCTGCCACTGGCCGCGTTGGAAAAAGCCAACGGCAAGCCGTTCAAGATGTCGGGCTTCGATCAGCCGAACGGCGGCTCGGTGAGCGACTGGGACGGCGGCGCGCTCGACAAGCTGCCCGGCGGCTGCAAAGTCGGCATCCGCCTCGCCCCCGACGTCAAGGCGACAGAAGCCGCGCGCAACGAGGCGGCCGGCAAGGAGTTCGCCTCGAACGACGGCAAGATGCGCGCCGTGAAGCCGATCGTGGCGGAAATTATTTTCGGATATTGACGCGTAGGGTGGATTAGGCGCGAAGCGCCGTAATCCACCGACCGACCTCGCCCCTGGAAGGAATGGTGGGTTACGCTCGCAAGAGCTCGCTAACCCACCCTACAACTTTATTGTGTGGCGCCGTGGCCCTTGAGGATCGGCGTCCAGCGGGCAACCTCGCTGACGACCAGATCGTGCAGGCCTTCCGGCGTGCGCGCCTTGCCCTGCGGGAACACGCTGCCGAGATCGGCGAGGCGCTGGTGCGTGGCCGGATCGTCGAGGGCCTTCGACAGCGTCTCGTTGAGCTTGGTCACGATCTCCTTGGGCGTGCCCTTGGGGGCGAACAACGCGTTCCAGGCGCTGACCTTGTACTCGGGCAGGCCGGCTTCCGTCGTGGTGGGCACGTCGGGCAAGGCCGGCGAGCGCTCCTCGGTAGCGATGGCGTAGGCCTTGATGGCGCCGCCCTTCACCTGCTCGACCAGGTTGACGATCTGGTCGCACATGTAATCGACCTGTCCGCCCACCATGTCGTTCAGCGCCGGACCGGTGCCGCGATAGGCGACGACGCGGTGATGCTTCACGCCGAGCTGCGAGGTGAGCATGGTGCAGGTGCTGTGCGACACCGAGCCGACGCCGGCATGCGCCTGGCTCAGGCGGGTGCTGGTGTCCTTCGCCTTGGCGATGAATTCCTTCAGGTCGGCGGCGGGGAAATCCTTGCGCGCAACGATGAGGATCGGCGTGCCGGCCGCCATGCCGATCGGCTCGAAGTCCTTCGCCGGATCGTATTTGAGATTGGGATAGAGGGCCGGCGCGGCACCGTGGGTGCCCATGTGGCCCATGGCGATGGTGTAGCCGTCCGGCTTGGCTTGGGCGGCGCGCGTAATGCCGGTGGTGCCGCCGGCGCCGGCGACATTTTCCACGATGAATTGCTGGCCGAGGCTCTTGGAGAAGTAGTCGGCGACGATGCGGGCGACGATGTCGGTCGGTCCGCCGGCCGCGAACGGCACGATGATGGTGACCGGACGGCTGGGGTAGGTCTGGGCGGAAGCAGCCGTAGCCGCCACGGCGAGGGCGGCGCAGGCGGCCGCGGCGGCGCGGATGGCCGCAAACAGACGAGTCATGAGTTCTCCTTGGATCGTCTTGTCTTTCTGACTGAATTTTGACGTAGCGCACCCGGCGGCACAAGGCACCGCGGCGGATTCAACCCGCAACATGGTGCCGCGGTTGCGGCGGCGCTCCGCGCCGCCTCTATTCCTGGAACGCCTCTTCGCGGCCCTTGCGCACTGCCGGCAGCACCGCGATGACGATGATCGCCAGCGCGAGCAGCAGCAGCACCGCCGACAGCGGCCGCTCCACGAAGGTGAGGAAGCTTCCGTCCGACAGCGCCAGCGCCTGGCGCAGCTTCTCCTCCATCAGCCGCCCGAGCACGAAGCCGAGCAGCATCGGGGCCGGCTCGAGGCCGAGCTTGATCAGCGCGTAGCCGACGAAGCCGAAGAACGCCGTGAAGAAGACGTCGGCCGGGTTGTTGTTGATGGAGTAGATGCCGATGCAGCAGAACAAGAGGATCATGGTGAACATCAGCCGGTAGGGCACCTTGAGCAGGCGCACCCACAGGCCGATGAGCGGCAGGTTGATGACCAGCAGCATCAGGTTGCCGATCCACATCGACGCGATCATGCCCCAGAACAGAGTCGGGTTCTTGGTCATCACCAGCGGACCCGGGATGACGCCGTGAATGGTCATGGCGCCGACCATCAGCGCCATCACGGCGTTGGGCGGAATGCCGAGGGTGAGCAGCGGAATGAACGCAGTCTGCGCGCCGGCATTGTTGGCCGCCTCGGGTCCGGCCACGCCCTCGATGGCGCCGCGGCCGAAGCGCGAAGGATCGGCGGCGAGCTTCTTCTCCAGCGTATAGGACGCGAACGGCGCCAGCACCGCACCGTTGCCGGGCAGGATGCCGAGCGCCGATCCGAGCCCGGTGGCGCGCGCGATCGGCCCGATGGCGCGGCGGAAATCCTCCATCGACGGCAGCAGCCGGCCGATATGCCCGCGCACCACCGCGCGCGCTTCCGGCGCTTCCAGGTTGCGCAGGATCTCGGCGATGCCGAACACGCCCATGGCCAGCACCGCGAAGTCGATGCCGTCGGACAGATCCTGCATGCCGAGCGTGAGCCGCTCCTGGCCGGTCTCGAGATCGGTGCCGACGGTCGCCAGCAACAGGCCGAACACCACCATGATGATGGCCTTGAGCACCGAGCCGCGCGCCAGCACGATGGCGAGCCCGAGCCCCAACACCATCAGGCCGAAATATTCGGCGGGACCGAACAGCAGCGCCAGCTTCGTCAGCGGCGCCCCGATGGCCGCAATGATGAGCGTCGCCACCGTGCCGGCAATGAACGACGCGATTGCCGCGATGCCGAGCGCGATGCCGGCCTGCCCGTTGCGCGCCATGGCGTGACCGTCGAGCGTGGTGACAACCGACGTCGCCTCGCCGGGAATGTTGACCAGGATGGCGGTGGTGGAGCCGCCATACTGCGCGCCGTAATAGATGCCGGCGAGCATGATCAGCGCCGCTGTCGGGTCGACCTTGAAGGTGAGCGGCAGCAGCATCGCGATGGTGGCGATGGGCCCGACGCCAGGGAGCACGCCGATCAGCGTGCCGACCAGGCAGCCGAGGAAGCAGAGCGCGAGGTTGAGCGGCGACAGCGCGGTGGCGAATCCGAGCGCAAGATTGCCGACGAAATCGAACATCGTTGCCTCAATAGCCAATCAGCCACGGCGCCAGCGGAATGGGAAGCCCGAGCGCGAGCTTGAACAGCCCGACGCAGAACACCGTCATGGCCAGGCCGAACAGGATCGTCTCTCCCCACTTCACCTCGTCGCTGGCGAAAGCCGAGATGATCACCGCCAGTGGCCCGGCGATCACCAAGCCGAGCGGACGCACGGCGAGCCCGAAGGCGACGACGGCGCCGAGCACGAACAGCGGTCCGCGGATCGACCAGCGCTCGAGGCGCTCACCGCCCTCGAACCAGGAATCGAAGACGAGCAGCGCGCCGAGTGCTCCCAGCAACACCGCGAGCCCTTTCGGCAGCATCCCCGGACCCATTCCGCCAAAGGTGCCGATGGGCAGGTCGGAGCCTGCCCAGAAGGCAAAAACCGCGACCGCAATGATGACGAGCCCGCCGACGACGTCCTGGCGCATCAGCGCGCTGGCCAGCGGTTCGTTGGAAGGAGAATTGTCCGTGCTCACCGTCCCCCCGATCGGCTGCGATGGAAGTGCGACCACCTTATGTCAGCCGTTCGGCGCATGCCAGCACGCATATCCGCGCTTTCGCGGTGCGCTCGCGCCGCTGCAACGCCGTTCTGCCCGACAAGAGAACGGCCCCGCTCAGGGGCCGCTCGTGTCGACACACTTCAGGAAGTTCAGCGCTGGATCTCACCTACGACGACGCGATTGGACGGACTCACCAGCAGCACCTTGTCGGCCAGCTTGACGTACTTGTAGCCGCGCACCGCCGGGATCTGGTCCTCGATGCCGGCCGGCAGCTCGCTGAGCTGCACCGAGCCAGGCAGGATGGTGGCCGGCTGCGCGGTCGTCTGCGTCACCGGCGCATCGCTGCGCTCCATGACGCTGCTGTAGATCTGCCGCTTCTGCTCGTCGCTGAGCGGCAGCGGCCGCGCCATGATCGGGATGCGGTCGCGCGCCGCGACGTTCTCGTCGAACTTGGCCGGGGTGGTCTCGGGGCCCGAGCCGATCGGGGCATTGACGTGCATATCGCCGGTCGGGCCCGTGTTGGGCTGCGGCGGCTCGCTGCCGGTCGACTGCGTGTCGCCGGGCGCGGTGTTGCCGCCAGGCGTCTGCGCTCCGGCCGGAATGGCGCACATCAGCGCGGCGACTAGCGCGAGCGCCGACACGCGGCAGGACTCGATAACAGGCATGACAGTCTCCTTGGTTGTCAAACGAAGCTCAGCGGCCCGAGCCGACGGTGCTGCGGTCCTTAGGCGATGTCGGGCTGTGTGTGTCGCGTGCGGTCTCGAGGCAGGTGAGCACTTGGACGTAGCTCGGCATCCGCGTCATGTTGGTGAGCTGGACGCAGCGGGTGCGTTCCGCCGCCGGGAACGTTGACCACTCGCGCGCCAGCTGATCGCGCGCCCCGAGCTCGCTCCGTTTACAGGCATCAGTGCCGCGCCCGCCGGTCATGGGTGACGGAATGGCGCCGCTGCAGGTCGGATCGAGGTTGAACGTGGGCACCTGATCGGCCGCGACGACGATCAGCGGGACAGCGATCAGCGCCGCCGAAAGAGGTTGAAACATCGCGCTCCCCTTCGGGCACGGCGCGCATGCGCGCCAGGACATGGACCAACGCGCAGCGGCCGCTCCCGGTTGCAAAGCGCGGGATCCTGAAGTGTCGCAATCGCGTTTGACTCTGGCCATGCGCATCTGCCTCACCATTGCGTCGATGATGGCGCCACTGGCGGCGGCAGCCGTGATCGCCACCCTGACGGGGACGGCGGCGGCCAAGACGCTGCGCTCCTACCAGGACGACCGCTTCGGCACCGCGGCGGCGGTGGAATATCCGGCCCGGATGCAGCGCACCTACGACCCGCTGGCCGCCGTCGTGTCCCGAACCTTGGAGCCGGCGCAGCAAAATTGCGGCTGAAAGCGGACCCGCGGTACGGGCGTTAACCAGAAAACGCATGAAAACTGGCGCCCGTCATGCCTCCGTTGCATGACTGCAACAGAGATGAACAGAATATTTCCGCCACGAAATGGGCTCGAAGAATTCTGGTAACGAATGGCATGTATAGATTCGTACGGGCGCGTAGACGGACAGGGACCATGGCTGACAGGACGGGGCTTCGCATCATCGGCTTCATTGCCGCCAGCATCACGGCGGCGGTGATGCTCATTGCCGTCGTCCTGGTCCACAAGACCGTGGCGAGCGAGGCCTCCCTCGACGAGCCCGGCATCACCGCCTCCATCCGCTGATCCTCTTTCTTTTCTGACATCGCCAGCACCGGTTCACCGCCTTGTTACGGGCGGTGGTGCGCTTTTGCGGACAACGCGGCCGAATTCTCTTTAGGATCGCGGCGGGACGCCTGAGCGCGTTCCGCTACCACGACCAAAGGGGGAGACATCATGACATGCAAGGCCGCGGCGATCAGCGCCGCCTCGGGAGCTCTCGCATTGTTGGCCACCGTCGCATCGACCGGCGCCGGCGGCGACAAGGTGACATTTCCGGAAACCTTCCCGGCGGGCACGCTCTATACGACCGTCGACCGCCCCGACAACAAGCAGTACCGCGAACTCTACATCAGCCCGCCAGCGGCGATCGAAGCGGCCAAAAATGACCAGCCGCTTCCCAGCGGCACGGTGATCACCCTGGTGCAGTACGCCGCCGTGCAGGACGCACAGGGCAATCCGGTCAAGGACGCCAATGGCCGCTTCAGCAAGGGCAACCTCATCGCCTACACGGTGATGGAAAAGCGAGCCGGCTGGGGCGCCGAGTATCCCGACAACGTGCGCAACGGCGAGTGGGAGTATCAGGCCTTCACCAAGGACAAGACGGTGAACGACAAGGCCAACCTCACGGCTTGCTTCAATTGCCACAAGCCGCTCGACAAGCAGGACTTCGTGTTCTCCTACGACAAGCTGAAGGCGGCCAGCGCCGCGAAGTAGATCGTTGCGCACGCGACTGATAGCGAGGCCCCTTGCCAGCCGCCGCAGGGGCCCGCATCCCGCGCTCCGCTTGCTCGATATTGCGACAGCTTGGTCGCAGGCGGCAAAAAAATCCCCTGCGGCTGAACCTTGCGGCCTGCTCGCGCGTACTAATGACGAACTCCCCGGAGATCGTCCGATGCCGCCGTTCCGCTGTGCGCTTGCTGCCGCGCCCGTGTTAATTCTTGCGCTCTCTGCTTCCGCCGCGGCCGGAACGCTGGAATCGGCGTCCTGTAAGCGTGACCTCACGGCCGCGTCAGCCGGCGTGACCGAGAGCATGGCGCGCCTCAAGACGCTGGCCAAGGCACGCGCCGAGCAGAAATGCGACGTCTATCGCGAGCAGTTCCTGGTGGTGGTGCGGGCGCGCGCGGTCTTCGCCAACTGCAAGACGGGCGCCGACCGCGACAGCGAGGTCGATCGGCTCGACGGTACCATCGAAGACATCAACGGCGGGATCGCAGAAAGCTGCGTCGTGCAGTGACGGTCACGCCGATACCGGCACGATGATTACTTCTGCCCGCCTCTGTGGCGGATCAGCTCCGCAAAGTCGTCACGCCCGAAGTATTCCGCCCATCCAAGTACCGTCGCATTGTACTTGTCGTCCCTGACATTCGGATCGGCGCCGGCATCGAGGAGCAGCCGCGCAATCTCCATGGCGCCGCTCTCGACCGTCATATGAAGCGCGGTGTGATTGCAGTCCCACATCGGCCGCTTGGCGCTCACTGCGGCGCCATGGGCAATTAGCCATCGAATGGACGTGAGATTCTTCTTGCTGACCGCGAGGTGCAGCGCAACCGTGTCTCGCCCTTCCGGGCCGATACGAGACGGCTCTTCGCGCAGCATGGCCTCGGCTTCGACGTAGCGGCCGAGATTCACCGCGGTCAGGAAGTCCAGCGTTGCTCCAGCGGCCAGGAGCTCTTCGATGACCATCAAGCCGGCGTTCTCCTGCACAGCCGTCGTCAGGGCTGTCGCGCCCGTCGCGTCCGTCGCCTGCGGGTCGGCCCCCCGCTCGAGCAGCAGCCTTACGATCCCTGCCCGGTTCTTCGCCGCGGCGTGGTGGAGCGGCGTCCTGCGATGCTGGTTGCGCGTCATGCGGGCACCGAGACGGGAAGGCTGGCGAGCGATCATCGCGCCAACGTCGTCGGCGCGGTCGAGCGCGATCGCGGTCCATAGATTGAGCTCCGCGCCGTTGGCGAGCAGATACGTTGCCACGTCCTCCCGCACCTCCCGGAAGCACGTCGCCCAGCCGAGCACGCCGACCTCGTAATCGTCGCCTTTGCCCTCGACGTCGGCACCCGCCTCCACGAGCAACCGGATCGTCTCCAGGTCGCCATGCATGGCCGCGAAATGGAGCGGCATGGCGTTGTCCGGGAAGTCGCGGGCGTCGAGATTGGCTCCGCGCTCGATGAGAAGGCGAATCGCGGCGTGCTGATTGCGCAAGACCGCCAGGTGCAAGGCGGTCGCTTTCTTGAGACCGCCCCCCATTGCATCGATGAGCTCCGGATGGGCATCGAGATGCGCGCGAAGATTGTCGATATGGCCGGACTGGGCCGCGCCCATAATGGCGCGTAACGCCGGCGCCTGATCGACCGGACGCGTGTTGCCTTGCTGGAGATCGCGGGCGAGCAGCTCGATCGCCTCGTGACGGCTCTCTTTTGCAATCTGATAGACGGTGCGGCCATCCTGGTCGCGCGTTGCGGGGTCGAAGCCCGCCGCGAAGGCGCGGCGCACGACTTCGACATCTCCCGCGCGCGCCGCCTCGAACACGGCCCCGCGCGCCGGTCGCGTGCGTGCGATGCCGTCGACATGCGCTTTCAGCGCACGCCAACTGTTGAACCCGTAGTCGCGGGCGATGGCCAACTGGGCCTGGTGGAGCTTCGCGGCCGAGTCGCTCGCGCGGAGCTGAACGAGCCGACGTTTGGCGGCGTTCTTCAGCCAGTCGATATTGGGCTGGGCCGGCAGAGCCTGCGGCATGACACACCTTCTTTCTTTGCGCCCGGCGACCGCAGCTCTCGGGCAAGAAAGAAGGAGGCGTGAAATTCGGCGTGAAGGCGGGTTGAACCCTTTACGCGGTCCGTCGGTCGCCTGCTCGACCGGCGGCCATGGTAAATCTGGCTCGGACCGGGGTCAATCAGTCGGTCGCGCGGAGCCTTACCGCACCACCGCCGGCAGCGATGCCGACACCAGCGCCCGCTCGGAGTCGATGGCGAGGCGGCCGTCGAGGTGGCTCATCACGACGGTGGCCGCAACCAAGATGACCAGCCCCGTGACGCCGCCCATCACGAACCCGATGATTCCGAGACTTTTGCGATCGGCCATGATGAAGTCCTCCCCGGCATTGGTCGGGGGAGACCGCAAACAGGTTCAAACGGCAGGGATTACGAAGCGTGAGGAAGGGGTTTGGAGAAAGGCAGCGCGCGACGTGAAAACGGCGCGCGCCGGAGGTCGACTATCGGACTTCCGTCGCGGCGGCCGAAGTGGTCGCGGCAACCGCATTGCCGTCCGCCGCCATGGCTTTGCCGGTGATCGAGATCGCACCCGGATCAAGCACCAGCCGGCCTTCCACGTGGTCGCGTACGACGAGGTAAGCGACCAGCACCACGGTTGCGGCAATGCCGCTGAAGATAAAGCCCACCAGACCTAGCGCGCCGCGGTCCGCCATTGTTTTGCTCCTGTCCGCTTTTGTTGTTGAGCAACGCTGTCGCCTCTGTGCCTAGGCAATGCCCTCCCCGGTCGCGGGTTCCAAAAAAGCCGTGTCATGGTGAACGGGACGACTCACGACATCGCGAGTGCGTTGTTTCATCGGCGGTCGATGCCGGGATGCACATGAAAGAGGCCGCCGTTGGTTGCAGGGGCAACGAGACGGCGGCCTTTGAGACGAGCGGCGGTGACGACGATCGCCTTATTCTTCGATCTCGCTGACGATGCGGTTGGTGTAGGGGTCGACCAGGAATACGCGATCGTCGATCACGGCGTAGCGGTACTGGCGCACAGCCGGCACGCGCACCCCGAGTGTTTCCGAGAATGCGTAGAGCGGCACCGTGACCGGGACGCGCGCGCCGACAACCAGGGTCGGAGCCGCAGCGGTCACCACCCGCTCGGTGACGGCCGGGGCGGCGCCGTAGGTCTCGATCGCGAGCGGCGCCGGCGGGCCGTTGACCGGGATCGTGGCGGAGACCGGCGGCGCCACCACGGGCCTGCCGAAGACGTCGCGCGCCGGACCGGCCAGCACGCCGATCGGAGGGGCCAGCGGATCGCGCTCGATCACGGTCTGGGGAACGACGCGTTCCTCGACGACGGTCCGATAGACGACGCGGCGTTGTGCCGGGGTGAGAATCGGGCCGGAGACGGTCGGCACCGCGGTGGAGCGCGCGGCAACCGCCGGGGTCGCGCGGCGCACGGTCGTGGCGCGGACGTGCGGCGTCTGGCTCCTCGCGGTACGTTGCTTCGACGAGGTGGCGACACGCGGCGCCGCTTTGCGTGGCGCGGCGGTGCGGGTCGCGCTCCGCCTGACCACCGGCGCGTCCACGCGGGACGACACGCCCACGGTTCCCCGCCTCGTGGTGATCGTTTCCTCCGGCTCGACGCTGGTGGTGATCGTCTCGTCGGGATCGACAACCGTCGTGCTCCGCAAGGTGACCGGTGCACGCGGCACCGTCATCTCGAGCGGCCTGCGGGTGACGACGGTTCCTGTGGGCCCCCGTTGGATGATGGTCTCCACCGGCTCGGTGGTGATCTCGCGGGTAATTACAGTCTGCGCATTGGCGGTCTCAGCCCCCGCAACCAGCGCAAGCGCCACGGCGACATAGTGCAAGTGCGACATTCGTACTCTCCTTGAATCCGTGACTTTGAGTCCGTGATCCGTGACTTTGAGTCCGTGACGGCTGGAGCGAGATGACTTTTCCGCGAATCGCCATCTCGCTCTACGTTATTGTTGGAGCATGATCCCTCGGGTCGAGCCCGAGGGCATGCTTTTCCGAAAAAACCGGCACCCACCCCGGATCAAGTCCGGGGCAGGCTTTTTCGGGATCATGCTCTAGAAGCAGCGAGTCAACGCGGGCTCGCGAAACCGAGTTCCGATGGAACCAAGTTCCGAAGGAACCGGGCGCTCATGCGAGCCGTGCAGCCGCCGCGCGCGGTCTGAACGGTTGTCCACAACCAATTTACTTATCCACAGGGCCGCCGCGGGCTCGCATGCAAAATTTCAGCAAACAAAAAAAGCGACGCGGGTTGGGGCCCACGAAACAGAGCACGACATCAGGCGGCAATGCTGCCGCCTTACGGTCGCCACGATTCAACGACGAGGAATATGCATGGTCGAGCTTATCGGCGCGGCTTTCATGCTGCTTTGCCTAGCGCCGTTGCTGACGCGCGACCCGCACCGCACGTCACGCTGACGCCGGCGACGTGGCGCGATGAGCGCCGCAATGTGGCGGCAATGTGCGCAATATTTCAACGACGAAACATTCCGCGAAATTGAAACGAAACACGGCCGCGATAGCCTTCCCATATTGGCGATGCGGGCCACCGCTTGCACCGATTTCCATCGGCAGCGCAGACGGCTCGCGTTGCATCCACAGAGGGGACGGCGACCCGCATGTTTCAGTCGACGCCGTATCGTCTTCGTGGAAGAGCTGGCTGGGCATGCCGCATGCGACGGACCGTCGAACCGGTCTCGCGCGTGAGCTTGGGTCGTGCCGGATGCGGCGGACCATCGAAGAGTTCAAGCTTTGCCTTGAGAACGTCGATGCGCTTTGAGGCTTCGGCCTTGGTCAGTCGCTGGCTGAAGGCCTCAGGCTCGCGCGCCTGCTCGGCCAAGGTCTTCAGGTATGATGCTTGAGCACCGGTCATCGGATCGTCGCCGGAGACCCAGTCGTCGGGATCCTTCTCGGTGTTCGACGACGCGCGAGGCTCGACCTTCGGGTTGTGATTCGCAGTCATCGCGTCTCTCTCGTTCGCGCAATGTTCGCCACACCAACGCTGCCGGCCGCACCCTGTTCCCGCCGGGTACGACGGCGCCTCACAGCATTCAGTAGCCGGGAGTCCGGATGATTCTGCGTTGCATGGTGACGTCCGTTGTTCTTGGTCTCGGTGTTGCGTCGGTTGCGGCCGATACGATCAACACGGCGGCGTGCCGGCAGGACCTCGCGGCCACCTGGTCGAAGATGGAGGAGATGCTGGGGCGGCTGAAGAGCGCTTCGCGCGCCGCCCAGAACGAGAAGTGCGAAACCTATCGCCATCATGCCGAAGTGGTGGTGCGCGCGCGCGAAGTGTTCGAGCGCTGCAAGACGGGGCGCGACCGCGCCGGCGACGTCGCGCAGATGGAAGGCGCGCTGGAAGACGTGAATTCCGTCATCGATCGCGAATGCAACAACGGCCTCGGGCCGGTGCAACCGCATGTGCGCGCCCTCGATCCGAGCAGCGGCCAGATGTTCGCGCGGTGAACGGCGGAACCAGCCATGACCCCGGTGCGCGATCCGGTGAAAGACGCAGAGATCGAGGTCATCTGTCCGTGCTGCGACTACCGCATGACGCGGACACCGGCGCGGCTGCGGCGGGAAACCGAGATCGCCTGCCCGCAATGTGGCCACGAATTCTCGCCGGCGGCCGCCGCTCCCAGCACCAGGCGAACCTCGGCCTGATAGCGCGACCAAATCAGCTGACCATGTTTGTCCGGGGGACATCGTGAAGACGCTCCGCATCCTCTTTCTCGCGCTCTTGCCCATCTTCGCCCTGACGGCGGAGACGGCGCCGGCCGGTTCAGAGGGACAGGGCTGTGGCGTGCAGGCCTTCGATCCCGACCTGCGCGCGGCCTTCGCGCGGTTCGACCGCGCCCAGTCCAGCGGCGCCGCCAAGATCTGCGCGCTCTACCTCAACAGCATGACGCCGGGCCGCTGACGCGCGTCCCCCGGCGCGCGTCGCCGCAAGCGAGATGACTTTTCTTCGAAGCGCCATCTCGCTCTAATTTATTGTTGGAGCATGATCTTTTCCGAAAACCGGTATCCACCCCGGATCAAGTCCGGGGCAGGCTTTTTCGGGATCATGCTCTAGAACTGCGACGCGCGCATTATGCCGGCGCGTGCGCGCCATCACCGCTCCACGATATCCCGACGCAGCGGCGCGAGCGCAGCAACCAGCTCCTTTTGCTCGCGCGCCGGCACGCGGAACTTGTTGAGCGTGCGACCGAGATCCTGCACCAGCGCATTGAAGTGCCGACCGGAGACGCCCATGCCGCGGTGCGCGCTCCGCATGTCGCGGCCGGTATAGATGCAGGGGCCGCCGCTCGCCTGGCAGATCTGCTGCACCAACAGAAATTTCAGCCGCGGCACATTGGCCTTGGCGAAAAATCGGTTGATGCGGCGGTCACGCGCGACATTGCCGACGAAGTCGTCCACCACCGCGGTGATGGCCGGCTGACCCCCGAGTCGCTCGTACAGGGTCTTCTTGGCCGGGACCGCCATCTGCGCGTGGGCGGTGCCGGTGAAGAGCATGGCCGCAACGGCCGTCGCGATCGCAATTCGCATGATTCCCCTCCTGGTGCGGGTTTGACGGTTCCACGCTCGTCATGCCGGCCAGGAATGGCGCGTTACTTGCATGACGCAGCGCAGGGGAAAGTACGACGCGGAAACATCAGGGTTTCAGCGGACCACAGGTCGGCAATTTTTTCCTTGGCGGAAAGGATCGCGTCGCTAGGATACCGAAGGGGAAGGGGAATCAATGATCGTTTCGACTCTGGTCGGGCTGTCGCTCGTCGTCAGCGTGTCTGTCGACAAGCAGATCCAGGACGGACTCGGCACCAGCGGCTCGCAGTCCGCGCTGCATCTGTCCATTCATCAGAAGAATGCGGCGCTCCGTCCGCTGGTGCGCTCCGCCACCGAATGCGTGGCGCGCACGGTGTCGGCGAGCCCGCAGTTCACCGATCTGCGCAAGAACGACGACATCAACGATCTGATCGTCGAATCAATGACGACGTGCGGCGATGCCATGCGCGCGATGATCGACGGCTATGATCACTATTTCGGTACCGGCTCGGGAGAGACGTTCTTCTCCGGCCCTTATCTCGATGTGCTGCCGGCGGCGGTGAACAAGCTGCTCGATCGTAACGGTCAGTAGGAATTCACGGTCAGTAGGAGTTCGCTGAGATGACGGGCCGGTCGTAACCGGCCCGCACGGGTGCGGCAGAGCCGCGCCCGGCTGAAATCGCCATCACTGGCGAATGATCTCGACCACTTCGCTGGTCGTGGGGTCGACCAGGACCACCTCGTTGTTGACCACCATGTAGCGATAGCGGCGGATGGACGGGATCTCCGTGACCACCGGCACCGGGATCTCGTAGAGCTCCACCGCCTGCGGCACGCGTGCGCCCAGGCGCACGTCCACGCCGTCCGGCACGACGCGGCGCTCGCGCGTCACGGTGCGATAGATCGTCGTGCGCTGCGCCGGCGTGAGCTCAACCTGCTCACGCGTGATCACCGACGGGCTGCTGCGCTCGATTACGGTGGTCTGCGCATGCGCGGCGCCCGTCAGCATCAGCAAGACAGCGGCGCAGCCGTACAAAGCTTTCATCGTTGGCCTCCTGTGTGGTGAGAACCGGAGCACGCGCGCGGTTTCGACGCGCCATGAGCCGGAATGCGCGGCCCCTCTCGAGAACGCTGCTCGATCGCGAGCAAAGCTCGCCGGACCACGTCATGCTCTAGCCATAACGATGGGCCGGGAGGCTGGTTCCGGCCGCGTCTGGGCTCCCCGCCACTGCGACCGCAGCGCCGACCTCACGGGATATTTCAGCCATGAAACAAAGCGCGACATCACGCAGAAACAGGAGGGGATTAATCAACCGGCCGAGGAGAGCTGACGATGCACCGATCCCGTTTTCTCGTCCTGGCGCTGACGGCCGTGGTGGCGATCGCCGCGGTACCGGGTTCCACGGGCGCGGACAGCCAGCGGGGCTGCGGTATCGGTTTGACGGCGGACCCCGCGTTCCAGCGGCTCGACCGAGTCCAGTCTGCGAGCGCGGCGAAGATTTGCGCCCTTTACCTGAACACGATCGACGCCCGCCTGTCGCGCTGAGTTTTTTAGACGCCCTCCCGGCGCAAGCCAGGAGGGTCATTGTAATACCATCGTTGACCCCAACTTCCCCTCCCCGTTCCACCCTGGGGAGGGATTTTTTTTGCCCGGCGCCAGACCGGACGGCC
>Ga0081540_1002354_pt1 | contig 15445 bp, 15 predicted proteins | sample TabmetS2T1R1_FD_71024 | JGI IMG/M metagenome (GOLD analysis project Ga0081540, IMG submission 71024) | Tabebuia heterophylla rhizosphere microbial communities from the University of Puerto Rico - S2T1R1 | ecosystem: Host-associated > Plants > Roots > Rhizosphere ... | reverse complement strand
GCTCACCTACATCACGCAGTGCTTGAAAGAGGCGCTGCGGCTATGGCCGCCGGCGTCGGCCTACGGCATTTCGCCGCTGAAGGACGAGACCATCGGCGGCAAGTACAAGCTGAAGAAGAACACTTTCATCACGGTGCTGGTGATGGCGCTGCATCGCGATCCCAGCGTCTGGGGCCCGAACCCCGACGTGTTCGACCCGGAGAATTTTTCGCCCCAGGCCGAAGCCAAGCGGCCCATCAACGCCTGGAAGCCGTTCGGCAACGGCCAGCGCGCCTGTATCGGCCGCGGCTTTGCCATGCACGAGGCGGCGCTCGCGATCGGCATGATCCTGCAGCGCTTCAAGCTGATCGATGCGCATCGTTACCAGATGCACCTGAAGGAAACGCTGACGATCAAGCCCGACGGCTTCAAGATCAAGGTGCGGGCGCGCACCGATGCTGATCGCGGCGCGTTTGCAGGCAGCAAGCCGGCTGCGGTGGCATCGTCGGGTGCTGCAGCGCCACGGGCTCGCACCAAGCCGGGCCACAACACGCCGCTGCTCGTGCTGTACGGCTCCAATCTCGGCAGCGCGGAGGAACTCGCCACGCGCGTTGCCGATCTTGCCGAAGTCAATGGCTTTGCCACGAAGCTGGCTGCCCTCGACGATTACGTTGGCAAGTTGCCGAGCGAGGGCGGCGTGCTGATCTTTTGCGCCTCCTACAATGGCGCAGCACCCGACAACGCCACGCAGTTCGTGAAATGGCTCGGCAGCGGTGACCTCGCGAAGAATGCGCTGGCAAAAGTGCGCTACGCCGTGTTCGGCTGCGGCAACAGCGACTGGGCCGCGACCTATCAGTCGGTGCCGCGCCAGATCGACGAGCAGCTGAAGGCGCATGGCGCGCGCAGCGTTTATGACCGCGGCGAGGGCGATGCGCGCAGCGACCTTGACGGCCAGTTCGAGGGCTGGTTCGCCAAGGCCGCCGCGGCGTCGGTGAAGGAGTTTGGCCTCGACTCCAGTTTCACCCGCAGCGCCGACGACGAGCCGCTCTATTCGATCGAGCCGGTGGCGCCGACCACGGTCAATGCCAACCTGGCGCTCGGCGGCATTGCGGCGATGAAGGTGCTGGTCAACAGCGAACTGCAGAATGCGGCCAGCGCCAGTCCGTCGGACCGATCGACCCGGCATATCGAGGTGCAGCTGCCGGCGAACCTGACCTACCGCGTTGGCGACCACCTGTCCGTGGTGCCGCGCAACGATCCGGCGCTGGTCGATTCCGTCGCGCGCCGCTTCGGTTTCCTGCCGGCGGATCAGATCCGCCTGCAGGTGCCGGAAGGCCGCCGCGCACAATTGCCGGTCGGTGAGGTGGTCTCGGTCGGGCGGTTGCTCACCGAATTCGCCGAGCTGCAGCAGATCGCGACGCGCAAGCAGATCCAGATCATGTCGGAGAACACGCGCTGTCCGGTGACCAAGCCAAAGCTGCTCGCCTATGTCGGCGACGACGAGGCCTCCGCCGAGCGCTACCGCAGCGACGTGCTGGCCAAGCGCAAGTCGGTGTTCGACCTCCTGGAAGAGCATCCGGCCTGCGAATTGCCGTTCCACGCCTATCTGGAAATGCTGTCGACGCTGGCGCCGCGCTACTATTCGATCTCGTCCTCGCCCTCGGGCGATCCGCAGCGCTGCAGCGTCACCGTCGGCGTGGTGCAGGCGCCGGCAAGCTCCGGCCGCGGTATCTACAGGGGCGTGTGCTCGAACTATCTCTCCGGCCGCCGCGTCGGAGATACCATCCACGCCACCGTACGCGAGACCAAGGCGGGCTTCCGCCTGCCGGATGACCCGTCGGTGCCGATCGTCATGATCGGCCCCGGCACCGGGCTCGCGCCATTCCGCGGCTTCCTGCAGGAGCGCGCGGCGCGCAAGGCGAAGGGCGCAACGCTGGGTCCGGCCATGCTGTTCTTCGGCTGCCGCCATCCCGAACAGGACTTCCTCTATGCCGACGAGCTCAAGGGCTTTGCGGCCGATGGCGTCAGCGAGCTCCACACCGCGTTCTCGCGCGGCGACGGACCAAAGACCTATGTGCAGAACCTGCTTGCCCAGCAGAAAGACAAGGTGTGGAGCCTGATCGAAAAGGGGGCCGTCATCTATGTCTGCGGCGACGGCAGCAAGATGGAGCCCGACGTCAAGGCGACGCTGATGTCGGTCCACCAGGAGAAGACGGGTGGCACCGCCGAGGCCGCCTCGAAATGGATCGAGGACATGGGCACCAAGAACCGCTACGTGCTGGATGTTTGGGCGGGCGGATAACTCACGGCCAAAGGCCACCAAGGGAGCTTCATCCGATAATTGTACATTGCGGTGGCACGTTATAAGGTAGTGAGGAAGCTCGACGAACAAAGTATCGGAAAAATCTTTGCTTGGGCCAGTCTTCCCCATTGAAAACCGACCGAGTACCCAAGGCTGAGTCGGTGCCCTTGGCAAAGCCATGGGTCATGATCGTCGGTGCGGTCTTTGGTGCACTCACCCTCTTTTTCTTCATGGGGCTCGTGCTGCTTGGCGTGGCAGGACACGCGGTTCCCTGCAATACCGTTTTCTTGGTGAACATTACGCTCAGCCTGGGGGCTGCGCTTGCAGTTGGATTTCTCGGGGGAAATGCCACGGCGACGGGAGCTATCCCGTTTCTGCATAATTCGCTCGCAGTGAGTTTGACCGGTGGCTTAGCAGCTCTAGTCGTGACTCTGATCGTTACGACCAGTGTGGTTGGTAAAGACGATTGCGCTATCACGGTGACCAAACCACAGGGGCGGGCAATTTGGGAAAAGAATTTGGATGCGATGCGAATGACGAATTCAGGATTGGGTAGCAGCAGAGCAAATGAATGCGGGTACAATTTCTGGACTCACAAAGAGACGCTCGTCTCAGCGCTGACTGCGCTCGACCTCGATTCCTCTCCGGAGCTGAGGGCCACTAGAGATCAATTGCTTGCCGCCGTGAATAATATGCCCGCAAAGTGTGGCAGCGACGATTGGTACAATCTGGCAGTAAGCCCAGCGATGAAGGACTTGCAAGCGAAGCTTCTTATGGGTGTGCGCGCGAAGGTGATCGAAAACGGGGGAAACCCTCCGAACTGATTCACGATTGGAAGCAGGCGCTCATGCAGCCCGCACCTGCCGAGACGCCTGTCTCGATGTCCCGTAGGGCATCATGTAAGCGACCTTGCCCTTACGCTGCCTTCGCCGCCGCGCCCTTGGCGTGCGCTTCGATCGCGCCGATGATCTGCGGCCACATCCGCATCGGCAGCGCGTGGCCCATGCCTTCGACCATCACCAGCTTCGCGCCGGGGATCGACGCCGCGGTGTCCATGCCGCCTTCGGGACGCACCAGCGGATCGACTGTGCCGTGGATCACCAGGGTTGGCGCCTTCACCGCGCGCAGGCGCTCCTTGCGGCTGCCGGAGGCGAGGATGGCCCGCAGTTGCCGGCCGACGCCGGGCGGGTTGAGGCCGCGCTCCCAGGTGCGCGCGGCACGGCCGGGATCGAGCGCCTCCTCCTCGGGGAATGAGCCGGCGCGCAGCACCTTCCAGGTTTGGGCGAAGCGCGCGAAATATTCCTCCTTGTTGGCCGGCGGCGGCGCCATCAGCACGGCGGCGGCCTCGCGGGTCGGCGGCGGTATCTTGGGATTGCCCGTCGTCGACATGATCGAGGTCAGCGAGCGGACGCGCTCGGGAAAGGTGAGGGCGATCTCCTGGGCGATCATGCCGCCCATGGAGGCGCCGATGATGTGCGCCGAGCGGATGCGCAAATGATCCATCAGGGCAACGGTGTCTTCCGCCATGTCCCTGAGTTTGTAGGGCGCGGCGACCGGAATCCTCAGGAAGCGCAGTTTCAGGAGTTCGACAGGGGACAGCCGCTTGCCGCCGCTCATCTTGCTGGACTTGCCGATGTCGCGGTTGTCGAAGCGGATCACCCGAAAGCCGCGCGCGGCGAGCTGGCGGCAGAAATCATCGTCCCAATGGATCATCTGGGCGCCAAGTCCCATGATCAGCACCATGGGCTCGGCATTGGCATCGCCAAAGATCTCGTAGCAGATGTCGATGCCGTTGACGTGGGCGGTCTGCGGCGGCTGATGGTCTGACGACGGCACGGCGGCTGGTCCCTGGTGGTATGGCGATGATGGAATTCGCTGATGGAATTCTATGGCATGGATTGTGGCAGCGCAGAAGGCTTTGCGAAGCCGCGAGGGGCCAATCGTCTTGTTGACCGGCCCGCCGCAACGGTGTGGTATGGCGAAAAACAAGAACAGCGAGGCGGGCAGGACACAAGCCGGAACTCGCGGCCCAATTCGGAGGAAATGCAATGGCCGACAAGAGCAACGATCCCGTTGCGATGTGGCAGAACATGATCGGCGAGATGGAGAAAGGGTTCAACTCCCTGGCCAGCCAGACCATGGCCTCGCCTGAATTCTCCAAGGTGATGAACCAGGTCGGCGGCGCCGCCGCCGGCGCGCAAAAGCAGCTCGGCGAGTTGATGGAGAAGTATCTCGTCAGCATGAACCTGCCGAGCCGGGCGCAGATGGTCGGCATGGCCGAGCGCCTGCAGTCGATCGAGGGCCAGCTCAACGACATCAAGGCGATGCTCACCCAGATGAGCAAGGCGTCGGGCGTTGCGACCGGCGGTCCGTCCACGCCAATGCCGCCGCGCACCAGGCGCCCGCCCTCGGCCGGGGGAGAGCAGAAATGAATGCGCCCACAGGTCTTGATTTCGCTTCGATCTCGGATCGGGTCCAGACCGAGGTGCAGCGCGCGATCCAGCGCAGCATCAAGGGCGCCGAATATTTCTCGACCTCGGGACCCGCGCTCGGCTCGACCCCGAAGGACGTGCTCGCGAGCCGCGGCACCATGCAGCTCTATCACTACCGGCCGCTCGCGAATGAGATCTACCGCGTGCCGATCCTGATCGTGATGGCGACCACCAACCGCGGCTACATCCTCGACATGGTGTCCGGGCAAAGCTTCATCGAGTTCCTGCTCAAGCGCGGCTACGACGTCTACATGCTGGACTGGACCGCGCCCAAGCCGGAGGAGAAGTCGCTGCGAATGGAGGACTACGTCCTCGACTTCATCCCGGATTGCGTGCGCCGCGTGCAGGAGGATTCCGGCGTCGAGGATGTCACCATCATCGGCTATTGCTTCGGCGGCGTGCTGTCGCTGCTTTACGGTTCGATCTTCCACGACGGGCCGATGAAGAACCTGATCTGCTTCACGACGCCGATCGACTTCACCGAAATGAAGCTGTTCTCCAATTTCTCCGACCGCCGCTATTTCGACGTCGACCGCCTGATCGACTCCACAGGCAACATGCCGCCGGAACTGATCCTGCAATCCTTCGACATGCTGCGGCCGGCCGCGCGGGCCGTCGGCCAGATCCAGCTCTGGGAAAACATCTGGAACGACGAGTTCGTGAACTCCTACCGGATGTTCGATCGCTGGGCGACCGACATCCTGCCGCTGGCCGGCGAATATTTCCGTGCCATCACCAAGGACCTGATGTGGGACAACAAGCTCTACAACGACACCATGACGGTCGGCGGGCGCGAGGCGCGGATCGACAGGATCAAGGTCCCGATCCTGCATGCGGTTGCCGAACACGACCACATCGTGCCTTATGACGCGGCCAAGCACCTGATCAAGAAGGTGGGCTCGACCGACAAGGAAGAAGTGATCCTCAAGGGCGGTCACGTCAGCCTTGTCGCGGGCCCCAACGCGGTCCGGCGGCTGTGGCCGAAACTGGATACCTGGTTAGGTGGAAGATCGATATGACCGAGACACGCTCCTATCCGCGCCACATCAATACCGAGGCCGGCGACATCGAATTCCGCCTGATGGCGCGCACCGACGAGGGCGCAGTGCTCGACTTCGCCAGGGCGCTGCCGACCCATGACTTGCTGTTCCTGCCGCGCAATATCAGCCAGCCCAAGGTGCTGTCGGCCTGGGTCAAGGAGATCGAGCGCGGCGACATCGTCAGCCTGCTGGCGGTGAAGAACGGCAGGGTGGTCGGCTGTGGCACGCTGGTGCGCGATCCGCATTCCTGGTCGACCCATGTCGGCGAGATCCGGATGGTGGTGGCGCAGGAAGTGCGCGGGCAGGGGGTTGGCAGGGCGCTGTCGCAGGAGACCTTTGCGCTCGCGCTCTGCGCCGGCCTCGAGAAGCTCTCGGTGCAGATGACCGTCGACCAGCAGGCGGCCATCGCCCTGTTCGAAAGCCTCGGCTTCAAGGCGGAAGCCCTGCTGCGCGACCATGTCCGCGACGTCGCCGGCAAGAAGCACGACATCGTCGTGCTCGGGCACAATGTGTCGCAGGTGGCAGCCCAGATGGAGGCCTACGGCCTGCCGGGGGCCGTCCAGCACTAGGTTAACAGGTTCCTGCACGGGAACCCGTCGCCCGCCGGGCAGGCAGATTGCCCGCAAACAGGTCGCTCACGAATTCGTGATATCGCGCTGCAACATCGTTGTTGCAGCGCACCATTAACTGTGTCACAAAGCCTTTGCCCCGGGCCAATCCGGACGGGGTGAGCCCGTTGCTCAAACCCTGAGGATGGAGAGACCACCAATGACCACCGAGACCAATTCCGTGCTGAACCAAGTCAAGGAAGCCTTCGCGCCCGTCACCGAGGCGTTCACCAAGCTCCAGAACATGGAAGTTCCGGAAGCCGCCCGTGAGTTCGTGAAGAAGCAGGCCGACGCCGCCAAGGTGCGCGCCGCCGACGCTTATGCCGGCTCCGAGAAGGTCACCGCCGCGATCGAGACCGCCGTTTCCGGTTCGGTCACCGAAGCCGCCAAGATCAGCCGCAACATCCAGCAGGCGATGTACCAGGACGCGGAAGCGTTCTTCTCCGGCATCGACCAGCTCGCTTCGGCCAAGTCGCTGAGCGAAGCCTATCAGATCCAGTCGGATCTCGCCCGCGCCCGCGGTGAAGTCCTCGTCTCCCGCGCCAAGGCGACCGCCGAGTATGTCGGCAAGCTCGTCAGCGAAGGTGCGAAGAACGCGCAGGACAACCTTGCCAAGGTCTACGGCAAGACCGCCTGATAAACGCGGCGCTCGCGTCAACATCCAATTGGAAGGCCCGCTTCGGCGGGCCTTCTTTTTGGGTTCCCTAGGCATAAATCAGCTTTAGCGTCCACGTGACGGCGTATCCGCGCCATTGCGAGGAGCGAAGCGACGACCCGTCTACGCTTGCTGCGCGAGCTACGCCGGGCTGGGAGTCCGCCGAAGCTCGGAGAGCGAAGGCGGAAGCAATCCAGCTTTCTTGTTGAGGCTGAGGAAGCTGGATTGCTTCGCTTTGCTCGCAATGACGGGATGGCCGGCCACCGCGCAACTCTCGAAAGCCGTCATGAACGTGCACGGTACATTCGCATTCGACACACCGAGCGACGCCGCGCGCGCCGCCGAGCTGCGCCGCGTGAAGATGCTGGCGACGCTGGTGTTGGCGGTGACCTTTGCCGTCTTCATCGGCGCGAAGTGGATGGTGCCGGTCCATCCCGTCTTCGGCTTCATCGCGGCCTTCGCGGAAGCCGCCACCATCGGCGGGCTCGCCGACTGGTATGCCGTGGTCGCGCTGTTCAGGCGGCCGCTGGGCCTGCCGATCCCGCACACCGCGATCATCCAGAGCAACCAGCACCGCATCGCCGACAAGCTCGGCGAGTTCATCGAGGTGCACTTCCTTGAAGCGGGCCCGGTCGAGGCAAAACTGCGTCAGGTCGATTTCGGCTCCTTCGTTGCCGACTGGCTGCGCGACCGCAAGAAGAGCGAGGACCTTGCGCGCTTCGTGTTGCGGCTGTTGCCGGAAGCCTTGAGCGCGACCGAAAGCTCGGGGCTGATGACCTTCATCACCCGCCGCGTCACCCACCAATTGATGGCGATCGATCTGGCCCCGCTCGCCGCCGGCACCCTGCGCTCCTTCGTGCAGGAGGGGCGCCATCGCGTGCTGCTCGACGATATCCTGCGCGCGCTGCACCAGACGCTGACGACGGCGGAAACCATGGCCATGATCCGCGAGAGGATCCGGGCCGAATTGCCGACGTTGCTGAAACTCTATCGCGCCGACCGTTTCCTGGTGAACCGCATTGTCGCATCCGCAACCGCCTTCTTCGAGGAGGTGCGAGACGATCCTCGCCATCCGTTCCGCGGCGAGTTCGACCGCATGCTGCTGTCGCTGGTGGAGAAGCTCGGCAGCGATCCGGCGTTCGCCCAGCGCATCGACACCCTGAAGCGCGATATTCTGGCGCGCCCGGAGCTTGGCGATCTCGCACGCAATGTCTGGTCCAACGCGCGCTCGTTCATCGAGCGCAGCGCCTCAGGCGAGACGCAGGTGCTGCAGCAGCATCTCTCCAGGATGTTCGTCGAGGCGGGCGAGGCGCTGGCGTCGGACGCCGAGATGCGCGGCGAGATCAACCAGGGCCTCGTTGCGGTGCTGCGCAGCTTCATCGCCGACCAGAAGAGCGGCGTCTCCACCTTCATCGCCGATCAAGTGAAATCGTGGGATATGGCTCAGCTGATCTCGCTGATCGAGATCAATGTCGGCAAGGACCTGCAATACATCCGTTTCAACGGCTCGCTGATCGGCGGGCTTGCGGGACTTGCGCTCTACACGCTGGAATACCTGCTTCGGCTTGTGTGACTAATTCATCACGGCAAGCGATTTAACGGCCGCCCCCGGTGCCGCATCAGCTTGAAACCCCAAAAACTGTTCCATAGCTTTTTGGGTGACTTTGTTGCGTTGCGGAACGATTCTGCTGCGTTTGCGTCATTATGAGCCCAATGGCCGGTTGCCGATACTAACAGGGACCTGCCTGAACAGGAGATACGATGTCCGTCGCTGCCCAGACGCTTCGCCCGCCGTCCAGGACCCTGATGTTTCTGGAAGGACGGGCCATTCATGAACTCGGCGCTTTTGTTGGCGCGCTGCCGCTGCTCAGCCTCGCGCCGCGTGGCGACGGCCACCCGGTGCTGGTGCTGCCCGGGCTTGTCGCCTCTGATGTTTCCACGCGCCCGCTGCGCGCTTTCCTGAAGACGCGCGGCTATGCCGTCACCGGCTGGCGTCAGGGCCGTAACCTCGGTCTTCGTGCGGGCGTGCAGCACGCCATGGTCGATCTCGTGCAGGAGCTGAACGACACCCATGGCCGCAAGGTCTCGCTGGTCGGCTGGAGCCTCGGCGGCCTCTATGCGCGCCAGCTCGCCAAGATGATGCCGGATCGCGTGCGCCAGGTGATCACGCTGGGCAGTCCCTTTGCCGCCGGCCCCAAGGCGACCAACGCCTGGCGGGTCTATGAAATCGCCAGCGGCCGCCGTGCCGAGGAAGAGGATCCGCGTTTTGGCGGAACGCTCGCCGGCACACCGCCGGTGCCGACCACGGCGATCTTTTCCCGCACCGACGGCATCTGTGCCTGGCAGGGCTGCCGCGAACAGTCCTCCGCCATGGCCGAGAGCATCGAGGTCGAGAGCAGCCATTGCGGCATGGGCCATCACCCGGCCGCCGTCTATGCGGTCGCCGAGCGGCTCGCGCAGAAGGAAGGCGAGTGGGCGCCCTTCGATCGCAGCGGCTGGCGCAGCCTCGTTTACCCCGATCCGAACCGGTAAGCGTCGCCACATTGTCGTGAATCGACAAAACGCGGTATGCGTTCATGCATGCCGCAGCCGCTTGCACGCATCGTCGACCAGCTCAAGCGCGAGCCCTCGCGCACCGGCTCGCTCATCATCACCGTCTTCGGCGATGCCATCGTGCCGCGCGGCGGCTCGGTCGCGCTTGGCACGCTGCTGGAATTCTTCGCCGCGATCGATGTCGACAGCTCCGTGGTCCGCACGGCGATGTCGCGGCTGACCGCCGACGGCTGGTTCGAGCGCGAAAAAGTCGGCCGCAACAGTTTCTATCGCCTGGTGCAGCGGGAGCGGCTGACCTTCGATATCGCGACCAAGCATATCTATGGCCCGCCGGCCTCCGACTGGACCGGGCGTTTCGAGCTGTTGTTGATCGCCAATGGCGGCGACCGCGACGCCGCGCGCGAGGCGCTGAAGAACGCCGGTTTCGGCACGCCGCTGCCGGGCGTGTGGGTCGCGCCGTCAGGCGTGCCGATCCCCGAGGAAGCAAAGGGCGCGATCCGCCTCGAAGTGTCGGCCGAGGACGACAGCGGAAGGCGGCTGCTCAGCGAAAGCTGGCCGCTGGAGCGCACCGCGGAGGCCTATCGCCGATTCATGAAGAGCTTTGAGCCTTTGCGCAGCTGGATGGCGCACGAAAAACTCAGCGATATCGACGCCTTCACGGCGCGTGTTCTCCTGATCCATCAATATCGCCGCGTCGTGCTGCGCGATCCCTTGCTGCCCATGGCCTTGCTGCCGCGGGACTGGCCGGGCAGGGCGGCGCGCCAGCTCTGCGGCGAGATCTATCGCGGGCTGCTTCCCGCGTCGGAACAATGGCTTGACCGCCATGCCAGCAATGAAAGCGGCGCCTTGCCGGCGGCCGGAAAGGAGCTTTCCCGCCGGTTTGCCGACTGATGCAATATGTTACAAAAATATCTTGCAAGTTTTAATTTCTGTTATATGTTGATCCCTAACAAATCTAGGGGAGGTCGGCCATGTATACCCAGGCGCTCAACACGTCTGACGGCGAGGACCGCAATGTCGAGGATGCCGCGCGTGCTGCGCAGTTCCAGGCGCGCATCGATGCCGAGGAGCGCATCGAGCCGAACGACTGGATGCCGGCGGCCTATCGCAAGACGCTGACGCGGCAGATTTCCCAGCACGCCCATTCCGAAATCGTCGGCATGCTGCCTGAAGGCAACTGGATCACCCGCGCGCCGTCGCTGCGCCGCAAGGTGGCGCTGCTCGCCAAGGTGCAGGACGAGTGTGGCCACGGGCTTTATCTTTATGCCGCCGCCGAGACGCTCGGCGCCTCCCGCGAAGAGCTGGTCGATGCCATGCTCGCGGGCAAAGCCAAGTATTCCTCGATCTTCAACTATCCGACCCTGACCTGGGCCGACATCGGCACCATCGGCTGGCTGGTCGATGGCGCGGCGATCATGAACCAGATCCCGCTCTGCCGTTGCTCCTACGGCCCGTATGCGCGCGCCATGATCCGCGTCTGCAAGGAAGAATCCTTCCACCAGCGCCAGGGTTACGAGATCATGCTCACGCTCTGCCGCGGCAGCGAGGAGCAGAAGGCGATGGCGCAGGATGCGCTGAATCGCTGGTGGTGGCCGGTGCTGATGATGTTCGGCCCGCCGGATGCCGCGAGCCAGCACAGCGACACCTCCACGAAGTGGAAGATCAAGCGCTTCTCCAATGACGAACTGCGCCAGAAGTTTGTTGATGCCACCGTGCCGCAGGCGAAGTTCCTGGGCCTGACCATTCCCGATCCCGGCATGACGCAGGATGCCGATGGCCACTGGCGCTACAGCGAGATCGACTGGACCGAGTTCAAGCAGGTGCTGGCCGGCAACGGCCCGTGCAACCGTGATCGCCTCGCGGCGCGGCGCAAGGCGCATGACGAGGGCGCCTGGGTGCGCGAGGCCGCGGCTGCGTATGCTGAGAAACGTAAGGCGCGCCAGCTCGCGCAGGCCGCAGAATAGGGAGATCGAGATGGCAACGCCGAACACCATGCTCTGGGAAGTCTTCATCCGCAGCCGCAACGGGCTCGCCCACAAGCATTGCGGCTCGCTGCATGCGGCGGATGCCACCATGGCGCTGCAGGCCGCGCGCGACATCTACACCCGCCGCGGCGAGGGCCTGTCGATCTGGGTCGTGCCGTCGAACGCAATCACCGCATCCGATCCGTCCGAGAAGGGCATGATGTTCGAACCGGCGGAGTCGAAGATCTACCGGCATCCGACCTTCTACGATGTCCCTGAAGAAGTCGGGCATATGTGATGGCCGCGCCCTCGATCAATGTCTCCGAAACACCGCTCGTGCTCTACACGCTGCGCCGCGCCGATGACGCGCTGATCCTTGGCCACCGGCTGTCGGAATGGTGCGGCCATGCGCCTGCCCTGGAAGAGGACATGGCGCTCGCCAACATGGCGCTCGACCTGCTGGGCCAGGCGCGCGAGCTCTACAGCTACGCCGCCAGGGTTGAAGGCAAGGACAACGATGAGGACAAGTTCGCGTATCTGCGCGATGTCAGGCAATACCGCAATCTTCTGCTGGTCGAACAGCCGAACGGCGATTTCGCCCGCACCCTGGTTCGGCAGTTCTTCTACGCCACCTTCGCCGATCTCTACTGGCGCGCGATGATGACCTCAAAGGACGCAACGCTCGCCGCCATAGCCGCAAAATCCGAGAAGGAGAGCGCCTATCACGTCCGCCATTGCTCGGAATGGATCGTTCGCCTCGGCGACGGCACCGAGGAAAGCCACGCGCGCGCGCAGGACGCGATTGATCATCTCTGGGCCTACACCGGCGAGATGTTCGGCGTTGACGACGCCGAGCGCGGACTGATCGATGCCGGGATCGCGATCGATCCGGCCAGGCTGAAGGCGCAATGGCACAGAATCGTCAGCGGCGTGGTTGCCGAGGCGACGCTGGCGTTGCCTTCGAATGACTGGATGCAACAGGGCGGCCGCATCGGACACCACAGCGAGCATCTCGGCCATCTGCTCAGCGAATTGCAGTCGCTGCAGCGCAGCTTTCCGGGGGCGACATGGTAACGGCCACGCTCAACGACGCCGATCTGCGCCGCCGCGCCTGGGACGCGGCTGCGCAGGTGGTCGACCCCGAAATCCCGGTGCTGACCATCGCCGATCTCGGCGTGCTGCGCGATGTCGCCGTCAATGACGGCCGCGTCGAGGTCGCGATCACGCCGACCTATTCCGGCTGTCCCGCCATGAACATGATTGCGCTCGAGATCGAGCTGGCACTGGAGCGCGAGGGCATTGCTAGGCCCACCATCCGCACCGTGCTGTCGCCGGCCTGGACCACGGACTGGATGAGCGAAGACGGCCGCCGGAAGCTGCGGGAATATGGCATCGCGCCGCCGGTTAACGGCTCCGGGCGCCGCGCGCTGTTCGGCGAGCAGCAGGTGGCATGCCCGCAATGCGGCTCCGTCGAAACGGAACTTCTCTCTGAATTCGGCTCGACGTCATGCAAGGCGCTGTGGCGCTGCAAGGCCTGCCGCGAACCCTTTGACTATTTCAAGTGTCACTGACCATGAGCACACCGCGCTTTCATCGCCTTGCCGTGAGCGACCTGCGCCGCGAGACGCCGGATGCAGTCTCGATGACCTTTGCGATCCCGCAGGATCTCGCCGGCGACTACAGCTTCCTGCCCGGGCAATACCTGACACTGCGCACCACCATGGACGGCGAGGAAGTGCGCCGTTCCTATTCGATCTGCTCCGGTCCCGATGACGGCGAACTGCGTATTGCCGTCAAGAAGGTCGATGGCGGCGCGTTCTCGAGCTGGGCCGCCGATGAATTGAAGCGCGGCGATGAGCTCGATGTGATGACGCCAACCGGCCGCTTCGGCGTGGCGCATGCGCCGGATCAGGCGCGGCTCTATGTCGGATTTGCCGCCGGCTCCGGCATCACGCCGATCCTCTCCATCATCAAGGGCGTGCTGGCCCGCGAGCCGCAGAGCCGCTTCTTCCTGTTCTATGGCAACCGCACCGCAGACGGCATGCTGTTTCTTGAGGAGCTGGAGGAGCTGAAGGACCGTTTCCTGCAGCGGCTGTCGCTGTTCCACGTCATCTCCGGCGAGGAGCAGGACATCCCGATCCTGCACGGCCGCCTTGACGGCGAGAAGGTGAGGGTGCTGTTGCGCTCCCTGGTGCCCGCGGAAAGCGTCGATCATGTCTTCGTCTGTGGTCCCCTGGGCATGAGCGAAGACATCGAGGCAACCTGCCGGGCCATCGGCATTGCCGACGAGAAGATTCATGTCGAGCGCTTCGTTTCCGAATTCGGCGGCAAGCCGCGTCCGAAGAAGGTCATCGAACCCGGCGCACCGCCCAAGGCCGTTGCCTCGCTGATTATCGACGGCAAGCGCCGCGAGGTTCCGGTCGCCGAAGGTGAAGCCATCCTGGATGCAGCATTGCGCGCCGGCATGGACCTGCCGTTCGCCTGCAAGGGCGGCATGTGCTCGACCTGCCGCGCCAAGCTGGTCGAGGGCGAGGCGCCGATGGACGTCAATTATTCTCTGGAGCCGTGGGAGCTGAAGGCAGGTTTCATCCTGACCTGCCAGGCGCGGCCGTGCTCCGACAAGGTCGTGGTCGATTACGACCACGTCTAAAGACCTTGGGCGCGTTGACACCTTGCGTGCTTCGCGCCCAGACTGACCGAACAAGATAACGAGGCTCGCATAAAGCGAGCCCGATATAGCTCTGGGAGTAGACCGGTGAACGTTAAGGCTACGCTATCGCCCGACGACCTCGCGCGCGCCTGCGCGGATGCGATGTGGAAGGAGGACGACGCCTCCGGCGCTCTCGGCATGGAGATCGTCGACATCGGCCCCGGCCGCGCGACGCTGACCATGACGGTGCGCCCCGAGATGGTGAACGGCCAGCGCATCGCCCATGGCGGCTACATCTTCACGCTCGCCGACTCTGCCTTCGCCTTTGCGTGCAACAGCCACAACGACCGCGCGGTCGCAGCCCAGGGTAGCATCACCTTCATCCGGCCGGGCAAGCTCGGCGACAGGCTGGTCGCCACCGCGCGCGAAATCTCGCGCAGCGGGCGCTCCGGCATCTATGACGTGCGCGTCACCGTCGCTGAGACGGTGATCGCGGAATTCCGCGGGCACTCCCGCACCATTCCCGGCACATGGCTGCCGGTGGCCGACAACGAAAAGAAATAAAGAAAACTGCTCCAGAGGAAACGCACCATGGCTTCGACAAGCCTGAAATCGAAGGGCGACGTCTATCGTCCCGAACTCGACGACGCCGAGCGCGCCTCGCGCGATGAGATCATGGCGCTGCAGACGAGGCGCCTCGCCTGGTCGCTGAAGCATGCCTACGACAATGTCGCGCACTACAAGCGCGCGTTCGACAAGGCCGGCGTTCATCCGTCCGATTTCAAGCAGCTCTCCGATCTCGCCAAGTTCCCGTTCACGGTGAAAACGGACCTGCGCGACAATTACCCCTTCAACATGTTCGCGGTGCCGCGCGAAAAGCTGGTGCGTGTGCATGCCTCCTCCGGCACGACGGGAAAGCCGATCGTGGTTGGCTACACGCAAAATGATATCGATACATGGTCGGACGTGATGGCGCGCTCGATCCGCGCCGCCGGCGGCCGCACCGGCATGATCATCCACAACGCCTATGGCTACGGGCTGTTCACCGGCGGCCTCGGCGCGCATTACGGCGCCGAGAAGCTCGGCTGCACGGTGGTGCCGATCTCCGGCGGCATGACCGAGCGGCAGGTGCAGCTGATCAACGATTTCAGGCCGGACATCATCACGGTGACGCCGAGCTACATGCTGGCGATCCTCGACGA
>Ga0081540_1002353_pt1 | contig 15450 bp, 11 predicted proteins | sample TabmetS2T1R1_FD_71024 | JGI IMG/M metagenome (GOLD analysis project Ga0081540, IMG submission 71024) | Tabebuia heterophylla rhizosphere microbial communities from the University of Puerto Rico - S2T1R1 | ecosystem: Host-associated > Plants > Roots > Rhizosphere ... | reverse complement strand
GCGCTCGGCGACGGGCTCGAGCATGGTCCGGAGCGTGGCGAGCGTCCGGCGGGCGGCGGCCACCGGGTGGCCATCGCCCTCGAACACCAGCGCCCGGAGCGCCCTGCAGCGCGGCAGCACCTCGGCGAGGAGCGCCAGCACCTCGCTCCGGAGCGGCTGCCCGTGGTCGTCCAGGTAGACGCCGCGACCCTCGGGAGTCCGGGTGATGACCGCCCCCGCGACGTGGACCTCGATCACCGCCTCGAAGGGAAAGCCGTCGATGCCCGTCTCCAGCGGGAGCCCGGCGGCGAGCTGCGCGGCGACCAGGTGGCCCACGTCGAGCACCAGGGGGCAGCCGGTCCGGGCGTGCAGCCTCGCCATGAAGTCCAGCACGTGCAGCGGCCCGTCGCGGCGGACCACCGCCGGGTTCTCCAGCGCGAGCGGGACCGAGAGCGCGCCTGCCACGTGAAGCGCGTGGGCCACGGCCACCTCCAGCCCGGCCTCGCTGAAGGGCGGCGGGAGATAGAGGTAGCCCGGGAGCGCCTGCCCATGGACGTGCCACCAGGCCACGTCGTTCCCCACCCACAGCGTGCCCACCGCGCGCGCATGCGCATCGAGCGCGGCGAGCCTCCCGGCCGGCTCGAGCTCGGGTCCAGCGAGATTGAGGTGCACCGGGTGGAACAGCGCCGGCAGCCGTGCGCGGGCTGCCATCAAGGTCCCGAACAGCCCGGCCTCGCGCTCGGCCACCTCCAGCGACAGCGGCGCGCTGTACTCGACCAGGTCGAACAGCCCGGGCTCGGCGGCGTGGAGCGCCCAGGGGTCTGGCTCCATCGCCGGGTCCAGGTTGCTGGACAGGCCGAGCCCCAGGAACGGCAGCGCGCGTGCATCCACGGCGCCTCAGACTACTCGCTGCGCATCGCCTCCACCGGGTCCAGGGCCGCGGCCCGGGCTGCCGGATAGATGCCGAACACCAGGCCGACGCCGCTGCTCATCAGCACCGCGAGGACGATGGCCCAGGCCGGGACCGTCATCGGGAAGCCGAACGCCCACCGCCCCAGCGCCGCGAGCGACAGCCCGAGCGCGAGCCCGAGCACGCCGCCGAAGAGCGAGAGGGTGACCGCCTCCAGCGCGAACTGTCCGAGGATGCGCCGCCGCTTCGCCCCCAGCGCCTTGCGGATTCCGATCTCCCGGGTCCGCTCCGTCACGCTGACCAGCATGATGTTCAGGATGCCGATGCCGCCCACCACCAGCGATAGCAGGCAGATCCCGAAGCTGGCAGCGGTGATGACGTTGCTCAGGTTGTTGAAGGTGCGGGTGATGGACTCGTTGGTGTCCACCTCGAAGTTGTTCGGCGAGTCCGCCTTCACCTTCCGCCGCATCCGGAGGAGCGCGGTGACCTCGTCCTGCGCCCGCTGGAGCACCGTCGGGTCGGCCGCCTGGACGTTGATCCGCAGGCTCCGGTTCCGCCCGTAGATGTCGAGCGCGTTGGGCAGCGGCAGGATGAGCATGTTGTCGGCGCTGAACAGGCCGAAGATCTTCCCCCGCTTCTCGAGGACCCCCACCACCTGGAACACGCGACCTCGGATGCGGAGCTCCTTCCCCAGCGGGTCCTGCCCGGGAAAGAGCCGGTCCGCGACGTCCAGCCCCACGACCACCACCGGCCTCGCCTCCTCCACCTCGTGAGCCGAGAAGAAGCGCCCGGAGGAGACCGCACGACCGCTGGTGTCGATCCACTCGGAGGTCGCGCCCTGCACGATGACGTTGGGCTGGGTCTCGGCCACCGCGCTGGAGATCTTGTTGGGCCCCAGCCAGGTCATTGCCGAGGCGGTGGTCACGGAGGGGCATCCCTCGCGCACTGCCCGGAGGTCCTCGAGCCCGAGGTTCGGCCTCCGCTGGTAGCGCCTCCAGTCGATCCGCCCCAGGTTGATGCCTCCCGGCCACTTGGAGACGGTGAAGACGTTGGCCCCGAGCTGGGAGAGGTCCGTGGTGACCTTCGTCCGGAGCCCCTCCACCAGCGCCATCATGGTCACCACGGTGGTGACGCCGATGACCACCCCGAGCAGGGTGAGCAGCGAGCGCAGCGGATTTGCCGCGAGCGTCCCCACCGCCAGCCGGGCGTTGTCCCAGAGAGCGATGAACCGCGGGCCCTTCATTCGTACCGGAGCGCCTCCACGGGGTCGAGCTTGGCTGCCCGCGCCGCCGGCCAGATGCCGAAGACGAGGCCCACCGCCGCCGCGAAGAGAATACCTCCGAGAATCGTGAGGGGCTGCACCGCCGCCGCGAGGCTGGTCACCAGCGAGACCACCTTCGCCGCCCCCAGCCCCAGGGCCGTGCCGATCGCCCCGCCCACCGCCGAGACCAGCGACGCCTCCAGCAGGAATTGCACCACGATGGTGCGACGGCGCGCGCCCAGCGCCCTGCGGATGCCGATCTCCCGGGTCCGCTCCCGCACGCTCACCAGCATGATGTTCATGATGCCGATGCCGCCCACCAGCAGGGTGATGAGCCCCACCCCCACCGCGACCCCGTAGAGCGCGCCGGTGAGCTGGCGATAGGTATCGGCGAGCTGCTGCGTGCGGTTGACGCTGAAGTCGTCGGGCTGGCCGGGGGGAACGCTCCGGACCCGGCGCATGATCCCGGTGACCTCGTCCTCGAGCCGATCGAGCTGGTCCGCGTCGTCCACCGCGACGTCGATCTGGAAGTCCCGCTTCCCGTAGACCGCGAGGAAGGTGTTGAACGGGATGAGCGCGATGAGGTCCATGCTCTGGCCCAGGATCTGCCCCTTCTTGGCGAGCACGCCGACGACCCGGTAGGGCCGGTTGTCGAGGCGGACCGACTGGCCCAGCGGATCGCGTCCGTGGAAGAGCTGATCGGCGATGTCGGCGCCGATCACCATCACCTGCCGCTCGGCGTCGCTGTCGGCGTCGGTCAGGAAGCGCCCGTGCGGCACCTCGTAGCCCCAGATCTTCTGGAAGTCGGCCAGGGTCCCCACCAGGTCCACCCCGCTGACGCTCTGGTCCAGGGAGCTGAGGTCCCGGCCGTCCTCGTTCACCTCCGGCACCACCGCCGTCGCCAGCTGCGACTGCTGCGCGAGCCCGTGCATCTGGGCGAGGGTGAGCTGCTTGCGGTTCCGGTACTTCCACCAGTCGCCCTGGATGACGTAGGGGCGGCGAGCGATGTTGAGCGTCGCGGTTCCCAGCGACGCGAGCTGACGGGCGAAGGCGCCGTTCAGCCCCTGGATGATGCCCACGATGGCCAGCAAGGTGGCCACGCCGATGCCCACCGCGGTGAGGGTCAGGACCGTCCGTAGCCGGTTCACCCCGAGCGTGCGCAGGGCGATCCGCCCGCCTTCGACCAGGTCGATCCGGAGGCTCACGTGCCCGCGACGCGCGCCAGCTCCGGCCGGTTCTCCAGCGCGACCTGCGGCCCCGGCCCGTCGTTGACGATGAGCCCGTCACTGATCCGGATGGCACGCGGGCAGCGCGCCGCCAGGGTGGGCTCGTGGGTGACCAGGCAGATGGTGTGACCCGCCCGGTGCAGCTGCTCGAAGAGCCCGATGATCTCCAGGCCGGTCGCCGAGTCCAGGTTTCCCGTGGGCTCGTCCGCCAGGAGGAGCGAGGGGTCGGTCACCAGCGCCCGGGCGATGGCCACGCGCTGGCGCTGGCCGCCGGACAGCTCATTGGGACGGTGCGTGACCCGGTGCGACAGCCCCACCTTGTCCAGCGCGTCCCGGGCACGCTCGCGTCGCTCCTTCGCCCGGAGCCCCCGGTAGATCAGAGGGAGCTCCACGTTGCCCAGGGCGGTCTCGCGCGGGAGCAGCTGGAAGGTCTGGAAGATGAACCCGATCTCCTGGTTCCGGATGTCGGCCAGCTCGTTGTCGGACATGTGGCTCACGTCCTTCCCGTTGAGCCAGTATCGCCCCGCGGTGGGGGTGTCCAGACATCCCAGCACGTTCATCAGGGTGCTCTTGCCCGAGCCGGACTGCCCGATGATCGCCACCCACTCGCCCTTGGTCAGCTCGAAGGACACGCCGTTCAGGGCGTGCACCACCTCGCTTCCCACGGTGTAGTAGCGGCGGATGTCCTCGAGCTTGATCAGCATGTGACTATCCGCGAACGGCGGTCTTGGTCCCCGCGGGCTCCGCAGCCTTCGGACCACCCTTGGGGGCGTTCTCCTTCAGCGGATCGCCGTCCTTCAGCTCCTTGCTGACGGTCCGGAAGGGACCTTCCACCACCCGCTCGCCCTCTTTCAAGCCGTCGAGCACCTCGAGGTCGGTATCCGAGGCGATGCCGGTCCGCACCCTCCGGGCTCGCGCCTTGTTCGCGGAGTCGACCACGAAGACGATCTTCGCCAGGGTCTCGCTGCGCTTCTTGGCGGCGAGCGAGGTCTCCCCGGGCGGCTGCGAGTCGGGCAGCGACTTGTCGGGACGCACCGTGACCGCCTGGATGGGGACGATGATCGCCCCGTCGTGCGTCTCGGCGGTGATGCGCACCTCGGAGCTCATGCCGGGGAGCACGCCGGGCGGGCGGCTGTCCAGCGCCACCTTCACCGGGAAGGTGGTGACCTCGGACTCGGTGCCGGGGTTCTTGATGGTCGCCTTCTGGGCGATCTCCACCACCTGACCTTCGAAGCTCTGACCCTCGAGGGCGTCCACCGAGAGCTCGGCGTGCTGGCCGTTGCGGAGGTGCACCACCTCGTGCTCGCCGACCTCGATCTTGACCTCCATGCTGTTCAGCGCGGCCACGGTCATCACCGTGTCCTCGGAGAAGTCGGAGCCGCGGACCCGCTCACCGATCTCCCGCGTGAGCTCGATGACCGTCCCCTCGATGGGCGAGCCGAGCGTGGTGCGAGAGAGGTTGGTCTGGGCCTGCTCCAGGGCGGCGACCTGGCCGGCGAAGCGCTGCTGCGCCGCACCGACGCGGGCAACGGCGCCGTTGTAGTCGGCCTTGGCCTTGTCCACCTCGGCGCCGGAGGCCATTCCGCGCTTCGCCAGGCCTTCCACGCGGTCCAGCTCGAGCTTGTTCCGGTCCACCTCGACCTGGGCGTTGGCCGTGTCCGCCTTGGCCGCGCTCACCGCAGCCTGGGCCTGCTTGACCGCCGCGGCGAAGGGCCGCGGGTCGATGCGGCCGAGGACCTGGCCCTTCTTCACCTTGTCCCCCAGCTCCACCGGGCGCTCGACGAGGTCACCGGACAGGTTCGAGGAGATCTTGACCGTGGTCGAGGCCTCCACCTTCCCGGCACCGATGATGACCCGGCTGATGGTCCCCTTCTTCACCTTGGCCACCTGGACCTCGGTGGCAGGTGGTGGCCTATCTCGGAATCCCGCCGCCGTGATTCCCACCACCGCGAGCAGTAGCACTGCCGCGATCAACCCCTTCCACCAGGTCATGGCGTCGCTCCATTGCCGAGGGTGCCCATCGCCTTGTCCAGGCCCGCGCGCGCCACCTCGGCGTCCGACCGGGTCTGGATCAGCGTCTGATACGCCTGCGCCAGCTTCAGCTGCGCGTCGCGGACCTCGAGGGTCGACGAGGCGCCCGCCCTGAAGCGCTCCTGCGCGTAGTCGAGATTCTGGCCCGCGGTCACACGGTTCTGCTGCGCGACCGCCAGTGCCCGGAGCTGTGCCCCGAGCGAATCCAGCGCCACCTTCACCTGGCCCTCCACGTCCCGCTCGTTCTGGGCCAGGTTCAGCTTGGCCTGGGCGAGCTGTGCGCGAGCCGCCTTGGTCTGCGCGTCGGTCTGGAAGCCGTTGAAGAGGTCCCAGTTGAGGGCGATGGTGCCGGTGACCGAGCTCTGGCGTCCGTAGTCGGTGAACACGGTGTCGGCCTCGGGCCCCGAGCGGAGCCACTGCAGCTGGAAGTTGATCCGCGGGGCCCATCCGGCGGCCTGCGAGGTCTCGAAGGCCTTCGCCGCCTTCACCTGCTCGCCCCACTGCACCAGCACCGGACGATTGGTGCGAGCCAGCTCGAGGCCCTGCTCCAGATTGACGGAGGGCGGCGGCGGCGTCTCCGGCAGCGCCGGGTCCACCGCGTCGAGCTCCTGTCCCTCGGGACGGGCGAGCCACGAGGCCAGGTCGATCTGCGCCTGGGAGACGACCGCCCGCTGCTTCTCCACGTTGATCCGGTCGGTGCCGAGGTTCACCGTGGCGGCCAGCGCATCGCCCTTGGTGCCGCGGCCCGCCTCGAAGAGGGCCCCTGCACGGTCGGCGAACTCCTTGCTCCGGTCGGCGGTGGCCTGGAGGACGAGGAGCTGCTTCTGCGCGGTCCACAGGGCATAGAAGCGGCGGACGGCCTCGAACTCCGAGGCCAGGACCTGCTCGGCGGCCGTGCCGCGCGCGGCGGCCTCGAGGTGGCCGTTCTGTGCGAGCACCTGGAACTTGGCCAGGTCGAACAGCACCTGGGTGAGCGTGGCACCCAGCTGGAACCGGTTCGCCGCGTACGCCGGGAAGTCGGTGACCGCCTGCCGGTACTGGAGCGGCTGCAACGGGATCCCATCCGGCCCGAGCACCACGACGGTCCCGATGTCGCGGTACTCCTGCTGGATGGTGCGGCCGGCCTGAGCCTGGAGCTGGAGCTGCGGCATGAGCGCGCCGGTGCTGGCGCGCTTCTGCTCGCTGGCGCGCACCCGGTCGAGCTCCCCGAGAAGCGCCTGGAGGTTGTTCCGGGACTCCTCGCGGACCTGCTGGAGGGTGATGGGGGTGGCCGCGAGGACGGCGGAGAGGAGGAGCGTGTTCATGCGCCACCTCGCGGCCCGCCCGGGCCCGGTCCGTGTCCGCCTCCGGCCATCATCCCGGGCAGGCCCACGCCGAACACGCCGGCGTACGCCAGGAAGAGGACCAGCCCCACCCACACTCCGCTGCGCCGGCGCATGCCGGTGGCCGCCGCGAACCCGAGGCCGATGAGCACCGCGGCGGTGAGCGAGAACAGATCGAGCGCGTCGAGAAGCCCGGCAAGCTTCGGGCCACCGGCGTGGACCCAGGCGCCCACCGACGAGGGAAGCAGATGCCGGGCACGCTCCTCGGTGATGCCGAGCTGCCACAGGGCCACGACGCCCCACAGTGCACGTTGCAGCGCGATGGGGAGCATCCCCACCGCCGATGCGCTGAACAGTGCAGGGAACGGGGCCTTCCTTCCCAGCAGCCAGGCCACCACCGCGAGGGCGATGGCGATGCCGAGCACCACCAGAGGGGTGACGAACACGCCGCTGGCGATGCCGGTCACCAGCTTCAGCCGGCCGGCGGTGGTGATCTGCTCGTTCAGCTCGGCCTCGGGCATCCCCTTGAGCTGCCCGGACATCTCCAGTTTCTGGAGGATGCCCGGGGCCGGGTCCCAGCGAAGGGCGAAGGCGGCGCTGGCGAACGCGGTGGCGGCCATCAAGGCCAGCAACGGCCAGAGGATGCGCCGTTCCTGGACGGCGGTGGCCACACCGGCACCAGGGTCGGTCAGCGATCGAGAGAGGGTGAGGGCGGTCATCGGGAAGGTGCCCTGCTCTACGGCGGGTTTGGGGGGCGATTGCCCACACCGAGCGCTTCGGGGCTGTAGCAGTTTATTTGCCGGCTCTCACACCAGGGGGTAGGTGTTCAAGAGGGCATGGTCGACAGCAGCGACTTGGCGCTGGTCCTCTCCGAGGCGGACGACATCGCCCAGGCCGTTTCGCAGAAGCCCACGACGGCGCATGCCGTTCTGGCCCTCTTCACCGTCGACAACCCCGGGCAGCGGCTGCTCAAGGAACGGGGCGTGGACGAGGACCGGCTTCTCGCCCTGGTGAAGTCCGCCCCCACCGAGCCTGACGGAACCCTCCGGGAGCTCCGTGAGCGGGCGCGGGAGATTGCCCGCGCCTGCGGCTCACGTGAGGCAGACTGTCTGCACCTCCTCATCGCCGTCACCCGGCTGCGATGCGCCGGTCACGAGCTGCTCGCCGGGACGGGGCTCGACCTCACTGCGGTGCGCAACACCGCCCTGTCCTACTTCCTCAGCGGGCGGATGCCCCGCAAGTTCGGCCCCCGCGACGCCCGCTCCCCGGCCCGCCCCGCGCCGTCCCCTCCCCGGGCGTCGACCACCGTCGCCCTTCTGCCCGAGGGCTCACCGCGCGCGCTGGTGGACTCGGACGGCGAGGCGCTGGCCGCCTTTCCCTTTCCTCCCGCGTCAGCGCCTGCCGCTGCCCCGGCGCCGGTGCTCCGGGTCGTCACGCCCGCCGAGGGCCTGCCCTGGGAGCTGGACCCGGCCACCTACCCGCTCCTCGCCCAGCTGGGAAGGAACCTCACCGCGCTGGCGCGCGAGGACGGGCTCGATCCGGTCGTCGGCCGCTCGCGGGAGATGGAGGAGGTCCTCGACGTCCTCGGCAAGCGCCGCACCAACAACCCCTGTCTGGTCGGCGAGCCCGGCGTGGGGAAGACGGCGGTGGTGGAGGGGGTGGCCCAGCGGCTCCTCTCCGCGCCCGGAGAGCTGGGGAAGAAGGTGGTCGTGGAGCTGTCGACGGCGGACCTCCTCGCCGGGACCTCCCTGCGGGGCTCGCTCTCCGAGCGGCTCAACGGTCTCAAGGAGGAGATGCGGCGCGCCGCGGGCCGGGTGGTGGTCTTCCTCGACGAGATTCACACCCTGGTCGGCGCCGGGTCGACCGGCGAGGGCGCCCAGGATGCGGCCAACGAGCTGAAGGGAGCGCTGGCCCGGGGCGAGTTTCCCTGTATCGGGGCCACGACTCACGACGAGTTTCGCCGCTTCATCCAGGCCGATCCGGCGCTGGAGCGGCGCTTCACCGCGGTGGTGGTGCGCGAGCCGACCGTGGCCGAGACGGTCGAGATCCTCTCTGGACTGCTGGAGCGCTACGAGGAGCATCACCGGGTCCGCTACGCCCGGGCCGCGGTGGAGGCCGCCGCGTCGCTGGCCGCGCGCTACGTGACCGACCGGCAGAACCCGGACAAGGCGGTGTCGCTGCTCGATCTCGCGGGCTCCCGGGTCACCCGGGCCGGGCGGGACAGGGTCGAGGTGAAGGACGTCGCCGAGGTGGTCGCCCGCATCGCCGGGCTCCCCGTCGAGCGCCTGCTGACCGGTGACGCGGCCCGGCTGCTCCGCCTCGAGGAGGAGCTGGGAGCGCGGGTGGTGGGTCACGGCGCGACCGTGGAGCGGGTGGCGAGGGTGCTCCGGCGGAACTACGCCGGGTTCGCCAGCCGCCGGCCCCTGGGAAGCTTCCTCTTCCTCGGTCCGACGGGGGTCGGGAAGACCGAGCTGGCCCGGGCGCTGGCCGACGTGCTGTTCGGCACGCGCGATGCCCTCATCCGCCTGGACATGAGCGAGCTGTCCGAGTCGCACGCCACCTCCCGGCTGATCGGCGCGCCGGCGGGGTACGTGGGCTACCAGGACGGCGGACAGCTGACCGAGGCGGTGCGCCGGCGGCCGAGCGCCGTGGTGCTCCTGGACGAGGTGGAGAAGGCGCACCGGGACGTCCTGATGCTGCTCCTCCAGCTGCTCGAGGAGGGCCGGCTGACGGATGGGAAGGGCCGCCAGGTCGACTTCTCCAGCACGGTGGTGGTGCTGACCTCGAACCTCGGGGCAGAGGCCTTCGGCCGCTCCCGGCCGCGGGTCGGGTTCGGCTCCGACAGCGCGGACGAGGGAGGCTCGACCGCGGCGCTGGGGGAGGCGCGCAAGGCGCTTCCTCCCGAGCTGTGGAACCGCATCGACGAGCGGCTGGTGTTCGGGGCGCTCGGCCGGGACGAGCTGCGCCGCATCGCACGCATGCTGCTGGAGGAGAGCAGCCGCCGGCTCGCCGAGGAGCGGGGCATCGCCTTCTCCGCCGGGGACGACGTGGTGGACGTGCTGCTCGACTCGGAGGAGATGGACCCGCTGCTGGGAGCGCGACCGGTCCGGCAGATCGTCCAGCGCTCCATCGAGGGGCCGCTGGCAGAGCACATCCTCGCCGGCAAGGTGGCGGCCGGAAGCCGGGTGCGCGTGCGGGTGGTGAGCGGCCGCATCCGCTTCGATACCCTGGGCTGATGAGCGCCCAGCGGCCGCGGACGGTGGTGGTCGGCGTCGGCCGGCTGGGGAGCGCGGTCTCCGTCCAGCTGCGAAAGGCCGGCTGGCCGGTGACGGTGCGGACCCAGTCGCCGGCGGGCCGGCGTCAGGCGAAGCGACTCGGGCTGTCGGAGGCTGACGCGGCCGCGATGTCCCGGGCCGAGCTGTGCCTGCTCACCGTTCCGGACGCGGCGGTCGCGGCCGTGGCGCGCGCGGTGGCTCCGCTGCTCGGGAAGACGACCGGTCTGGTCCACTGCGCGGGCGCGCTCACCCTGGAGGCCCTGCAGCCGGCGGCGGCGGGACGACCCACCGGCTCGTTCCATCCGCTGGTCTCGGTGACCGGGCCCGAGACGCCGCTCGCGGGACACTCGGTGGCCATCGCGACCCGCTCGCGGGTGCTGGCACCGCTGCTCGGGCGCCTCGCCCAGGCGCTCGGGCTCCGGCCGCTGCGGGTGCCGGAGGAAGGCAGGGCTGCGTACCACGCGGGGGCGGCCATGGTGGCGAGCGGCCTGGTGTCGCTGCTCGATGCGGCGATCGCGGCCTGGGAAGCGGCCGGGGTGCCCGAGCGCGAGGCGGTGGCTGCCCTGGCGGCGCTGATGCGCTCAGCGCTCGCCGGAGCGGAGGCGCGCGGAACGGTCGCCGCGCTCACCGGGCCGGTGGTTCGGGGCGATGCCGAGGTGGTCCAGGCACACGTCCGCGCGCTCCCGGAGGAGGTCCTGGCCATCTACCTGGCACTGCAGCAGCGGGTGCTCGGCCACGCCTCGGGACGGCTGCCCCGGCCCACCGTGGCCCGGGTCGCCGCGGTCCTCGGGCCTGAGCCGGCGAGGCAGCGGGGACGGCCGGTTCGTCGCAGGAAGTGACCGACCAGCGTCGCGGCGCCCAGGTTGCCTGCTGAGCGACCGAGTTCAAGTTCGCGAAGTCACGAGGATTTCGAGGTCTCAGAGAACTCGTTTTGGGCGGCGAGGGCACCTGCTGGCTATTCTGAACGTCCGTTCTCCCCGCTCCGATGCAGCCCAGCCTCTTCGACCTCGATGCTCCCGGCTTCGACCGGACCTTCTCCCGCCTGGAGCGGATCCAGCTCGACGAGACCGCCTGGGTGGAGGTGGCGCCCGGCTGGGTGACCGGGTCGGACGCGCTCTTCCGCACGCTGACCGAGAGCCTCCCCTGGGCCCAGCGCACCCGGTTCCTCTACGAGCAGCACCGGATCGAGCCCCGGCTGACCGCCGGCTGGCGCCAGAGCACCGAGCACCCTCTCCAGCCGCCCGTCCTCGAGGAGATGCGCGCCGCCCTCTCCGGGCGGTACGGCGTTCAGTTCGACTCCGCCGGGTTCAACCTCTACCGGGACGGGCGCGACAGCGTCGCCTGGCACCGGGACAAGATTCCCCAGCGCGTCCAGCAGCCGGTCGTCGCGCTGGTCTCCCTCGGCGAGCCACGCCGCTTCCTTCTCCGTCCCCGCGGCGGAGGAGCGTCGCGCCCCTTCCCCCTCGGGCACGGCGACCTCCTCGTCACCGGTGGGGAGACCCAGCGGACCTGGGAGCACGCCGTGCTGAAGGTGGCCCACGCGGGCCCGCGGATCAGCATCGCCTTCCGGCACGGGATGGACGCTCGCGTCTACCGCTGACGCCGAGCTCGCCCATCGCGCCTCAAGGCCGCACCGCGGGCCAGGTCAGGATCTCGCAGGTCGGGCTGAGCTGGGCGACCGTTCCGTCGACCCCGCGCACGAGGGGGCGAGAGCTGCAGGTTCCGTCGGAGGCCGTCCCGACGTCGTACGTCCGGCACGCGCTCCCGTCCGCGGCGATCTCCTCGACCTGCGTGGTGCAGGGGAAGACTCCGCCGTCGGGGAGCGGGAGGTCCGTCGTGGCCGGTCGCCAGTAACCTGTCGCGCTCGGTAGCAACTGCAGAGACTGGCCGAGACGGGGCACCAGCCAGCAAGGCGGAGGCACGACGCGTCCATCCCGGTCGACGACTCCGATCCAGCCAGATGAATCGGCCAGCGCGAATCGGCCATCCGCCAGCGCGACGATCTGCCGGAGGTCCGGCCCGAGCGTGACGTCCTCCCGCCCACCGCCAGCAGGCTCATGCCAGAGTCTCAGGAGCCTGGGTTCGCTCTCGGGAGAGAGCCAGAAGAGCTCGACCGACTTGTCCTGGTTCTGATCCAGAAACACCAGCGCGTCGTTCTTGCCGCTGACCGCCGCCAGGAAGCGCGTTCCGACGTTCACGCAGGCGAAGCCCTGGGCCGTGTGCTTGGTTCCGCTGGCGTCGACCCAGGTGGCATCCGCCTGGATCGGGAGCTCCGCCGTGGTCCCGGCGCAGGGATGGCCGAGATCCGTCGCGACCGCGAACATTCCGCCCTTCGCCACGAGGTTCGTCAGGGGGCTGTCCTCGGGCGGTGGTGGGACGAACACCGCCGGGGTATTGCCCGTGAAGACGGTCGGGACAGAGTCGGTGTCGAACCAGTCGATCTCGAACGCGCTGACCGGTCCGATCGGGTTCAGGCCAAACCCGCCACGGAGCCAGTTGTCCGCGGTCGGCCAGAGCTGCGCGGGGTAGTCAGGGCGGGCGCAGCAGGCAAGACCGACGCTCCCGTCCGCCCGGGAGATGAGCAACGCAGCCTCGGGACTCTGCGCGGGGTCGTTGGTCCACGGCGTCTCCAGCACGATCTGCCCGTCCCCGGTACTCGGAAAGAGGTGCGACTGGGTGACGAACGGAGGGCCGGAGGTCCAGCGTGTCGCGCACTGCGCGCCGCCGACGGACGGTCGCCGGGTGACCGGCACCCCGAGTGGTGGAAGTGCGCTGCATCCGCTCAGGGGCGGATCCGCCGGACCGGAGCAGGCCATGGTGCCGCCATCGCGCTCGGGACTCCCGGCGCCTCCGTCCGGGCCGGCGTCCGGTCGAGTGCCGGCGTCGAGGCCCGCATCGGGCAGGCTTCCCGCGTCTTCAGACCCGGAATCGACCGCACCCGAATCCCGGGAACCCTCCGTTTTCCGTCCCCCGGATGCCCCGCCGCAAGCGAGCACTCCGACCAGCGCCGCCGCCAACCACCTGCCGCCCATCCGAGCTCCCCCGGTTCGATTCCGATCGCCGCGACGGGATCGGCGGGAGGAAGGTCCGTCGCCGGATCACGCAGGACAACTGCGTCCGGGCGGCCGGATGGTGCATCACCGCGAACCGGCGAGCAGCGTCGTCGACGCACCAGGTCGCCTCTCTACTCCAGCGGGGGACGCCGCCCAGCGAGGTGGGAGCAACGCGCTGGGACTGGCCCACGCCCGACCCGCGGATCAGGATCGCCTTCCGGTATGGGATGGACGCTTTGGGCCCACGGATGAGGCTAGGGCGTGAGGATGATGCGCGGCCCTTGCATCGCTTCCCGAACTGCCTGAAGCGCTCCGTCGGAGAGCGCCTCGGTCTCGGTCAGCCGCCGCATCAGGAGCTGTGCCTCGGCCGGGGCGCCGGCGAGGAGCCCCTTCAGCTCGGAGAGCAGCGCCAGGGCAGCATCCTCCATCTGCTTGCCCGGCGCGGAGGGCGCGATGGTCTTCCCGGCCTTCTCACCGAGGTACTTCGCGAAGCCGTCGAGCGAGGCCCGCGTCACACGCGGGTCGTAGAGGGCCAGCTTGAGCTGGAGGGCGGCCCTCGGGACGACCAGCAGCCGCGGAACCCCGCCCTGGGCCATCGACGGATGGGGCACGTCGATCTCCTGCATCGGGAACACGCCGAGCAACCCATCCTCCGGCGCCGGTGAGCTGTAGGGCACGACGTCCAGGAAGAGCGCGAGCGGATCCACCCCCTGCTTCGCCGCCTCGACATCCTGCGCATCGAGCGGCGGGTAGGTGTTAGGCGAGCCGGTGAACAGCAGCGGGAAGACCGCCTGCTCCCAGAACTCGTCCGGCGCCGAGCCGGTCTGCTTCGTCGCCGCGACCAGGGTGAGCATCAGCTCGGCGAGCCGGGGCGCCTGCGCCACCTGATCTCCGAAGCTCCCCGCCGGATCCAGCCGGGCCAGCGAGCCGGCAATCTGCTGCTCGAACTGCGCCTTCGCCTCGGCGGACATCCGCTGCGCGCTCACCCGGGCCAGCGCTGCCCGCAGGTCCGCGGAGAGGACCGAGGGCTTCGCCTCCCACAGCTCCTTCGTCCGTCGGGGGTCGAGGAGCACGAACTGGAGGAAGCCCGGATCGAACAGACGCGCGTAGTCCTCGGGCCGCAGTCGCACCGGCGCACCCCCGCTGGGAGCGAACCGCGCCTGTCCCAGGGTGCGCCGGATGTCGGCCGTCACCTCGTCCAGCCGCTCGAGCTTGCCGCGGGCGAGGGCCTCCACCACCGCCTGGAAGGGCGAGAGCATCAGCACCGCCTCGGGAAACCCGAGCATCCCGCCCTCGGGCGCCTCGCGGTGGGGGAACCAGAAGGCCTGATCGCTGGCGATGAGCCGGGCGGCGAACGCGCCGGCCAGCCCCAGCGCGACCAGCTGGTGCTCCGGTTGCTCGGGGTGGAACGGGCCCATCAGCAACCGGATGACGCCTTTCTCGATGTCGGCCCACGACGCACTCTCGAGGTCGATCGGCGCACCGGTGACCCGCTCCAGCGAGGCTGCCAGCTGCTGGGTGGCGGCATCGAGATGTCCTGCGGAAGAAGCCATGGGTGGCCCCCTTAGCGTAGAACCATGGGCGAGTGGAGAAGCCCGGAAGCGGGAGGGGATTCCGAGTGGACTGTCCGGTTCCCCCGGTGGTCCTTGCCGTCCTCTTCCTGGCCACGGGGTGCGCGACGCTGTCGCCGCGATTCGACCAGGCGGTCACCACCTCGTTCGCCCGCCAGCCCATGCGGAAGCTGGAGACGGCCAGGGTGGAGCTGTACTACCCGGAGGCGGAGCGCAACGAGGCGCTCCGGCTCATCCAGCGGCTGGACCGCTGCGTGGAGCAGCTGCGGCGCAACCGGTTCTCCTCGACCGAACGGCCGAAGGTCCTCGCCTACCTGACGACGGCGAACTTCGACAACGCCTACGTCCAGCCGCAGGCGGGCGGGCTCCCGATCCAGATGGTGCTCGCCCACCACTTCACGACCGAGTTCTTCAACCTCCTGGAGATCGGCACCAACCACGTGGATGACGTCTCCTGCCACGAGGCGACCCACTACGTGCAATTCCAGGAGGTCGACGAGCTCTGGTACTACCTCAACCTCGCCTTCGGCGACCTGCTCGACCCGAACATCTTCACCGAGTCGTACTTCCTCGAGGGACTCGCGACCTACTACGAGGGCCGGCTGGAGCGGAACACCGGACGGCCGCACAGCCCCATCTGGCGCGGGCTGTTCGAGTCCGGGGTTGCCCTCCGCAAGGGCGAGATTCACTCCGGGGATCTCTCCTCCGCCCAGCGGGAGCTGCTTCCCTTCGGGGGCAACTACCTGGTCGGGATGCACTTCATCGAGTGGCTCGCCCGCCGCTTCGGCGCGGGCCAGCTCCGGGGGGCGCTTGACGCGCCGG
>Ga0081540_1002352_pt1 | contig 15456 bp, 17 predicted proteins | sample TabmetS2T1R1_FD_71024 | JGI IMG/M metagenome (GOLD analysis project Ga0081540, IMG submission 71024) | Tabebuia heterophylla rhizosphere microbial communities from the University of Puerto Rico - S2T1R1 | ecosystem: Host-associated > Plants > Roots > Rhizosphere ... | reverse complement strand
CCCGTAGGCGCGCAGGCAGCGCTCGTGGCGCAGGCGTGCCGCCGCCAGCGCCTCCCGCTCGGCGCGCGTCGCGGCCTTGCCCTCGCGCGGGACAATCTTCAGCGCGACGTCGAGCCCCGTGCGCTCGTCGCGCGCCAGCCAGACCGAGCCTGAGCCGCCGCTGCCGAGCGGCCGCAGGGGCCGATAGCGCTCCGCAACGAGCTCGCTGGTGGAAAGGGCAAGCGCCGCCTCGGCCACGAGACCTTGGGGTTTCGCCTGGCCGGCCGGAATCCTGCGCCGGCCGTCCGACCCGCTAGAGTGAGCCGACTTTTTCCTGCAAAACCGGCCCCCCATGACCGAAAACGACACCGACATCGATTTCGACTTCTTCGAGGACGAACCGCCGACGGAGGAGAGCTCGCGGACGGAGCGGCTGATGCCGCGCCGCGGGCCGCAGGGCCCTCAGCAGCCGCCGCGCGCGCCGACCAATCTGACGCCGCTGCTGCGGCTGGTCGGACTGATCGCCTTCGCGATCCTGATCGTCGTGCTGCTCGTGATCTGGGTGCAGAGCTGCCAGGAGAGCAGCAAGGACTCGACCTACAAGAGCTACATGGGCAAGGTCTCGGACATCTCGGGCTCGTCCCAGCAGATCGGCAAGCAGCTCAGCTCGGTCTTGCTGCAGCAGGGCCTGAAGGAGTCGCAGCTCGAGCAGCGCGTCGCCGGCCTCGCGCGGCAGGAGCAGCTCGACGTCCAGCGGGCCCGCGCGATCACGCCGCCGGGGACGCTCCGCGACGAGCACCAGGCGCTGATCCAGGCGCTGCAGTTCCGCGTCAGCGGGCTGAACGGCCTGGCGAGCGCGCTGGCGGCGACCGCCAACACCAAGGACACGACCCGCGCTGGCACTGTGCTCGCGAGCCAGATGCAGCGCCTGCTGGCGAGCGACGTCATCTACCAGGACTCGTTCAAGGCGCCCTCGTCCGCCGAGCTCGACCGCCAGGGGGTGACCGGCACGAACGACAGCGGCGGGCCGCTGGTGCCCGACTCGAACTTCCTGCAGAGCTCCGACCTCGTCACGCCGACCGCGATGGTGACCGTGCTCGACCGGATCCGCGGCGGCGCGTCCACGCCCAGCACCGGCGGCCTGCGCGGAACGAACCTCGTCTCGGTCAAGGTGCAGCCGGCGGGCACCGAGCTGAGCACGTCGACGCAGACGACGGTCGTTGTGCGCACGAACCTCTCGATCGACGTGACCGTCGAGGACTCGGGCGACTCGCAGGAGGCGAACGTCCCGGTCACGCTGCGGATCGTCCAGTCGGGCGTGCCGGACGTGGTCAAGAAGAAGACCATCGGCTTCATCAACCCGGGCGAGCAGAAGACGATCAGCTTCACGAACTTCCCGGCGCCGAGCTTCCAGAACCCGGCGCAGATCAAGGTCGAGGTACAGCCCGTCCAGGGCGAGTCGAACACGAGCAACAACTCGGCCGACTACCCCGTCATCTTCTCCGTCGCGTAGGCCTTGAGCGTCTCCAGCGCGACCGCCGCCTGGATCGCGATCGGAGCGGCCGTGGTCGCCGCGCTTGCGCTGCTCGCCGTGCTCTGGGTGCTGCTGCGCGTCCGGCGCCTGCGCGAGGGACAGGCCGTGCTGCTCGGAGACGGCAAGACCGACCTGGTCGACTTCGCTGTCTCGCTCCAGGGCCGCATCGACGACCTGCACCGGGCGGTCGACGAGATCGCCGCGGGCCTCGTTCGCGTCGACCGCCGCATTGACAGCTCGATCGCGAACACATCGATCGTCCGCTACGACGCCTACGAGGGCACGGGCGGCCACCAGTCGGCGTCGCTCGCCGTGCTCGACTCGGCCCGCTCCGGGGTCGTGGTGACCGCGATCCAGGGCCGCGACTACGCGCGCATCTACATGAAGGAGCTCGACCGCGGGCGCGCCTCGATCGCGCTCTCGCCGGAGGAAGCGGAGGCCGTCGAGCGGGCCATGTCCCGCTAGAGTTTCCGAGGCGATGCAGCAGGTTCTCGTCTTGAATGCGAGTTACGAGCCGCTGAACGTCACGACAGTCAGGCGGGCGCACGTGCTCGTCTTCAAGGGCAAGGCCGAGGTGATCGAGGAGCTCGAGCAGCCGCTCAGATCGGCGACGGGCGCCTTTCCCTGGCCGCACGTGATCCGCCTCGTCCAGTATGTGCGCGTGCCGAGAACGCTGCAGCGGAAGATCTCCCGCCGCGCCCTGTTCGCCCGCGACGGCTGGCGTTGCATGTACTGCGGCACCAGCAGCGGGCGGCTGACGCTCGACCACGTGGTGCCGCGCTCGCGCGGCGGCGACTCGGTCTGGGAGAACGTCGTCACGTCGTGCGCGCCCTGCAACATGCGCAAGGGCAACCGGCTGCCGCATGAGATCGAGATGCCGCTGCGCAAGCCGCCCCGCGCGCCGGCGCCGGTGCTCTTCATCCACCTGGCGACGCCGAAAGTGCCCGACGGCTGGCAGCCCTACCTGACCGGACTGGGCGACGAAGCGGCGACCGCGACGGCCTAGTAGGACTAGCCTCGCTCGACCGGCAGGCCGAGCTGTTCCCACTGGCTCCACGAGCCGGGGTAGAGCCGGCCCTCGCGGCCGCTCAGGAACAGGCGGTGCAGCGCGACGCAGGCGGTGACGCCCGAGCCGCAGTAGGCGACCAGCTGACCTGCAGGCAGCTCAGGTAGCGGCTCGTCCCAGGGCGCGTTGCGCGCTCCCGGGACCCGGCCGGGCCGCACGTCGATCGGGTTCGGCTCGCCGCGCCAGCGCTCGGGTCGGCGCGCGTCGACGACGACGAGCTCCTCGAGCCGGCGCGCCAGCTCGTCGGCCTCGACCGTGTCACCCTCGCGCTCCCGCGGGACGAACTCGGCCGGCTCGATTCGCTCCTCGCCTGGGCGCAGCGGCCCGAGCCAGCCGTCGTGCTCGAGCACGGCGCAGTCGTCGTGGCCGAAGTGGCGCAGCAGCCACCAGAGCCGCTCCGCGCCTCCCATGTTCCCGTAGGCGACGACGAAAACCCTTTCGCCGATCCCGGCCTGCGAGGCTGCGCGCGCGAACGCCTCGCGATCCGGCAGCGGATGCCGCCCACGCGGGCCCGGCGGCGCGGCGAGGTCCTCGTCGACGTCCATGAACGAGGCGCCGGGGATGTGCCCGGCGAGGTAGAGCTCGCGCCCGCGGCCCGGGGAGCCGAGCTCCCAGCGGCAGTCGACGAACTGGTAGCGCATTCGAGGAACGCTAGTCGGCGCCACGCCGGCCATCGAGAGTCACTGGTGAGGCAAGAACGTGAACGACTGGTGACGACGTGGGTGCAGAGATGGCACGAACCGTCTCCCGGCAGTAGCGTCGCGCTGTGGTCGAACCCGCGCTTGTCGAGTCGGTGCCGAGCCTCGCCGGGCTGCCCGAGGCGGCTCGAGCCGACCTCGCCGCCGCGTTCGACGAGATCGATGTGCCCGCCGGGGCGCGGCTGCTGAGCCAGGGCGACTTCGCCTACGAGATCTTCGCCATCCTCGAGGGGATAGCCCAGGTCGAGGAAGACGGATCCGTCGTGGCGACGCTCGAGCGAGGCGACCTGTTCGGGGAGATCGGGCTCCTCCTGACCGGGCGCCGCACCGCCGCGATCGTGGCCCAGACCCCGATGCGCCTGCTGGCCCTCTTCGATCAGACCTTCCGGCGGCTGTGCAGCCAGTATCCCGAGCTGTCCAGAGTGGTGCACGCTCAGAGCCGTGGGCGCTTCCCCGGCTCACGCTCATCTCCCTAGCTAGGCAGCCTCTGCCTCGGGCTCGATCCTCGGAACGACGGTGGGCGCCTCGTCCCCGCGAACCAGGGTTGCGATCGACTGATTCCAGCCGCCCGGGACCGGGATGTAGAACTCGGGGTAGCCCCACATGCCGTGCTCGCTGACGTCCAGGCCGGCGGTCTCGGTCTCCTCCTCGACGCGGATTCCCCAGAGGCGCTTCAGCGCCCACAGGCAGCCGAAGGAGGCGCTGAAGGTGAACGCGCCGACCGCGGCGAGGCCGAGCAGCTGTACCCACACCTGGTGCAGCGAGCCGGTGTAGACGAACCCGCCCGAGCCGGTCTTCAGCGTCGCGGCGAGCGCGGGCACCGCGAAGAGGCCAGTGGCGAGCGTGCCCCAGACACCCGACGCGCCGTGAACCGCCACGGCGCCGATCGGGTCGTCGATCCCGATCCGCTCGACCGCCAGGACGCCGACGACCGCGATCACGCCCGAGACGAGGCCGATCACGACCGCCGCCCACGGCGCGACGAAGCCGCTGGCCGCCGTGACCGCGACCAGGGCGGCCAGCACGCCGTTCAGCATCATCGAGATGTCGGGCTTGCGTAGCACGAGCCAGGCGGTGAGCGCGCCGCTGACCGCGCCGGCGGCCGCGGCGAGGTTCGTCGTCAGGGCCACGTACGCGAAGAAACCGACGTGATCGCCGGTGACGACGCCGAGGGTCGAGCCCGGGTTGAAGCCGAACCAGCCGAACCAGAGGATGATCGTCCCGAGCACGGCGTAGGGGATGTTGTGGCCCGGGATCGCGTTCCCCCGGCCGCCCTCGAACTTGCCGATCCGCGGGCCGAGCAGCAGCGCGCCGGCGAGCGCGGCGAGCGCGCCCTGGTAGTGCACGACCGTCGAGCCGGCGAAGTCTTGCATCCCGAGCCCGAACAGCCAGCCGCCGCCCCAGACCCAGTGCGAGGTGACCGAGTAGATCAGCGTGAAGGCGGCGCCGAAGACGAAGTAGACCCAGAGCTTGGCGCGCTCGGCCATCGCGCCCCAGACGATTGCGAGGGAGACGCCGGCGAAGACGACCTCGAACAGGTACCCAGCCGCGCCGGGGATCGTGGTGAAGAACGAGAACGGCGCCTGCCCGACCGCCAGCAGCGAGTCCACCGAGGGCGCGAAGCCGCTCGTCCCGATCCAGCGGTTGCCGTCGCCGAAGGCGATCCCGAAGCCGACCGCCCAGTAGACCAGCGAGCAGACGCCGAAGATCAGCACGTTCTTGCCGGCGATGTGCGCGGCGTTCTTCATCCGCGTCAGCCCGGCCTCGAGGAAGGCGAACCCGGCCTGCATGAACATCACGAGCACGGCCGCGACGACGACCCAGAGCGTGTTGGCGGCGATCAGGAGCTGTGAGTTGCTCATGCCGCACGCTCCAGCGGTAGGCCGGTGCGGTGGTGGAGCACGTGCCCGACCGGGGTCGTCCAGACGAGGCCGTCGCCCGATTCGTTGCCGCTGCGGGCAGCGTCCGCGACGGTCTCGGCCACCTTCGGCGCGAGCGAGTCTTCGACCACGAAGGTGAGCAGCGCCTTCGGCAGGAAGCGCGACTCGAACACGTGCCCGCGGTACTCGTGCCTGATCCCGCGCTCTCTGCCGTGACCGACGGCCTCGACGACCGTCACGCCGACGTGGCCGGTCTGCTCCTCGACCGCGTCGATCACGATCTCGACCCGCTCGCGCAGGACGACAGCCTCGACCTTGGTCATCGGCCGCCTGGCGCTTTGGGACTGGTCCAAGGGACTGTCCCTCGGACACGGCCGGAACGGCCGTATCCGGTCGAGAACGACGGCTTGCGCGAGCGGTTACGACCCGTCGCGCCATGGCCGCAACGGCCATGGCGCAGGGACAGTCCCTGGGCCCTGGCCATTACGCGGCGAACGCGTCCTCGATCAGCGCCTGCGCGGCGACCGACGCGATCGTCTGGACGATCCGGCCCGTGATGCGGTAGGGGTCGGCCAGCGAGTTCGGCCGGCGATCCTCGAGGTACCCACGGTGGCCGTCGTTGACGAAGCTATGCGGGATGCGGATCGACGCGCCGCGGTCGGCCACGCCGAAGGTGAACTCGTCGATCGCCGCCGTCTCGTGGAGCCCGGTCAGGCGCAGCTCGTTCTCGGGGCCGTAGCACTCGATGTGCTGGTCACGAGCGTCCGAGAACGCGCTCATCAGCGCGGTGAAGTACTCCTCGCCGCCGACCTCGCGCATGTGCCTGGTCGAGAAGTTCGTGTGCAGGCCGGAGCCGTTCCAGTCGACCTCGGCGCCGAGCGGCTTCGGATGGAAGTTGACGTCCACGCCGTAGCGCTCGCAAAGGCGGAGCATCAGGTAGCGGGCGATCCAGAGCTCGTCGGCCGCGCGCCTGGCGCCCCGGCCGAAGATCTGGAACTCCCACTGGCCTTTCGCGACCTCGGCATTGACGCCCTCGATCCCGATGCCGGCCTGGATGCAGAGCTCGATGTGCTCGTCGACGATCTGCCGGGCGACGTCGCCCACGTTCTTGAAGCCGACGCCGGTGTAGTACTCGCCCTGTGGCGCCGGGAAGCCCTCCTTCGGGAAGCCGAGCGGCGCGCCGTCGGCGAAGAGGAAGTACTCCTGCTCGAAGCCGAACCAGGCGTCGTCGTCGGCGGCGATCGCGGCGCGGCTGTTGGACGGGTGCGGCGTCCCGTCGGGGAGCAGCACCTCGCACATGACCAGGTGGCCGCGCTCGCGCGCGGGGTCGGGGAAGAGCGCCACCGGCTGGAGGAAGCAGTCCGAGCTCGAGCCGTCGGCCTGGCGGGTCGAGCTGCCGTCGAAGTTCCACAGCGGCAGCTGCTCGAGCGTCGGCTCCGTCTCGAAGTCGACGATCTTCGTCTTGCTGCGCAGGTTTGGGACGGGCTCGTAGCCGTCGAGCCAGATGTACTCGAGCTTGTGCTTCATGGTTCCTCCTCGTCTCGGACCAACAAAAAAGGGCCCACGACCGCTCCGGTCGTGAGGCCCCAATGCCTCCGCGCCCGCCTTCGGCGGCGAACGCTGGTCGCAACCTAGCGAAGACTGCGGACGGTGTCTAGCAGCGGCGCAGCTTGACGCAGGCGAGCCGGATCGGGACGGCGAAGTTGATGTTCTCACCGCCACCCGCGACGAGCACGCCGACGACGTGGCCGTTCTTGTCGAGCGCGGGCCCGCCGGAGTTGCCGGGGTTTGCCGCCGCGTCGGTCTGGATCGCCCGCGCCGTCACCCGGCTGACGATCCCCGTAGTGACCGTCCCGTAGAGCCCGTACGGGCTGCCCAGCAGCAGCAGCTGGTCGCCGGCCCGCGGTGGCCGTGTGCGCGGCGCCTGCCAGAGCGGCCTCGCCCCGGCCGGCTTCGCGCTGATCCTGATCACGGCGAGGTCGTTCTTGGGGTCGACGGCCGTCACCTCGCCGCTCCACGAGCCTCCCTTGCGCGCGACGGTGATGGCCCCGGTGAGCTGCCCGTCCACGACGTGGTTCGCCGTCAGCAGGTAGCTCGCGTCCGCGTCCCGCCAGGCGATGAACCCGCTGCCGAGCCCCCAGTCGGTCTCGACCGTGAAGACGCTCCTCAGGACGCGTGACGCCAGCGGCGCGATGCCCCGGTCGCGGCGCTTCAGCGTCTTCTCAGCCGACCCCAGGCGCCCGGCAAGGGCAGAGCCACGCGACTGCAGCAGCGTCACCTGCTTCTGGAGGTGACCGATCTCGGCACGCCGCGCCGAGCGCTCCGAGCTCAGCGCCTGCGACTGCCGGTAGAGCACGAAACTCGACGCGGCGAGCGCGCCCACGGCCAGCACGACCGCGATTGCGGCGAGCGGCAGTCGGCGCGCGGGGCCGTCGTCCCAGGTCTCGTCGTAGGTCATGGCGGCTCATCCGCTGTATCGGCAGGAGCGGCGTCGGCTGTAGCCGCACGACTTGCCGATCGCCGGAGCTGAAGGTACGCTCGGCGGGCGATGTTGCTCCTCGGCTGACTCCGGTTTCTGCGCGCACCGCCCGGTTCGGCGCGTGCGCACTGTCCGCGTCCCGTCGAGTTGGAGCAGCACATGAAGGCCCTCGAAGTTCACAACCTGCGCAAGGAGTTCACCCGCCGCGACGGCCGCGGCAAGCGGCGCGTGGCCGCGCTCAAGGGCGTCGACTTCGAGATCGAGCGGGGCGAGTGCGTCGCCATCCTCGGCCCGAACGGCTCGGGCAAGTCGACGCTCGTCCGGCTGCTCTCGACGCTGCTCCTGCCGGACGGCGGCACCGCGACCGTCTTCGGCCGCGACGCTTTCAGGGACACCCGCGCGGTACGGCGGATGGTCAACCGCGTCTCCGTCGAGGCGAGCTTCTTCAAGAAGATGAGCGCGATCGAGAACCTGAGCTACGCCGCGCGCTTCTACGGCCTGCGGCCGCACGAGACGAAGGACCGGATCCCGGCGATCCTGACCCGGGTCGGCTTCCCCGCCGACCGTCGTGACGAGCCGATGGAGAACCTCTCGCGTGGGATGCAGCAGAAGGTCGCGCTCGCCCGGGCGCTGCTGACCGCGCCGATCCTGCTGCTGCTGGACGAGCCGACGACCGGGCTGGACCCGCGCTCCAAGCAGGAGGTGCAGGAGTTCATCCGCGAGGTGCGGGCCGAGCACGACGCGACCGTGCTGCTCTGCACGCACGACCTGGCCGAGGCGGAGAGCCTCGCCGACCGCGTCGGGATCCTCGACGACGGCGAGCTGCTCGTGCTCGAGCCGGCCGACGCGCTGAAGCGGCGCTACCGCTCGGCCACCCTGGAGGAGGCGTTCTTCGCCGCGAGCGGCCACGCCTTCGAGAACGGCGATCGAGAGGAGGACTAGGTGCGAACCATGAGCCTCGCGCTGCGCCACGAGCTCGTTGGGCTCGGCGGCGTGATCGAGCGCAACATCTACCTGGTCAAGCGCTACATCTGGTGGGACGTCGCGTTCTTCCTCTGGACGGTCGCGAACACGCTCACGATCGTCTTCATCGCCAAGGGCATCCCGGCGGTGGGCGGGAAGATCGACGTCGAGAAGGTGACCACGATCCTGCTTGTCGGCGCCGTGATCTGGGCCTACCTCGGGATCATCTTCGAGATCCTCACCGAGACGGTCGCCTGGGAGCGCTGGGAGGGGACGATCGAGTACACCTTCATGGCGCCGCTCTCGCGGCCGGTGCACCTGTTCGGGATGGGCCTGTTCGCGATCGGCTACGGCGTCGTGCGCGCGATCCTGCTCTTCGGCGTGGTGGCGGCGTTCTTCGGCCTGCACCTGCCGGACGCGGATTACGTCGCCGCGCTCGTCGTCCTGATCGTCGCCTCGATCTCCTTCATCGGGATCGGGATGATGACGGCCGTCCTGCCGCTGATCTCGCCGGAGAAGGGCACGCAGCTCGGCTTCGTCGCCCAGGGCCTGCTGCTCGTGGTCTCGGGCGTCTACTACCCGGTCTCGGTGCTGCCGCAGTGGATGCAGGCGCTCTCGGTGATCTCGCCTGCCACCTACGCCCTGCGCGGCTGCCGCGCCGCGATCATCGACGGCGCGGGCCTCACCGACCTCTGGACCGAGATCTGGGCGCTGCTCGTGATCGGCGCCGTCTCGGTGCCGCTGGGCCTCTGGACGTTCCGCACCGGCGAGCGCTACGCGAAGAAGCACGGGAAGCTGAAGAGGTCCGGATGAAGGACTGGTTCTCCGGCGAGGTCGCGAAGCGCTACGACGCGCACCTCGGCGGGCGCGGCGATCCCGCGGTCGTCGCGGCGACGGTGGAGTTCCTGGAGCCGTTCGCCGGCCGTGGTGCGCTCGAGCTCGGGATCGGCACTGGCCGCATCGCGCTGCCGCTCGCGGCCCGCGGCGTGCGCGTCGAGGGGATCGACCTCTCGCCCGACATGGTCGCCGAGCTTCGTGCTAAGCCGGGCGGTGACTCGATCGCGGTCGAGATCGGCGACTTCTCGTCGACGCGCGTCGAGGGCGCGTTCTCGCTCGTCTACGTCGTCTTCAACACGATCAGCAACCTCACCTCGCAGGAGGCGCAGGTCGCCTGCTTCGAGAACGCGGCGGCCCACCTCGAGGCGGGCGGCTGCTTCGTCGTCGAGGTCGGGATCCCGTCCGGCGCGCCGCTCGAGGTCTTCGCCCTGAGCGACTCGCACGTCGGCGTCGACGAGTTCGACCCGGCCACGCAGCGCAGCGCGTCGCATCACTTCACGCTGATCGACGGCGAGTGGGTGCGGCGCTCGATCCCGTTCCGCTCGACGTATCCGGCCGAGCTCGACCTGATGGCGCGCCTGGCAAGGATGCGTTTGCGCGAGCGCTGGTCGGGCTTCGGCCGCGAGCCGTTCACGGGCGAGAGCACGCGCCACGTCTCGGTGTGGGAGAAGGAGTGAAGCGCTTCTCCGCGACGACCGTCTACTACGGCCTCAGCTTCGGCGCCTACATGCCCACGTGGGTCGTGATGTCCGTCTACCTCGTGCAGGAGCTCGACCTCTCGCCGCTCCAGCTCGTGCTGATGGGCACGGCGATGGAGGCGGCGGTCTTCGTCTTCGAGGTGCCGACGGGCGTCGTCGCCGACACCTACAGCCGCCGCCTCTCGCTGGTGATCGGCTACCTCGGCATGGGCCTCGCGTGGGTCGCCGTCGGCCTCGTCTCCGCGCCGTGGCTGATCATCGCGCTCTGGGGGGCATGGGGTCTCGCGTACACGTTCACGAGCGGGGCGGAGCAGGCGTGGATCGCCGACGAGGTGGGCGCCGGCAAGGTCGGCCCGATCTTCCTGCGGGCCGCGCGCTGGGGGCAGGCGGGCGCCGTCGTCGGCCTGCTGCTCCAGGTCGCGGTCGGGACGCAGTCGCTGCGGGCAGGCGTGATCCTCGGCGGCCTCTTCACGATCCTCTGCGGAGTCGGCTGCATCCTGTTCATGCCGGAGACCGGCTTCCGGCGTCGCCCGCGCGAGGAGCGGGCCTCCGCGCTCACGGAGCTGCGGACGACGGCCCTGACCGGAGCGCGCTACGCCTGGGCCGCTCCCGTGATCGTCCTGCTGGCGGGCGTCGAGGTCTTCATGGGCGCCTCGAGCGAGGCCTTCGACCGGCTGAAGGAAGCGCACTTCCTCCGCGACGTCGGCCTGCCCGCCGTCGGGAGCCTCGACCCGGTTGTCTGGTTCGGGATCTTCTGGCTCGTCGGGATGCTGTTGAACATCGCCGCGATCGGCAGCCTGATCAAGCGCGTCGAGCGCGGCGGCCGCCAGACGGTCGCGTACTTCCTCTTCGGCTTCACGACGATCGAGCTGGTCGCGATGCTCGCGTTCGCGCTGACCGGACAGGTGCTGGTGGCGATCGTGGCGCTGCTCGGCGTCTTCTTCTGCCGCAACATGGCCGGGCCGCTCTACGACACGTGGCTGAACGAGCAGATCACCGAGTCGGGCGTCCGCGCGACCGTCATCTCCCTGACGGGCCAGGCCAACGCGATCGGACAGGCGGGCGGCGGACCGGTGCTCGGCGCGATCGGCAACGTCTGGGGGATCCGGGCCGCGCTGGCCGCCGGCGCTCTTGCGATCGGCCCTGCGCTCGGCCTGTACGCCCGCGCGATCACCCACCACGGGCGCGAGCCGGAGCTCGAGCAGCTGCCGGCGACGCCTGCGGTAGACTGACCGCGTTCGGAGGCGACGCGGCCTCGGGCGCGCAGAGCGTCCGGGGCTTTCGTGTTTTCAGGAGAGGAGTCGAGCGTGGCGCAGGTCGAGAGCAAGCCGAGGGCGACGAGCGATCCGGAGGCGCGCAAGCGCGTGCTGAAGCGGATCGAGAGCGAGGGGATCGAGTTCCTGCTGCTCTGGTTCACCGACATCGAGGGGCACCTGAAGAGCTTCGCCGTCACGCCGAGCGAGATGGAGGCGGCGCTCGACGACGGGATGGGCTTCGACGGCTCGTCGATCACCGGCTTCAACGCGATCGAGGAGTCGGACATGGTCGCGATCCCCGACCCCGAGACGTTCACGCCGATGCCTTGGAAGGAGGGCGAGACGAAAGTCGCGCGGATGATCTGCGACGTCGTCACGCCCGACGGCCTGCCCTACGAGGGCGACCCCCGCTACGTGCTGCGCCGCGCGCTCGAGCGGATGGAGGGCATGGGCTTCGACACCTTCAACGTCGGCCCCGAGCTGGAGTACTTCCTCTTCAAGGACGACCGCGGCACCGAGACCCTCGACGAGGGCGGCTACTTCGCGATGACGACGATGGACGCCGCCAGCGAGCTGCGCCAGGAGACCGTGCGCGCGCTCGAGACGGTCGGCATCCCGATCGAGTACGTCCACCACGAGGTCGGCCCCTCGCAGCACGAGATCGACATGCGCTACGCGCCGGCGCTGGCGATGGCCGACCACACGGTCACCTACCGGCTGATCGTGAAGGAGGTCGCCAAGAAGGCCGGCTTCCACGCGACCTTCATGCCGAAGCCGATCTTCGGCGAGAACGGCTCGGGGATGCACACCCATATGTCGCTCTTCAGCGACGGGCGCAACGCGTTCTTCGACGGCGACGACCAGTGGCACTTGTCCGAGACCGGCAAGGCCTTCATCGCCGGCCAGCTGCGGCACGCCCGCGAGATCTCGGCGGTCTTCGCGCAGTGGGTCAACTCGTACAAGCGGCTCGTGCCGGGCTACGAGGCGCCGGTCTACGTGGCGTGGTCGCAGCGCAACCGCTCGGCCCTGATCCGGATCCCGCTCTACAAGCCGGGCTCCGAGCAGGCGACCCGCGCCGAGATCCGTTGCCCGGACCCCGCCTGCAACCCGTACCTGACCTTCGCGACCCTGCTGCACGCCGGCCTCGAGGGGATCGAGCAGGGCTACGAGCTGCCGGAGCCGATGGAGACGAACCTCTACCACCTGACGCCCGAGCAGCGGCGCGAGCGCGGGATCGTCTCGCTACCCGAGACGCTCGGCGAGGCGATCGACGAGCTCGCCGGCTCGGAGCTCGCGCGTAAGGCGCTCGGCCCGCACATCTTCGATCGCTACGTCGAGCTGAAGCGCAAGGAGTGGGACGACTACCGCGTGCAGCTGACCGACTGGGAGCTGGAGCGCTACCTCTCGGTCCTCTGATCGTGAGAGGATGGGCTTCGATCTCGCCAGGCTCTGCGGCCGGCGAGGTCCAACTGACGGCCGACTGCGAGCTGCTGGTCTAACCGCAGCTCGTGGTCGTTCTAGGGCTTGCCGCTCATCGCGACCCACGCGACGCCGAGGGCGATCACGTAGAGGCCGGTCAGCACCGGCACCGCCAGCAGGATCCGCTGACGCCGGACGGCGAGCAGGATCGCCACGACGAGCAGCAGGATCACGCCGGCGTCGGAGATCACGAAGCCGACGCCGACCCAGCCGGGCTCGTCGCCGTTCGGGAACTCCTTGCTGTCGATCCACTGCGCGCCGGCGCGCATCAGGATGTAGGCCGGGACGATCCCGAGCATGAACGTCCGCTGCGCGACGCGTGCCAGCAGCTGGGCGTTCTCCGGCCGGCTGCGAGCGGCGAAGCCGGCGATCGCAACCGTCGCCACGGTGCCAAACAGCACCGTCGCGCCGAGGATGTGCAGGAAGAGCGGGAAGTTCCAGCTGTCGGGGCGGATCAGCGCCAGCATCACGCGCCCGGCTTCCAGACCATCAGGGCGAGCACCGCGATCAGCACGAGCCCGCTGCCGTAGCTGAGGGCGAGCGAGATCGGGTCGCGCACTCGGGCCCGCAGCTCCGCGCTCGGCGCGTCGCCCGAGGCGGCGAGCTCCTGGGCGAGCTTGACCGTTGCCTGGTCGCGCTTCCCTCCGGCCCCGCCGAGCGCATTGGCGACGATCAGCAGCAGGAACGCCGCGACCACCCAGCCGTCGAAGTAGCCGTAGCCCGCCTCGTGCACCAGCCAGAGCCCGAACACGAAGGCGAGCGCCGTGCCGATCGAGATCGCCACGACCGCGATCCGGACGAGCCCGAACAGGAGCAGGATCTCGCTCGGCCGCTCGCGTCCGAGGGCCGACAGGTTCAGCGCGGCCGCGATCGCGCCGCCGCCGAGGAGCAGGAACGCGCCGGTCACGTGGAAGACCAGCAGCCACTGGTACGTGCTCATCGCGCGCAAGCGTACGGGGTCGGGCGGCTACCTACAATCGCGTGGTGGACGAGACGGCTCGTCACCTGCGCCTCCTGACCGAGACGATCGCGGCCGTCAACTCGACGCTCGACCTCGAGGAAGTGCTGTCGCTGGTCGCCCGCGAGGTCGCGGACGCGCTCGGGGCTGACGCGTGCTTCGTCTACCTCTACGACGAGCAGGCCGACGAGCTGGTGCTGCGGGCGACGCTCGGCACGCGCGTCGAGGAGATGACCGGGCGCCCGCGGATGCGGCCGGGCGAGGGGATCACCGGCACGGCAGCCGCGTCGCGGGCGCCCGTGATGATCCCGGCGCAGGCGCACCTCGACGAGCGCTTCAAGGCGTTCCCGAACCTGCCCGAGGACGAGTACGAGTCGATCCTGGCGGTCCCGATCCTGGCCCGCGAGCGGCTCGAGGGCGCGCTGAACGTCCGTACGCGCAAGCCGCGCGAGTTCTCGGGCGCCGAGATCGACCTGCTGGTCGCGATTGCCTCGCAGGTCGCGCAGACGATCGAGCACGCCAAGCTCTACGCGCAGGCTCAGCGGCGCGTGGTCGAGCTCGAGGCGCTGTCGCGCATCTCGGAAGCGGTCTCGGAGTCGCTCTACCTCGAGGAGTCGCTCGAGGGGATCGTCGCCGCGACGGTGGATGCGCTCGGCGCGACCGGAGCGGCGCTCGTGCTGGAGGACGGCGAGGTCGTCTGGCCCGAGGGCCGGGCCGGCGCACACGCGGTGCGCGTGCCGTTGCGCTGGAAGGGCCGCCAGGTCGGCGAGCTGGTGTGCGACCGCGACACGCCGTTCAGCGCCGACGACCGCGCCCTGCTCGCCTCGATCGCCTCGCACGCCGCCGTCGCGCTCGAGCACGGGCGGGCGGTGATGCGCGGCGTGCTGGCCCAGGAGATCCACCACCGCGTCAAGAACAACCTGCAGACGGTCGCCTCGCTGCTGCGGCTGCAGGCGCGGGCCAGCGACGTCGACGCGCGCAAGGCGCTCGACGACTCGGTCAACCGGATCCTCGCGATCGCCGCGGTGCACGAGGTGTTGACCGAGCGCCGCGACGACGACGTCGAGCTCGACGAGCTGCTCGACCGGCTGCGGGCGATGCTCGTCCAGGGCCTCGGTGCGTCGAAGGCGGTCGAGGCGACCCTGGAGCCGGTTGCCCTGGCCGGGAACCGCGCGACCGCGCTGGCGCTGGTCTTCTCAGAGCTGCTGCAGAACGCGCTCGAGCACGGCGGCGACACGGTGCGGGTCGAGCTCGCGAGGCGCGACGGCGAAGTGGTGCTGGCGATCGCCGACGACGGCGCCGGCGTGGACGGCGAGCCCGTCTCGGGCACGGGGCTGTCGATCGTGCGCGCGCTCGTCCGTGACGAGCTGGGCGGGACGCTGGCGCTCGAGTCGAACGGCGGCCTGCGCGCGGAGGTCGTGTTCCCGGCCTGAACGCCTGTGGAGAAGTCGTGACGCCTCCGGCACGGTCCCGGCACAGACACGCGCGCCTTTCGCGAGTACGCTCGCAGCGGGCGGCGGGTGGACCTCTGATCCCCGCCCAAAGGTGGGGCGCGCGCGCGTGAACAACTAGCGCGGCGGGGTGCGCCGGGCCGTCCGGCTTAGACTCGGGCATCCGCATCCTCGTAGC
>Ga0081540_1002351_pt1 | contig 15459 bp, 12 predicted proteins | sample TabmetS2T1R1_FD_71024 | JGI IMG/M metagenome (GOLD analysis project Ga0081540, IMG submission 71024) | Tabebuia heterophylla rhizosphere microbial communities from the University of Puerto Rico - S2T1R1 | ecosystem: Host-associated > Plants > Roots > Rhizosphere ... | reverse complement strand
CTGACCGGGCGGTCGCGCTCAACCCAAATTCATGGCGCACTTGGAACAACAGAGGCTGGGTCTATGTAATGGCGAGGCTGCCGGAGGAAGCGATCCGAAGCTTTGAACGTGCCATTCGCATGAGCCCGGTAGACCCGCTGCTACACATGACGTTTCTTGGTATTGGACATGCCCTTATGGGGCTTCGCCGCTTTGACGAGGCGATCGTCGTATTGAAGAAAGCCCTTCGTCAGAATCCCTCCTTTATGCCAGCTTGCCGCGGCCTCGCGTCCGCCTTCGCCCATCTCGGACGCGACGCTGAGGCACACGCCGCGGCGGCGCGTGTGCTTGAGATCGATCCCGCCTTTACAATATCGGCGCATATCGCCCGGGTCCCCAAATACTCAAAGCTGTTTATTGAAGGTCTTCGGAAAGCGGGGTTGCCCGAATAAGCCTCCTGCGCTGTGCGGACGATGTGATCGAATGACCGCTTCTGGCCCGTAGCAGACGTCAGAAGCGGCTACCTGGACGTCCGCTTTCAGAGGCAGAGCGGACGTGGAGTAGGGCGGGTCGAGACTTCCGGTTTTGACCCGAAGGCGACATCGCCCCCTTTTTGTGGGACGCTTTGGTATCACCGGTCTTTCGGCTTCGAAATCGGTGGGATGCAGCTGCCGAAACGTGGATCAAGCGGATCGTAACGCGACCTTAGTCTTGCGACGACATAGAGCACAGCCAATGCCAACGAGCCGAGCAGCAGCAATATCCACGCAGGTGGTTGAACTGCGATCAGGACGGCGGTTACGCCGACGATCAGCAGCACGGCAGCGCCCAAAGACAGTCTCGAGTTCATAAACCCGCCCCTGCGAACGCCTTATTCAATGTTCGCGCGTGGGCCGTGTCAATCACTCCTACTAGGGATATGGAGTGGCTCTTGGCCCTTCCTGGCGCAAGCCGACGATGTCGGCTCGTCCGGGCGAAGCGGTCATCGTGCCGACAAGCGCCCAAGTCCGAAAGTGACCCGAAAGCGGAAATGGAATTTCGCTATAGTCCGTGCAAGATTTTTTCGTGGGCGAAGCGGGCTTTCCCCTAATCCACGATCGCGGCGTTAACGGCGTTCTGGAACAAATCCGAATTCATAACTCCAATGTCCCGGTTGAACCGTGGCGATACGCTGAGGTAGATACCGACGAGTTCGCGTTCAGGATCCGCCCACATGCAGACGCCGCCATAGCCGAGGTGCCCAAAAGCGGATAACGAGTTGAGTGCGCCATTGGCTATGAAACGATCGCCGAGCCCGAAGAGAAACAAGCCATAGCCATAGCCTCCTCCGCCACGGAACTCGAGGTCCACTCGTTTGCCATTCCTGAGCACCGGCATGATCCGCGGAATTGAATTATCGACCTGAGGCCGGGTCATGGCAGCGACACTCGCCCGACTGAGAATCTGCCGACCGCCATACGAACCGCGATTGAGAAGCATCTGGAGGAACGCCGCCAGGTCCGGGGCCGTCGACGCAGCGCCACCTGATGCAAAACCTATTTCATGATATTCAGGGGAATCGATCCCCCGATGAATGGGCGCGGGTTCAGTCGCGGGCATTCCCGGTGCTCGATAAACGCGGCGTTCTCGCAACTCCGGAGGCAGCACGAAATAGCTGTCGTGCATTCCCAACGGTTCAAAAAGCCTCGACCGAACGAACTGCCAGAAGGGTACACCGCTCGCGCGGCGAACCACGTCGCCCAGCAGAAGATAGGCAAAATTCGAATAGAGCATTGCGGTACCGGGGCGGCGCTCCAAGGGAGCGCCGGCCGAGAGTCGTATGCGCTGGTTAATCACCGGATGCTGCCCGGGTGCGGGCGGCGGTAGCTCAGACGACCGCTGGGCCGCCGCTGCGATGAAATCTCCCAGCTTAAGGTCGTCAATCCCGGAAGTGTGGCACAGAAGGTCAGCGACGCGAGCCTCCGGGAGCCATTGCACGTCGGGCACGTCCAGCTCGGGGATGTAGTCGATGAACGGACGGTTCAACCCGATGAGGCCGTCTTCGACGAGGCACATTACGGCGGCCGCGGTGAGCGATTTCGAGCAGGAAGTGATCGGAAAAATGGAATGAGGCTTCAATGTCGATGTTGGGTCTCCATGACGAAGCACGCCAAAGGCTTCGTGCATCACGACCACGCCCCGTCGGGCCACCAGCACTATCACGCTCGGAGTGTCGCCGCTCTCGACCCAGCTGCCGACGAGTTCGCGCAACCGCCCGATCCGGACGGGATCCATCCCGACGTCCTCCGGTGTCCCTTGTCGCAACTCAGTCCTTCTCATTTTCGTACCCTTCTCACTCGAGCAGGCCGGCGGCGACGCGCTGTGACAGGAAATGGCTGCGTACTGAGGTGTTTTGCAAGGTGCCCGCGACCGCCGTCAGCAATTCGACCGCCGTCCGGCGCGTCGCCGCCGCTCGCTCGTCACCGAGTTCGTCCAGCGCGGCGACCTGTGAGGCCTGCAGCCGCCAGGCCAGCGACCGCCAGCCAAGCGGCACGATGGAAGAAAGAGCAGTCTCGACGGCGCTGCAGACCTCATGCAATCGATCGAGGGCGAGCAGCGCCTGGATCCTTAACTCTTCGAAGACCCAATAGGCCCGAACTCGACCTTCCCTTTCGAGCTGCGGCAGCCGGCGCTCACATTCAGCGAGCGCCGCCTTGGCATTGCCGGCGCGGAGGTGCGCGGCGACAAGCGACTCGCCCGCGAGGTGTCCTCCGGTGATCTCGACACGCGCACGGAGGTCAGCTTCGCTGGTGCCGTCGGCTGCACTGGCCACGATCGCCGAGCCCAGCAGATCATCGGCCCAGGCGATCATCCAGCTGCGCTGCAATTTCCTGGCGTCGGCCAGGACGCGAGGGGCATCGCGAATGACGCGTTCGAAATCGCCGGCGCTTGCGTACCAGAAAGTCCGCCCGAGGTGTTGGAAAGCCTGCCCGAACGGATGCTCATCATCTGACACTTCCCGTTCCAAAGCCTGCCACGCCTCATCGAAGCGACCGAGATCGAGCAGGGCAAACGACTTGATGGTGCCATACTGGACGGGCGGGATGCCGAGTCGACTGGCGAGGGCTGTGGCCCGGTCGCAGCAGGCGACGCAGTCGGTGAATTGAGCGGCGCGCCAGTAGGTCCACATTGAGTCGAACAGATGCTCGTTGAGTGCGATCAGATCGCCACGACGTTCCAGGACAGCCGCGATCCGCTCGATGCTCTCGCGGTGGGCAGCAATTGTTCCCATTCGGTGAGCGGCCCGCAACGCATCGACCTCCAGGTCCTCGTCGCCCAGTTCGCGGGCGATCGCCAGCGCTCGATTGGCGTTCTCGGTGGCCTGTGGCCGGTAGTCGGCTTCGAAATCGACATGGCGATGGGTCGGGATCAGCGCCCGGGCCTCGCCGCGGGCATCGCCGAGCTGAATGGCAAGCTGGCGCGCCCGTTGGAGTGCCTGAACCGACTGGGCAATGGCAGGCCGATGATCAAGTCCGACCACATAGTAGGCGCGCCCCAACCGCAGCAGTGCTTCCATCTCCTCGGCCGTCGCGCCCTGTTCTGCCGCCTCGCGCATGGCAAGCTCCAGGTCGGTGGTTGCCTCGCGGCCCCGAAACAGACCCAGAAGTAGTTCGCCACGCGTCCTCAGCGCCGCCCGTCGTACAGGTCCGGGGCCGGCGAGTTCGGCTGCCCGGGCGAAAAAAGCCAGCGCTTCCGGCGTCGCGAGGCGCGCCGCCGCCGAACAACCAGCCCGATGCAGGTACTCTGCCGCTCGCTCTCCGTCGCCCGCCTGCACGAGGTGGTAACCAAGGTCGCTAACATGCTCATCGAGGTGACCGGCATAAACCCGTTCGAGCGTGTCGGCGACGCAACGGTGCAGGCGCTGCCTGCGCACGAACGACATTCGGCCGAGAAGCGTCTGACGGATCTGCTCGTGGGCAAAGATGAAGCAAGGTCGCCGGCCCTCCCGGGCCACCAGCAGTCGGGCGCGTTCAGCCTCATCGAGGGCATCGAGCAGGTCTTCGTCTTTCTCCTCGGCAAGGGCCGCCAGGAATTCGAACGTGAACGTCCGCCCGACACAGGCTGCGGTAGTCAAGATGCGCTGCGCGGTTTCGCCGATGCGGTCGATGCGGCGGCCGAGAACCAGCCGAACCGTCTCGGGCACCTCGACCTCGCCAACCTCGACCTGTGGCAGCCATTTGCCAGCCGCATCCGTCAGGCGATGCTCCTCGGCGAGATGCCGGTAGACCTCCTCCACGAAGAAGGGCACCCCTTCGGTCTCGTCAAATATCAGGCGTGCCAGGCGTTCGGGGGGCTCTTGACCGGACAAGCCACGGAGCATGGTTGCGACCTCGACGTCGCTTAATCGCTTGAGCGTGATGCGCGATGCAGCCTGCAGCCGTGACAGATGTTCGATGCCCCGCACGAACGGGTGTCCCGGATGGAGATCGACGTCACGATATGTCCCGATCACCAGCAGCGGCGCACGCCCGACACGCCGCGCCACGCTCTCGAACAGTTGCGTCGTTGATTCGTCGGCCCAGTGGAGGTCTTCCAGTACGATCAGCAGCGGCTGAATCGCTGCTGCGCGCTCGAAGAAATCGCACACGCTCTCGAACATGTAGTGACGTGCCTGATCGGAGGGCAGCGCCAGCGGCGGCGGCAGGTCCGGATATGCGACGCGCACTTTGGGAACGAAGCGGGCGATCTCGGGGCCCGCATCGCCCATCGCCGAACGGAAGACGTCCGCGGTCGTGACGGTTAGCCCGTACTCGATGGCCTCCACGAATGGAATGTAGGGCAGCGAGCCCTCCATGTCGTAACAGTGCCCGCGGACCACGAACATGCCGGATGCCTTCGCCTCGGCAGCGATCTCGTCGACCAGCCGCGTCTTTCCAAGGCCCGCTTCGCCGGCGATGAGCGCAACGCCTCCGCTACCAGCGATGGCGCGGCTCACTGCGTGGCGCAGCATGGACCGTTCCTCCGATCGTCCGACATACGGCGTGCGGCCAGCACCAGAAGGCACCCCGGCGGCAATGGCTTCGGCGGCCACCGCCTCTGCCTCGGAGCGCCAGGCCACCTCCCACAGGCGCCACCGTTCGGGGAAACCCTTCAGCTGGACGCGCTTATGATCTCTGAAAGAGAGATCCTTGGCGGCGCCGAGAATGGATTTCAGAACGTCTGAAACCAGGATCTGCTCACCGTCGGCCTTGGCCATGATGCGGGCGGCAGCGTCGACGCTGGTCCCGAAAAGGTCGTTTCCCGCGCGGATCGCTTCGCCAGTGTGCAGCCCGATGCGGACCTTCACCGGGTGCGCCGCATGCCGGCGGTTGTAGTCGTGCAGCGCGCGCTGGACGCTGACGGCGCACTCGACGGCCTTGCGCGCCGAGTCGAATGCCACCATGAAGCTGTCGCCGGCGGTTTTAACCTCCTGACCGGCATGCTCACCGATCTGCCGCCGCACGATCTCATTATGTTCATTCATAATGCCGTGCGCGGCCGTCTCGCCCTGGTGCTGGCGGAGGCGAGTGGAGCCGACGACGTCGGTGAACAGCACGGTCACGGTCGTCGTCTCGGTCATGGCGCGTACCCCGAGCTTTCAGCCGTATGAACGTGGCTCTCGCGCCCCTGGCAGGCGGGCGACAACCGGATCGTAGATGGGTCTGACTGGCTAGACAATAACGTGCAGAAGGTTTAGCCCGCCCGCTAGGCAAGTTGAACGTGACGTGGCGGCGAAGCAGGTCTCGCGGCCACACATGTCCGTGTCCGAAAATGGCCCCGGAAGGATATTCGCTGTAAGTGTTGGGATGTCCGCTTCTGGCCCAACTCGGACATAGACAGGGCAGCGCCAGTCCGTGAACAAATATGGCGTTGGCAGCGAGCTGTGGCCGGAGGCGCTCCCCCGAAACAGCCGAAGCGCTGGACGCCTACCCCCTACATATCCGAGACTTTACCAACCGCCGCGGAAGTGACGTCGATAGCCCCATCCGCCACGCCAACGCGGACCAGCGTACGCATACATAGGTGGTGCCGCATAGACGTACGGTGCCGCATAGACCGGATATTCATCAACCACCGCTGGCGGAGGCGCCACAATGACAGGCCGGCGAACCACGACAGCGGGAGCCGGCTCCTCGACAACGACCGGTGGCGGCGTCCGGTACTCGTACGTATAAGTCTCCCTCCCATAGCTTGGAACTTCGCTATAGGGCGTTACTCCGTTGGCCATTGCCGGCGAGGCAAGAGCTAGTGCACTTGCCGCACCCAAGATCGCTTTACGCATGGACGTTGCTCCCTTTTTGATTCCTTTTTTGTTGCCCTGTGGAAGAAAACGCGGGAACGCGTTGTTAGGTTCATGAACGCGTGTTCAGCACGCAAGCGCGCGGCCGTGCTATATCCGCACCCGAGCGCCGCTTATCACCTACGGCCCGGATATTTGACCGGCCGGGAACGTCTGCAAATGACCAAAGCAGACGTCGGAACCGGACCTAGCCCCATCCAATTCAGCCGAATTGCTCGGCTCTCCGCAGACTGCCGATCATCGAGACGCCAATCAAATAGTCATAGGTTCGTTGTGGGTCGGCGACGATGTCGCGCAAACGAGCGCCAAATTCGTTGGGATTCTCCAGGTTCTTCTTGTTTTGAATCGATTGCTTCTCCACGTGCTCCTTGGTGATGGAGCGACGCTGTGCGTCGTAGCGGTCGAGCTCCTTCTCTGGTTTGCGACCGTAACAGACGTCGGCGAGGCGCTCGGTAAGGTTGCGGGCGTCGTGGATACCGCCGTTCATACCCATCCCGCCGAGTGGATTATTGACGTGGGCAGCATCGCCGACGAGAAACACACGGTCTTTACGGTAAGTCCCGGCAACACGCTGATGGACTCTGTACAACGTCGTGTGTGTGACCTCGACACTGTTCATTTCTGGCGAGATTCCTGACATCAAGCGCTGCGTAAAGTCGTCCGATAGAGCGAGCTCGTCGCTCTCTTCAGCCGCGATGCGGAACATCACTCGCCACAGGCCGGGGATTTGCAGCAGGAAGAACCAGCGGAGCGGATCAGCCACGTAACTGACCGAGACGAGATCAGGAATGACTTTCGTGAAATCGAAAGGAGTGCTGGCAACCAGATAACGCTCGGGCCAGGTGAAGCCTTCGAACGGGATACCAAGAGAATTGCGGACGTTGCTGCGGGCACCGTCGGCTCCGATCACCCAGGGATAACTGCGCTTCTCGGTCTTTCCGTGACGATCGATAGCGATTTCAGCGCCACCAGAGCTAGTGGTAACACCGCGCACCGGACTTGAAAATTCAATTTCGAAATTTCGATTGATACTCAGCCTTTCGAGCACGATGCGGGTGAGTTTTGATTGCTCGCATTGCACCCTGTAGGGATGGCGGGTCGCGTCAGCGATGAGCCCGAAATCGAACGTGGCCATCACGCCGGCGCGGGAGCGGTATTGGAACTTGGGTGCGATCAGCCCCTGGTCGAGCAGAGGTTGCAGTACGCTGAGCTCGGCGAGCATGTCGAGCGTGGGTGGATGAAACGTCGATGCCCGCGATTCCGTACTTAAAGCGGCTCCTGCTTCCAGCACCGTGACAGGGATGCCATGACGCAACAGATTCGCTGCCGCGACCAAGCCGACCGGACCAGCGCCAACGATGAGCACTCTGTCATGCATGCTGACGCTCCTGGCCTTCGACTCGGAATCTTCTCAATGGATCACTCGAAAATATTATCGACAAGCCAGTAAGGCTGCTGCTTTTGGGGCTCCAATCCATACCGGCAGATGGATGTCCACCATCGAGCGAGTGATGTCCGCTTATGGCCGATAGTGTTGAAAAAGTCGAAAATCGAACGACACCTAAAATCCCGCGAAAGTTGATTTTTAGACGTCGCTGCCGCTGCAAAGCTACGTAGCGCCGATACGAAGGTCAGTGGTCGATTTCGTGTGACACGACGTGATCCCCTATGTCGCCACAAGCGAAACGCATCAGCGGTCCTATAAAATTTCGTTCGTCACCCAAAAGGGACTTTTTCAACACTATCGGCCCAAAGCCGACGTGACAGCTGGATCCGCCGAGGTCCGCTTTCCGGGGGTAGAGCGGAAGTGGAGCAGGGCAGGTCAGGACTTCCGTTTCTGACCCAAAGCGGACAAGGCGTTCGCCACCGGCAAGTTCGCTGGCTGCAGCGGTAGTCGGCGCAATAGGCGGAACGAACAATGCTACAGACGTAATTTCAAATGCATTCGCGCCGCCGTTTAGTATGGCTCGACCGGTAGAGCGAACACATATCCGACACCGCGCTCGGTCAGGATCACGCGCGGCGCGCTCCGGTCCGTTGCCAGCTTCCGCCGCAGCCTGAGAACCTGGACGTCAATACTGCGATCGAAAATATCCTCGTGGATCCGCGTCGCCTGCAGGAGATATTCCCGTGAAAGCGGCCGCTGCGGCGTTTCCAGGAAAGCCAGCAACAATGCGTATTCACCCTTGCTCAGCGGGACGTGCTTCTCATCCGCATCAAGAAGCCTGCGTCCACGCCGTTCCAGCCGCCAGCCGCCGAACCGGTAGCCTCCCCGCTCCGGATTGTGAGCGCGTGCGAGGCGTCCAATCTCCTGCCGCCTGAAGACCGCATGGATCCGGGCAAGCAATTCCCTGAGACTGAACGGCTTGAGGATGTAATCGTCCGCACCGAGTTCGAGGCCAACGATGCGGTCGATTTCGTCGAGGCGATGGCCGGTCATGAGGATGACCGGAACGTCCGAATGAGATCGGATCTCCCGCAACATATCCAACCCGTCGTCCTGGCCGAGACGCAGATCCAGAATGATCATGCTGGGTACCGTCGCGCTCAGATGACGATCGAGTTCGGTGCGGTTTGAGGCCGGCTTGGTCGGGATATCGTGATCTTCCAGATATCCAATCACCAATTGCCGCAAGGAGGGATCGTCATCAACAACAACGATATGGCCAACATCCGCAAGCACGAATGATCTCTCAAGTTCGCAATTGTTATCGTAGCTCGCATTTTCAATGGCAAAATGGCCATCGGCCGTCGGCAACACCCGAACAGGGTTGCGACAGCACTAGTAGTCTCTAGAATGTCGGAAATCAGTTGTCGCGTGCTCAAGGCGCACTTTTTTCGGTACCAGCGCGCACCGAACCGCCGCCGGCGTGATCGCCTGGCGAATGTCCGAACCGCTTGCGGAACCTTCGTGCAAAATGCGCATAGTCGCGAAAGCCGCAAGCATAGGCGATTTCGCTTAAAGGCTCGCCCGTGCGCAGCAACGCCCGGCGGTGGAGAAGATGGGCGGCATGATCAAGCCGGCTCGAATAGATGAATTCGCCACAGGTCGTGCCGCGTTCGGTGAGGAGTTTTTGCACGTAGCGCAACGAGACACCGGCTTCGGCTGCCACCTCGACAGGCCCGAAATCCGGATCGGAAAAACCCTCCTTGATCACGCCACGGATGCGTTGGAACAATTTGTCCGAGCCACGCGCCAGGGAACGCGGATCGGACGGCGCAAATAACGCACCGACGAGGTCATAAATGGCGAACTGCATGTGGACATCGGCAGACGACGCGGGTTCCGTATCGACGTCACGAATCAGGTCGAACAGCAGACGACTGGCGCGCGTTCCTTGCCTGGCAACGCTACCTTGCGGCTCGAATCCAAAGTGAGACCGTACCCATTTTCGCGGCAACCGAAGCGTCAGCCACTGCGGGCTGCTGAACCGGGAGAGATATGTCATCGGCCGTGCCGCATCGACGATCGCAACGTCCCCTACGGCGAGTTGTGCCGCCTGACCGATCTGGGTCATTGCAGTCTGCCCGGCGACTTGGAAGAGCATAAGATAATGATCCGCGCTATCGCAGCGAGCATCGCGGTAGCTCCACTCCAGCCCGTCAGCAGAACGACCGCGGTCCGCGGCCCCCCACCTGATCATCAGCGAAGTTGCCTCAAGCCCATATGCATTGAAGGCACGCACCCTGCCGGCAAAGGCGTTAGGCGCGGTGACCTCGATGTCGCGCCCGCAATTCGATCGGAGCAAGGCTCTCCACGCCTCGAAATCCAGAAGAGGCGTCTCGGCAACATTGTCGCTCTGAGCCATTATTGTCTCTGTCTTGGAGCGCTTCGATCCGACACCGTAACTATGGCTTCCGAAGACGTTTTTCTGCGGTCCGTAGGGTGAGGTCTCGGGGACGTGATGATTTGTGATCGTGCGCCCGACCTTGACTCCCTATGCCGCTTAGCCAGCATATGAAGCGCTCTCCGAGCTGCCGTCTTCCAAGTAAGGCTTAAACTCACCGCCACGATCACTCGGGACAGCGTGGCAGCGAGCTCGTGGTCCTCGGGCACCTCAACTTAAGGGCCGACTGGAGAACCTCGCTCAGTTCCCCTGGGCAGCCAGGATGCGTTGTTCCGCGGCAGCGTTCAAGTGGTGAACTGCGAACCTGTTGTTGAGCAGGACATAGCGCCGGCCGGCATCCGGCGGGGCAGCGATCAAGCTCCTCCCGAAATGCGATATTTTCGGCTTGCCAGCCGTCTCTGAAGTTTTGCTCGCTCCTTAGCAGCCTCGGTCAATCCACCGCCGAGCTGGCTCCGAGAAACACCCATATCGCTTGGGTGGCGGTCGGCAAGGGTGCGCAGAATGGTCAGGCAGGCTTGATGTTCGCGCTGCGCGATTATGGAGGCGACGAAGTTGTTGACGAGCCGAGAAATGCCGCGCGTGAGAAGCCTGATTGACCTCTGAATCGCGACCGTGTTGGTGGACTCCGCAATGTTGCTTAGCATGCTCATGGTGAACCATCTACAGTTTGGTCTCCCGCTGTCCATTTGCAGTTTGCAAGTGGCACGCCTCCGAGCTCTCTCGGAGAACGGACTGAAGCGAGCGCACTTAGCGAGAGCGTGAAGACAAAGGAAGCAGGTCGATTTTGCATCGATCGAACATCCGACATTGTGCAATCGCAAGGAAAAGATAGTTGGCTTGCCTCTTTGCTCTTTGCGCGTGTCGGTTCATTGCTCGTGGACGACGCGCCGGCCCCGGCCGGCCAGGGCGGCGGTGTCGCCGCGGCGCGAGTCATTTTTGCTCCGGGCGGACACGCGGCCGATGATCGAAAGAATTTCGGTTCGTGTGTCGATCCCGGCGAATTCGTCGGCCATCTGTGACGCGCGCAAACGATAGCTCGGTCTATCAAGGACAGTGCGAACCGCCTCGCGCAGCGCTTGCGGCGTCGGCTCGTTGGTCGCGAGATCGATTCCGACGCCGGACCAGGCGACCCGCGCGTTGACGCCGGCCTTGTCTTCGGTCAGCCCTGCCGTGACGAGCGGAACTCCAAAGCTCATGGCCTGGTTGACGCTGCCATAGCCACCATTCGTAACGAACACATCCACCTTGGGCAGCAACCATTCGAACGGCAAATAACTGGCCAGACGTGCGTTGCCGGGAATCGGGCCAGGTATGGCCTCGACGGGACGGCCGCCAGCGGTGGCGACCACCAGCAGATCAGGCTCGTTTGCGAGCGCCGCCAATGTCGGGGCGATTAGGAGGTCGAAATTGTGATTTGCTACCGTTCCCTGCGTGACAAGAACGACCTTGCGCGAGCCGTCCAGATCGGCTGCCCAGGACGGAATTGGCGCCTGATTCGGAATCAGGGGAGGAGCGCCAATGAAGCGCACGGCTGGCGGAACCCTGCGGCGTGGAAACTCGAAGCTCGGAACGGTCAATTGCATATAGGCATCTGCAAGTTCCACGACTGAATCGAAGAGAGGCGTCGATAGCGGGCCAACTCCAAAATTCTTCAAGATCGGATTCAGGCGGCGCGCGACGGGCTGATCGACGATCCTGTCAAACTCCCGGGCGATGGCCGCGTATTTATCGCGTTGATCCTGGGTCACCGCGGGCGGCAAGCCGAGAAAATGCGGCGCGCCGTCGTCGCGACGCCAGTGCAGAAGCGATGTGCCGCACAGAACAATGGGAGGCCGTTTCGAGCGCGAACCGAGCAGCATCGGCAGAACCCCGAAGTACATGTCGTCGCCGACGATGACGTCAGCCGGGAAGTCCCGCAGGACTTCCTGCAGACCCTTATGCTGGGCGGGGATACTGTCGACGAACACGCGTTCCAGAGCGACGCGCAACCATTCCGGCCCCGGAGGTATGCTCTTCAGTTCGGGTACCACCGAGAGCAGATCTTGCGAGTCGAAATCGGCCCCTGCGGGAAGGCAGTGGAATTCCGCGCCGATTCCTTCGACGTGGCCGCGCAAGGCGCTACCCGTGACGCCGACGATCTCGTGCCCTTCGGCGATCAGGAGGCGCCCAATTGCGAGCAGCGGATTGAGATGGCCTGTCGCCGGGGTAGAAGCAATGAGTATCTTCATCTGGCTGTATCCTCTGATTGTCGAACAGCACGTTCACCTTGTCCGGACGGCATTCCGTCTGGTTTGTCCGCAGCAGAGGAAGAAGTTGGGGGATCACAGTTACGCTGCCGCTTCCGATCGGCGCGAAATGATTACGATCGCAATGCATCATGTTTTTGAAGGCACGGGTGGTCCCGCTGTGTCTCGCCCTAATGGTTGAGACTTCCGAAAGATGACGAAACTGCGGCGGTCCGGACTACGGCCGTAACCGAATTGCTCGCGGCAGAGACAATGCCGTAGCGGACAGTGACGGATTATGATCCGCCGCGCGGCTCCTTTGCGGTTCGGTAGCCCGTTTCAAAATATTCTATCGCTGAGGACGAACCGCGCTTCCGTTCTGCCCGCATCGCTTATTTGTGAGAAGGGACCCGCGAGCGCGCCTGAATTCTAGCGTGCTCTCGGCAACCCTTCCTGTCTCTCGGTCGAACATTCGCCAGTGTGTGCATGAGTGCCGTTTACTCCAAGAATGGACGACCGATCCGCAACTCTGACAGGTGAAAGAGCCGAAATAGTTTTCAAATTTCTTTCGGACATTTGCAATTGCGTATCGAAGGCTTTCGGGGCGCCTACATCGCGAGAAACAGAATGAAGATCGCACCGAGAACGCCGAACGCCAGCGAGCAAGCCAAAAGCAGATAGTACTCCCAGTCGAACTTTAACACCGAACGAGACGCTCCCGGCGAAGCTTGGCGGTGCCATCTAGCATCGACGGGAATAATTCGCGCCAATGGCTTGTTCTCTTGTGCCATCGTCGCGGAGGTGCAAGTGCAATGAGGCCGCCTGCGATAGTTCGCAACCCGACCCCATTCAATTCTGCAAATTGATGGCGCGTGCTCCGGAGAACTACGATCAGGAAAACCACGGATGTTTCCTTTGCCAAGCGTTAGCCAATTCCGCTTACGCTAACCGCTAACCGCGCTCACAGGTGGCGCTCGCGGGCTGATCATCTTGTCGGGTAAGGGGTTGGGGTGACAGTCTCCGTGATCAGACAATTTATTTCACGTGCAAAGATTGCGGCGCGGTTTATTCGGCTGTCCGAAGCGACAGTCCAACGGAAAAGGTGTTTCTGTTGTTCTGCGAGGGATGCCGGAACGTGCTCCATGACAGCACCGGCCATTACTCGCTCACCGACCTAATGACCGTCTTGCCAACACCGCCCAAGAAATAGACCGCCCATCAGAACTCGCGGCTCGACGGCGCATGACTGCGGTTCTTGCAGCCGACGTTCCATGTCGTGGTCGCAATGTCCGCTTTCGGGGGTGAAGCGGACAAGCCGTCTTGGGCAGGGCACGTCTGCAAATGACCCGAAGCGGACATGGCAACCCTCGACCCGTTTTGGTTGTTCCGGACCGAACGGCTTCGACATGTCAAGCTTAGACAGGTACACTGTCGGTTCGGTCCTAGGAGCCGTACAATGCTTATCAAAATAGCCGTTGCGGCTTCGCTCACGCTTGTAGCTACCGCAAGCCGAGCCGAAGACAACGAGGCTTGCATACGAAAAGCCACCGAAACGGTGCCTCGCGTCTCTGGGCTCGTAATCAAAAAAGCCCGGACCCGTCCTGTTCCGCCATCGATCCTGGCAACATGGCAGGGACAGGCCCGACCGATCATCGTGGACGTGGATATCGTTGCCACGGGCGTAGAAGAAACGCAGTCATACATTTGTGTGATGACAAAGGGATCGGCGCACGTTCGCCGGGTGATGAGTTAGCGGCACCACCTGCCAAGGTGGAAATCGCCCTCATCCGCTTTTCGTTTGAGCGGTTCTGGTCAGAAAGCGCAATACCGCATCGTATCTCACGCTTTGTTTTCCAACGACGGCGGTAGCTTCGACTTCGGCCCCAGTGTCGGTGTAGCTACCGACAAATGTGATCTGTTGCACCCGTTCAGCCATTGGGCGGTTGGTCGGAGTATGCTCCTTACTCAGCATTTCACCTTCCCACTTCCCACCGGAACATTCGTAGGTCCCGACGTAATAAACGTAGGAATCGCCGCCGTAAATTTTGCCGTCGTGCAAAATCAGCACGCCGCCTGCATCAACGCCTGCTCCGTCGGTTGCCAGAGCGGTCAGTGAATAAAGTCCGTTCGCAATCATGACTTTCACCTCGACGCTACGCGTCCGTCATCGCCAATGACAAAGGATGCGATATTCTTGCATACAGAGCCACTCACTCGGCGAGGGAACCAAAAGCTCCTAAGTTCCTATTTCGGGTAGTACCGCGCGTGCTCGCAAATTGGCCCCCTTTTCAGTTAGTCTAACCGGACGCGAAACACTTCCGGCATGGACTCAATTCGCGCCGCAGGGAGAGAATAATGGCGAGACACTTCGGCATTCCGAAAAAGCCGACCATCAAGCCGCAACAAAAGCCTGTGTTGTTGAAGTCGCCTGCAAGCTGGCGAGGTCAATCGCAACGACGCACGCGTTCGACTCGCTAGCATCGGCCCTACGTTTCTATGGGCCACCGCCGTCGACCCGTAGCGCCAAAAGTCCTTGAACCGCTCGGGCGCCAGTTCAGCGTAACGAACCGTGTGCTGGATGTTCTTGTGACCTAGATAGGCCTGCAGAGCGCGGGTATCGTGCCCCTTGTTGGCTAAGGCGAAGCCGCAGGCGTGCCGTAGCATGTGGGGGTGAGCCTTGAACCCCAACTTGGCGGCCATCCCGGCACGCTCCACCATCCGAGCAAATCCTGCCGTGGTGAAGGGCGATCCGCGCTCCAATGTGAAGACGAAGGCGGACTCGGGCTCCTGCTCGCGGTTAAGCCGGCGCAATGCCCGCAACTCGTCACCCATGATGGGTGCTGCGGCTGCCCTGCTTGACCCTGCGGACGTGTAGGGTGGCGGTGGCGAAGTCAATGAGTGAATACTAGGCAGTCCTAACAGGGGTCCTGAGTGCAACCTTCCTATGGCCAGCCCACGCCTGGCGCGGGCGCCTTGACGATCAGCGCCTGACCCGTCCGCCGCCCGTCGGTCATTTCCTTGGGGGGGCTGCACCACCCCCCCCCCGACACGAGACAAACCACACACCTCCTCCCGCCCCCCCCGCAGC
>Ga0081540_1002350_pt1 | contig 15475 bp, 16 predicted proteins | sample TabmetS2T1R1_FD_71024 | JGI IMG/M metagenome (GOLD analysis project Ga0081540, IMG submission 71024) | Tabebuia heterophylla rhizosphere microbial communities from the University of Puerto Rico - S2T1R1 | ecosystem: Host-associated > Plants > Roots > Rhizosphere ... | reverse complement strand
GGTTGGGGGGCCGGGTGCTCATGGTGGGGGGGACCGAGGACGTCCGGACGCCGCCGGCGAAGGCCGGGGCGATGGCGGAGCTGGTTCCGGGCTCCGAGCTGGTCGAGATCCCCGCCGCTGGCCATCTCGCCAGCCTCGAGCAGCCCATTCGCTTCAACGCCGCGCTGGCTCGCTTCCTCGACCGGGTGTCGCCGCCGGCCAGGGCGTAGGGAGGACTGCATGCCCAGCTTCCGGATCCCACGCACCCTCGAGGAAGTCGTCGACCCGGAGCAGATGGCCCTGCTGGTCTACGACATGCAGGTCGGCATCGTCCGGCAGCTCGCCGACGGTGCGCGGGTCGTGGAACGAGTCCAGCGCGTCCTGTCGGCCGCTCGCGACGCCGGGATGCGCGTGTTCTTCACCCGGCACATGTCGCTTCCACCCGAGCTGATGGGAGCATCGCAGTACCGGATGGGGATGGCCTGGCAGAAGGTGGACCGGCCCGAGCTGGTCAAGCCGTGGTTCCTCCGCGATTCGCCGGGGTTTGCCCTGGCGCCCGAGCTGCAGCCCCGAGCCAGCGAGGCGATCTTCGACAAGCTGGCGATGTCCGCCTTCGAGGGAACTCCACTCGCGTTCGCGCTCCGCGACTGCGGGGTCGTCGCCTTCGCGGCCGTGGGGATCGCGCTCGAGATCGGGATCGAGCCGACCGCCCGGCACGCCGCAGACCTGGGGTTCCTGCCGGTCATCATCGAGGACGCGTGTGGGGCGGGCCACCCCGACGCGGCCGCGCGGTCCATCGAGAGCCTGCGATTCGCCGGGGACACGCTGTTCACGGACGTCGAGACCTTCGCCCGGCTCCTGTCGTCACGTTCGAGCTGAAGGGCTCGCCCGGGGCCCCTCCTCTCCAGCCAGGCCGGCCCGACGCTCGATCTGGCCAAGCACCTCGGTGAGGAACCGTCGAAGGTTCAGTCCGAGAACGCGCTCGATCCGCCGGCGGGGGTGTCCTCGACCGATCAGGATCGCCGTCAGCTTCCAGAGGTCGGTCACGTCGCGCATCCCCGACGGGAGCGGGACCATTCCGTCGAAATCGCTGCCCAGGCAGACCGCCTCCTCACCTGCCACCCGGACGGCGTGTTCCAGGTGGTCCGCCACCGCCTCCAGGCGCCGGCTTCCGAGGTAGGGAGTTCCGAAGATGATGCCGACGACGCCGCCTCGGTCGGCGATGCGCCGGAGCGCGGAATCGTCGAGGTTGCGCCATGCCGGCCCGAGCGCGGCCACGCCGGTGTGGGAGCAGAAGATCCGGGCCTCGTTCTGATCGAGCAGCGCCGCGAGAAGCCGGCGCGACGCATGGGCGACGTCGACCGCGAGGCCGTGCGCCGCCATCGCCTCGAGGACCTGGGCCCCCAGCACCGTGAGGCCCCGCCGCCCGCGGAAGGGAAACGACGAGCCTCCGAGCTCGTTGGGGACGAGGTGGGTCAGGCCCATGAACGCCACGCCCCGCCGGGCGAGCTCGCCCACCCGCTCCACCCGCCCCTCGATGGCGTGCCCGCCCTCGATGCCGAGGACGCAGGCGAGCTTCCCCTCCTCCTCGGCCGCCGCGAGGTTCGTTGGCGTCCGCGCGAGCACCGCCGCCCCCGCCGCGCAGTCGCGCGTCAGCCGCTCGAGCTGGAACAGGGTGCGGGCCCAGGGGCTGCGGACTGCCTCCAGCGGCCAGCCCCGGGCGAGGGCGAACGCTGGGAAGCCACCGATGAAGGGAAATCCTCTGGTGACGACGGTGAAGATCTGAAGTTGCACCCCGGCCTCGGCGAGGCGCACGAAATCCACGTGCCCGCCCCGCTGCCGGACCCGGAGATCCCGGTTCCAGAGCAGCGCGTCGGCGTGCGCGTCGGCGATGTACGTGGTGCGGTGGAGCGCCTTCGCCTCAGCCTCCAGGGATGTGTCGATGCGCGTCGGCATGGCCCCGGGCAGGGAGATCGCGGCGATCAGCCATCGAGGATGCGCTCTCTGTCAAACGCCGGACCGGGGTCGACCGGGACTTCCGCCCGCCTGGCCTTGGATTCTTTTCGGGCCCTGGAGCCCGGCCCTGGGGGCCCGCGTTAGAGTGGCCGGGTGGCCGTCTCGACCGAGCCCATGCGCGTCAGCCGCGACGAGTTGCGCTTCGACTTCGCCGGAGCGCGGTTCCGTCTGCCCCGCGACCGCGCGCTGCTCGGCTGGATCGTCGACCAGTTCCTCTACGGGGAGGTCACCGGCATCCAGGTCGGGCACTGGCTCTACGGAGCGCCGTCCCTCGAGGCCGCCAGCTTCTTTGCCCGGCAGGCGGCCGAGGAGCTCGCCCACGTCCGGGTCTTCCTGAGAATCCACGCCCTGCTCGGAACGAGCCCCGGCCCGCCCCACCCCGTCGTGCGCTTCCTCTCCACCGGTGCGATGGGGACCGACTACGCCGAGCACGTCGCGACCGAGATGGCCGTGGGCGAGGGCCTGGTGCTCGCCGTGTTCCAGGCGCTGATCGACACCGTGGACTCTCCGGAGATCGTCCGCCTGCTCGAGGGGGCTGCCCGCCAGGAAGAGCGGCACGTCGCCTTCGGGGAGACGGAGACGGTCCGACTCCTGGCCGAGCGACCCGGTCTGGCCGACGACCTCCTCGGGGCGAACCTCCTCACCCTGCTCGCCCTTCCGCGGCTGGCCCGCTTCATCCAGCGGCGGCTCGGCACCGAGCACGAGGTCCTCGGCAAGGTCGAGCCCTTCCTCGCCCACGTGGTCCAGCTCACCGAGCTGCGGCTCCAGCGGCTGGGGGTGCTCCGGGGTTCGCTCCGCACCCTCGGCTGGGGGCGGCGGGCACGGCTGCTGGCCCGAGCGTTCCTCCGGCATCAGCTGAACCGGTTCCGCCGGCCGCGGCGGTTGACCGACACCTACCTGTCGGATCCGATGCTCCGGCGCCTGCCCTCGGAGGCTGCCGAGTGACGTTGACCATCAACGGAGAGCGGAAGGAGGTCGCCGACGGGCTCACGGTCGCCGCGCTCGTGACCCAGCTCGGGGTCAGGGGGCGGGTGGCGGTGGAGCTCAACGGAGAAATCCTCCGCCAGGCCCAGCATCCCGAAGTCGGCCTGCGCGAGGGAGACACGCTGGAAGTCGTGACGTTCGTGGGGGGAGGGGTTTAGAGAGTTCGTCATGGACGACGCCCTGGTCATCGCCGGCAAGCGGTTCGGCTCGCGCCTCCTCATCGGCACCGGCAAGTACCCGAGCCACGAGGTCATGAAGCGCTGCCACGAGGCCTCGGGCGCGGAGATCGTCACCGTGGCGGTGCGGCGGCTGGACCTCAACGCGAAGGGCGAGGCCTCCCTCCTCCACTGGATCGACACGAGCCGCATGACGCTCCTGCCCAACACCGCCCTCTGCTACACGGCGGATGACGCGGTCCGGACCTGCCGCCTGGCGGCCGAGCTGGGAATGAGCAAGTGGGTGAAGCTCGAGGTCCTCGGCGACGAGCGCACCCTCTTCCCCGACGTGGAGCAGACCGTCGCTGCCGCGCGCATCCTGGTGAAGGAGGGGTTCACCGTCCTGCCCTACACCTCGGACGACCCCATCACCGCGCGGAAGCTGGAGGACGCCGGCTGCGCGGCCGTGATGCCGCTGGCCGCTCCCATCGGCTCGGGGCTCGGCATCCGCAACCCCCACAACATCCGCCTCATCCGCGAGGTGGTGAAGGTACCGGTCATCGTCGATGCGGGCGTGGGGACCGCCTCGGACGTGGCGATCGCGATGGAGCTCGGCTGTGACGGGGTGCTCCTCAACACCGCCGTCGCCGGAGCGAAGGACCCGGTCCGGATGGCGCACGCGATGAAGCTCGCGATCGAGGCCGGCCGCTCGGCCTTCCTCGCGGGCCGCATCCCGCGCAAGGCCTACGGCTCGGCCTCGAGCCCCCTCGAGGGCCTGGTCGACTAGATGCCGGGGCTCCCCCGGCTCATCGTCGTCACCGACTGGACGCTGCCCGAGCAGACCCACCGGGCGGCCCTCGAGGCGGTGGCGGCGCTGGGGCCGGGGGTCTGCATCCAGCACCGGGATCCGGGCGCACCGGTGCGCGGCTTCCTCGAGCGGGCGCGGTGGCTCGCGGGCCTCACCCGGGCATCCGGCGCCCAGCTGGCGGTGAACGGCCGGCTCGAGGTCGCGCTCCTGGTCGACGCTCACCTGCACCTTCCGGTCGATGCACCCAGACCGCACGAGGTGCGTCCCTGGCTTCCTCGCGCACGATGGATCAGCGCCGCGGTGCACTCCGAGGCTGAGCTCGCGGAGGTCCGGGGCTGCGATGCGATCCTCCTCGCTCCGGTCTTCGTTCCGGGGTCCAAGCCCAAGGATGCGCGGCCACTCCTCGGCCCGGAAGGGTTCGAGCGACTGACGCGACTCGCCTCACCGCTGCCCTGCTTCGCCCTCGGCGGGATGACTCCCGCCCGGCTCGCGACCCTCAGGGGGTGCCAGGGCGCGGCGGTCCAGAGCGGAGTCCTGCGGTCCCCCGACCCGGCCGCGGTCGCGCGCGCGTTCCTCGCGCGCCGCTGACGGTCGGCCGGCAGCGCCTGGTCGCTCGCTCTGGGAACCCTGAGCGTGTGCCCGACCGTGCACACCGCGGATCGATGAAAGCGCTGGCCGGCGAACAGTGAACATCATCCACTTGCGCGCCGTTCCGCTTCGCCGGGGCAGTGCCCATCCATGGGGCCGCTCGGGGTGCACCCAGGGAGGCAGCGTGATGAAGCGGTTCGCAGCGGCAATGGCGGCAGTCCTGACGGTGGTGTGGCTGGGCTGCGGAGACGATACGAGCGACGGTGGGGGAAACAACGGGCCGCCCCAGGACAAGGCCTGGGTGCGCTTCGGCAATCTCTCCCCTGACGCGCCGCCCCTCGACATTTGCGTCAAGCAGTCCAGCAGCCAGAGCTGGGGCTCGCCTGTGCTCGCGGCCAACCAGATCAGCGGGGGGCTCACCTTTCCGGCGATGAGCAAGGTCATCTTCATCGATGCGGGCACGCTCGACTTCCGCGCGGTGGCTCCTGGCGGAACCTGTGACACGCCCGTGGGGATCGACCTGACGGCTCAGACCCTCAACGCGCACGGGACGTACACCCTCACCGCGGTGGGTCTGCTCGCGCCGGGGGCCACAGGCCCTTACCGGCTGCAGCAGTACATCGAGCACGCCGAGGCGCCCGCGGCCGGGAAGGCGCGGTTCCGGTTCGTGACCACGATTCCGAATGCGCCCCCGATCGCCGACGGCATCGCCGACGGAGGAACGTGGGTCCGCTCCTTCACCGAGGCAGAGTTGCCCTTCCCCTTCGGAGCGTCGGGGGTGGGAATCGTCGATGGCTACCAGGACATCGACCCGGATCCCGCGCTGCCCCTGACCATCCGTCCCTCACCCCCGCAGACCAACCTCGATCTCTACACGGCGCCGATCAACTTCCGCGCCGGCATCATCACCGCCGTCTGGGCGGTCGGCCTGGTGGGGGGAACCAACGCCCAGCAGCTCGGCTATTTCGTCTGTGACGAAGGGCCGGCGGCCGACGGCGGTGCGACCACCTGCGCCCGCCATTGAGGCACCGGGCGTCAGCTCAGTTCATGGCTCCGGGGGTGTTCCAGTTGTTCTGGCTCCGCCCCTGGCAGTTGTAGTCGGTCGAGGGCATGTCCCACTCGGAATTGGGGGCCACCGTCCATCGAATGGTGGCACCCGAGCGCAGCTCGTACGCCGAGATATACGTTCCCCAGGTGTCCTTGATCCCCGGGCTGGTCGAGCTCGTGCCGCCGCTGTAGTTCCAGTTCCCTCCCACGCTCCAGGAGCTCCAGTTCTCCGTGGAGAACCAGGTCCACCCGCTGGTGTTGATGACCAGGTTCTGGCGGAAACGGCTTCCCGAGCTCGGCCACCATCCATCGGGCGTGTCGAGACGGATGGGTGAGAACTTCGTCCGGTTGAAGTCGTTGAATCCGATGTAGAGGGAGCCGTAGGTGTCCTTGACGTCTCCGCCGGAGCGCGACCGCCAGTAGCGGACGCCCTGGCTCACCCACTCGATGACGTTGTTGGTGATCCGGACGTTCTTGAGTGACCAGCCCACCCAGCTCCCCTCGTTGGCGAGCTGGACCCCGGTCGCGCGGTACCCGAGGTCGGGGCGGTTGAAGCTGTCGGTGTTCTCGAAGATCCAGTTCCGGTTGATGGTGACGTTCTGGGAATTCGAGACGAAGATGTTGGTGCTGACGCAGTTGTAGATCTTGTTTCCTTCGACTGTCGCGCCGTCCACCGCCAGCACGTCGGCGCACTCGCCCCAGCTGTCGTGGATCGAGTTGCCGATGACCTTGAATCCCCACTGGTTCTTCTTCGGATTGCTCGACACCGCGGCATCCCAGTAGTCCGACTCGAACCACCGGTTCCGCATCACGGTGTTGTAGATCTCGTTCCCCACCACCTCCATCGAGTTTCCGTCCGTCGTCACTCCGTGGCGGGCCGTGTTGCGAATGGTGTTGTAGTAGATCTTCGTCGAGCTCGATTCGCTGACCTTGATTCCGTAGCCCCCGTGCTCCGGGTCCGGAACGCCGGTGTTCTGGATGATCAGGCCCTGGACCGCGAAGTTTGCCGTGCGCCACAGGCCGAACACGGCTCCGTAATCGGCAACGCTGTTCCAGCCGTCGATGACCGGGTTCTGGCCATTCACGTTGGTGATCAGCACCCGCTCACTCGGCCAGAGGTTGCTGAGCTGAACACGCCCGTAGTTCCCGCCGTAGACGAGGATGGTGTCCTTCCCTTTTGCGCATTTCGCCGCGGCCCCGATGGTCCGGAAGGTGTACCCGGCGCCCGGACACCAGCCTGGATCGTTTCCCCAGGTCGCGACGTAGAGGGACCGCCCGTTGGGATCTGGCGTCAGCCTCGACGGCTGTGAGCACCACGACCAGCTTCCATCTGCCCCGGCGGCGACCGCGTGAAGTGAGACCAGCGCCAACCCCGCTCCCAGACACCTCCCGATTGTGCGCAACAGCACCTCCTCGCGGTCGTTGAGCGGCGCTCATACGACGCAGGGCGGTGATGAAGCGTTGTGGACAGTTTCTATACATCTCAAACAGGCCGAGGGGCTGACAGGCGTCCTACGGCCTGCTGCGCGTTCACGCGGCCTCGCACTCCCGGAGCGTGTGCTTCAGCGGCTGGCGGCCGAGCTCAGTTGATCGCTCCGGGGGTGTTCCAGTCGTTCTGGCTCCGGCTCTGGCAGTTGAAGTCCGTCGAGGGCATCTCCGAGTCGGACCACGGCGCCACCGTCCAGCGGATCGCCGCTCCCGAGCGCAGCTCGTACGCCGAGATGTACGTGCCCCAGGTGTCCTTGATCCCCGGACTCGTCGGTGAGGTGCCCGAGCCGTAGTTCCAGTTCCCGGTGACCTGCCACGAGCCCCAGTCATCGGCGGAGAACCAGCTGTAGCCGCTGGTGTTGATGACCAGGTTGTTTCGTAGCCGGTTCCCTGCGCTCGGACCCGATCCCTCGGTCTTGTCGAATCGCATCGGCGAGAACTGCGTGCGGTTGAAGTTGTTGAACCCCAGGTAGACGTTCCCGTAGGTGTCGGGGCTGTCTCCGCCCGAGCGCGAGCGCCAGTAGCGCAGGCCCTGGCTCACCCACTCCACGATGTTGTTGGTGATTCGCACGTTCTTGATGGACCACCCGTACTGGCCGCCCTCGTTGGCGAGGATGATCCCGGTGGCGCGGTAGGCGTAGTCCTTCCGGTTGTAGCGGTCGGTGTTCGCGTACACCCAGTTGCGATTGAGGGTGACGTTCTGTGATCCGGACACGAACAGGTTCGCGCTGACGCAGTTGTAGACGCGGTTCCCTTCGACGACCGCGCCGTCGACGTTCAGCACGTCCACGCACTCGCCGTAGCTGTCGTGAACCGAGTTGCCGACGAGCTTCAGGCCCCACTGGCTCTTGTGCGTGCCGGTCGCGATGCCCGCGTCCCAGTAGTCCGAGGCAAACCCGGCGTTTCGCATCACCGAGTTGTAGACCTCGTTCCCGACGATCTCGATCTGATGCCCCTCGGTGCTGATTCCGTGGCGGGCCGTGTCGTGGACGGTGTTGTAGTAGAGCTTCACGTGCGTCGAGTCCGAGACCTTGAGCCCGTAGCCCCCGTGCTCGGCGTCGGGCACGCCGGTGTTTCGGATGACGAGCCCCTGGATGGCGATGTTGCTCACCCGCCACAGCGAGAGCACCGCTCCGTAGTCGGCCACGCCGTTCCAGCCATCGAAGGCCGGGTTCTCGCCGGGCGCGTTGGTGATCAGCACCTGGTCGCTCGGCCAGAGGTTGGCGAGCGTCACCGGTCCGTACGTGCCACCCTTCACGTAGATGGTGTCCTTGCCCCGGGCACATTTCGCGGCGGCGTCGAGCGTACGGAATGTGTGACCGGCGCCAGGGCACGAACCGGGGTTGCTGCCCCACGTCGCCACGTAGAACGAGCGACCGGACGGGTGAGGCGAAAGACGGGACGGCTGTGAACACCAGGTCCAGGCGCCATCCGCTCCGGCCCCCAGGGCAACCATCGAGAAGAGTCCTGCCACGACACCCAGCGTCCTTCCGAACAAGTGCAACCGCGCCTCCTTGCGGCCCAAGAAAAAGGCGCAAGGTACGACGCAACGTGGCGATGGTTCTTTGTAAACATTTGACCCACCCCCGAGGTCGGCTAAGGGGCAGGCGGGCGAGCTACATGCCTGTCGCTCGGCGGTGTTTCTCCTGGGAGCGGGTCCTGTCGCAGGGGCGCGCGGGCTCGTGCGAGCCGCTCAGCCCGCTCGGCGCACGCTCGCCTCCCTGAGCAGCTTCTCGGCGGCGTCCACATGCTCGGAGACCATCCGTTCGAGCGTGAAGCGGGAGGCTGCCCGACGGAGCGCAGCAGCGCCCAGCCGAGCTCGCTCGCTCGAGGAATGCAGGAGCCGCTCGAGGACCGCGCGCAGCGCCACGGCATCCCCGCGGGGAACGACGACGCCCGTCTCTCCCACCACCTCCGGCAGGCCTCCCGCATCCGAGACCACGACGGCAGCTCCGGCCGCCATCCCCTCGACGGCGACGAGGCCGAAGGCCTCCTCCCAGAGGCTCGGGACCACGACGACGTCCGCGCCCCGGAAGAGCGCCGCGCTGTTCACGTGACCCACGAACCTGGCTGGAACCCCGAGGCGCCGGGCGAGCGCCTCGAGCTCGGAGCCGTGACGTCCGGCTCCCGCGATCACCCAGTCCGCAGCCGCGGGCATCGTTCTCGCCGCCTCGAGCAGAACGTGCACCCCTTTCTCGGGGATGAGCTGCCCGGCGAAGACGACGCAGGGGCGCTCCCGCAGTGCGGGCGGCCCCGTTGGCGCGTAGCGCTCGACGGGAATCCCGTTCTCGATGATCCGCACCCGGCGTGCAGGCACCCCGGCGCGGGCGATCCGATCCGCGACGAACCGCGAGACCGCCACGTACTCGTCGACCACCGCGCCTGCCACCCTCCCCCGCATCCGCCGGACGACCTCTCCGGCGCCGCCGAGGGGCCTGAGGTCGCCACTCAGGTGGTCGACCACCTGCAGCTTCCGGACGAGCCCCGTTGCCCTGAAGGCGAGGAGCCTCGGCTCGAAGGAGCCCAGAAAGTGTGCCTGAAGAACGACGCCTCGCCGCCGGAGCAGGCGGCCTGCCAGCTCGGTGGCAGAGCGGGTCCCGAACGGGAACCGGAGCCAGGCGAGCTCGACTCCTTCGCGCTGGAGCTCGTTCCGGTACGGCTCGGGGCCCGGTGCAGCGAATGTCACCTCGACGCCCCACCCTCGGGAGGCGATCGCTCCCGCGAGACGCGCGAAGAAGTGGTCGAACGTGCGGTCGCCCTGGGGCGTGAAGTCCGCCAGGATCGCCAGGCGAGCCTGGTCCGACCGAGCAGCCCTGCCCGGCGGCCGAAAGTCTGGGCTGTCGTCCGCTCGCACGGTCTTCGAAGCTAGGAAGCGTCCGCCGCGCTCGGGACCCGGACCGCGGATCCCTGGGTGGGTTCGACGTCGAGCGGAGGACGGTCGAGCTCGCTGGCCTCCGCGATCGGGCGCCGCAAGGAGCGAAGGACGCGCCACATCGACACGCCCATCAGCTGCAACGCGAGGAGGTAGAGAATCCCGAACAGGGCGGCGACGGCCGCGATGGGCAACAGGCGCCAGAGGAAGCTGTGCGGGATCTGCGCCCAGGTCATGCTGACCAGGCGCTTCCAGACCAGCAGCCCCGCCGCGGCGGCGAGAGCCGCCACCGACGCCTTCGTGAGCGAGGACCAGGGAACCATGGGCCGCATCTCGAGGTAGGTGCGCAGCCCGAGCGCCCTGGGCACCGGCCGCACCAGGAGGACCTTGCCGAGGGCTTCGGCGATGAGCCAGGAGAGGATTCCGCCCATGAGGCCCATCCACTGCACCATCCCGAGAACCAGCGGGATGGTGAGCACCAGCTTCACGAGATAGGCGTGGAAGATCGGCGTGGTCTCGCCCCGCGCCCGAAGGAGGCCATCCAGGGGGAAGCAGGCGAAGAGGACTGCGATCGAGCTCACGCGGAACAGCGGAACCGCGTCGATGAACCGGTGACCGAACACGGCCTCGATGAACTCGGGCGCAGCCGTCACCAGGAAGACCGCCGTGGGGACGAACACGTATGCGAGCCGCCCTGCGGCGTCGCGGAAGGCCTCGACAGTCTCGTGGAGCCGCCCTTTGCGGTCGAGCTCGCCGATGTGGACCATCAGGACCTCGCTCGTGGGCGTGTACAGGAGGTCCACGATGGGCAGCTGGAAACAGCCGACGGCGTAGATCGCGAAGACCGCCGGGTCGAAGCGAGCGCTCACCACCCACTGGTGGAACGCGTGCTGGGGCACGGACATCGCCAGCGCCGCGCCGAAGGGAAGCGAATAGGCCAGCTGGGTCCACAGGAGCTTGCCGTTCCAGAGCGGTCCGCGGGTGCTGCGGAGGAGGACCACCCAGGTCACCACGAGCCTGGCCAGCATCAGGAACGCGACCGACCACACCGTCCAGTGAAGGCCCCAGCCGAGCAGGATGGGCAGGGTCATCGCCGCCGCCCGCGCCGAGTCCCACCCGAGATAGCTCAACGCGGCGAGGTCCGTTCGGCCCTGACTGGTGAGCCCGAGCTCGAGCGGCATCGCGGCGACGAAGGCGCCGGTGAAGACCGCGAGCGGGATCCGGTGGGCGTAGAGACCGGGCGTGGAAAACAGCTCGGCGATGGACGGGGCGAACGCCCAGACGAGAACCGTGCCCAGAAGTCCCGCGCCGAGGAGGTAGATCAGGGAGTGGCCGACGTATGGCCGCCCCCGCGGGTCGCGCGGCAGGAAGTAGTAGAGGCTCTGCGGGACGCCGAACGGGAGAATCGCCGTGAGGGTCACCGCGACCAGGAACAGCTGCTTGTAGGTGCCGTACTCCTCGATGGCCATCGCCCGGGCGAGGACCAGCGGGACGACGGTGGTCACCACCGCGCTCGCGAACCGGGCCAGGACCAGCGGTCCAGCCCGGCGGAGGAAAGAGTGAGAGGTCATCGATGGGGCGAAGTTGGATCCGCTGGGGCCCGCGGACAGCGGGAGGCTCGCGACGTGACGGGCAGCGGGCGGGCGCCCCCCTCGCCATCTCGAAGCGCCCGCCCGCCCATCCTCCGCCCGGATCGACCCCATCGGCGCAAATGCGTCGCCCTCACCCGTCCGCACCCTCCCCGGACACGCACCCTTTGCAGCCCGGGTGCCAGCCAGGCGTCCTTGAATCCCGCGGAGATCCTCCCAAGGGCGCCAATCGGCTGTAAGAACTCCGGCTTTTCGAAGGCCGATCCCGGCGGGTGGCACGTCAGCTGCTTGCGTTCCCTGGCGATTTCGGACAGTTCACCCCCCCGACGAGAACGTGGAACCCGCCCTCCAGCTGTCCGACGTGAGCAAGCGCTACGGAGCGCGGTGGGCGCTCGTCCGGCTCTCTCTGACGGTGCGCCGAGGCGCCGCGGTGCTGCTGACGGGGCACAACGGCTCGGGCAAGACCACCCTGCTCCGGGTGATGGCCACCGCGGTGCGGCCCTCGTCCGGGAAGGTGCAGGTGCTCGGCGTCGACACGGCCGTCGACCCGGTGACGGTGCGCACCCAGGTCGGCCTGCTGAGTCACGCCAACTTCGTCTACGAGGACCTCTCGGGCCTGGAGAACCTGACGGTCCTTGGCCGGCTGCTCGGCGAGCCACCCTCCGCCGGGCCCGCCGCGCTGGAGCGGCTCGGGCTGTCGCCCAAGGACGACCGGCCGGTCCGGACCTATTCCGCGGGGATGCGGCGGCGGCTCGCCCTGGCGCGGCTGTTCCTCAAGCAGCCGGCGGTGGCCCTCCTCGACGAGCCGTTCGTCGAGCTCGACCCGGCCGGAGTCTCGGAGCTCGAGGCCCGGATCAGCGAGCTGCACGCCGCCGGCACGACGCTCGTCCTCGCCACGCATCACATCGAACAGGGACTTCAGCTCTGCACGGACCGCTTGCATCTGGAACAGGGACGATCGATCGCCGCATGAGGCGCCCTGGCCTCCTGGCCTCGACGTGGGTCCTTTTCCGGAAGGACCTGCTGCTCGAGTGGCGCTCACGCGCGCGGGTGAATGCGCTCGTCTTCTTCTCTCTCGCGACCCTGCTCCTCTTCTCCTTTGCCCTCGGGCCCGACACGGCCCTGCTCCGCCGCGGCGCCGGGGGCTACCTCTGGCTCGCGCTGCTGCTCTCCTCCGTCCTGGCCCTCGGAGAATCCTTCCGGCTGGAGCGGGAGAACAGCACCCTCGAGGGGCTGCGTCTGGTCCCGGTGGACGCCCGGTCGATCTATCTCTCCAAGGGACTCGCGAACGCGCTGCTGCTCGCCGCGCTCGGCGTGCTCCTCGTGCCGGTGCTGGTGGCGTTGCTCGACGTCCGGATCGTCCTCTCCTGGGGCCAGCTGGTGGCCACCATCGTGCTCGGCTGTCTGGCCATCGCCGCTCCCGGCACGCTCTACGGCGCCATCGCGAGCCACGCCCGGGCGCGCGACGTGCTCCTGCCGCTGCTGCTCTTCCCGATCCTCATCCCTGCCCTGGTCGCGGCCGCCAAGGGAACCGCGCTCGTCTTCGAGGGGGATCCGATGGGTCAGTTCTCGTCCTGGATCGCCCTGCTGGGAAGCTTCGACGTCCTCTACTGGGGGCTGGGCTTCGTGTTGTTCCCTCGGGTGGTCGAGGAGTAAGGAGGGCCGCAATGCTGCAGAAGTCGAGGAACAGTGGCCCGGTCGCGGCGGTCCGGGCGTTTGCCGGCCATCCACTCGTTCAGCGCGCGTTCGTGGTGGGCACCGTGGCCGTGTTCGTCTACGCGGCCTGGGTGGGGCTGACCCAGGCTCCGCCCGATCGGGAGATGGGCGACGTTCAGCGGATCATGTACGCCCACGTCCCGATGGTGCAGATGATGCTCCTGGCCGGGACCATCACCTTCGTCTGCTCCGTGCTCTACCTCTTCCGCGCCTCGTGGAAGACGGACGCGCTGGCCGAGGCCTCGGCCGAGCTGGCCCTGGTGTTCGGTGCCATCGGGACCACGCTCGGCGCCATCTGGGGGCGCCCCACCTGGGGCGTCTACTGGGCGTGGGACCCGCGGCTGACCACCGTGGCCATCCTCCTGGTCGCCCTCGCCGGATACCTCGCGCTGCGGCGCTTCGTCGACGACCCGGAGCGGCGGGCGGTCTGGGCATCGGTCACCGGCATCGTCATCGCAGTGGACGTGCCCGTCATCTACTTCAGCGTGAAGTGGTGGAAGAGCCTCCACCAGGTCCAGTCCAACCCCCGGACCGTCGACCCGGACATGGTGCACGCGCTCCGCTGGAACATCCTCGCCTTCTTTCTGTTGTTCATCGTCTTCCTGGTGGTGCGCTACCGCATCGCGCTCGCCGCCCGGATCCGCGAGGTGACCGTGCCCGAGATAGAACCCCGCGGACGAGAGGCGGTGGCCTCGTGAACACGCTCCGCACCGTGCTCGCCGCCGTCGGCGAGGGCCGCATCCACGGCGGCTGGGAGTACGTGAAGGCGGCGTACGCGATCTGCTGGACCGGGCTGTCGCTGTATGCACTGTCGCTCTGGATCCGGAGCCGGCGTTCGGAGGGCGTGAAGTGACCTCGGCAACTCGCAACCGCGTCATCGCGATCGGGACCCTGCTGGTCGCCGGGGCGGCGCTGGCCTTCATCGCCTACGGCAACATCGGCAAGAACCTGGTCTTCTACTGGACCCCGGGCGAGATGCTGGCCCAGGGGAGCAAGGCCTTTGGCCCCACCATCCGCCTCGGCGGCGTGGTGCAGCCGGGAAGCCTCCACTGGGACGCGGGGAAGACCCATCTCAGCTTCCGGGTGGCGGACAACGACAAGCCGGGTGCGCCCTCGGTCCAGGTGCTCTCGCGCGAGACGCCGCCCCAGATGTTCCGCGAGCGGATCGGCGTCGTGGTGGAAGGCACCTTCGACAAGTCGCAGACCTTCACTTCTTCCCGACTGATGGTGAACCACTCCAACGAGTACCGTCCGCCCAAGCCGGGCGACGGGCCGGACAAGTGGAAGGACACCGTCTCGGCCCCGACGGCGGAGGCCCGATGACCTCCACCCTGGGTACCACCCTGGTCCTGGGAGGCGTGCTCTCCGCTGCCTTCGGCGCGGTGGTTGGCATCGAGGGCGGCCTTCGCCACCGGGCCGGAGCGCTGAAGATCGTGCTCGGTGCGGTGACCGCCTTCCTGGTCTGCATGCTCGGTGCGAATCTCACGATGGTCTACGCGCTGGTGACGCACGACTTCAGCGTCCACTACGTGTCCATGGTGGGGAGCCGGGCGACGCCGCTGGTGTACACCGTGGTGTCGCTGTGGAGCGCACTCGAGGGGTCCATCCTCTTCTGGGGCGCGATCCTCGCGGTCTACGTCTTCGGCTTCGCTCGTGCCCACCGGCACGACCCGCCCACCAACCCGCTGCTCGCCCTCGGGACGATGCTGGCGGTCGGGGTGTTCTTCTCCTTCCTCATCGCCGGCCCGGCGAACCCCTTCGGCCGGGTCAGCCCGGTCCCGCCCGACGGGCCCGGACCGAACCCCCTGCTCCAGAACCACATCCTCATGGTGGTCCACCCTCCCATGCTCTACCTGGGCTACGTGGGGATGGTGGTCCCCTTCGGGATCGCCGTGGCCGCCCTCCTCCGCGGCCAGCTGGGCGATGCGTGGATGGCCACGCTCCGCCGCTGGACCCTCCTCCCCTGGACCTTCCTCTCGGTGGGGATCGTCCTCGGAGCCTGGTGGGCCTACGCCGTGCTCGGCTGGGGCGGGTACTGGGCCTGGGATCCGGTGGAGAACGCCTCCTTCCTGCCCTGGCTCACCGCCACCGCCTTCCTCCACTCGGCAATGGTGCAGGAGCGGCGGCACACCTTGAAGCTGTGGACCGTGAGCCTGTCGCTGGCGAGCTTCCTGCTCACCATCCTCGGCACCTTCATGACCCGGAGCGGGGTCTTCAACTCGGTGCACTCCTT
>Ga0081540_1002349_pt1 | contig 15485 bp, 19 predicted proteins | sample TabmetS2T1R1_FD_71024 | JGI IMG/M metagenome (GOLD analysis project Ga0081540, IMG submission 71024) | Tabebuia heterophylla rhizosphere microbial communities from the University of Puerto Rico - S2T1R1 | ecosystem: Host-associated > Plants > Roots > Rhizosphere ... | reverse complement strand
TTGAGGATAATTCCTTAAAGCGTTGCTGTTTTTATGGAAAAGCCGCACCGCCGCGCGGCCAGATAGCCGGGCATCGCCTTTAATTCCTCACCCCAGAGTGCGATCGCTCGGCTATTTGGGCGACGGACCCCTAGACCTCCGTATCCTCCAGCCCATAGTCCCGATAGATACTCGCCCGGTCGGCGCCAGGGAACAGGCGGCATTTGGCCTGGGCCAGATGCAGGTTGACGGTGCCGGGCTGACAGCCGGCGACGAGCAGCTTGCGGATGTCTTCCATATGCTTGATGGGCCGGTGCTTCGGCTCGAGCTGCTCCAGCGCGATCAGTGCCGTCGCCAGCGATTCCGTAACCACCCATTCGTCGTGGCCGGTAATTCCCTTCTTCGACATGCACGGCCTCCCATTCCCGGGGGTACGACAGAGCCGGCCCCTGCCAGGCAGGACCATCTTGATGCTACCTCAGCTTCTGGGCGGTCGAAAGGCGAACGCGCGGATCGGCAGACCGCAGCGCAGCATCGCAAGCAAGTGATTGAATTGGGCGAGGCGCACCTATGACAAATACCTATAGCCATTGCATGGGAGGCAACGGTGCTTTCCGAGAAATTCATTCTGGTTCTGGAAACACTCCTGCGAAGCAACAGCCAGCCGGACGGCAGCACGCGCGTCGTGAGCAACTCGCCGCATGTTCCGATCAAGCTGCCGGAGAAGACGAACAAGGGCTGAGGCTCCACGGCCCAGGCTTGCCGGCCGCCCGAGGCCGGATTTCCGGCGGCGGCCCTGCGATCGTTCGGTGACCCAGCCGGCATCCGCACATCAGCCGAAGTGCTTTCACGTCTGCATCTGCAGGCTCCGTTCACTTTTGAACAGAACGGGCGATTAACGTCATCGCGCTAGATTGGCACCTCCGCGCGATGGAAGCGCGGAAACTTGGCTGAACCCCGCCGCGTTCCCAGTGCGGCGGGCTCCCAATTGTCCCCGGTGCTGCGAGCGTTCCATGGATGACAAGGTCAAGATCAGATGCCCGGCCTGCAAGCAGGTCTTCCGGGAGAAGGCAACCAGGGTGCGCGACGGCTTTCAGGTGAATTGCCCGAACTGCTGCAAGTTGCTCACGCTCAGTCGAGACACGGAAGATCCGTTCATCCGTCGCGCGCTCAAGACGGCGAAGGAAGTGCGCGCAATCGCACAAGACGCAATTGTCGAGAAGACCTACGGTCCGAACGGATTGGACGGAGTTTCCAGGAAATAATCCGCTGCGTGCCGTAGAGGGCACGCGTTTGCTGCGCCGGCCCCGCTGGCCGCCGACGGCCAGGACTTAAGGTTCCCGTGAGCGGCGCCGATATTGGGGCTACTGCGGAATTACCGAATCACCTATGCTGGCTGCGGGGTGGAAGCGGAGGATCCGTGATGAAGTTCGCTTCCTTTGAAAATCTGCTGATGGCGGCAACGATCGTGATGTTCGCCGTGTTTCTAACGTGGAGCGTGAAGCTTATTACCGCCTGGACCTAGAGGTTGCTGAAAAGCCGCGCTCAATGTGTCTTTAGCGCAACGTGAGATTTGTTCCGTTTTACGGAACCGCGTTTTGACTGGCCGCAGCCGCAATCCCGCGGCACGCTGGGTGTCGCACCCGGGGCAGGGGACGCATTTCAGTGCGCAACAATTTTCCCGGGCAAGGCCGCTGACAAGCCAGCGGCCTTTTTCCTGAACGAACGCGATGGCATCGGCAACGCCGGTTACCATTTGTTAACCCTGTCAGGTTTGAATTGCTGCAACGCAAAGCAGGAGTTCAGACATGCAGGATCTTGAACAGGCTATTCGAGAACGCGCCTATCACTTGTGGATGGAACAGGGTTGCAAGAACGGCAACGCCGAAGCGCATTGGCTGGCTGCTCAGCGCGAAGTGTTGGCGTCGTCCCTGAGCACGCTTGGCAGTGTCGCGAAAGCATCGCCGAAGAAATCCTCGAAGAAGACAGCCTCCAGGAAAGCGCGTGCCGCCTAGCGGATCGCGCTTTATTCCGTGGCCGCGAAGTAGCGAACGCCAAACTCGATTTTACCGTCGGCAAGTTGTCGCCAATTTTCGATAACGGCGAGTCGGCCGTTCTTTGGCGACTGCCCGATTATTTCGCGAGCCTTGCGACGAGCAGCATTGAGAGGCAGCGTGATCAACTGCCCATCGGCGTGGGCCATTCTGGCTGCCAAATCCCGCGGACGCGCATCCATGTTGGAACTCCTACACTGACCGGCGGATCGCAACATCCGATCACGCGATAGAGCATTTGCAATGCTGGCGGATATTTGTCCCCGCTGTCCTCCGGTGATGGCGTGAAGTGGAGATTTGCTGGCCTGCGCCGCGCACCAGGATTACCGTCGCTTGTGATGGCCGTGGCTTACTTGCAACGCACCGCGAGTTCCTGAGGTGGAGGGTGTGTTTCTGTTTCCCTGGGTCTGAACCTTATGTCAGGCTCTGTGGCACCCGGGGCTGAGCGCTTCTATTTCGAAGCATTTTTCCGGGGAGGCCGCTGAACCAGCGCAGCGGCCGCTTTTTGCTCCGATTGATATTCGACCACGATCGTCCGCGGCGGCTGTTTTTGCGAACCGCTGATCAGATCGAAACCACCCCGATTGAGATGGCAGAAGCATTGGCCTAGCCGGCGTGGTTTGTCCGGGCTCAAACGACGGAACGGCCGCCGGGTCCGGCCTTTCGCAGTCCGGTTCTCTGCTTGCGACGGTCTTGTATCCCTTGGGACTACTCCTTCTGACAGAGCGCAGAACACGCCATCGACACGCGACGGCCGCTTTCGGGGCGGATGGATGGCGCGGGGGTTGGGAATGGGGACCAGCCAATGAAATACGCGCTCGAGAGTGTGACCCTCGTGACCTTCGCGGCGTTCCTGGCGTGGAGCGTCAAGATCATCGTCGGGTGGGCGTGACCTTGCGGCACGTCGCCCGACTTTCGCAGACCCTCCTCACAGCCAATACGTAAGCGTCAGCGTCGCGGCGCCGGCAAGAAGCAGGCAAGTGCCCAATGCGCTGATGGCAGCGTCCACCCTGTCCATGTCCCAGCCCTCCCAAGGGGGGAGCTATCATTGCGCAAAATTCAGGTAGCGATTCGAATAATGATGATTCCAAATTTGTCAGCGGCAATGCCGTATTCTCGGATGCCGCCTTCGAAGGCACACCAGGGACCAGGTCAGCGTTTGAGAATGGTGAGCGCCGTGCCGGCTTATTCAACCCGGCCAGCACAGTGAGCAGCTAGAGGGCCGACCTGGCATTCACCAGGCCGGGTGTTCGTTTCCCTGCGCAGCCAGCGCAGTGGACTCCAGGCGCATTACTTCTTTTTCTGCTTTTCTGTCGCCGAAGGGCCCGCGATCTTGTCTCTCAATTCGGTGCAGGTCTTGCGAACGTCAGCCACCACGGACGAACAGTTTTCGATGTGATCGAAAACACGCTTGGCCTCCGCGCGATACCGCGTCGCTACTTCCTTCAATTCCTCGGTGACGGCGAGCGCGTCGGCCGTCATCGTCTCGCACTGCTTGACGCGATCGAGCAGATCAGCACCCATCGCTTCGATCTCTTTGGCCGCAGCTTCATATTCACGGACCACGGCTTCCGCAGACAGCTTGCCGATTTCCGTGGCTCCGTCGCGATGCTCGACATATTCCGGCATCGTGGCCGGCGAACGGACTCTCGGAGCAGCGACGCGCAGCTCATGCAGAGGCTGCGTGCTTCGCAACTCTTCCTGAAGTTCACGCTCGATGTCGGTCGAAAATGGTCCGGTCGTTGGCTGCGCCATAACGGGTACTCTCTTTAACGTTGAGGAAACAAATTGGATGCCCAATTCTCCATGTTTTACCGGGGGTTAGGCAATAGTTCCGGAGAGTTAAGTTTACTTGTTTAGCTTAATGCCCGCGGGGCGGGTTAATTCTGGAACCTGCGCGAGACTGCCAGCCCTGCGAGACGGCGATTGGTTAGGGCGGGGCGCAGAAGTGCGGCGATCTCATCCCGCCTCACTCTGACGATCTCATCCCGCTTCACTCTGAAGAGGCTGTTGGGGGGTAGCTCGAAAGGCTTACCTCGGCATGGTCCCGAAGAGACGAGGGACTGTCCCGATGAGCGTGAATCTTGGCAGGAAAAAGCCGAATTGCGGGCAGCTAGCTATGCTGGCCGGTCGTGCATCCCCAAACCAGACCGGCAGCGTCGTGTGTGTGTGTCGAGGCCCGACCCGCAGCCTCGCGGGTCGGGCTTCTGATTACAGGCGCCACGCGTTCCAGCATTAGGCCGAGACGCGGACATCAAGCTTAACGGGCGAGTTTTGTTGCGACCAAGTCCGGTTGGTCTAGCGTGCTCTGCAAGTCGCGCAGATTTGTTTCTGAGTACTGCGCGATCAGGGGTCGCTTCGTGCCCTCGAGGCGGCCCCGCCCCAAATCCTGGCCGTCGCCATAGAGCGCGCCGTGTTGCACGGCTGGCTCTGAAGTCCGGGGCAGCTAACGGCCCAGCCGAAAATTTGACAAGCAAGTTCTTTACTAACCGCGAGCCCCCATGGCCCTTCATTTCAGTCCTGTTGTTACGCATCAAGGTGATCTGAAAATCTGGCACGCAAACAGCAGCGAGTATTCGTTCGCGATTAGCCTCGAAAGCCCGACAGGACCGGGGCTCCAGAGTAGGCCGGAATATATGGCTTCGTGGCGGGCGTTACAGAACAACAAGCCGGCGATCAACGTGGGAGGCTCACCCTTCACGACGTTTGCCGAAGCCGAGCAAGCATGCGAGCTCATGCATCTCGTGACTGCGCCGGGTGCGCCAATCGACACGAGCGTTGCGTCCAGGGGAATGCCGGCATGGACGCGCATCTGGCATGTGTGGTGGGTCGCAGTGCCACGGCGATCGATTACCGGGCGGCTCGTGCGCGGTCAGGTACTGCGCCGGCATGATGGTCGCAGCTGGATCTACAAGAAACTTGAACGCGCTTTCGCCAGCGACGATGCCTTCTAAGGGCCGTCTCCTTGCACCGGCAGTGCATCGGTTGTCGGCTCTATCGCGCGACGATGCTGTTGAACGCACGCTTCACGACGGCGCTGTAGCGACCATCATTCAATTCAACGTCGATCGCCCACAAGACTGCGATCGCAACGCAGGCTGCAAGAAATTGCTTCATGCCCAATATCCTTCGTCGCAATGGGACGAGGATGTCGGATTCGGTGCGGCCCGCAATATTCAATAGCGAGACGAGCGGGGAAAACTGCGGGTTCCAACCGAGGAACCCGAAGCTTTGTCGTCACCCGTGGCGCGGCATAGCTCAGGATCTCGAGCATCGATGCGAGGGGAGGGACTGTGCCGTCCCGGCGGCGCCTGTCTCGGACTGAGACGTGAAATTCCCAGTCGGCAACTGCTTTACAAGCATCGTGCCAAGCCTAGTCCAACGGAACTAGTCCCAACGAGCGCGAATTCTGGCGGGAAAAAGCCAAATTGCGGAAAGCCAATGATCCGGTCGGAGAGCCCCGCTACGGTTGACCGACATGCAGACGTAGACTCCCGACCCGCACCAGCCCAAGCCCTGCGGGTCGGGATTTTTTTTACTGATCACCCTGCAAGACCGCGCGCATTTTCCGCGGCTTCGGCGCTGCCGACATCCTTTGCCAGGGGAGCTGGAGGTGTGAGAGGCAAGCAGCTTCGCCCGCGCGGTTAGGTGCTGCTGCGGTTAGTGCACGACCAGGACCGGCACGCTTCCATCCACCAGGACCTCGGATGTTTGACTCCCCAATAATAGCTTCCTGATGCCGCGACGCCCGTGAGAGGCCATGACGATCAAGTCACATCCTCTGGATTTTGCTGCGTCGATGATCGCAGTTGCCGGGTGTGCATTCGGAACATGCAAAAGTTCTGCGGATATCCCGATCTGCTCCGCCATCGAGCGGACTTCGTCGAGCAGCTTTTCCGCATGTTCCTTGTTGGCTGCGTCAAAGCGTTGAAACTCTTCCTTGGTGGGAATCCATCCCGCGGCGTGTGCGCTCCCGTAGTCGATTGGCAGCGGTTGCGTGACGGTAATAACTGTCGCTTTGGCATTCACGGCCTTTGCCAGGGCAAAGCCATGCTTAAGGCCTTTTGTCGCGACTTCCGAACCATCGGTGCTCAGGAGAATGTTCTTGTACATTCCGGGCTCCCCTTACTTGTTGAACATTTATCTCGGGGCCGGCGAGGGCGGGCCGAACATTATCAATCCCCTGGGGCTCGGAACAGGTAAGGGCCACTGACTTTCGCTTCCATGGAAAGACGAAGTATCGCCGTAGCTCATCCGCGGTCGAGGTGCGCTGGCGGGCCTTGAGTTTGGATTTTCTACTCGGCACGTCGCGCACGCGTCATGATAAAATTGCCGGGGCGTTTTCACTCACCCTGGAGTTCGCGGTTGGTCACAGGCATCACGCGCCGCAGCGCACTGCTTATCACAGCCGGCGTGGGAACTGGCGTGTCCGCGAGCGGCCGCTCAGGAGCAACAAGTATGGAAGTGATAGATTTCGAGCGCTCGCGCATTTCATGGACATTGAAGGGAAATGACACCAACGGAAGCTGGCGCATTATCGCGAGCGCTTGCCGGCAGGATTCCACAGATTGCATCTTCCTGGCGCCTGCCGTGATGGCCGGGAATATCTTCGGCACGGACCGATTACCCATAGAGCCGCCGTTCTCGTATCAGCTTGTCGCCACACGTGACCGGCACGCCATGGTCCGGGAAGGTGAAGCCCGAGGTCGCAGCGATAGCGAAGCCGATCACGGAGTTACGTTTTCATCATTTGAAATTCACGCGCCACGCAATGCCAGAAAGCGTTTGGAGATAGGTACCCTGGACTCGGGGGCCGTCACGCAGCAATGGCCCTTGTCGGTGCGACTGAAAGCGCGTGGTCAACGCGGCGAACTCTGGAGTCTGGAGTTTCCACTCAGCCACATCAGCACTCGCGCGGCAGAATTTCAGATGGAGACCGGTCCAGTCCTCATCCCCCGCGACTTGATCGAAATCCCCGGCGCTTCGATCGCCGCCGGGTGCTATCTAGCCTACATCTTTCTCAGCAACGCAAATCAAGTCGATTTGCTGGCCTTCGGGCCCGGGGGCAATCAACGTCGAAGCTTTGGCCATTTCGCTCGAATTGGCGGCATTGAAACCGAGATTTTTGGCCGATGACCGCAGGGGATAGCCGCTGAGCCGTAGGGCATAATTGCTCAAGAGCATCCTGGAGTTGCGCAACATGGTCCCAGGACAGGACAGCAACGCTGCCCCTTGCGAACTGGCATCCATCCGAATTTCGATATCAGTTTCCGCCCCATCCTTTGCGATCCCTGTGTATGCCGCCTTGGCGAAGACAAGAAGATCGGCAAACTTCCGGCACATGGAAACCCTGAATGCCCGCGCGCGGCACATTGTTGTCGCAGTAGTGGCCGCTCTATTGATCGCGGGTGTGCTGCGCCATGTCCTGCACGTCCACGTCGGATATTCGCGGGAAGAAATTCGCGCCGGCGCCTTCATCGGCTTCTTTGGCGTCTTGGCTGTCTGGCTCGCGCTAATCCGCTTTAAAAGCGAAGGCGAAAGCTCCAAGTAGCTCGGCTCTCGTTCGACCCGCGTCACGCAACCAGGTCATGGACAGCTAGCAACCGCGGCAGATCGTCTTGAGCTTGGCATCCAGCTTTTTGTTTTCAGCAGCGAGCATATCGACAACTTGGCCCTGTTCTGGCTGCGCCTTGGGGGCAGCCGACTTTTCAGGCTTCCTGGGAGGCGTGTCGATCTTTTTGGGAGCAGCGGCCGTAGGCGGCGTCGGGGAAGCCTTGTCGTAGCAAGCCAGCCGATCCATCTGATTGGCGATGGACTGGCAGTTAGAAGTTTGTGCCACCGCCGCCTGGGTAGCCAACGCCAGTCCGGCCATCAGCAAAATGAATCTCATGCGCAACTCCGCGACTGCAATATCCAGAAGATAGCTACTGGTTGGGCCCCGAGCGAGACAATCCGTTCACCGCAAGTGTTGTCAGATAGCGCAGCGATGGCGAGCAAGGGTAACGAAAAACCCGATCGCGTCGGTCTCATCCCTTCCAGTGTGTGCAGACGGTGTACAGGAAATTTGGAGAGTACCGAAATCATCGAAAAATGATTTAAGTAACTGATTTTGTTGGTGAGCGCGGAGGGACTCGAACCCTCGACCCCATGATTAAAAGTCACGTGCTCTACCGCCTGAGCTACGCGCTCACTTGTTGACGCATGATCTTGCCGGATTGGCGGTATCCAGGTTGCGCTGGCCCTCCGGGTGCGGATCATGCTCCAGCCCGCGCTGTGTAGGGGGCGCGCCGTTGCGGGTCAATAGCGCAAAGACCCGCAAAGGGCCGCCCGCGTGGGCGGAATATGACTGTCGAAATCTGTAGTTAGCGCGGCATCTTCAAGGGGGGCGGCCGGTTCTTCCACCGCCGATCAGCTGGCTTCGCGCTGGATTTCGCTGGCGACCGGCTGCGAGCTCGGAACCGGTGCGGGCAGGGAGACCGGGCGAAGTCCGATCAGTTCCGCCGCCCGAACCGCGCTGTTGCGCCAGAACGCGAATTCGTTGATGCGCGAATTCTCCAGGATTGCGATGGCCACCGCGGCCAGGAACGGCAGGCTTTGCAGCACCAGCACGCCGGCGAAGATGTAGATCTCGCGCACCTGCTTGGCGCCGTTCGTCGCCACCAGGACCGCAGCGCCAATCAGCAGCAGCACGCCGATCACGGCCTCCCAGAACGCCTGGAATTCGATCGACATCCGCGACAGGCCGCCCTTCGAGGTGCGCGCGAACGGCATGTGGTCGGTAATGATGCCCTGGGCGACCGCCCGCGACACCGTCCACTGCACGCTCATGGCCGCGATCATGGCCCCGAGCATCTGTCCGGTCTTCACCTTCACCCGCAGGCGGTACAGCGCCACGAAATGGGTCAGCGACACAATGAAAGACGCGATGATCGGCAGCGTCAGGATCTTGTCGGGGATGGCGATGTCGGCAAAGGCGACGATCGGCACCCAGATCAGGTTGAGGATGGCGACCACGACGCCGAGGCTCTCGGCGCCCAGCCAGTTCAGCCAGCCGAGGCCGAACTCGCGGCGCTGATCCGGCGTGAGGCGGCTCGCGCCGGGCAGGAAGCGGCGCCAGTGCTTCTTGACGATCTGGAAGCCGCCATAGGCCCAGCGGTTACGCTGCTTGCGGAAGGCTTCATAGGTGTCGGGCAGCAGCCCCTCGCCATAGCGCGTGTTGGTGTAATGCGTCAGCCAGCCCTGCTGCTGGATGGTAAGGCCGAGATCGGTGTCCTCGCAGATGGTGTCGCTGGACCAGCCGCCGGCCATGTCCATCGCGCTGCGGCGGATCAGGCACATCGTGCCGTGCACGATGATGGCATTGGCCTCGTTGCGCTGGACCATGCCGATATCGAAGAACCCGGCATACTCGCCGTTCATGATGTAGTGCATCAGCGAGCGGTCGCCGTCGCGATGCTCCTGCGGCGCCTGCACGAGGCCGACGCGGGGATCGGCGAAGACCGGCACGAGGTCCTTCAGCCAGTCCGGATGCACGGCGTAGTCGGCATCGATGATGCCGATGATCTCGGCGTCGGCAGCGGTGCGGTCCATGGCGATGCGCAGCGCGCCGGCCTTGAAACCCTGCACCTTCTCGGCGTTGATGAACTTGAAGCGCTCGCCGAGTGCGCGGCAATGATCCTGGATCGGCTGCCAGAAGGCGGGATCAGGCGTGTTGTTGATGATGACGACGCATTCGAAGTTCGGATAGTCGAGCCGCGACACCGAATCGAGCGTCAGCTTCAGCATCTCCACCGGCTCGTAATAGGCGGGGATGTGGATCGACACTTTCGGGAAAGCAACGTCCGCGCCCATGGTCGCGGGCGCCAGCGCCGCGTTCTTGGTGATGAGCCGGCGCGGGCTGCGGCCGAACGCCACCGCCGCGATTTCCTCGATCCGGGCCATCGCGATCAGCACCAGCGGCACCAGCAGCACGATGCCGAGGCCAAGCGCAAAGGCCGAGCCCCAGAGGAAGTAATGCGTGTTCCAGTAGGCGAATACGGTCGCGGTCCAGGCGCCGACACCGTTGGCGGCCGCCGACAGCACCAGCGCCTGCATTGGCGTCGGCTCGCTGAGGCGCAGGATCGGCAGCGACATCAGGATGCCGACGAGCAGCGCGATCGTGGCGAGCTTCCAGTAGTCCGGGTTCACGATCGGGCCGGTCCAGGCGAATTTCGGTTCGCGAGCGGCATTGAAGACGCCCCAATAGGGGCCGACGCCGCCTTCGAAGAACTTCCAGGGCTGATCGATCGCCTCGACGATGTTGTATTCCATGCCGATGGCTTCGGCGCGGGTGACGAAGTTGCGCAGCACCGAGGCCTGCTCGAACTGGCCGGGGACGGCGTTGAGCAGGTTGTAGCCGGAACTCGGCCAGCCGAATTCGGCGATCACAATGCGCTTGCCGGGAAACTGCTCGCGCAAAAGGCGATACATGGCGACCGCCTGGTCCACCGCCTGTGTGTCGGTGAAATTTTCCCAGTAGGGCAGAACGTGCGCGGCGATGAAGTCGGCCGAGTTGGCGAGTTGCGGATGATCGCGCCAGATGTTCCAGATTTCGCCTGTCGTCACCGGAACGTTGACTGATTTCTTGATCCGCTGGATCAGCCTTGAAAGCCGCGAGACGTTATTGGCGGCAATGGCCCATTTCAGCGCCTCGGCCCGCTTTTCTTCGGGCTGCGATTCCGCATCTCGAAGCCGCTGGCTTTCGTCGTTAAGTATCCGCGCGACTTCCGCCGGGTCGAGCCCGGTCCCAGCTATCGACCCGAGGTTTTCGAGCGGAATTTGTTCACCACGGTAAACAGTTTCGTTGCCGACCACGACACCGATGACGTTGCTGTTGCGCCGGGCGAGATTGATGACGGCTTCGATCTCGCGATTGTTGCGATTGCTGTCCTTGTCGATCCAGGCGCCGACCGTGACCTTGAGGCCGAATTCGGCGGCGATCGGAGGCACCAGCTCGTTGCCTTCCGTCGACGAGTACAGGCGGACCGCGCGCGCAATCGACGATATCTTCTTCAGATCGGCGCGAACTTTTTCGGAGTCGGCGGCAATATCGGCGACCGTGTGACCAGGTTCGAACGGCGCATAGGACATGCTCGGCAGCATGCCGTGGAAATCAGGTGCCGTCTGCTTGTCCTGCAGAAGGGCCCAAAGTCCGGCATGAAGGGCGGTTACAAGAACGAGAACTGCGACGACGGCGCGCATCGCGACCAAACCATGTGGGGCTCAATTTGTTCAAACGAACCTGTCCCCTGGGTTCGACCGACACCGCGGCACTGTTAGGATAATGCTGCCGCGCGATTAGACAACTGGTATGCCGCCATGGCCTTTTGAGGGCGCGCTTGTTCAGACAGCATTCATGCGCGTGACAAGAGCGTAAGTCCCGCGGCTTGAGGAAGGCGGCCTATTTCGTCGGGGCCGCCGGCGCCGGAGCGGGGGCAGCGGCCGGCGCGGCAGCCGCGTTGCCCGCGGTGGTCGGGGCTGGTGCCGCGGCGGGGGCCGCGGCCGTCTGCGGCTGGGCGCCCGGATTGATCCAGCAGGCATGGATGCGGTCGTTGAGGCTGCGCGGCACCCGGTCGTCGATCTGGGCTCCGAAGCGGGTCAGGCAGCGGAAACTGGCCTGGACATGACCGCCGGGGCAGCCGAAGCGGTCATACAGGTCGAGGTGGCGGAAGGCGGTATCGAGGTCGTCCAGCCACATCAGGCGGACGACGCGGCGACCGAGCCACACGCATTCGGGATTGCCGCCGGGACCATTGATGGCCTGCTGCGCCTCGACGAATTCGGCGGCCTTGCGCTCGTTTTCCTTGACGGCGTCGGCGGATTTGCTGTCGGGGGCATTCTTGCCCTGGTCCTGGGGTGCCGGGGCGCCGCTCTGGGCCAAGGCTTTGGGTGCGAAGGCACCGGTCGATCCGATAAGCAGGGCCAACGCGGCCGGGGCAAGGTGACGCAGCACCACACTTCGAAGCTTAAGTACCCGGCGACGCATACATTCCCCGATAAGTTGAACTTCCAGCGCCAGGACCCGGGCGCGCGGGCTTGATGCCGTCCAATTGGGTCCCGAATGCGGCGGAACGGCACCGGATTCAAATGCCGTGAATCCAAGATTTTGTCCAGCAAACTCACAACTTTATCTCGTCGTGGTAAGTACGGCCCGGCGGCGATTGGAGACCGATTGTCGCGCCCTTGCACTTGGCAGATGGCGGTCCAGGCGTTAATCGACGAACCCCGCCCGGAGGATGGAACCGATTTCTCTTCGCACGCCGCTGGCGCTCTTCCTGATTTCCCTCGCTACGATTGCCGCGGTGTGGTGGTGGCTGGCCACGCCGATCACCTTGGTGCGCGCGCCGATCGACCCCAACGCCAAGCTGCAGTGTGTGTCCTATGCGCCGTTCCGCGGCGCGCAAACCCCGCTGGTCGAGGGCACCCACATCTCCGTCGAGCAGATTGCCGAGGACATGGCGCAACTGGCCAAGGTCACCGAATGCGTGCGCACCTATTCCATCGAGAACGGGCTGGATCAGGTGCCCGCGCAGGCGGCCAAGCAGGGGCTCAAGGTCATCCAGGGCATCTGGCTCGGCAGCAACCGCTTCAAGAACCTCGCGCAGATTTCCACGGCGATCCAGCTCGCCAAGAGCTATCCCGCCACCATCACGTCGCTGGTCGTCGGCAACGAGGTGCTGCTGCGCGGCGAGATGACTACGGCCGATCTCGTCGCCAATATCCGCAGCGTGAAGGCGCAGGTGCAGATCCCCATCACTTATGCCGACGTCTGGGAATTTTGGCTGAAGAATCGCGAGCTCTATGAAGCCGTCGACTTCGTCACCATCCACATCCTGCCCTATTGGGAGGATTTTCCGATCAAGGCGAAGTTCGCCGCATCGCATGTGGATTCCATCCGCAAGCGAATGGCCGTGGCATTCCCGGGCAAGGAAATCCTGATCGGCGAGACCGGCTGGCCCAGCCAGGGACGCATGCGGGAAGGGGCCTTGCCGTCGCGCACCAGCCAGGCGCGCGTGGTTTCGGAGATCCTCGACACCGCCAACCGCGAGGGTTTCCGCGTCAACCTGATCGAAGCCTATGACCAGCCGTGGAAGCGCCAACTCGAGGGCACCGTGGGCGGCTATTGGGGCCTGTTCGACGCGTTCCGGCGCGAGGTGAAATATCCGCCTGGGGTTGCCGTCAGCAACTTTCCCGCATGGAAGCTGATGATGGGCTCCGGCATGGCGCTCAGCGCCATCACCTTCCTCGTTGCGATTGGTACGCTGCGGCGGCGGCCGTGGACGCCGCGGCTGGTCTCCTGGTTCGCGGTCGCGATATCAGCGACGACGGCGGGCTGCCTGCTCGGTATCGCCGCCGACAAGATGTACTACGAGAGCTACGGCGTCGGCGGCTGGCTGAAATGGGGGGCGCTGCTCGCCGCGGCGGTTGCCTCGCCGCTGCTCTGCGCCCATGCGCAGATGACGGGCCGGCCATTGCCGACATTGCTGGAGCTGATCGGCCCGCGCGACTACAGATCCCGCTCCGCCTTCACGATCCTGCTTGCTCTGGTGCTGGCGATCACCACGGTGATTGCGGCCGAAACCGCGCTCGGCTTCGCGTTCGATCCGCGCTACCGCGATTTTCCCTATGCGGCGCTCACCATGGCGGTGGTGCCGTTCATGGGCCTCGCCGTGCTGAACCGTCCCCAGGCCGGCGCGCGGCCGCTTGCGGAATCGGTGTTTGCGGGCCTGCTCGCCATCGCTGCGATCTTTGTTGGAATCAACGAAGGCCGCGACAACTGGCAGTCGATCTGGACCTGCGCGATGTATTTTCTGTTTGCACTTACGCTGTGGCTGGCGCGGGCCGAGCAAAGCCCAAAATAAGCAAACCGATCGCGATCCCCGACAGCGTGATGTTGTAGAGCACGATGCCGAGGCCGGCGGCGATCAGGCCAAGTGTCAGCAGCACGATCGACGGCCGGATCAGGTGCAACGCCGCGATGATCAGCGCCACGATGCCGAACACGGAATTTTTGAACAGGTAAGTCGCGAGCGAGCGCATCTTGCAGAGCGTGGTCTGCAGGCCGGCATCGCATGCCAGCGCCACGGGCGAATATTCGACGGCCATATAACGCAGATACAGTGCATAGCCGACGGTGACGAAGCCGACGACGATCAGGAATTGCACCTGGTACGGGGTGAGCCGGAACGGGTTCTTTTTCATGCGGCGAATATGACGGCGTTCGCCCTCAAGAACAAGCCGCCAGGCCGCATCTCATGCGGGATCAAGCGCGATCCACAAACCTTTGGGATCGCACGGCTTTGCCGTCAGTTCCGCCTGCCGAAAAGGGACCAGGACGCCGTCTGCGCCGGCTTGGACGCCGCGGTCTGCACGGGCCTGGCGGGCTCCTCCAGCGAAGCGCGCTTTTGCTGCACACTCCTCTTGCGTGTCGTCGCCGGCGCCGGTGTTGCCGGCTTTACAGCTTCTGGCGCGGCGGCCGGCGCGTCGTCGGCCTTGAACGAAAGCCGCTGACCGTCATAGACGGCGGTCTCGCAATCGCGGCCGCTCTCGGTCATGACCGCGCAGAGTTTGGCGGCCGCCGCGGCATCGCTGAGCGGGCCGGCCACAAGCCGCAATTGCATGCCGCGGCCGCCGGTGCCTTCGCGGATCACGATGATCGGTTGCAGTGCCGCCAGCGGCGCGTTCGAGCGCGACTTCAGCAGCCCGCGCCAAAGCGCACGCAATCCGGAGATTGAATTGGCGCCGCCGACATCGATGCCGAATTCGGTGCGCTGGATTTTCGGCAAGGGCGCGTCCGCCGTGTCGCGCTCGGCGCTCTCGGCGGGCGTCGCTGCCGCAACCACGGGCAGGGACTCCACGGCAATGCCGTTCGGTTGCTTGGAAGGCTCGATCAGCTTCCCGGCGGCCGGGTCGGGTGGCGCCATCATGGATTTGGATTCGACCAGCGGCGTTGCCGGCATGGTGGCGGGCTTGGTCGGCACTTCCTTAACCGCCGAGGTGCTTGCAGGTGGAGGGTCGGCGCTGGCTGTCGCACTGATTTTTTCGGGCTGCGCCGGCGGCTTCGTCGCGGTCGCCGCGGCAGCAGGAGCCGGGGCGGGAGTGGGCACGGGAGCTTGTGCGGCGGGCTGCGCCGCCGGCTTGGTCGCGACCGCTGCGGCAGCGGGAGGCGCTGCGGGGGCGGGCACCGGAGCTTGCGCGGCGGGTTGGGCTTCGGCTTGTGCCGGCGCGGGCGCCGTGATCGCCGCCACATTTTGCCTGGCAATTGCACCGGTGACCGATTCCAGCCCCTGCTCCAGCACGGTGACCCGCGTGTAGAGACGGTCGCGATCGCTGTTCAGCGTATCGACGGCGGAGGCCAGCCGCCGCGCTTCGTTCTGGCTTTCGCGCGCCACGGCCTGCAGGCGATTGGCCTGC
>Ga0081540_1002348_pt1 | contig 15492 bp, 17 predicted proteins | sample TabmetS2T1R1_FD_71024 | JGI IMG/M metagenome (GOLD analysis project Ga0081540, IMG submission 71024) | Tabebuia heterophylla rhizosphere microbial communities from the University of Puerto Rico - S2T1R1 | ecosystem: Host-associated > Plants > Roots > Rhizosphere ... | reverse complement strand
GCGTGGGCAGCGTGACAGCCGCCGCGAAGGCGCTTCCGGTGACCGCCGCGGTCGCCAAAATGGCAAGGCCCCTGCTCACGAGCTCCTCGACTTCTGCCGATTCATTAGCCAATGGTATCGGCGGAACCTGCGGTCTCCCTAAATTTGTGAGGAATCAATGAGCTTCAAGCTCAAGCTCGTCGCGTATTTCCTGCTTCTCTCGCTGCTGCCTCTGGGCGCGGCGGGATGGGCTCTGCACTCGGTGACGAGCCGGAGCGAGACGCGTCGTGTCGACGTTCGGCTCGAGGCCGGGCTCCACGCGGTCCTCGCGTCGTACAGGACCGAGCTGACCGCCGCAAGAGAGCGTGCGAGGCGCCTTGCCGAGTTTCCGAAGTTTCAGCAGGCGCTGCAGCGCGGCGACCGGGCCGAGCTGCGCAGCCTGGTGCTTGCTCGGCCAGGGGTGCGGCTCGAGACGGACCGATTCTCCATTGGCCCGGCGCGGATGATCGGGCCGAGCAGTGCGATCTCGATCGTCACCGGGAGCGGCCCGGCCGGAAGGCTCATCGCGGGGGTGCCGCTGGCGTCGACCTCACTCGATGAGCTAAGTGACAGGGTCGGCCTCGACTCCGAGGACACGCTGGTCGTGCTCGACGGCGGTCGCGTCAAGGGCGGGCCGCCGGGCCTGGTCGGCGCGGCGGTGCCCGCACCGCCCAGAGCGCGCACGGTGGAGGCGGGCGGCGACAGCTACCGAGCCCTCGCGGCGAGCCTGCAGGAGGGAGCCGGCGGGCCTGCCCTCGCGCTGCTCGCGTCGCAGGCCCAGATCGACGACGCGGTCGCGACGGCCGACAAGCGCCTTGCCCTCGGCCTGCTCCTGTCGCTTCTGCTCGTCGGCATCGTGGCTTACGTCGTCGGCCGCTCGATCGTCGACTCGCTCGGCCGCCTCGCCAACGCCGCGAACGCGATCGCGCGCGGGCGGCTCGACCGCCGGGTCGAGGTCCACGGGCGCGACGAGTTCGGCCGCCTCGGCCTCGCCTTCAACGAGATGGCCGACCAGCTCGAGGCCCGCCTCGAGGAGCTCGACGCCGAGCGCGCGCGGTTGCGCGAGGCGACCGTCCGCTTCGGCGACGCGCTCGCGGCGACGCACGACGTCGACCAGCTCCTGCGCGTGATCGTCGAGACGGTCGTCGAGACGACCGGCGCGACGGGCGGGCTCGTCGTCGGGCTCGGCGGCGAGATCGTCCAGTCCGGGACGATCTCGGACCGCGGCGACACCTTCGAGCTTCCGCTCACCGCGGGCCGGCAGAGCTTCGGCACGCTCACGCTGTCGGGCCGCGACTTCACCGTGGAGCAGCGGCGTACTGCCGCGACCCTCGTGGCCCACGCCGCGATCGCACTCGAGAACGCGCGTCTGCACCGGATCGTCGCGAGGCAGGCGCTGGTCGACATGCTCACGGGCCTCGCGAACCGCCGCCATTGTGAGGAGGCGCTCGCGAGCGAGCTGATGCGGGCCGAGCGCTTCGGCGGCTCGATCGCGTTCGTGCTTGCCGACCTCGACAACTTCAAGGCGGTCAACGACCGCTTCGGCCATCCGGTCGGCGACGGTGTCCTGATCGAGTTCGCGGAGACGCTGCGCGAGTCGGTGCGCGAGATCGACCTGCCGGCGCGCTGGGGCGGAGAGGAGTTCGCGATCGTGCTCCCCGGGACCGATCTCGACGGCGCCGCCCGCCTCGCGGAGCGCACGCGCATCGCGCTCGAGGACAGGATCATCCTCGCGCCGGACGGGTCGCGGATCTACGTCACGGTCAGCCTCGGCGTGGCCGCGTTCCCGGAGGCGGCGGCGGGCGACGCGCTCGTCGCGGCCGCGGACGGTGCCCTCTACGAGGCCAAGCGCAGCGGCAAGAACCGGGTCGTCACGGCACGCCCGCGGGCCCGTCACGCATAATCGCTGCTACCGGCGGCCTTACTCGTTACAATCGCCCGCTGCCCCCACGAACACCCAGGAGGAGCATCTGCGGTGGAGACGTCTTCGCTGTTCGCACAAGTCATTCAGGATCATCTGGAGTTGAAGCAGAAGAACTCGGAGCTCGAGAGCGAGCTGCCTCTCGAGCGCTACAAGTCCGAGGACCCGTTCGAGAACCATCCGCTCTTCAAGACCGAAGAGCAGGCCCGCATCGAGGAGACGATGGACGGCGAGGAGTCGGCCATCACGACCGAGCGCCAGCCGCTCGCGTGGCCGACCGACGAATCGGAGTCGGAGACCGAGGGCCTCTGGAGCCGCTCGCGCGACTTCGACTGGGGCGACTGACCGACATCGCCTAGGCTCCCCGGGGTCACCGACCGGGAGGACCGAGATGACGAGACTTCGTTACGCCGCCCTCGGCGCCGCGCTGGCGTACTTCTTCGACCCGCAGAACGGCCGGGCCCGCCGCAACGAGGGGATCAAGCGCGTCGTGCGGCTCAGCCAGAAGGGACGCGGCCGCCTCACCGCGAAGGCGACCGCACTGCGGGAGGGGCCCAAGCCGCCGCCCAACGACGTGACGCTGGCGCACCAGGTCGAGTCCGAGATCTTCCGCGACCCCGACGTCCCGAAGGGACAGATCAACGTGAACGCCGAGGAGGGCAAAGTCGTCCTCCGCGGCGAGGTCGAGTCCGCGGAGATGATCGAGGAGCTCGCCTCGAAGGCGCGCAAGGTGCAGGGCGTCCAGGAGGTCGAGAACCTCCTCCACAGGCCCGGCGAGCCCGCTCCGATGCATCACTGAGGAGCGCGTTGGCGTCCGGCACGGCGGCTAGCGTCGCCCGCCTGGAGGCGAAGCAGGAAACCGGCGAGCGCTGCCTGCGTTGCGGGGCCGCAATGGAATGGCGGCACCAGACCTGGCAGTGCTCGAGGTGCCGCTTCAAGCTCGGCTGCTGCGAGGGCGAGCCGCAAAGCTGTACCTCGCCGCCGAACCCGCGATAATCGCGGCGCCGGTGTCATTGCAGGAGCGAACTGAGCTGCGGTCCGCCGAGACGCGCAAGGGCGCGGGCGCCGCAGTGCGGCTCGAGGACGTGCACAAGTCCTACGGGGACGTTGCCGCCGTGGACGGCGTCGACCTCGAGATCCGCGCGGGCGAGTTCTTCACCCTGCTCGGGCCTTCCGGCTCCGGGAAGACGACGACTTTGCGCCTGATCGCCGGCTTCGAGAGGCCCGACTCGGGGCGGATCGAGCTGGGCGGCCGCGATGTCTCGAATCTGCCGCCGTACGCGCGCGACGTGAATACCGTCTTCCAGGACTACGCGCTCTTCCCCCACATGACGGTGGCGCAGAACGTCGCGTACGGGCTCCGCGTGAAGGGCGTCGGCCGCCGCGAGCGTGACGCGCGCGTGGACGAAGTGCTCAGGCGCATGCGCCTTCCCGGGCTCGGCAAGCGGAAGCCGGTCCAGCTCTCCGGTGGCCAGCGGCAGCGCGTCGCGCTCGCGCGCGCGCTCGTGAACCGTCCCGAGGTGCTGCTGCTCGACGAGCCGCTGGGCGCGCTCGACCTCAAGCTTCGCCTGGAGATGCAGCTCTTCCTCAAGAGCCTGCAGCAGGACCTGGGCATCACGTTCGTCTACGTCACGCACGACCAGGACGAGGCGCTGACGATGAGCGACCGCCTGGCCGTCTTCAACCACGGGCGCATCGAGCAGCTCGGCGCGCCGGCCGAGGTCTACGAGCGGCCCCAGAGCGCGTTCGTCGCAGGCTTCGTCGGCACGTCGAACGAGATCGAGCGCGACGGCAAGCACTACGCGGTGCGGCCCGAGAAGATCCACATGAGAGACGCAGGGTCCAGCCCGAGCCGCGGCATGCACGCCGAGCCCGGCCGGATCCGCGACGTCGTGTACGCCGGCATGGTGACCCGCTTCGTGGTCGAGCTCGACCGCGGCGGCGAGCTCCAGGTCGTTCAGCAGAACCTCGAGACCTCGTCCGCCGAAGCGCTCGACACCGGCGGCCGCGCGGTCCTGCTCGAGTGGCGCCCAGAACACCAGCTCGAGATCGACAACCCGGGGGACACGGAAGGAGAGACATGACGAAGCAGTACAGGCGCGCTCTCGGCTGGAGCGCGATGGCCCTCGTCGTGGGGGCGCTCGCGTTCGTCGCGGCGGGCTGCGGCGGCGGAGGAGGGAGCGATACGTCCGGGACGACGACGGAAGGGCCGAGCCTGCCGACGTCGATCGGCAAGGGTGAGGGCAAGCTCAGCCTCGTCGCGTGGGAGGGCTACACGCAGCCGGAGTGGGTCAAGCCGTTCGAGCAGCAGACCGGCTGCAAGGTCACGAGCAAGTACGCGGGGTCGTCGGACGAGATGGTGACCCTGATGCGACAGGGCGGGAGCCAGTACGACATGGTCTCGGCCTCGGGCGACGCGTCGGTCCGGCTGATCAAGGGCGGCGACGTGCAGGCGATGAACCCGAAGCTGATCCCGGACTTCCCGAACTTCATCGGTGCCCTCAAGTCGCCGTCGCACAACACCATCGACGGCGTGCACTACGGCATCTCGCTGCAGTGGGGCCCGAACACGCTGCTCTACAACACGCAGAAGGTGAAGCCGACCCCGACGAGCTGGAGCACGCTCTACGACCCGAAGTACAAGGGCCAGATCACGATTCCGGACAACCCGATCCAGATCGCCGACGCCGCGCTCTACCTGGCCAAGACGAAGCCGGATCTGAACATCACCGATCCGTACGAGCTGAATCAGAAGCAGTTCGACGCCGCGGTGAACCTGCTCAAGCAGCAGCGGCCGCTGCTGAAGAAGCACTGGAGCCTGGCCTCGGACGAGATCGACCTGTTCAAGAACGGCGACGCCAACCTCGGCGCCTCCTGGCCCTACCAGACGAACACGCTCGTGGCGGACAAGGTCCCGGTCAAGGACCTGGTTCCGAAGGAAGGGGCGACCGGCTGGGCCGACACGTGGATGCTGTCGGCGAAGTCGAAGCACCCGAACTGCGCCTACCTGTGGACGAAGTGGGTCTCCACGCCCAAGGTGCAGGCACAGCAGGCGATCTACTTCGGCGAGACCCCGGCGAACACGAAGGCCTGCGCGATCATGGATCAGCTCAGCCCCGGCTCGTGCAAGCAGTACCACGCCGACGCGCCTGCCTCGTACTTCGACAGCATCAAGTTCTGGAAGACCCCGCTCGCCGACTGCGGCAACGGCAAGACGGACTGCATGGACTACAACAAGTGGCAGCAAGCCTGGACGGAGATCAAGGGGTAGCGCCCCTTGGCAGTACGGGCTGAACCGGCGGGCCGCTCCACGCGGGCGGCCCGCCTTCGCCTCTCGGGGGCGTTCTGGCGGAGGCCCTGGCTCCGGGGCCTGGCGCAACTCGGCCTCCCGGCCGGGCTCTTTCTGGCCATCTACATCGCCGCGATCGCGGTGCTCTTCATCTCGGCGTTCTGGGCGCTCGACCCGCTGAGCGGCGAGATCGTCCACGACTGGGGCTTCCAGAACTTCAAGACGCTCTGGGAGGAGCACACGTACTGGCGCATCGCCGGACGCACGATCGGGATGGCCGCGGCGGTCACCGTGACCGACGTCATCCTCGCGTTCCCGTTTGCGTACTTCATGGCTCGGCTGGCCGGCCCACGGCTGCGGACCGTCCTGTTCGTGCTCGTGCTGCTGCCGCTCTGGTCGAGCTACCTCGCGCGCATCTATGCGTGGCGGCTGATCCTTTCGAATGACGGGGCGCTGAACTGGGGCCTCGGCGGCCTCGGCCTCCCGCACCAGCACCTCGCGTACACGAACTGGGCGATGTGGATCGTCTTCTCGTACATCTGGCTTCCGTTCATGATCCTGCCCGTCTACGCGTCGCTCGAGCGGATCCCGGACTCGGTGATCGAGGCGTCCCGCGACCTCGGCGCTCGCAACCGGACGACCTTCCGGCGGGTGATCCTGCCGCTGGCACTGCCGGGAGTCGTGGCCGGGACGATCTTCACGTTCTCGCTGACGCTCGGCGACTACATCACGCCGATCCTGGTCGGCAACACGCAGTTCATCGGCAACGTCGTCTACCGCAACGTGCTCGGGCTTAGCTACGACCTTCCGTTCGCGGCCGCGTACGCGATGGTGCCGCTGGCGGTGATGGGCGTCTACCTGATCCTGGCTAGGCGCGCCGGCGCCTTCGAGGCCCTCTGATGGAAGGCAGGCTCGGACGCGGGGCGCTGACGTTGTGGGCCGTAGGCGTCGTGCTCTTCCTCTGGCTCCCGCTCGGGATCATCCTCGTCTACGCCTTCAACACGTCCAACATCCAGAGCTGGCCGATCCCCGGGGTCACGCTGCGCTGGTTCCGCGTCGCGTGGAACGATCCTGACGCGCGCGACGCGTTGCTCCTCTCGCTGAAGGCCGCCCTGGCGTCGACGGCGATCGCGCTCGTGCTCGGGACGATGGCGGCCGTCGCGATCTCTCGTTTCCAGTTCTTCGGTCGCGAGATCTTCTCGTTCCTGATCGTGCTTCCGATCGCGCTTCCAGGGGTGATCACGGGGATCGCGCTTTCGTCGTTCTACACGTTCTGGGGCGTGCAGTTCTCGCTCTGGACGATCGTGATCGGACACGCCACCTTCTGCGTCGTGATCGTCTACAACAACGTCATCGCGCGGCTGAGGCGCACCTCGCCGTCGCTGATCGAGGCGTCGATGGACCTCGGCGCGGACGGCTGGCAGACGTTCCGCTTCGTCACCTTCCCGGTGCTCTCGACCGCGCTCATCTCGGGAGCGCTGCTCGCGTTCGCGCTCTCGTTCGACGAGGTGATCGTGACCCTCTTCACCGCCGGGGCGCAGAACACGCTGCCCATCTGGATCCTCGGGAAGATCCGACTTGGCCAGCAGCTACCCGAGGTGAACGCGGTCGTCTTCGTCGTGATCGTCCTGACCATCATCCCGGTCGTGATCTCCCAGCGCTTGACCCAGGAGTCCGGCATTCTGCGCCGCGAATAAGGCACCGCTTGCGGTGCCGCCTCAGGACGTGCGGGCTTCGCCGATCGTTCTCGTACTGAACGCGAGTAGTAGTCTGAGCCGCGGATTCGACCGGGAGGGTTTGCGATGAGCGTGACCGTTTCGCAGCACAAGAACTTCGTCGGCGGCGAGTGGGTGGACGCGGTCGAGGGCGGCACCATGGAGGTGCTGAATCCCGCGACGGGCGAGGTCATCGCCGAGGTCCCTCGCGGGACCCAGGCGGACGTCGACCGCGCCGTCGAGGCGGCCAAGACGGCGCTGCCCGAGTGGCTCGAGACGACGCCGCAGGAGCGTTCCGAGGCGCTGTTGAAGCTCGCCGACGCGATCGAGGACAACGCCGAGGAGCTCGGCGAGCTCGAGTCGCAGAACGTCGGCAAGCCGGTCGGCTTCGCGCGCGACGAGATGCCGGTCTCGGCAGACAACCTCCGCTTCTTCGCCGGCGCGGCGCGCGTGCTCGAGGGCAAGTCCGCGGGCGAGTACATGAAGGGCTACACGTCGATGATCCGGCGCGAGCCGGTCGGGATCGTCGGCGGGATCGCGCCGTGGAACTACCCGCTGATGATGGCGGTCTGGAAGATCGGCCCGGCGCTGGCGGCCGGCAACGTGCAGATCGTCAAGCCGTCGGAGCAGACGCCGTTGACGGCGCTGCGCTTCGCCGAGCTCGCCGCCGAGATCCTGCCGCCGGGCGTGCTGAACGTGATCACCGGCGACGGCGTCCCCGTCGGCGAGGGGATCGTGAAGCACCCCGACGTGCGCATGGTCTCGCTCACCGGCGACGTCGCGACCGGCAAGGAGATCGCGCGCACCGCCGCGGAGACGTTGAAGCGCGTGCACCTCGAGCTCGGCGGCAAGGCCCCGGTGCTCGTCTTCGACGACGCCGACCCGGCCGCCGTGGCCGAGGGGATCAAGATCGGCGGCTACTGGAACTCGGGCCAGGACTGCACCGCCGCCTCGCGCGTGGTCGCCGGGCCGAAGATCTACGACAAGCTCCTCGACGAGCTCGTCCCCGCGGTCGAGTCGCTGCATGTCGGCGACCCGGCGGAGGGTGACGAGATCGAGATGGGGCCGGTGATCTCGAAGGACCAGCAGGAGCGCGTGCTCGGCTTCCTCGACCGCGCGAAGGGCGCGAAGGTGCTCACCGGCGGCGGCACGAACGGCGACCGCGGGTTCTTCGTCAAGCCGACGGTGGTCACCGAGGTCGGGCAGGAGGACGAGATCGTCCAGCGTGAGGTCTTCGGGCCGGTCGTGACCGTGCAGCGGTTCGCCGACGACGACGAGGCGATCGCGTGGGCCAACGACGTCGACTACGGGCTCGCGGCCTCGGTCTGGACTCGGGACATCGGCCGGGCGCTGAACGCGGCGCGCAAGCTCCAGTTCGGGACGGTCTGGATCAACGACCACATCCCGCTGGTCTCGGAGATGCCGCACGGCGGCTACAAGCAGTCCGGCTACGGCAAGGACCTGAGCGCGTACTCGCTCGAGGACTACACGCAGATCAAGCACGTGATGGCGAAAATCGATTAACCGCTGGCAGCCCGGCGACACCATCGTCCGCCGCGAGGTGTGGCACGGTCGCCCGCTCACGGCGTGGGGCGGCACCGTCGTGGTGGACGTGCCCGACCTGCTTGCGCTCTACATGCCGGAGGGAAGCCCGCTCCGGTTCGCCCAGGACTTCTTCGGCGCGCCGCACCCGTGGAGCTCCCGAGACCAGTGGGTCGGACATGGCGTGCTCCAACTGCAACGGCCTGAAGATAGGTACGCCGTCTGGGTCTTCTGGCAGGGCGAGGCGCGGGAGTTCACCGGTTGGTACGTCAACCTGCAGGAGCCCTTTCGCCGCACCGAGCGCGGCGTCGACACCCATGACCTGGAGCTCGACATCGTCGTCTCGCTCGACGGGTCCTGGCGCCTCAAGGACGACGAGCAGCTCGAGGGCTGGGTCGAGCGCGGACGATGGACGCCTGCGGAGGTCGCAGGGATCCGCGCCGAGGCGTCTCGCGTCGGCAGCCTGCTCGACCAGGGATGCCGCTGGTGGGGTGACGAGTGGGCGGAGTGGAGGCCGGATCCGGAGTGGCGGCAGGCAGCGCTTCCGAGCGACTGGGACGGCACCTGACGGTTTCAGCCACGGGCCGGAACGCCGCCATCGTTCGGCTCGCGCGCTTGATGCCGCTCGGGACGCCGGTCACGATCCGCTAGCGCCCGCCCGTCTCCATCGGGCCGGACATGGACGTGTTCGGTGCGAAGTGCAGTTCTCCGTTGACGCGATGCGAGGCGAGGTGGTAAGAAGGCTGCGCATTGCGCAGGGCTGAGCAACGCGAGCGGCAGCGGGGCGCGGTCAGCGCCGCTCCGAGCCTCGACCGGGTCGACCAGCGGCTGATCGAAGCGCTGCAGCAGAACGGGCGTGAGCCGTTCCGGCGCATCGCGGCCGAGGTCGGCGTCTCCGAGGCGACGATCCGCGCGCGCTACCAGCGCCTCTGCGAGGACAACATCCTCCAGGTCACCGGCGTCACCAACCCGCTCGGCCTCGGCTTCGACGCCCAGGCCATGGTCGGGATCCGGACGAGCGGCTCGCCGGAGCCGGTGGCCGAGGCGATCGCGCAGTGGGGCGAGGCGGACTACGTCGTGATCACCGCGGGGCAGTTCGACGTGCTGGTAGAGCTCATCTGCGCCGACCGCCGTCAGCTGCTCGACCTGACGAACCGGATCCGCGGGCTGGACGGCGTCGCCTCCACCGAGAGCTTCCTCTACCTCGAGCTCCGGAAGCAGCTCTACGACTGGGGCGCGCACGTCCAGAACGGCGACGGCGTGGGGGCGCGCTGATGGCGGTGACCGAGAAGCCGGAGCCCACCACCGCACCCGCGGTCGCCGACGTCAGGCTCGAGAACGTCACGAAGCGCTTCGACGACGTCGTCGCCGTCGACGACCTCTCGCTCGAGATCGAGCGCGGCAGCTTCTTCGCGCTGCTCGGCCCGTCGGGCTGCGGCAAGACGACGACGCTGCGGATGATCGGCGGCTTCGAGGAGCCGACCGCGGGGACGATCTACCTCGGCGACGAGCCGGTCAGCGGCAAGCCGCCGTACAAGCGCGACGTGAACACCGTCTTCCAGTCGTACGCGCTCTTCCCGCACCTGACCATCTTCGAGAACGTCGCCTTCGGCCTCCGCCGCAAGGGCGTGAGCAAGAGCGAGGTGCGCGGCCGCGTGCTCTCGATCCTCGAGCTCGTCGGCCTCTCGGGCTACGAGAAGCGCAAGCCGAGGCAGCTCTCCGGCGGTCAGCAGCAGCGTGTCGCGCTCGCCCGCGCGCTCGTGAACAAGCCACGGGTGCTCCTCCTCGACGAGCCGCTCGGCGCGCTCGACCTGAAGCTGCGCAAGCAGATGCAGCTCGAGCTGAAGGCGATCCAGAACGACGTCGGCATCACCTTCGTCCACGTCACGCACGACCAGGAGGAGGCGATGACGATGGCGGACGGGATCGCGATCATGAACGGCGGCAAGATCGAGCAGCTCGGCGAACCGGCCGATCTCTACGAGCGGCCGCAGACCGCGTTCGTGGCGAGCTTCCTCGGCATCTCGAACCTCCTCCCCGGGACCGTCACCGGCCCCGGGACGGTCCGGCTCGAGGAGGGCACCGAGGTGCGCGTGCCGCCCGAGGCGCTCAACGGCCGCACGGGCAAGGTCGCCGTCGGCGTCCGGCCGGAGAAGATCCGCGTCGGCCACGTCGAGGAGAACCGGCTGACCGGCCGGCTGCTCGAGACCGCCTACGTGGGGGTGGCGACGCAGTACGTCCTCGAGACGAGGGCGGGCAACGTCAGCGTGTACGTCCAGAACAGCGATCCCAGCGCCCGCGACCAGGCGCCGGCCGAAATCTCGTGGAGCCCCGACTCCACGTTCGTCGTCGACTCAACGGAGGAAGCCGAATGACCGACCAGCTCAACAGGCGGCAGCTGCTCGAGCGAGCAGCCATGGGAGGGGCCGCGATCACGTTCCCCGGAATTCTCGCCGCCTGCGGCAGCAGCGGGTCGAAGGCGAGCGAGGGCACGACGAGCGTCGAGCAGAAGCTCGCCAAGACGCTCAACTTCTCGAACTGGACGCTCTACATCGACACGAAGGGGCAGACGCACCCCTCGCTCGACGCGTTCGAGAAGAAGACCGGCGTCCACGTCGACTACGTCGAGGACATCAACGACAACGCGTCGTTCTTCGGGAAGATCCAGGGCCCGCTCTCGCGCGGCCAGTCGATCAACCGCGACATCGTCGTCCTCACCGACAACGACCGGTACCTGTCGCTGATGATCAAGAAGGGCTGGGCGGAGAAGCTCGACAAGTCGGCGATCCCGAACTTCAAGAACCTCGTCGACGTCCAGAAGCACCCGAACTTCGACCCCGATCGCGAGTTCTCGCTGCCGTGGCAGTCGGGGATGTCGGGCATCGCCTACAACGACACGCTCACCGATCCGGTGCTCTCCGTCGACGACCTGCTCGAGAACCCGAAGCTGAAGGGGAAGATCACGGTCCTGAACTCGATGGGCGACGCGATGACGATCGTGATGATGGCCAACGGCGACGACCCGACGAACGTCACCGACAAGAGCTGGAACGCCGCCTTCAAGCGGATCCAGACGGCCGTGAACAACAAACAGATCCGCCAGTTCACCGGCAACGACTACGCCCCGATCCTCGCCCGGGGCGACCTCTCCGCGGCGATGTCCTGGTCGGGCGACATCGCACAGATCGGCAACAAGCACATCCACTGGAACGTGCCGGAGGCCGGCGGCGCACTCTGGACGGACAACATGCTGATCCCGAAGGGCGGCAACGTCTACACGGCCTCGGTGTACATGAACTACGTCTACGACCCGAAGGTGCAGGGCCTGATGACGGCCGGCGACCCGAAGCGGAAGATCGTGGGCATCTACTACATCCCGCCGGTGAAAGGCGCGGGCGAGGCGGCCAAGCAGTTCAACCCGGCGGCCGCGAACAACCCGCTCATCTTCCCGAACGCGAAGACGCTGAGCAAGGTCAAGATCTTCGACAGCAAGGCGCTCAACAACCAGAAGTACCTCGAGCAGTGGCAGAACCTGATCTCGGGCTGATCGAGTGAGCGTGTTCCACCGCCACCGGGGGTTGACGCCCTACCTGCTGTTGGCCCCCGGTGTGCTCTTCCTGACGGTGTTCTTCCTCGTGCCGCTCGGGTTCCTCGCCTACCAGTCGCTGGAGTCGGGCAACATCGACTTCGGCTACACGTTCACGTGGTCCTGGAGCAACTACTCGGACGCGATCCACAACTACCGGGCGCAGTTCATCCGCTCGATCACGTACGCCGGGATCGCGACGCTGCTCGCCCTGGTGATCAGCTACCCGGTCGCGTACTGGATCGCCTTCCGCGGCGGCCGCTGGAAGAACCTGCTGCTGCTCTTCATCGTCGCGCCGTTCTTCGTCACCTACCTGATCCGCACGCTCGCCTGGGAGACGATCCTCTCGGACAACGGCTTCGTCGTGAACACGCTCCAGACCCTGCACGTGCTGGGCCCGAGCGGACGGCTCCTCGCGACCTCGACCGCCGTCGTGACCGGGATCACCTACAACTTCCTCCCCTTCATGGCGCTGCCGCTCTACGTCTCGCTCGAGCAGATCGACGGGCGGCTGATCGAGGCGGCGGAGGATCTCTACGCGAGCAAGCTGCAGGCGTTCCTGCGCGTCACGTTCCCGCTGTCGCTCCCGGGAGTGGTCGCCGGGACGCTGCTGACGTTCATTCCGGCCGCCGGCGACTTCATCAACGCCCAGCTGCTGGGCTCGCCCGACAACCACATGATCGGGAACGTGATCCAGTCGAAGTTCCTCGAGCTGACGGACTATCCGGCGGCCGCCGCGATGTCGTTCATCCTGATGGCCGGGATCCTGGTCGCCGTCTTCCTCTACGCCCGTCTGGTCGGGACGGAGCAGCTGACGGGGACGGCCGGATGAGCGCGGTCGCCGTCGAGCGGGCTTCGCGCACGAACGTCCTCTCCAGGGTCTGGGCGTTCGTCAAGCACCACATCCTCACGGTCTACTCGATCCTCTTCTTCGTCTACCTGCTGCTGCCGATCGCGGTGGTGGTCGTCTTCTCGTTCAACAACCCCCCGGGCAAGTTCAACTACACCTGGAACGCGTTCACCTGGGACAACTGGCTCCACTGGGACGCGGTGCCGGGGATCAGGAGCTCGATCGTCCTCTCGCTGCAGATCGCGCTGATCGCGAGCATCGTCGCGACGGCGCTCGGCACGCTCATCGCGCTCGCGCTCGTCCGCTACGGGTTCCGGGGGCGGGCGACGACCAACATCCTGATCTTCCTGCCGCTCTCGACCCCGGAGATCGTGCTCGGAGCCTCGCTGCTCACGCTCTTCTTGAACCTGTCCTTCATCAGGGTCCAGTTCGGCTTCTGGACGATCCTGATCGCGCACATCATGTTCTGCATCAGCTTTGCGGTCGTGACCGTGAAGGCGCGCCTCGTCGGGTTCGACCGGCACCTCGAGGAAGCAGCGATGGATCTCGGCGCGAACGAGTGGACGACCTTCCGCAAGGTGACGCTGCCGCTGATCGCCCCGGCGATCCTGGCCGCGCTCCTGCTCTGCTTCGCGATCTCGATCGACGACTTCGTCGTCACCTACTTCAACTCGGGCTCGGAGGTCACGTTCCCGTTGTTCGTCTGGGGAGCCGCGCGGATCGGCGCGCCGCCGCAGGTCAACGTGATCGGCACCGCGATCTTCCTCATCGCCGTGACCCTGATGCTCGTCAACGTCCTCATCCAGATGCGCCGCGAGAAGCGAGGGCTCGCCTGACCACCGTCTCACCCGGCCTCTCGCCCGAGCAGCTGCAGCGGGCGGCCCGCGACCACCTCTGGCTGCACTTCACGCGCATGGGCGGGTACCGCGAAGGCGACGTGCCGATCATCGTCCGCGGCGAGGGCTGCTACCTCGAGGACGCGAACGGCAAGCGCTACCTCGACGCGCTCGCCGGCCTCTTCGCCGTGCAGATCGGCTACTCGTACGGCGACGAGATCGGGGAGGCGGCCGCCGCGCAGATGCGGGAGCTGCCCTTCTACACCAACTGGTCGTACGCGCACCCGCGCGCGATCGAGCTCGCCGCGGAGGTGGCGAAACTCGCGCCGGGTGACCTGAATCGCGTTTTTTTCGTCTCCGGTCATCAACGGATACAGCCGCATTCAAGAACATCGCGCCGATATCTTCGGTCTGGAGCTGATTCATCCCGTGGTCCCAAATTCGTCGCAAGTCGCGGCGCACGCGTTCCAGGCCATGGGCGAAATCGATCTGGCTGATCCGAATCCGCCGCCCTTCATTACTTTCTGGATCTATTCTCATCCGCCGGTCGCCGAGCGGCTGGTCTTTGCACACACGTACGATCCCTGGGGAAAGAATCAGCCTCCGAAGTACGTCAGGGAACAGAAGCGGTAACGGCGTCAGGCGTGATGCGCTCGCGCCTTTTGCTCGGCATGCCGCCTGGCAAATGCTGCTACTTTGTAGCGATTGCCGCACAGCGCCATCGAACACCATTTCCGGCGACGCGTCCTCGAATCGTCATAAAAAAGCAGCTGGCAGCTTGCGTTGCTGCACCGCTGCAGCCCGCTCTTTTCACCTTCGGCGATCAGCTCCGCGCCGGACCTCGCTACAGCCGCCAGCAGCCACTCCAGTCCCTCGTGCTTCGCCACAAACCCGAGCTTCCAGCCGATCCCATCCCACTCCAGTTCGTCGTGGCCCTCGGTGACTCGAAGGACGGCATTAACCGGTTCCAGCCACTCCCTGAGAATGCGGGTCCCGGTTATTTTTGCTTGAAATGCCGACCGCATACGCTGCCTTAACCTCTCAGACTGTTCCAATAGGGTGCCGGCTGCGTGCGGGTCTGCTTCGGGCAGATTTTGCAGTTCCTTGCTTCGTGTCTCCGAGACGATCCCTTTCTCTGCCAGGAATTCAACCAGCTCCAGCCATGAAGTCGCGTGTTCCAGGGGATCGCCCGAAGTAAAGGGCAAGTTGACAAAATCGAGGCACAACCGATTGCCATTCAATGGCTTAGAGTTGTTCATATCAAAGCCTCATAACCAAACTAACTGCATTAACCTATCGATATGGTTAGGGATAGTCAACGCCGTTTTCTTTGATAAGTAGCACTCGACACCATTCAGCTTGACGTCACTCTAATACTTGTTGGATTGTCTGACTCTTGTTGCAAGGAACTCTTATGACTTGGAAGTTTGGCTCATTGATTGCCGCCGTCATTCTCGTTCTTGCTGCCAAGCCCTTTGTGAACGCCCGACAGGCGGGAATGGCCTCGTCCAGTAGCGCGAATGCTCAACCCGTCGTTCTCGAGCTGTTCACCTCCGAAGGGTGTTCCAGTTGCCCTCCCGCCGATGCACTCCTTAAACAACTCGACGAGGCCGGCCAGATGAATGGTATCGAAGTCATTGCGATCGAGGAGCACGTGGATTACTGGGACCACCAGGGTTGGGCCGATCCGTTTTCTTCCCACACCTGGACGGAACGCCAGGAGCGATATGCTCAA
>Ga0081540_1002347_pt1 | contig 15494 bp, 17 predicted proteins | sample TabmetS2T1R1_FD_71024 | JGI IMG/M metagenome (GOLD analysis project Ga0081540, IMG submission 71024) | Tabebuia heterophylla rhizosphere microbial communities from the University of Puerto Rico - S2T1R1 | ecosystem: Host-associated > Plants > Roots > Rhizosphere ... | reverse complement strand
GAAGGCGGCGGCCCCCATCGCCCGCGCCAGCCGCGCGCCCCGTCCCCGGTCCTCTGCCGCCACCTTGAGGTCGTAGAGGTCGAGGAAGTAGAGCGCGGCCTGGTACATCGCGACGAAGCCCACCGAGATCAGGAGGAGGAGCGTTCCGCTCACCACGTCCGGATGGCCATGGGCGGTGCTCCCCTCCACCGCGAAGGCGCGCGCGAGCATCACCGAGCCCGTGGCACAGGTCGCGGCGATGGCCGCGCTCTCCGCCACGAACAGAAGCGTCTTTCGTCCCGAGACCCAGTGGTTGAAGACCCGATACATCTCCCCTGCCCGCCCTTCCCGCCCGCCTCCTCGCCCTCGCCCTCGCCGGCCGTCCGCCCTCCGGACGCCCGGGTTCAACCCACCCCCTTCAGCGCTGATACCCGTTCAGGTACGGCGTGCTCGCCGGGGTCGCCCCGTTGAGCACGCATCCCACGACGCTCGCCCCGGCCAGGTGCTCCAGCGCCTGGTGGACGTGCTTCCCCGCGGTGGCGTTGGCCCGCACCACCAGCACCACCGCGTCCGAGAGCGTCCCGAGGATCGAGGCGTCGGCGAACGGCAGCGCCGGCGGCAGATCCAGGTAGACCTCGTCGAACCCCTCGCGCACGGCGCGGAGGAACTCCTTCATCCGCGGGCTGGCGAGGAGCTGCGTCGGCTCCTCCGGGGGCTGCCCGGCGGGGATGACCGCCAGCCGGTTGGACTTGAAGCGGCGCACGACCTCACGCAGGTCGGCGTCGCCCACCAGCAGCTCGCTCAGCCCCGGGCGTGCGCGGAAGGCCAGCAGCTCCGCCACCTGCCCTCGACGGAGATCGGCGTCGATGAGGAGGATACGCCGGTCGGGATTGGCCCGGGCCGAGGTGAGCGCGAGGTTGACCGCGGTCACCGTCTTCCCCTCACCGGACAGCGCGGAGGTGAAGGCCACCAGTCGCATCGGCCGCTGCTCGCGCAGCCGCTCCAGCCGGTAGTACAGCGAGCGGTACTGCTCGGCGGCGATGGAGGCCGGCGCGGTGATCGAGACCACGCGCTCGTTCACCGGAGCCTGGCTCACCGAGCTGTCGGTCCGATGGAGGAAGTTCTCCGCGCGGCGCTCGTTCAGGGTGTCGTTCTCTGGCATCACGTCTGGCATCTCTCAGTTCAAAGAATCGGATGATTGGTGTTCTCTGCGGAGCGGCGTCGCGGGCATCAGCACCCGTCGCTCGGTCCGCCCGTTCATCGCCGGCACGATGGCCAGCACCGGAAGGGGCAGCTCGCCCCGCAGCTGGCGCTCGTCGCGAATGCTCTCGTCGCGCAGCTCGACCATGACCCCGGAGAGCACGCCGGCGCCGATGGCGGCGACCAGCACCACCACCAGCCCACCGAAGCGGTCCGGCTTGCTCGGCACGGCGGGAGGTGCGGCCGGGCTCACCAGGCTGAAGAGGCGGGGCGCGTTCCGGCTCTCGATCTCCTGGGCGATCTCCGCCTCCACTCTCCGTCCCAGGACCGACTGGTACTTGGTCTTCGCGATGTCGTACTCGCGCTCGAGGCCGGCCAGCTCCGCGGCCCAGCGCGGCGTCTGATCGAGCCGGGCCTGGTAGTTCTGCGCCTCCTTGCTCAGCGCTTCGATGTCCCGCTGGATGGTGCCGACCTCGCGGGTGGCCCGGGCGCGCTCCTCGCGCTGCACTCCGAGCCGGGCGTCGGCCTCGTTCACCCGCCCCCGCGCGGCCTTCAGCTCACGGCTGAGCCGCACCACTTCGGGATGGTCGTCGGTGTACTGGGTCTTCGCCGCCGCGAGCTGCTGCTGCAGCTGGTCCACCACCATCTGCGCCCGGCCGGACTCGGTGTCGCCGCCGTTCCGCATGAGGACGAGGTCGCTCCTCCTGGCCTCGACGGCGCGGAGCTGCTCGGTGCGGGCGCGCATCTCACCCGAGAGCCGATCCAGCTGGCGCATGTTGGCCTCCATCTGCTCCGGGAGCTCGCCGATGTGCGCCACCTTGAAGGCGATGATCTTCTGCTGCCAGCCGTTGACGGAGTCCTGGAGCTCCTTCACCTGCGAGTCGAACACCTTGGTCGCGTCCGCCGCCTGGGAGGCGCGGGTCTCGTTGGTGAGCTGGGCGAAGACCGTCGGGACGAGGTTGGCGATGTTCGCGGCGACCTTCGGGTCGTTCGCGCTGACCGTGACCTCGAAGGCGTTCCAGGTCGGCTTGACGTCGATGTTCTCGCGAAGCTGCTCGATCGCCGCTTCCTTGCCGCGCCGCGCGACCAGCTCCGGCGTCAGCTTCAGCTGGTCCACCACGCGCCCCAGCACCGGGCCGCCGAGCATCGCCTGCCGCAGGCTCAGCAGACGCGGCTCCACGTCGCCCACCGTGCGCTGCACCAGCTGCGCGTCGGTCTGCTGCGGCTCGACCCGGACCACCGAGGTGGCCTTCCACACCCTCGGGCGGGTCATGACGTAGGCCGTGCCCAGCACCAGCACCACGCCGGCGACCGCGAGCACCACCCACGGCCTCCGCCAGAGCGCCCTCGCCACGTCGTCTGCGGTCAATCCTTGGTCCATCGTCTCTCCGTCAGAACGCGTCCACCGTCAGCCGCGCAGCCACGATGTTCCGGGTGAGGCTCGTCTGCGCCGGGTCGACGCTTCCGACCTGGTCGATCCGGTCGTAGCTGGCCTGGATCGCCACGTGGCGGTTGAACCGCCACTCCGCACCCGCTCCCACCCCGTAGCCAGCCGCCACGCCCTTCTCCTGGTCCACCTTCAGCGGAAACACGCCGATGTTGGGCATGGGTCCGTTGCGAAAGAAGCTGCCGTATCCGAAGAGGCGCAGCTTCTCGAGCACCTGCCAACTCAGCGTCAGGCTGGAGTAATCCGCCCACACCGCAGTGCTGAACCCGCTGGCGCCGACCAGGTCGTGGCCCACGGCGAAGAGCCAGCTGAGGCGCTTGGTGATCTGCTGGCCGACATCGATCTCGAACCGGGGGACGATCCCGTTCTTCGAGGGGTCCAGGTGCTCCGAGTAGAACGCTGCGCCCGCCGAGACCTTGATGTTCGCGCTCCGACTGATCCGGTACTTCCAGATCAGCCCCGGGCTGTGGGCGATGCCGTTGTTGTCCCCGAACTTGAAGAGCTGCAGCCGGTACTCGACGCCGAGGTCCGCACGCCGGGTGAGGCGATAGTCGACCTCGATGGAGGGGGAGTTCAGGAAGCCCGGCGGATGGTCGACCTCCTCCACCTTCGCGCCCTCGAACCGGTATCCGAGCAGGAAGCTCCAGCGCGGCGCGAACTCCTGGCGCCAGCCGAAGGTCGCGATCCCGTAGTAGGTGCGGGCGAGCGTCCTCGCGAGACCCTGTCGCGGAAGAGCCAGCGGATCGGAGGTGTCCCAGAACTTGGCGATCCCATCGATGTGCGCGGTCCGCGAGACGTCGGTGTGGAGCTCGAACGAGGCGCGGTAGTCGAGCTGCACCTGGCCCCCGCTGCTGCGCCAGAGGATGTCGGGTCCGAAGAAGGTCTCGAGCTTCGTCAACCGCTGGTCCAGGCGAAGCCCGGCCTGCGGCATGATCTTGGTGAGGAACGCCCCCGGCGCGTTCTGGCTGCCGGTGAGCAGCACGTCGTCGTCGTAGCGCTCCTCCAGCGCGAGCCGGAGGATGGGCTCGACGGGCCCGGAGCGCTCGGCGCTCTTCGCGGCCTGCATCTGGGCCCGGACCTCCGGGGCCAGCGCGAGCACGAGCAGACCCAGGACCCGTCCCGGCAGGGACCTCCCCTTCGGCCGCCTCCCTGGACACGGCGCTCTCTGATGCAGGGTCATGGCCGGTCCCCGCTAGGGCACGACCACGGTGTCGCCGGGCTGGAGCGGGAAGTCCGCCCCCTGGGCGCGCCGTTCTACGAGGTCGGAGTAGCGGACGGCGATGCGCGGACCGTTGTTCGCCCGGAGGACCATCATCCCGTTCCGGTCGGCGAACTCGGTCAGCCCGCCGGCCATCGCCAGTGCTTGAAGGACCGTCACCTGGCCACGGAGCGGGAACGCGCCCGGCTTCTGCACCTCTCCCGTGACGTAGACCCGGGCGCTGTTCACTTCGCGGACCATCACCGTCACGCGCGGAGCCTGGATGTACTTCTCCAGCCGGCGCGCGACCTCCTGCTCCAGCTCGACCGTGGTCCGGCCCTCGGCCTGCACCTCACCGACCATCGGGAGCGTGATGAAGCCGTCGGGGCGAACCGGGAGCGTCCGCGACAGATCCGGATCCCTCCAGACGGAAACGTCGAGGACGTCCTCCTTGCCGATCCGGTAGGGCTCGTCGGCGACCGCAGCCGGCGCGACCGTCTGCTCGTGCGCACAGCCAGCGAGCAGCAGTCCAGCGACCAGCAGACCCCCCATCCACCTTCCAAGTGTCGTCTGCACGCCCGCCGAGGTAGCAGCGCTTGTGCCAAGGGCCAGGCACGCCAACCCTGCGGGAAGTCCGGCGGTGTCCAGCCAATGCCCCCGCGTGGCCGTAAGAACTTCTGTCCGCGGAGGCTCAAGGAACCGTCGATGCGGCGATCGCTCGCTCGCTTCCCGGGGGCGCATTCGTGATTGTCGAGTCGCCCGACACTTGGCGCACCTTCGTCACGGTGCCGCACTGCACATCGCACCGCCGGTTCCTACGTTCGCCCGGGAGTCAGGGTCGGCGGCGAGGGAGGCGGCGGGAGTTCTATGTGGAAGGCAGCGGCGGCGGCGGTCGTGTCGTTCACGATGGGTGGGGCAGCGATGACGGTGCTGGGGACGCTGCTCGGGGGGTACGCGGAACCTGCCGCGCTCGGCCTCGCGGGCATCGGGCTCATGGCCTCGGGCCAGCTCCTCGGTCACCAGTTCTTCGGCGCACGTCATCCGGACGTTGCGCCCGCTCCGGAGTCGAAGGTCGGCGTCTGAGCCGACCTCGGTCGGATGCCCGGGTGTCGTGACGCCGGGCTTTCTTCGCGGCGCGGGGGCGCTAGGCTCCTCCGCCCGTGCCCGCCCACTGGCTGATCAAGAGCGAACCTTCCGAGTACGCCTTCGCCCGTCTGCAGAGCGACGGCCGCACCGAATGGACCGGGGTGCGGAACTTCGAAGCGCGAAACAATCTGCGCACGATGGCGGTGGGCGATCTGTGCCTCTACTACCACTCGATGGAGGAGAAGTCGGTGGTGGGCGTGGCCCGCGTCTCTCGCGTGGCCCGGCCGGACCCCACCGCTCCCCCCGGCGAGGACTGGGTCTCGGTCGAGGTGGAGCCCGTCGAGCCGCTGCCGGCGCCGGTGACGCTGGAGCGCATCCGCCGCGACTCCGCCCTCGAGGACTTCCAGCTGCTCACCCGCAGCCGGCTCAGCGTGGCCAAGGTGACTCCCGCCCAGTTCGCGCGGGTGCTGGCGCTGTCCCGCCAGCCGGAGGCCCCGACCGCCGTGGCGCCGACGCGGAAGCGGGTCGTCACGCGGCGGCCCGCTCCACGGAAGCGACGGGCGCGCTAGACGCTCAGCTCAGAACGGGCGTCTGCACCGTCTCCGGAACCGGCACGCCCTGGAACGCGGCGGCCAGGAGACTGCGTGCGTTGCCCCGGACGTCGGGAAACGCCGCGGAGCCGATGGACACCGCGGTGCGAACCATCCGGCCGTCCACCTGGAAGCGTGCACGCTCGAAGCGCTCTGCGAGCCGGGTCCGCACCCAGGGCAGCCCTTCCTGGGGCGTGGAAGCGAGGAGCACGGCGAACCGATCGTCACCCATGCGCGCCACCACGTCTGCCTCGCGGCTGGACTGGAGGAGCACGGTGCTCGCGTAGAGCACCTGTCGGTCCGCCATGCCGCGGCCGAAGGTGCGGCGGAGGTGACGGAATCCCTGGAGCTCGATCCCGAGGACGCCGAAGCCGCCGCCGTGCCGCTCGCAGCGAAGCAGCTCTTGCTGGACGAAGGCGGTCATCGCCCTGCGGCTCCAGGTCCCGGTGAGCCGGTCCCGGAGGCCCGCGCCTTCGTCGTTCGCCGAGCGTGCCGCGCGCCGGACTCCCTCCCGGAACCGGAGCAGCCCGCGCACCCGGGCCACCAGCTCGTCGAGCAGGAGCGGCTTGGAGAGCGCATCCACGCCGTGTCCTCGTTCCAGCACGTGCAGGCGCAGCTCGGGGTCCGGCGCGTCGAGCAGATACAGGAACGGAACGGCGTCCTTCGACAGGCTCTGGAGTCGGCGGGCCACCGCCACCGCGGCGAACCCCGGAGCGTGCGTCGCCATCAGCACCACGTGGGGACGGAACAGCGGCCAGAGGGGCAGCGCCGCCTCGGCGTTTCCGAGGGCCACGACCTGGAGCCCTGCCTCACGGAGCGCCTCGCCCACCTGGGTCCGGGCCGCCTCGGATTCGTCCACCACCATCACCCGCGGCGTGTGTGGGTCGTGCTGGGGCACGGTCGTTTTTCCAGGGATGCCGGCACCCGGCATCCGTCAGAAGTTCAGGCTTTCCCTCGCCCGGAAGGGGCGGCAGAGGGACCTACGCAACGCTCGTGCCACGGATCCGTGATTCGAGTGCCGTCGCATCGATCCGGAGCCGGCCGACCTCCTCGCCATCGACGGTGACCACCGGGACCGCGTGTCGGTACCGCTCCCAGGTGTCCGGGCTGTCCCGGATGTCCACCACCTCCAGGACGAAATCGACCCGGGTCCGGATTTCCTCGAGGACCCGCCGCGCCTCCTCGCACAGAGAACAGCGGGGTTTCGTGTAGATCCGAACCGTCACCCCTGTGACACTAGCGCTCATGCGCGGCCTTCTGGGCGACCTCGCGACGATGCCTCTCCGGGATCTGGTGGCCTACCTGGGCAACCGGAAGGCGACGGGCACGCTGGTGGTCGAGCGCCCCGACGAGCGACACCAGGTGGTGCTCCACGACGGGGCCGTCATCCAGGCCGGGAGCAACGCACCCCGCGAGTACCTCGCCCAGTTCCTCATGAACATGGGGATGATCACCGAGGACGAGTACACCGAGGCGTTCCAGCAGCAGCTCTCCACGAAGGTGGCGCTGGGGAAGATCCTGGTGGACTCGGGCAAGGTCCCCGAGGACGCGATCCGGAACGCGCTCTCGCTCAAGTTCCGGGAGGCGCTGCTCGGCTGCTTCGGCTGGACGGAGGGTCGGTTCAGCTTCACCCCCGGCGATACGCCGACCCCCATCCAGGGCCTGGACGTGAGCGTCAGTCTCCTCGACGTGCACCGCGAGGCCGACCTCCGCCAGACCGCGTGGCGGGCCATCCGCGAGGTGTTCCCCACCGGCCGGGTGCGCTTGCGGCTGGAGCGGGATCAGCTCGCCACCCAGCCGGAGCCGGGAAGCCTCGACGACCGGCTCTACATGCTCATCGAGGACGGAGCGACCATCGACGACATGGTGCTCGCGCTCCACTCCACCGACTTCTTCCTCTACCAGCGGCTCTTCGCGCTTCACCGGCTGGGCGCGGTCTCGGTCGTCCCCACCGAATCGCCCACCGTTCCCACCGAGGTGCCCGAGGTGCTCGGCACCGAGCAGGGCCCCGACGAGATCCTCCGCGCCGCCGAGGCCTTCTACGCCTCGGGGAACGTCGCCGACGCCGCGGCGCTCGCCCGGCGCGCCTACGAGGTCTCACCCTCCGCCCAGACCGCGAACTTCCTCCGGCAGGCCGAGGCCGCGCTCGCCGATCAGCTCAAGGCCGAGCTGGTGCACGGAGGGAAGGTTGCGCGGCTGAAGGTCTCCACCGGGCTGGTGCGGCAGATGCCGCTCAGCGCACCCGAGCGATATCTCTTGTCGCGGATCGACGGACTGCGCACGGTCGAGGCCATCATCCAGGTCTCGCCGATCCACGAGCTGGACGCGCTTCGCTGCTTCAAGGGCTTCGTCGAGCAGGGGCTGATCGAGCTTCGTTGACCGAGGCGAGCCGGCCTCCGCCGACCGCCTCGAGCCCGAGCCGCATCGCCTCGCGAGCGAGCCACGGCGCGCGGATTCGCCAGCGGGGCTCGTTCACCACGACCGCGGCCACCGCCACCCGCGGCGCATCCTTGGGGGCGAAGCCCACGAACCACGAGTAGTCGCGGAAGGGGTTCCGGTCGGCGAGCGAGCCGGTCTTCCCCACCGCGCCGCGGAGCTCGCGCAGACGGAAGAAGCGCCGTGCCGTCCCGTGGGTCACCGTCTCCTGCATCATCGCGGTGAGCGCCGCGGCACGCTCCTCGCTGAGGACCCGCTCGGGATCGGGCGCGGCCTCGAGATCTCGCTCGAAGAGGATCGGCGCCCGCCACAGCCCCCCGTTGGCCGCCACCGAGGCGATGAGCGCCCCGTGGAGCGGCGAGAGGAAGACGTCGCCGAAGCCCGCGCCGGTGCGGGCGAGCTCCAGGGGCTCGTCGGGCACCGCGGCCAGCGAGGGCTCGGTGGGGATGGCGAAGGGGATGGGCCGGTTGAAGCGGAACAGCTCCGCCGCGGCGCGGAGCTTGCCCGCGTCGAGGTACCGGTGGGTCAGCTTGGCGAACACGACGTTGGCGCTGCGCCCGAGCGCCTCGGAGAGGCTCACGCACTCGCGATCCCTGCTGGAGTCGGCGAGGAGCGACTCGCTCACCCGGCGCTTCCCGCCGTGGTAGCAGGACTCGTCCTCCGGGGTGACGCCCTCGTCGAGCAGCGCGCTGGCGGTCACCAGCTTGAAGACGCTCGCCGCGGGGAACACCGCCTTCACGGGCAAGCCGCGGAGGCCGGGCGCGGCCTCGCTGTGCTCCACCATCGCCAGGACCCGGCCGGTGGACGGCTCGAGCACCACCACCGCCGCCCACGGCGTCTGGTACTCGGCGAGCGTCCGCCCGAGGCTCTCCTGGATGGAGGGAACGAGCGTCAGCGCCGCCTCGCCCTCCGGACCGCTCACCATGTAGTGCGAGCCGTCGCGGCGAGCGCGGGAGATGAGGTCCTCGGCGGGAGCCAGCGGACGGACCGAGGCGAGCGGCGGGGTCTTCGTCCGGCTGGGCACCGCCGGGGACGGTTCTGCGACCGGCAGCGGCAACTCGGCCGGCTCGGTGCGCTCGGACGGCGCGGGCGCCGCGAGGGTCTCGGGAATCGTGGAGGGATCGAGCGCCGCGTCCTCCGGGGTGAAGCCAGCGAGCATCACCGTCAGGGACGCGAGGGGGAGCGCAGCGCGCATGTGCCTCCATCGTACGATGGCCTCCCCCGCCCGGTGAAGACTTCGGACGGTCTCCTCTGGTAGGCCCTGTCCCCACGTTGAGCCCCTTGTTCGAGACGCTGGCCGTGACCCGGACCGAGCTGCTCCGGAGCATCCGGAACGCGCGCGTGCTGGTGCTGTTGCTCCTCTTCGGGACCTCCACCGGGCTCATCGGGCTGATGGTGGGCCTCTTGACCCGCGGCCTCGACGCCCAGGGGCCGGAGGCGGTGGCCGCGGCCACGAGCGGCGTCCTCCGCTTCCTGGTGGGCGAGGATGGAGCGGCCTTCGAGCGCCTCTCCGAGCTGCCGCTGCTCGTCCCCCTGGTGTACCGGGTCGCTCTCTTCTTCGTCCCGCTCTTCATCGCCCTGCTCGGCTACGACCAGCTCAGCGCCGAGCTGGCCACCGGCAGCGTCCGCTACCTCGCGGTCCGGGCGCGGCGGGGGAGCATCCTGGCCGGGAAGTTCCTCGCCCAGGCGCTGGTCATGGGCGCGCTGCTCGCCGTGGTGCTGGTGGGCCTCTTCGTGGCGGGAGCGGGGCTGCGGCCCGGGCTCGAGCCCCTCCCCTACGCCGCGGCGGCGGCCCGGTTCTGGGTGGGGGGCGCGGCCCTGTCTTTTGGCTACCTCGCCCTCACCTCGCTCTCCTCGGCGGTCACCGCCAGCCCCGGGGGCAGCCTGCTCCTCAACGTGGGCGCGCTCTTCGCCTTCTGGCTGCTCGACGTCATCGGGGGACGGGCGGCGCTGCTCCACCACCTGGGTGGCCCGTCGTCGTGGACCGAGCAGCTCCGCTGGCTCTCTCCGTCGGCCTATGCCTCGGGGGTGCTCGGCTCGACGACCGCGCTCCTCACCTCCACGGGGGCCTTCGCGGTGTTCGGGGCGCTGTTCCTCGCGGCCGGCTGGGCCGTGTTCCGGACCCGGGATCTCTGAACGCCGTGGAACCAGCTCTGAGCTTCGAGGGAGTGACGAAGCGCTACGGCCGGACCGTGGCGCTCGACCAGGTCACCTTCCGGGTGCGGCCCGGGAGCTGCCACGGGCTGGTGGGGCCCAACGGCGCCGGCAAGACGACGACCTTCGGGCTCGCCGCCGGATTCCTCCGCCCGGGCACGGGGACGGTCCGGATCCTGGGTCGCGACCCGCACGACCGGGGCGCTTCCCGGCCCCGGCTCGGCGTGCTCCCCCAGGACGCGGATCTCCCCGGCTGGCTCGACGTCGGCACGCTCCTCACCACCTGGGCGCGGCTGTCCGGCGAGGCACGGCCCGAGGCGGCGGCCCGGGTCGCCCTGGAGCGTGTCCAGCTCCCGGAGGCGTGGGACGCCTCGCCCCGCTCGCTCTCGCACGGAATGGCCAAGCGGGTGTCACTGGCCCAGGCGCTGCTCGGCGAGCCGGCCCTCCTCCTCCTCGACGAGCCCACCGCCGGCCTCGACCCGCGGGCGGCTGCCGATGTCCGGGCGCTCCTCGCCGGCCTTCGCGGTGAGCGGACGGTGGTCATCAGCAGCCACAACCTCGCGGAGCTGGAGCGCCTCTGCGACGCGGTGACGGTGCTCGACCACGGCAAGGTGGTGCAGGACGGAACGCTGGCCGAGGTCACTCGCCGCGGCGCCGAGTTCTCGGTGCAGGTCAGCCGCGGCGACGTCCCGCTTCCCGAGGTCCGCGCGCTGGCCGGGGTGGCCCGGGCGGACCTGTCGCCGTCCGGTCAGCTGTCGGTGCGGCTCGCGGGGGATGCGCCTCCGGCGGACGACGTGATCGCCGCCGTGCTCGAGACGCTCCTCGCCCGCGGGGTGCGGATCACTACCCTGACCCAGGGCAGCTCGCTCGAGCAGCGGGTGCTGGACGTGACCTCCGGAGCGTGAGCCCGCCCGTGCGCGGCGCCCGGCACTTGTCGGAACGGCGCTCGGATGGGACACGGTCAGGGCGGCGATCCAGCCGCCCGTCGTTCTCGGATGGCCTGCGCGATCTCTCGGCGCGCAGGGGATGCCCAGCCGATCCGCCACCCCCTCCTGGGACGGACGACTTGGCCGTCACCCGACTCAGCCGGGGCCTGCGGAAACGACCGGGGCGGGCGATCCTTTCGGGACGTGGAAGGGCACGCCAGATACCGAAAGGATCGGTGAGCTGCGCGACGACGACGCGCACCGCTAGGGCGCCCATCGAGCGGTCGAAGCCGCGCAGGCCGGCCGGAACGGGCACCACACGCAAGCCCCGCCCCACCCCGCTTCCCGTACAGGCCCCTCTTCGAGCCGTCTCAGTCCGGATAGAACAGCGGCTCGCGCGAGGCGACGAAGCGCTGCAGCGCCGCAGAAGCCTCCGCGGTGAGGTCGAGGAACCGCACGCCCACGCCAGGGAACACGTCGGGCGTCCGGTCGTCGATCTCCCGGATCCACCGGACCTCTCCGCGCACCGCGATCCGCACCTTCCCCGGAAGGGTGAAGGTCAGGTCCACGGGGGTGCCCACCGGGAGCACGCTGAGCGTCGCGACGAACAAGCCGCCCTCGCTGAGGTTGGTGCTGAAGCCGGTGAACACGTTCGAGTCGCTGGACAGGTCGACCTGGGTCTGGAGCGGGAAGCGGGTGTTGCTCCGCCCCGGGCCCACGGCGACCGGAGCGGAGATCCGCCCCAGCGGCTGCCCGCCGGTGCGAGGGCGGGCCTCCGCGGTGGGAGTCCGGGCGCGGGCCTTCGCGGCCTCGGCCTCGCGGCGGGCCCGGGCCTGCTCTGCTTCCTTGCGCGCGGCGGCCTCGGAGGCCGCCTCCAGCCGCTCCAGCTCGGCCGCATCACGCGCCAGGCCGGCACGGTGCTCCTCGAGCGCGGCGAGGCTGGCCTGCAGGATCATCCGGGCCGAGGGACCCGAGAGGTCGGGAGAGGCGAGCCGGTGGGTCTGGAACCGCGCCAGGAGCCACTCTCCCTCGGGATGACCTGCCTGGTGCAGCCGGGCAGCCCGATCGCTCAGCGCCTGCACGTCGGCCGTGAGCTGCGCGATGGAATGCGCGAGCGCCTCGGCCTCGGGAATCATGTCCGGCGACCATCCGTTGCGATCGTCAGCGCCCGACACCGGATCGACACCCGGGACGGCGGAGTTGCGAAGTCTCATGCGGCGGGGTCACTTCAAGCCCGGTGCCACACGGCCCCCGCCGTCATCCCGCGGTGTTGGACTCCTGCCCCCCCGGGGCGGCGGGAACCCAATCCCGGCCACGCGAGGTCAGCTGGACCCGGACGCTCCACCCACTTGGACCCCTGTCGGCAGACAGGACACGGTGGCCGAAACGCATGCACCAGGCCTCCACGTCCGGGCCGATCGCCGGGTCCGACCCGGTCAGGTCCACCAGATCGCCGGCGTCGAGCCCCCGCGCACACTCCGCGAGCCGCACGATGGGAAGAGGACAGGGCAGCGCCCCGACCCTAAGCTGGACGACTCGGGCCATGCCGGAGTATCCCTAACACGCCCGCCGCAGCTCCCCCGACAGGCGGAAGAACCACCATGAAAGTCAGCGCGTTTCTCACCCTGATCGCAGGGTTGGTCCTCGGCTTCTTCATCGGTCAGGCCACCCGCACCTCCGTCTCCTCGTCCGCCGTCGCGCAGCGACCGGCCGCCCCCACCCCCCCGCGGCAGCGGCCAGCGGACGCCACGGTCTACCGGCTCCCGGTGGAGGACTCGCCCGCCCGGGGGCCGGCCGATGCCCTCGTGACCCTGGTGGAGTTCAGCGACTACCAGTGTCCTTACTGCCGCGCGGCCCACGGCACAGTCACCGCCGTGGAGCGGAAGTACGCCGGCAAGATCCGCGTGGTGATGAAGCAGTTCCCGCTCTCCTTCCACCAGAACGCCCGACCGGCGGCCCTCGCGGCCATCGCCGCAGGCATGCAGGGCCGGTACTGGGAGATGCACGACCGGCTCTTCGCCAACCCCCAGCTCGACCCGGAGACGCTGGAGAAGCACGCCCGGGACATCGGCCTGGACGTCGAGCGGTGGAAGCGTGACCAGAAGGACCCGAAGGTCGAGGCGATCATCCAGCGGGACATGGACCTGGCCACCAACGTCAACGTCAACGGCACCCCAGCCTTCTTCGTGAACGGACGGCGGCTGCCGGGCGGCGCTGCCCCGCTCGAGGCCTTCAGCAGCCTCATCGACGAGGAGCTGGCCAAGGCCGAAGGCCTGGTCAAGTCAGGCGTTCCTGCCAGCCAGGTGTACGCGAAGCTCCAGGAGAAGGCCGTCGCCTCCGCGGTCCCGCCGCCGGTGGTGAAGAAGGTCGACGTCCCCACCGACTCGCCTTCTTTTGGCCCGGCGACCGCCAAGGTGACCATCGTCGAGTGGAGCGACTTCCAGTGCCCGTTCTGCGCGAGGGCCGCTCCGATCGTCGAGCAGATCCGCCAGGCCTACCCGAAGGACGTCCGCTTCGTGTTCCGGCACCTGCCGCTGCCGATGCACCCGGACGCCCCGCTCGCCGCGAGGGCCGGCGTCGCCGCCCAGGCCCAGGGCAAGTTCTGGCAGATGCACGACTGGATGTACGCCCACCAGCGCGAGCTGGACAAGGCGTCGCTGGAGAAGGCCGCCGCCTCGTTCGGCATGGACATGGCGAAGTTCAAGGCCGCGCTCGACAACCCCGCCACCGAGGCCCGGGTCGGAGCCGACAAGCAGGCCGCCAGCGCGGTCGGGGTCCAGGCCACGCCGACCTTCTACGTGAACGGCCGTGAGCACGTGGGCGGGATGCCCTTCGATCAGCTGAAGGCGGAGATCGACAAGGAGATCGCCCGCGCCGACAAGCTGCTCTCCGCCGGGGTGAAGCCCGCCGACCTCTACGGTCGGCTGGTGGCCGACTCCGCCGGGCCGTCCGGCGCGCGGAACTGACCGGCCCTCACGCCGTCACCGGAGCGGGTCCACCAGCTCCGGGATCTCCATCAGCGACTCGAGGACCGTGACCGCGGCCGGTGCCTGCGCCGCGTGCAGCAGCCCCCAGGGCCCGCGCCGGATCAGCGCCGCGTGCAGTCCGAGCTGGAGCGCGGGGAGCACGTCGTTGTCCAGCCGGTCCCCGACGTGGAGCACCTCCGCCGCCGGCACCCCGGTCTCCCGGACCACCCGCCGGAAGAAGTCCGGGTCGGGCTTCTCCACGCCCCAGCGCTCGCTGGAGCCCACGACATCCGCCGGCACCCCCGCGGCGAGCAGCGCCGCCTCCATCGCGGAAGGCTGGTTGCCGCCGATTCCCACCCGGAGCCCGCGGTCGCGGAGGGCCGAGAGACAGGGAAGCGCATCCGTGTAGAGGTCGCCCGGCAGCAGCGGCTCGACCGAGCGCATCCGCTCACGCGCCCGGGCCACCCGTGCGGGGCTGAAGTGGTCGAACACGGAGCGATGGTGCGCGCCCCGGGCGATCGCCGCGCCGAGCAGCCCGAACAGGGTCAGCGCCGGGACCCCGAGGGCCTCCGCCCAGGCGCCCCACATCCGCGTCTCGTCGATGAGCGTCTCGCCGATGTCGAAGAAGACGGCGCGGAGAGGCACGGCCGCGGGTGTCCTGCTCAGCCGACGGCGATGGCGTCGATCTCCACCCGGGCGCCCTTGGGGAGCGCCGCGACCTGGACGGTGGCCCGCGCGGGCGGCGCGGTCCGGAACGCCTGGCCGTAGACCTTGTTCACCGCGGCGAAGTCTCCCAGGTCGACCAGGTAGATGGTGCAGCGGACGACGTGGTCGAACGAGACTCCGGCGGCGGTGAGCACCGCCCCGAGGTTCTTCATCACCTGCGCCGTCTGGGCGCTCACGTCGCCGGGGACCAGCTCGCCGGAGGTCGGGTCGAGGGGAATCTGACCGGAGAGGAAGACCATCCGCGAGGCCGGAACCGCGATGGCCTGCGAGTAAGGACCGATGGCCTTCGGCGCCTGCAGCGACTCGATGACGGAGCGGTGCATGGAGCGCCTGCTACTCCGGAGTCCGGGATCGGGCAACTGGAGCCGCCGAGAGCTCGCGGTCCGCTGGACGCTGGCCCCTGTTGCGACCCTCCTCCCGTCGGGGGACGGACCTCCCCGCCCCCCGGGTGCGCCTGGCCCCGTCCCCGGCGGGTGACCCGGTGGGCCGGGGTCGCCCTTCCCTGCAACCGGCCGTCTCTCCTCGGAGCAGCGCATGGCGCCGACAGGCCGGGAGGTTGCAAGTGCTGGACACACCCGAATGCTTCCACCGGTCACCCATTCTCGAGATCCCCGCCTCGACATCTCCCAGGCTCGCCAGGTCCTGAAGGACGCGCTGCGCACCCACGATGCGCGGGAGATCGTCCGCTGGCTGCAGGAGAACACCCACGAGCTCACCCGCTCGCGGTTCTTCGAGCTGATGTTCTCCTTCGGCCCGCTCGCCGGCACTCTGCTGAACGCGGTGGGC
>Ga0081540_1002346_pt1 | contig 15500 bp, 12 predicted proteins | sample TabmetS2T1R1_FD_71024 | JGI IMG/M metagenome (GOLD analysis project Ga0081540, IMG submission 71024) | Tabebuia heterophylla rhizosphere microbial communities from the University of Puerto Rico - S2T1R1 | ecosystem: Host-associated > Plants > Roots > Rhizosphere ... | reverse complement strand
CAATCTGGAGGACAATACTCGCGACTGCTTGCCAATTGGCATTGGCTTTTTCGGCATCGAGCAGACGCACATACGTGACTGCATGTTGCTCGTCGTACGGTGTCAGCGTCGGCTCGTCTGGCGCTGCGTCTGCCACTTTGGCATTGAGCGGCGGCATTACAGGAAACTCCTACCGGCTCTAGAAGCTTCGACCTGGCGAATACTGACTGAAGTTAAGCAATTTAGACGCTATCAACCCGACCGGCCCACAGGTTTGTGAGCTGTAAGGACCAATTTATTCTAGAATGATCAGGCCGGCCACACTTTTTCAGCACAACTTTGAATAGATATTCGCCTGCAACGGAACGTTTTTTCGGATCAAATTCATTTTGACCACCAGCCTATCAGGCTTAATTTGATCCAGCGTATTACAAAATACATATTCTAGTAGATAAACCTCGAAGTATGTAAAGCCGCAACTTGCGCAAATGGACATGCGCAAGCTGGTGGGCCGCAATTTTGGGAGATTTAGGAGAGCAAAGGGCTTCACCCAGGAAAGCTTTGCCGAGGCTTCTGGTTTTACCCAACAGTACATCAGCGGACTAGAAAGAGGCCAACGGAATCCAACGATTGTGACTCTGTTTGAGCTAGCAAGTACCCTCGAGATAAGTCACGTCGACCTTATCGTGCCAGATGACGAAGCCCGCAACGAGCGGGCCAAGAAGGGCAAGCGCAAATAACTAACCGGGTCAGGGTAAATGCCCAAGCCCCGCCCGATAGACCGGACGGGGCTTCGCGGACTGAGATCTTACTCGCTATTCTTCCGCGGGCGTGACCAGAGCAAGACGTAGCCGTCGCTACCGTCGTCGTCGAACAGAGTAGCATAGATCGGCGCGTTGAAGGACGGATCGTCGAGCTTGAGCGAGATGTAGTCGCGTCCTCCATCCGAGCGCTTAGACCAGGCGGCCCCGATTTCAGCCCTGCCAACGTAAACGCGGTGGCTCGGCGCGTTGTCATTGGAGCAATTGGGTTCTGCGACGATGCGGACGCCCTTGGCCTGCAGGCTTAGGGTGATGATCTCGCCGTGGTAATCGTTTCCGACCTTCTTGAATGAACCGATGGTAGCCATGTCTCTTCTCCTGTTCGTGTTTCGAGCCCGCGACCACCGCGGCCTCGATGGCGATCTGAGAGGCCGAGGACGATCGGCGACGCACCCGAAGGGCCGAAGCGCAGCGGAGGACGCTGTCGTAGCGAGTTTCTTGTCCCGCGAGGAATGGGCAAAGCCCAGGGGAAGAAAGTCGCTGCGACGGCGTTGCGGCTCAGACGATCGAGGCGCAGCCGGTCTTCGGCCAGATCGAGCCATCACAGAGGCCCGGTGCGTCGCGTGCTGACACGCAATCTCGGGAGCAGAGGTGGCTTATCTCGGTCGTGCCGTACAAGAGGTTGGAACGGTTGGGCGCAGAGAAAGAAGCAGAATGCGGGAAATGGCGGCATCGCTGCCCAGAGAGACCTCCGAGAGATGCGTCCTTCCACGTCCATGCGGAGCGGGACTGATGTTCAGCCGGTCGAGGTGCTTTGATACAGGAACGTTTTTTTGCTCAGGTCGCGAACACCCTCGCGCTGATCTGCTCATGTCGATACCGAGAGGGAGAAGATTATCCCTCGCGTGTCGCGGCCGCGAGAACAGGTTGAGGGCCGTCGCCAATCGCCCTGCCGGGTTCGACCGGTCGGGGCTCCGTGAAGACGGTCAAACGCGTCCATGCTTTGCCGCCGACGAAGACCGCGCCGAGGCAAGCGAAGACCTCCCGCCAAGCAAGCGAGGGCACTCCGATTTGTGCCATCGCAAGGACGACGTGATAGCCAGCAAATGTAGCCGGCAGAGCGAACACAGCCGCAATGACGGCACGGATAAACAGCGATTGTGTCATTGCGAAAGCGATTTGAGCGATCGCCAGCGTCATGCCGCCTGCGGCGACGGCAACAAGCGTCGTGCCAAGCAGGCCAGCGCCACCGTGGTAGGCCCAAATGCCGGCATTTACCGCCACGAAAAACGGCAAGACATATACTGCCAGCGTGAAAATTAGCCAGCAGAACAGACCGATACCAACAGTGTTGAGGAGAAGTCCAAGGGCGAGCATGGTGGTGGCTCCATGTAGGTGTAATGGTCGCGCCTTCCACCACCACCGCGGCGCAGGTCTGGATATGGAAGCGAAACGAGGCGGAGTTGCGGCGATGCAACTCCACCTTGGTGATAGCGACGAAACGGTGCAAGACGGCGCTTATGCGCCACCGAACTTCCAAACTGCGACGCCCATACGCTTCGCCTTGTCGGCGAGGTTGTCCTGGATTCCCGTGCCCGGGAAATGCATGACGCCGATTGGCAGCAGTTCGAGCATGGCGTCGTTGCGCTTGAAGGGCGCCGCCTTGGCATGTTTGGTCCAGTCCGGCTTGAACGCGATCTGTGGCACCTTCCGGGTGGTCGCCCATTTGGAGGCGATCAGCTCAGCGCCCTTTGGCGAGCCGCCATGGATCAGGACCATATCGGGATGCTTGCCGTGAACCTTGTCGAGGCGATCCCAGATCAGACGGTGGTCATTGAAGTCGAGGCCGCCCGTGAGTGCGACTTTTGGCCCGGCTGGCAACATGACCTCGGTGTCGGCGCGGCGCTTGGCTGCGATGAAATCGCGGGAGTCGATCAATGCTGCGGTGAGCGTACGATGATTGACGAGTGATCCCGATCGGGGGCGCCACGCGGAGCCGGTGTGAACTTCAAAGAGTTCAATGGCCTGATCGCGGAAGAGTTCGAAGCAATTGCGGCGTTCGATCAGTGTGATGCCTTCTGCCGTCAAGCGCTCGAGCTCGACTGATCGCACTTCCGAACCGTTCTGCTCACGCTGGCTCTTGCGTTGCCTCTGTTCGTTGTCGTCGAGCTGACGATTAATTCGGTCTGCCGCGCGGTGAAAGAGGTTGACCGTCGACCAGAGCAGGTCCGGAAGGTCCGGTTCGAGCCGGGTGTCGTTCAGCGTGGCGACCAAAGCGTCGAAGATGTCGGCAACCGCGCTCGCGATTGTCTTGCCTTCGGGCAGCGGTCTCGGGTCGGGCTGGTCCTCGAATGGACGGTAGCCAAAAAGCTGCAATTCGTTGAGGACGAGGTCGGTGGCAGATGACGCGTGCGGCGGTTCGATGTCGTCGTGATCGGTCATGGGATGTGGTCCTTTTGCCGGATCGGCCGCGCCCATCGCGGCCTTTGTGGCGATCATCAGACGGCGGGCGGAACGGGCCAGCACCCGGAGCAACGCCGAGGGCCGAAGCGCTAGCGGAGGATGGCTGTGGGGCGGCTATTTTGTTTCGCGATGCAAAGGCCCGCAGGGCCGGCGGAAAATAGCCGCCCCTCAGCCATTGCGGGCCCGAGCCGCCTGCCGTCCGATCGCCCTCTAGAAGGCCGTGGTCGCGCCTCTCCGGCATTGGGCCGCCGCGCGACCAAGCTGTCGACGTTGACGGGAGCTAAACGCCGCCTATACGACGGTGGCCGGCAAGAGCAGAAAGCGAGAGACGTCCTCCGGTGCCAGTTGGATCCGTAGTGCTGCCCGGAGGGTATCGAGGCCGAAGACGTGCAGATCCTCGTTGAAGTCGCCCAGGCGAGGTGACAATGGGATCGATTCGATGCCGGCCGCTTGTGCGCGGTTCAACAAGATAGCTTGCACCATGTCTCCAGCGGCATCGGCGTCGCGAGCGATATAGAGCCGACGCAAACTCGACGACAGAGCCATGGCTGCGAGGTGATTGGCCGACAGTGCAGCGGCCATCGGCAAAGTTGGAAGGACACAGCGTAGCGACAGCATGGTTTCGATGCCTTCACCGGCCATGAGCACGTCGTCGTCCGCTGCGCCGAAGCGCACCGCATTGCCGAGCAGGTCGCCCATGGCTCGTCGCGGCGAGTCGATTGGAGCCTTGCCGAGCCGGGTACGATCAAAGCCATCCGGATCGAGCCATGTGCGATGCACACCGGTGATTCTGCCCTCGAGGTCGGTGACGCAAGCGATCATCGCCGGCCAGGTCTCGGTCGGCAGGTGCTCGTCGGGCCGATAGTAGCAACGCGGATGGAAGCGCAGGCTGCCGCCATGGTGCGCGTGCAGAATTCCACGGCGCTGCAAGTACGTCTCGACGATGGTGCTTTCAATCGGAGCTGATATTGCGAAGAGCCGCCTTGCGGCCTCTTGCGATCCTGTGGGAGCTGCCGGACGAGCGGCTTTCGGGACGACTTCTCTTTCAGAGCGGGGCAGCTTCAGAAATCGCCTCGCCTCCTCGGCGACGTCGCGGAAGTCGCGGAGCCCGAGACTTTCGCGAATGATGTCGAGGAGGTCGCCGTGTTCAGAGGTCGCCGCATCAGTCCACTTGCCAGCCGGCCCCTTGGTCGAGTCCTGGAGCCGCACGAACAACGAGCGGCCGGGGGAATTGTGGACATCACCAACCAACCAATACCGTCCCTCGCGCTTGCCGTTGGAAAGGTAGTGACGACACACCGCCTCGGCCTCACGCGCGAGCCGACGTGCCAGATCAGAGGCGTCGCGGGGCATCACGCAGCCTCCCGTTCTGCGATGCGCTCAACCGGATAATGATCGAGCACCTTCGCCAGCACCTCGGCACCGCTCGCGTCGGTTGGCACGAACATACGCAGCTTCCACGAGATGATCTCGCCAAAGAGGCCGTAAGTGCGCAGTCGATCGCGCATCGTCTCGGTGAACCCAGACAGTTCGATACGGTAGGCACCCATGACGCGGACGCGGCGAAGCTGGAGGCCTTCAGCGAGCTCGAGGACGGTTCGGCCCTCCATAAGCGCGGCGAAGGCTGCGTCCGGCGCCAACTCGGGCGCGCCGGAGCTAAGGACATTCGCGACCCATGTGGCCGAAACCTTGCGACCGATGATTCTTTCGCCGGCATCGGTCTGAAGGCGGTAGACCCGCGTCGACTCGTTCGGCAGCCTTTTCCAGATCGGCAGCAGCAATCCCGCCACGATATGGATCGTGCTTTCCGAGAATTCAGGGATGTCTGCGAGCTCCGCCAGCCAGGCGGCGGAAAAGCGTTCGCGGTCGGCTTCGACCCAATGGCTTTCCGCCATCATCTTCAGGGGAACGCTGTGCTGCTCCAGCGGGCGGATCAGCCGGACACGATTTTCGATCTCGCCGTCATCGAGCATGAAGCTCGGTGCCGGGATTTGCACGGCGGGCCGGTTGGAGCGCTCGTTGATCAGCAGGACGGCACGACGATCGGAAAGTCGGCCCAGGGCCTCATCAAGGTTAAGAGGGCGATTGCGCCCGCGCTGCGTAATCGTAAGAAGCCTGGTCTCCGCTCCGGTCGCGGGATGAACGTAAATCGCACGGCGGTCAGTAACCACAAAGCTTTCGGCGCGAAGCGTTTCCAGCCCCGCGTCATAGGTGCCCGACGCGATCGCTCCCTCGATGCGAGTGGCAAGTAGACTCTCGAATGCGGTGAAGAGAATATTCTGCAGCTCGATGGTGAGGGCCAGCAACCTGTTGAGGAACGTCGTGATTGGCGGAAGCTCGTCCTTCAGTCCGTTAGTATCCACCAGCTTCAGCCCGGTGGCACCTTCAAAGGCCTCAAGTGAACAGCCCTCGAGCTTGCCCCGCGCGAGCAGCATGTAGAGCTGGCGCAACGCGTCGCGACCGTACTGGCTTTCGAGATTGTCCTCGGGCCGGAATAGGCCCTGCCCGCCCGTCTGGCGCTGACCGCGGGTTATGGCCCCTAGCGTATCGAGCCGGCGCGCGATCGTGGAAAGGAAGCGCTTCTCGGCCTTGACGTCGGTTGCGATAGGCCGAAACAGCGGCGGTTGTGCCTGGTTGGTCCGGTTCGTACGGCCGAGCCCCTGGATGGCAGCATCCGCCTTCCAGCCAGGTTCGAGCAAATAGTGAACCCGCAAGCGGCGATTCCGTGCGGATAATTCGGCATGGTAGCTCCTGCCGGTGCCGCCGGCGTCGGAGAACACAAGGACTCGCTTGGCGTCATCCATGAACGCCGCGGTCTCGGCGAGGTTCGCCGACGCCGCACGGTTCTCGACGATGAGGCGACTGCCCTTGCGGATGACACGGCGGGAGCGCCCGGGGACCTCGGCGACCACATCGGTGCCAAATCGCTGGACGATCTGATCGAGTGCGCCGGGCACGGGCGATAGCGATGCGAGCTTCTCGATGAGGCGCTCGCGTCGCGCGACGGCTTCCCTACTCTCGACCGGCTGACCATCGCGATAGACGGGCCGGGAACAGAGGTTGCCCTCGGAGTCAGTGAAGGGCTCGTAGAGCTGGACCGGGAAGGAATGAGCGAGATAATCGAGAACATACTCGCGCGGGGTAATGTCGACCTGGACATCGCCCCACTCCTCGGTCGGTATCTCGGCGAGCCGCCGCTCCATCAGGGCTTCCCCGGTCGAGACGATCTGGATGACGGCGGCGTTGCCGTCATCGAGATCGCGCTCGATCGAGCGGATCAAGGATGGCGTCTTCATCGATGTCAGCAGGTGTCCGAAGAAGCGCTGCTTGGCGCTTTCGAAGGCAGATCGTGCGGCGGACTTCGCCTGCGCGTTCAGCGTACCAGTCTCGCCGGTAATGTTGGCGGCCCGCATTGCCGCGTCGAGGTTGTTGTGAATGATCTCGAACGCGCCGGCGTAAGCGTCGTAGATGCGAACCTGCTCGGGCGTGAGCTGGTGCTCCACGAGCTCGTATTCGACGCCTTCATACGAAAGTGACCGCGCCGCGTAGAGCCCGAGCGCCTTGAGGTCGCGGGCCAGCACCTCCATCGCCGCGACACCGCCCTCTTCGATCGCCTCGACAAACTCGGCCCGAGTGGCAAATGGAAAATCCTCGCCGCCCCACAACCCAAGGCGCTGGGCATAGGCGAGGTTGTGCACTGTGGTGGCGCCGGTTGCGGAAACGTAGACCACGCGGGCATTCGGCAAGGCGTGCTGAAGCCTCAGGCCCGCGCGCCCCTGCTGAGAGGCCGCCTGGTCTCCCCGCTCGCCCTTGCCGCCAACCGCGTTCTGCATGGCGTGGCTCTCGTCGAAGACGATCACTCCGTCGAAGTCGGAGCCCAACCATTCAACGATCTGCCGGACACGCGAAAGCTTTTCTCCGCGCTCGTCGGTGCGCAGCGTAGCGTAGGTGGTAAATAGGACGCCTTGCGCGAGCCGGATCGGTGTGCCCTGCCGGAAACGAGAAAGCGGCGTGACGAGCAGGCGCTCCATGCCGAGTGCCGACCAATCGCGCTGAGCATCCTCGATCAGCTTGTCGGATTTGCTGATCCAGATCGCACGACGGCGACCCTTGAGCCAGTTGTCGAGCACGATGCCGGCGACCTGCCGGCCCTTGCCAGCCCCGGTCCCATCACCCAGAAACCAGCCGCGGCGAAATCGCACAGCATTCTCGGCATCATCGCGCGCGGCCGCCACGACATCAAAGGTCGCATCGACCGTCCAGGAGCCTGCGAGAAACTCCGAATGTGCCTCGCCGGCGTAAATGATGCTCTCAAGTTGAGCATCCGACAGTATCCCATCCGCAACGACGTTGGTTGGCAGGTGCGGCCGATAGGACGGCTTCGGCGGGGCGACGGATGCCATCGCCGCCGACTGCACGAGTTGGGTGGGATGCGGCTGCGCGTCGGGAATGCGGATCGACTGCAGTGTGTAGACCTCATACAGCGCATCGCTGATCTGGCTGGCATCACCGGGTGCCCAATCCACGGGCTCATAGGCGACTTCGATACCCGCCGAGTCGATTGCCGGCGCGGCCGCTGGCAGACGCTGGCCGGCGTAAGCGTGAACGGTTCGAGCGCTGGCAATTGCCGGCACCACAGCCGCCAGTTTGCCGACCAGTGGGCGGCGCGGTGGCACGTGCTGCAGGACCCAGGCGAGCAGAGTCGGCAGATCAGATGCAATGCCAGGGGATGGCGGAAATGACGCGACGTCGTCGGCCGGCACTCGATCGATGACAGTCAGGCGGGTATCGATGTTGGTGCCGTGCTTGGTATAGACAGCGCCGTCGATCGCCGCCGAGAATACGACGCGGCCGTATTCCTGCAGGCGTATGAAGGACTCGGTCCAGGCGGGATTGTTGGGCGCGACGTTTGCGCCGGTGATGGTGACGAGGCGTCCACCTTCGCCAAGACGTGCGAGCGCCGAGGCGACGTGCCGTAATGCTGCATCCGCCATCTTTCGATCAACATGCACCGCGGCCGAGAATGGCGGATTCATCAGCACGACGCTTGGCACGATGCCGGCCTCGAGGTGATCGTTGATGTGCGCAGCGTCAAATTGAGTTGTCGAGACGGCAGGAAAGAGCTGTTTAAGAATACCGGCGCGGCCGTCGGCGAACTCGTTGAGAACAAGGGAGGCCTCGGCCAGCTCAGCGAGGATGGCAAGAAGGCCCGTGCCAGCCGATGGTTCCAGCACAACGTCCGCCGGAGTGATCGCGGCAGCGACGCTGGCGACAAATGCCAGCTCAATCGGTGTTGAGAACTGCTGGAGCGCTTCGCCTTCCTCGGACCGGCGCGTGTGAGTCGGAAGCAGGCTTGCGATCCGCATCAGCAGCGGCAGCATGGCGGCAGGCGATGCTGCTTTGGCGCGCATCGCGGCGCCATACCGCCGCAGGAACAGGACGGTCGCTGCCTCGCAGGCGTCATAGGCCGTCTTCCAATTCCAGGCACCACTCGCATCGGAGGCACCAAACGCCGCCTCCATGGCATTGCGTAGAGCGGTCGCGTCGATGCGGCGGCCGCACTCGAGGTCGGTGAAGAGCTGTCGCGCAGCCCTGACTACCGCGGAGGCAACGACTGCGGTGGCACGCATCGAGAGCGGCGCGGCGCTGGCGCCGCCGACGAAAGATTCGGTCATGGGGGATTTCTCGGGAGAGCGGGAATGGGCTGAACCGCGCGGCACTCTCCTAAGACCGCGGCGACTCAAACCCTTCCCGGCCCCACTCTTCCTCTTGGCTCCTCGCCAACAAAAACGGGGACCGGCGCCGCACGCCGATCCCCATGGCACTGTCACCAACGCTGACGCGGCCGGAGCCGTCCTGCCAGATGATGCTATTCGGCGGCATCAAGTTGTTGCGGCCGGTCTTCGTCGGCTGCGGCCTCCCGCTCTTCATCATCTGAGAGGAATTCGGGCAACGGTCCCGCCTCGCGCTCTAGTTCGGCCGGCTCTGACGCAACATCGGCCAGGCGCAGCGGCTCCGGTAGCCAACCAGAGCCGTCGAGGAGGCGCTCGGCCTCCTTGGCCATGTCGCCCTTCTTCAGATGGTCGATGAGTTGAGCCGACGGCTCGCCCTTTGCCTCCCGAACCGCCTCGAGAATGCGGGGCTTGGTGACACGGCCGAGATAGTTGTCCACCGTGGGCTTCCAGCCGGCCTGGACCATGTCGAGCCCGACGGCGCGGGCCAGCACATCGGCCTGGTCGAGCCGAGTCCTGACGCTATGGGCGGAGACACGGCCCTCATTGTACCGATTGGCCGGCTCGTAGACGGCATTGACGGCAAACGACGCACAGTGGGCGAACAGGAAGGCCTGAGCCGTGCCGTCTAATGCCGTCAACGCTTCCCAGAGGTCCTTCTCGTCCTTGGGCAACCGTGCTTTCCAGGACTCATGCCGCGCCTCGACGGCTTTCGCCGACGCGCTTTCCCTTAACCCAGGAGCTTGAGTGGGAAACGTCGGTGTACGAAGTCCGACCTCAAGACAGCTCCCGGAGGTAGCGAACCGGTAAAAGGCAGTCAGCACGAAGTTGTGCAGGACGGCCTGGAAGGTGATCGCGGGGCTTTCTGCCAGCGCGTTGCGCAATGCCAGCGTTCGGTGTGCCGTCAGTTCAGTGATGAGTCGGTCCGGCAGCGGTCGTGCGGCATCCTCGTCATCCTCCTCGGTATGAGCGGCACTCCCTGCAACCGAGATGGCCGTCCGTTGCACGCCAGAACTACCGGACTCTTGGCCCTCACTCGACGACACATCGGCGCCCTGCCCGGCGTCTGGATCTTCCCGCGGCGCCTCATCTTCCGGCCGGACATAGCCGCGGTCTACGGAGAGCCGCCCTTCCGAATCGATGCTGACAAAGACGCCGGCTCGGGCGGTGTCAGTCGGTTCAAAGATTATCGACCGCTCCTCGAACGCCATCAGGGCCGCTTCGATTTCGCTGAGGCGCTGATCGACTTCGTCGGGCAGTTCGTCCGCGTCCTGGTAGTCGAACTCCAGCTTGGCCTGCTCGGCGTTGAGGGCATCAATGGTCGCCTGCTCCTCGGTGGTGAGATCGGCAGGTTTGCCCTCCAACTCGCGCAGCTGGCCGGTGTGACCGTAGGGGAAATCCACGGCGATCGAAATCCATTTCCACCCTTCCTTGGCGATCGTCTCGGCCTCCGCCGTGAGCTTCTCGGTGACAAGACGATCAAGCAAGGCGATGTCCTGAAGCCAACCGCCATCATCGTGCTCAAAGAGATCGCGCTCGACGGCACCGCCTGCCTGCTCGTAGGCGGAAATTCCAACGAAGCGAGCACGACGATCCGACGCGCGGACAGTATTTTCCGTCAACGCTCGCCGGATTTGATAGGGCTCATCATGGCCTGAACGACTGGCATTCTCCCAGACTTGCTCCTGTCTGGCGTGGTCGGCCGTGACAGAAAAGGCCATCAGCTGCTCGAGGGTCATGCCGTCGTCGGCATAGATCTCGTGCAGCTTCGGCGCCACCGACGCCAGCCGCAGCCGTTGTTTGACGATCGCCGGTGTCACGAAATGCCGGGCCGCAATGTCTTCCTCGCTCAAGCCGGCATCGCTCAAGGTCTTGAACGCTCGGAACTGGTCGAGCGGATGCAGGCCTACCCGTTCGTCATTCTCGGCGAGCGAGTCATCCTCTGCGATGCCGCCCTCGCGGACGACGCAAGGAACAGCTTGCGTCTTCGCCATGCGCTTTTGCTTGACCAGAAGCTCCAGGGCGCGATACCGCCTGCCGCCGGCCGGGACCTCGAACATGCCGGTCTCGTTGCCCTCACCGTCGACGACTGCCCGAACGTTGAGGCTCTGCAGCAGGGTGCGCTGCGCGATGCTTTCAGCGAGTTGCTCGATCGAGACGCCGGCCTTCACGCGCCGCACGTTGGACTGGCTCAGTACCAGCTTGTTGAAAGGAATGTCGCGCGAGGGCGACAGCGTGATCTTCTGGACTTTCGTCATTTGCACTCTCCACGACGGGCCGCCAGGAGACTCTCTCTTGGCTTCCAACCCGTCGCGAAAAGCGTCAGCTCCTCTCACTCTCGCGGGATCAGGGAAGGCTAGACATCACGCCGCCTCGTGATCGCCCACCAGTGTCTCCGCGGCTGCGGTTGGAGCCATGTCGGGAGCGAAGCCAAGTAGATAATCCGCGGCCTTGCTTGCCTGCGACGCTGCGCGCACGATGGCGCGATTGTCTTCTCGCAGGACTTCGAGCCAGGAGCCGATGTAATCGGAGTGGCGCACGGTCGGCACGATGCCGAGCGAGGCGCAGCCGAACGCGGCGCTGAGCTCAGCCACCAATTCCTCGAAGGCATACTTCTTGGTGCCATATGATCCACTCTGGTCACGGTTGAGTCGTGAGCGATGGCCGGTCGCGTGACCGAGTTCATGCAGCGCGGTGCGATGCCAATTGATCGGTTCGAAATAGGCTTGCGGCGGTGGCACCTGTACATAGTCTTCGACCGGTGCGTAGAACGCGCGATCACCGCCAATGCGGAAATCGATGCCGGTAGCCTTGACCAGGGCTTCAACCGTGGGTTCGATCAGACCTGGCGGCGGCGGAGGCGCCGCGGTTGCGATCTCATCGGGTAGTTCGTCGCACTGATCGGTATTGAATACCGTAAAGCGCTTCAGAAATGGAATTGCCTGCGCTTCTTCGCCGGTTTCAGCGGCGCGTCGCTTCTCGTCGCTCGGTATGAAGCGATCCGCGTAGACCACCGTTGTGCCACGTTCGCCCTTGCGCACATGGCCGCCAAGCGAGAGCGCCTGGCGAAAGGTAAGCCAGCTTTGTCCCGTAAAACCGTGCTCGATCGTGCTTCCCCAGAGCAGCAGGACATTAACGCCGCTGTACGAACGATCCGTCGAAGCATTTTTCGGCATCGACAGTTGGGCCTTTGCCGCAGCGGTGCCCCAAGGCTGAACCCAGGGCACGCGGCTAACCTCAAGTTCAGCGATGATCTTGTCGGCGATTTCGTCATAAAGGCTCGCCCGGCCTTGGCCGGTGCGCGCCCGATAGTGATGTTTGGACATCGCGGGTCTCCGCGACGGGCGCTGCGAGCCTCTCTCGCAACCTGTAACCCGTCACGGCAAACCCGGCCGGCACTCTTACTCTTAAGTCTCTTGCGCGAGCTGGGGTAATCCGATCCCAGCCTCCGCTACCCTGGTCTGGGACTGATTCGGCCCAGAAAGGGAGATGCAAAATGGCTCTGTTCGTCGGACTTGATGTTTCGCTCAAAACCACTTCGGTCTGTATCGTCGAAGCAGACGGCTCGTCGGTATGGGAAGGTAAAGCCGAGAGCGAACCGATTGCGCTCGTCAAAGTCCTAATTGGAAGGCGCGAGCAAATTGCGCTGGTTGGTATTGAGGCTTGTCCTTTGTCGGAATGGCTCTACGGCGCATTGGTCGAGAGCGGATTTAAGACCGTTTGCATAGAAACGCGCCACGCTCAACGTTTCTTATCCTCCCGGCCCAACAAGACGGACCGTAGCGATGCGCGAGGAATTGCAGAGATGATGCGGCTTGGCCACTACCGGGCAGTGCATGTTAAAAGCAAGGCTTCACAGATCCTAAGGACCGTCTTGATTGCTCGTCGCAAGTTTGTCGATCACATGCTGGCAATCGAGGACACCATTCGCGGCTTGTTGAAGGTACATGGCCTTAAGTTGGGGCTTGTACATCGCGCTCGCTTCGCCGCCAAGGTCGAAGCCCTGCTAGCTGATGCGCCGGAGTTGCGATTGGCGATCGAACCGTTGGTCGAAGTACGTAATGCTATGCGAGTGAAAAAAGCCTTGTTGGACCGTCAGCTTTCGCAGATGGCTCGCAAAGACGAAGTGTGCAGACGGTTGATGACGGTCTCGGGCGTCGGGCCTATTGTGAGCCTGTCCTTTAAAGCGACGATTGACGACCCCGGGCGGTTCAAAGACTCGAGGGCCGTAGCGGCGCACTTGGGACTGACGCCTCGTGTCTACCAATCCGGCGAAATCGACAGATCCGGAAATATCAGCAAATGCGGTGACAAGATGATGCGCCACGCTCTCTACGAGGCGGCAAATTCACATCTTCGGATCGCAAAGAAGTGGTCGGTTCTGCGAGCGTGGGGCGTAAAGCTCGCCAAACGCATAGGCGCTAAGAAAGCATGCGTGGCAGTAGCTAGAAAGCTGGCTATCATCATGCACCGTATGTGGGTGGCTGGTACGGATTTCCACTTCGGCCAGCCGACGGCCCAGCGCACGACTTAAGGATCGTTCCGGCGTAGCTACCTGCTCTGCCGAGGACGTGGGGAAGGTCAGTCCGTTTCGATCCCTGTGCGTTCAGCACGTGCTGTGAGCTTGGACGACCTCGCCTCGCCGGACCCCATCATGGAGCGCGTCAACTAGGCCGACTCCGAACAGAAGCGCGGACCGGGCAGAAGCAGTAAGCGGCAACGAGCGTTACCCCTAGATCGGAGCCGCTTCGCGGCTCCGATCGCAGGCGTATGCCTGCGAGTAGAGCGTGACCGAACCGGAGGGAGCGGTGAGCACTCCATGACGGCAAGAAACGACATTAGCCCAAAGCGCTACTCTATCCGCTCAGGGTCATATTCCAGCGAATGGCGTGACGACCTTGAGATTCAATCATGCGTCTTATTGAACGGCTTGACGAGGGAGCGAAGCACCTTGGGGATCGGTGAAGACAGCGTTCGAACGAGGTTATCGATGTCCAATTGCCACTCTTCGGCCGTCACTTCCTTGAACGGAACCGAGCCGACCGAGGCGCTTGAGAACACGACCGCTGGCCCGAGGTCCCGCAAAAGCATGAGGCTGTTCTTGAGATCCGATTTCGAGCCGCCCGCATATCCATTGACGCGGGTCTCCCAGACACCGTTCTCCTGATAGATCGTGTCGCCGGTGAAGAGATAGGTCTTGCCATGCGCGGAGCGGACCAGAAAGCACACGCTACCATCGGTGTGGCCGGGGGTCGGGATGACCTCGACGGCGTTTACAACTTCGCGCTTGTCGAACAGGTTATCGACGGGAGCGAATTTGCTGATGGATGGTTCTTCGAGGCGGTGACACCAAAGCCTGGAGCCAAATAATTGCTTGATCTCGGCAAGCGCCGGGCCGGCTTCATCCCTGTGACTGAGATACTGGTGCGCGATGCCGCCCAGCTCCTTCATGGGTTGATACTCGTCTCGCAAACCGGAGCTGTAGAAAAGGATGTTGCCCGTGTCGCGTTTGAGAAGATAGGCATGCGAGGTTACACCCGCGAACGGATGCTCCGCCTGTGTCTGCCAGAGATCAGGAAAAATCTGTTTCATTCAAGCCTCCATGATAGCTACTCGGAACCATGCGGATTGTCGATCAGATAGAGCCATCGCCCGTCCGGCTGCCGCTGAACGACTTCGGCCGTCTTGCCGCTGAGCGCGACCGATTGCCCGTCCGGGCCGGTCCCGGTCAGATGCCATTGCGCGCGCAGGAGCGCGATATTGCCGGCCTGAACGGCGGAAACGGTTTCCACCGTCATTCGACCCTTGATGGCAAAGAATCCCTGCAGCTCACCACGGATGGCGTCGTGGCCGATCACGACATTTCCCGATTCAGTCACAAGGCGCGCATCCGGCGTGTACAAGGCCAAGAGCGGTTCGATCTTTCCCGAGTTGTACGCATCCTCGAACTGACGATGAGCATCCTGAGGTTTGGTGTCAGCCATGTGCACCTCCTACGGCAGCATAAACCCTGGCAATATCGAACATGTTGTGGACCGAGACGAACTTTCCCGACGCCACGTCGATCGTGAAGATTGATGTCGCCGGCAGTGCGATCCGCCTGGCCGCGGCCCCCTCCCCGACCGTAAAGGTTGGAAGGGCGGTTGATGCGACCGTCAGCGTGGCTTCGTTTCGCGCGGCAGGTAGATCCGCCGGAACGACGTCTCCCATGAGAGGCCGCGCCCAAACCTCGATCCGGGCATGGCGGATGCTCGTGACGGCCTCTACAAAACTGGCCGAGAACGCTCGTATGGCATCCACCGTGACGATCGGCTCGTCCGCATTGAATTGCAGAGCCGTCGTCGGTGCCGGCAAGTAGGTGCCAGCGATCCGATCCGCGTCGCGTGAATCGACAGCTGCGTAATAATTCTCGACGATGCGGACGATCTGCGCATCCGTGAGTTTGGCGGGGTTATCGGTCATGATGAGCACCTCATTGGAGACGACAGGCGGGCTGACGCGGAGGACATACGCGTCACCCCCTCGTATCACTTATTGCGAAAACCAGATTTTTGCGCCGCGCCCC
>Ga0081540_1002345_pt1 | contig 15502 bp, 13 predicted proteins | sample TabmetS2T1R1_FD_71024 | JGI IMG/M metagenome (GOLD analysis project Ga0081540, IMG submission 71024) | Tabebuia heterophylla rhizosphere microbial communities from the University of Puerto Rico - S2T1R1 | ecosystem: Host-associated > Plants > Roots > Rhizosphere ... | reverse complement strand
GGTCGCTGGCCCCGCCGTTGGCGGTGTTGCCGCCGACGACGGCGCTGCGGAGTGGGATCGTCGCGCTGTAGGTGTAGGGCCCGCCTCCGGAAGGGCCGTAGATGCCCAGGTACATGCCGCCGCCGCTGGTCGCCGCCGTGTTCGCGGCGATCGTCGAGTTGTCGAAGGAGATCGAGCCGCCGTCGGTGACCTGCGGTGTGTTCGTGGTGGAGATGGCGACTCCCGCACCGATGTTCGCGGAGTTGCCGCTGATGGTGGAATCCACTGTCCGGAAGGTGCCCTCGATCGTGTCGCCGATCTCGATGCCCCCACCCTGCGCACCGACCCCGGCGTCGTTGTCGGAGATCGTGCTGTGGTCGACGACGAACGAGCTGTCGGCACCAAGGAGGCCGTCCATGTACAGCCCTCCGGCGGTGCCGCCCGCCGTGTTGCCTGCGATCGTCGTGCGGGTGATCTCGTTCTGAGTCGTCGCGTGGTACTTCGCGATGGCCACGGAGTAGGCGGCGACCCCCGCGCCCGAGTTGGCGGCCGTGTTGCCGGAGATGGTCGAGTCGGTGATCACAAGGGGGCCGTACTTCTGCCCGGCGCTGATGGCTCCGCCGCCGTAGCTGGCGTGGTTGCCGGAGAGCGTCGAGTTCCTGATCGTCAGCGGGCCGTCGGTGAAGGTCGCGCCGCCGCTCCCCGCGTCATTGCCCGAGATCGTGCTGTTCTCGATCGCGACGCTGCTGTATTTCGGGAACACTCCGCCGATCGCGCCCCCCTGGACCGCCTGATTGCCGGTGACCGTCGCGTTGGACAGGCTGAGCTTCGCGTTCTCATCCAGGAAGATCGCTCCACCCGTCCCGGTGCTATAGCCGCCGCTGAGCGTAAGCCCAGAGATGTTGAGCGTGGGAAACGACGCCGAAGCGACGTAGTTGACGTTGAAGATCTGCGAGTCGCCGGCGTTGTGGGTGCCGCTCTGGTCGGCGTCCCCGGAGACTGTGATCACTCCCGGGCCAGGTCCCTGCACCGTGACTGGATTCGCATCACCAGTCGAGCCGCCGACTGCCAGCGGACCCTGGGTGAGCGTGACGGTCCCGCTGAGCCCGGACGCGAAGGTGATCTGATCGGACTCGGTGTTCGCGTTGGCGTCCGTGACCGCGTCCCGCAGCGTGCAGCCGCCGGGGTCGGTGGTGCAGCCGTTGGCGGCGGCGTCGGTGAGGGTGTTGACCGTGAAGTCCTGCGCCTGGGCGGCGGCCGGGAGCGCGAATGCGCCCACGGTCGCACCTGCTGCGAGACCGGCGCGGCGCAGCCGCAGCTGTCGACGGCGCCGTTCGGCGGCCGCCCTTCGTTCCCGTTCCCTGCTGAAGCTCCTTGGCGACAAGGCTGAGCCGAGTTCTACCGGATACGTTGGTCGACAAACGTGCCTGAGCTGGATGGCGGACAAAAGATCGAGCAACGTGCGCTGCCGCTGATCGGCGGCCGGCCCTTCTGGGTCTACAGCGCGGGGGCCCAGCCCGGCGATCCCGAAGGCGACGGGCTTTTCAATGCCGCCTTCGCTGAGCTCGACGCTCGCTATCAGGAGGACAGCTCGGGGCCCGTCGGCCTCTGCGTTCCGGTCTCCGACCAGGGGCTGATGCGACGCCGGCCGGAGGCGGTCTGGGCGGAGACGGAGCTGATGTACGCCGGCACTCAGCGGGAGGCCGCCACCCTCGGCGAGGCGACGCCGGCAAGCACCCAGCTCCGCATTCGCTACTTCTACGACGCCACCATCGGGCCCGGCCTGCCGAACTCGCCGACCATCGCCCAGTCGGAGGCGGTCGACTACTCGCTGCCACCCGGCTACCGGATGCTGCCCCTGGCGGAGACGGACGCAGCCGGGCCCGAGGACGTGCTCGCCCTCTGGCAGCGCGAGAACGCGATGCCGGATCCAAGCGAGGGTGAGAGGCGGGTCAAGGAGGTGTCGGTCGTCGCGCTCGACCCCGGCGGAGGGGTGGCGGCCGTCTCGACTGTCTACCTGCAGCCCAACGCGCAGCTGGGAATGGAGCTCTGGTATCTACGTGGCTTCGTCGCGGCGGAGCACCGGATGGGGAACCTGGCGACCCAGATCCTCTGGGCCACTCGCGACCACCTGCGGAAGGCATACGAGAGCGGGGAGGACGCCCGCGGCGCAGGTGTGATCCTCGAGGTCGAGAACCAGCTGCTGATGACCTACTTCAACCGCGCCTTCTGGGTCTACTCCGACTTCTGGTTCATCGGCGTCAACGAGCGCGGGGCGCACGTCCGCGTCCACTACTTCCCCGGCGCCGAGGTCCCGTTGCCGCAATGAGCGCAGATCCCGTGCGCTGAAGCCCCGAGGTCCAGCACGGAGGGCCGTTCCTCCGCTATTAGTGGGTAGCCGGACTCATACATCTGTCGAGGAGGAATCGATGACACGGGGGATAGAGGGGCGAGTGGGCCGGGACGGCCTGTTCGCGCTGCAGACCGAGAGCACCGAGGTCGTGGAGCGCGTTCGCGTGCTCGGAGAGGTCGATCTCTCGGTGGTCGACGCGCTCGACACCGAGATGCGGCGCGCCGAAGCGACCGAGGCGGGCAGAATCGAGCTCGATCTCGGGCGGCTCGAGTTCCTCGACGCCTCGGGGGTCAGATTCCTGCTCGCCCTCACGCGGCGGTCGCAGAGCAACGGCCGGCGGCTGCGGATCAGACCGGCGAGGGCGCCCCAGGTCCGCCGGGTCCTCGAGTTGACGGGCGTCGGAGCGCGACTGCCGCTCGAGACCTGAAGCCCAATGCGGCCTGCCGGCGTTTCTGAGCCGGCGAAGCGATTCGAACCCCGGCGTAATGTGTTCGGGGAGAAGGCGTGTCGCTCGTCCGCAGAAGCCCGACAACCGCCCTCATTGCGCTCTGCGCGCTGGTCGTGACCGGCACGGCGCTCCTTCCTGCCCCCGCCTCGGCGCGAAGCCGGAGCCAGGCCCACTACCTGGCAGCCGCGAACAAGGGCGTCAAGCAGGCTCACCGCTGGTGGAGCCCGAGGCTGCACTGGTATCGCGCCGTCCTGGATCAGGGAAGGGTTGCCTCGCTCTGGGGGATCGTGCCGCTGTTCGAGGCCGTCAACGGCCTGCAGCTCGCCCAGCCGTCGCGCCGCCACCGGGCCCAACTGAACCGCTTCGCCCGAGGCGCCGAGCGCTACCTGAACCCCCCCCTCGAGCCGGTCCCGGGCTTCGGACCGAGGCCGGGCCAGCACAATCCAGGGAAGACGACCTGGTTCGACGACAACGGCTGGTGGGGTCTCGCCTTCCTCGACGCCTACCGGGCCACGGGAAACGCCCGCTACCTATACGACGCAATGCTCGCGCAGCGGTTCATCAGCGTCTCGGGCTGGGACACGACGCCGGGTCGGCCGGGCGGCATCTGGTGGAACACCAACCACAGCTTCTACGCCGGGGAGTCACTCGCAGGCGGGACCCTGCTGTCGGCCCGGCTCTACGCCCTGACGCGTCAGCAGGGCTACCTCAACGACGCGCTCAGGTTCATCGCCTGGGGGGACGTCTGGCTGACGGATCCGAACACCGGCCTCTACGCGCGGCTGCGGCAGCCGAAGACCTACAAGACGGGCAAGCCGGGACCGGTGGCGCCGCCCGTGGGGGCGGCGCAGTCGGCGGGCTCGGGGGCCGCGGCGGCCGACGAGCGAGCGCTCGACGCCAACCCTGACGAGGCGGCCAAGCTCGAGGCGGCCGGCCAGAGCGTTCCCGCCCCAGGGAAAGCCCGCTCGGCTCTCGACTACTACCCGCCCTTCCACGCACTCGCGATGCCCTACGTCAACGGCCCGATGGTGCTCGCCCACAGGATCATCTGCGACGAGACGGGCACGAAATCCTTTTGCGAGCGGGCCGACGATCTCGCGGCTCGGACGCTGCGTGCTTATGGTCACTTCTGGATGGGCCCGCAGTTCGACTTCTGGTACGTGCGGACGATGCTCGAGTTCGCGCGGCTTGACAACAACGGCGACTGGTACGGGATCGTCCAGCGCAACGCGCGCCGGGCGCTGCACCGCACCCGCGATCGCCACGGCCTCCTGCTGCGCACCTGGTACGGCAAGAAGGCTGCTCGAGCGCAGGCACCGAAGGGCAGCGTTCAGCTGCACTCGGCGAACGCCGCGCTCTTCGCCTGGATGGCTGCGCTCGGCCGCTAGGCCGCGATCGGTTTTGGGGTCGGAACCTAGGGGGCCGTGCCGGCGAGCAGCAGCGCCACGACGGCGACCGCGATCCCGCAGGCCGCTCCGATGCTGTAGGCGAGGACGAGCCGTCCGCCCCGGATTCGATCGGTCGCAAGGTGATCGATCAACGTGCTCATGCCAACCTCTCTTTCTCGGGCCTACGGGGTTAGCTGACGGACTCGCGCCGAAAGAGTGCGCTACGGCTCAGGCCGATTCGCCCACGGAGCTCGCGCTCCAGTTGGTTCCCCCGCTCGCGCCGGACGTCAGACGACGGCGCGATTCGGCAGGTGGATTTCGAGCGGGAGGCTACCGAGTTTTCAGGCCGGAACGCGGCAAGGCCGGACTCGCCGGCCCGAAATCAGGCTGCCTTCGGCAGCTTGCCGCCGCGCTCGAGCTCCTCGCGGACCTTGCGAACGTGGCCGGTGGAGCAGTTGGCCCGCTTGGCGATGACGCCGTCGGGCTCCTCCGGGCTCCGGCGCAGCTCGAACTCCAGCAGCGCCTGGCGCCGCGAGGCCCAGCCGTCTCCCTTGGCGCCGATGGTGGCCTTCTCGACGGCCTTCTCGCGCTGGCAGTGCAGACAGAGCCACTGGCCGCCCCTCCTGCTCCAGCCCTCGGGCCGGCGCGGGATACCGGTGCTGCCCGCCGCGTAGCGGACGGTCACCTCGCAGCCGGCACAGGTCCAGCGGCGGCTGCGGGGCGCACGGGTTCGATTGTTGACGGTTGTGGGCTTGGACATGAGTTACCTCCGCGGTCTAGAGCACTGCTTCGCGAAGGCTGCCGATAGGTGGAAGAACTGCGCGAAAGTGCTGCAAAAGCCGGGTTTCCATGACCCGGCAGGGTCGTACATATTAGCAGACGCTGAAATCCCTGCAAAAGGGGAATTTCGGCCGTTTTCACGCCCGGGTGACGCGAAGGGACCGGCGGAACCGCTACGAATACCCCGCTCGTGACGCGCCCAGACGGCAGTCTCGCAGGCCGCTTCACCTCGCGGTCCACCTGGGCGCTGATGGCGGCCCTGATCGCCCTGGTCGGGGCCCTCTCCGTCTGCCTCGACCGATTCCACAACGGCGACTACTACCTCTCGCTGGTCAGCGGCCGCTTCATCGCACACCACGGGTTCGTCGACCAGTACCCGTTCGCGACCGTCGCAAAGGGCGGCACCTGGCTCAATCAGCAATGGCTCTCGGAGCTCGCCTTCTTCCGAATCTCCGAGTTCCTCGGCCCGACCGGGCTGACGGTCCTCTATGCGGTGCTGATCACGGCGCCGCTCGCGATCCTGCTCTACCTCTGCCGGCGCAAGGGATGGGCGATGCTGATCGCCGTCACGGCCTTCTACTTCCCCGGGCTGCTCGCCGTGATCCATCCGCGCGCCGCCGGATTCACCGTGGTGATCTTCTCGCTGCTCGTCGCCCTGCTCGCCGTCGTCTGGCGGGTGCGCGCCACCCCCGGCTCCGAGCGCCTCTCGCGCTGGGGGGCCGGCCTCGCGATTGTCGTCCTGTTCGCGCTCTGGGCGAACCTCCACGGAGGCTTCATCGCCGGGCTGCTGCTGCTCGGGCTCCTGACGATCGGGCTCGCGATCGACCACTGGCGCGGTATCCCCGGCACGCTGCCGCTCTCCCGCGTCGCCGCGCTCGGGCTGCTCGCGCTTCTGGCCGCGGCCACGGTGACTGTGTCGACCCCGCTGGGCGCGGCGATCTGGTCCTATCTGCTGAGCTTTCAGAACCAGGCGATCTCGCTCGCGAGCACCGAGTGGCAGTCGGCCTTCGGGGATCCGCTGGCAGTTCTCTATCTCGGCCTTGCGACTGCCTTCGCCGCCTGGATGTGGGTCAGCTCTCCGCGGCCGCGACGCGTCACCACCCTGCTGGTCACGGCCGGCTTCCTCGTCTTCGCCGGCTACTCGATCCGGAACATCGTCTTCATCGGCCCCGTGCTGGCGCTCCAGGTCGCCTGGACGGCGCCGAACCGGAGCCCGGGCCCGTTGCGGCTGCCCGTCGCGATCGCCGGTTCGGTCGCGGCCGCCGCGGCGCTCGCCTGGGCGGCGGCCCTCGGTCCGGCGAGAAACGACCCGACCCTGGGCTTCCCCGTGGCGGACTACGCGATCGCGCACCCGCCGGAGAGGGGGCGGATCGTCACCTACGCGGGTCTCGGCTCATACATCAACTGGCGCTCGCCGCAGACCCGCGTGGTGCTGAACGGCTGGCTCGAGCACTTCACCCCGCAGGAGCTGCGCGACAACTACGGCGTGCTCCGAAATGGCGCGCCGGATCTGCGCTCCGCCCTGCGGCGTCTCAAGGCGGGAGCAGTGATCGCGCACGTCCCGTCGGCGATCTCGGCGCTCGAGGCGGCGGGCTTCGAGCCGGTCTACGCCACGCCCCAGGGGACGTACCTCGTCAGGTCCCCGAAGCGGCGTTGAAGGCCCGGTTGCAGCCTTATTCCTCGTTAGAGATGCCCTCTACGATCCCGCCCCGCGATGGAGTCCACTTCCGCATCGGCTGACCCTGCGGTCGAGCGGGCGGCGGCGCTTCGCCCCGCCCTGTCCGCGCTCCCGCGGCTCGAGGCTCGCCGGCGAGCCCTGATCGCCAACACGATGCTCGGCGGGATGGTGGTCGCGGCCTTCCTGATGGCGGCGGGGGCGGCGGCCAAGCACTACGGGCCGACCCTCCACATCCACCACGGGCTTCCGGACTCGCTGCGGGGCCCGCTGCACGGCCTCGGCATCTCGATGAGCGGCACGGAGTTCGGCGTCGTCTTCATCGTGCTGGGCGTCTGCTATCTCGGCGTGCTCGCGCTCGCAGACTCGGTCAGGGTCCGGGTCGGTGTCGGGGCGATAGTCCTGCTCCACCTGATCTTCGTGATCGCCCCGCCGCTCCTGTCGAGCGATCTCTTCAACTACGTGGGATACGCCCGGCTCGACGTGGTCCACGGCCTCAACCCCTACGTGCACCCGCTCTCGGCCGCCCCCACCGATCCCTCCTACATATACGTGGGCTGGCCCCTGAACACGACGGCATACGGGCCGCTCTTCACCCTCGCCAGCCTGCCGCTCGGCTGGCTCGGTTTCTCGACGGCCATCTGGGTGCTGAAGTCGGTGACCGCACTGGCGAGCCTCGGCTGCGTCGCCCTGGTCTGGGCCTGCGCGGTGCGGCTGGGTCGCTCGCCATTGCCGGCGGCTCTCTTCTTCGGCCTCAATCCGGTGCTGCTCGCCTACGCCGTGGGCGGCGCCCACAACGATCTGCTGATGCTGGTCGCCGCTCTCGGCGGCATCTACCTGCTGCTCGGCGGGCGTGAGTCGGGGATGGCGGCCCTGGTCGGAGCCGTCGCCGTGAAGAGCTCGTCGGTCGTTCTGCTGCCCTTCGCCCTGCTCGGGTCCAGGCGGCCCGGGAGGGCGCTGATCTGGGGCGCCCTCGCGGCCGTGGTCGTCGGAGCGATCACCGTGATCGCATTCGGCACTCACGTCTCGAGCCTGCTGCACGTGCTGCAGAGGGACGCGCGGCTCGAGACGCCCAACGACATCCCCGGGGTGATCAACGACGTCCTCGGCCTGGGGCTGGCCAATAGCACGCTGGGGCGGATCGGGATGCTCGTCCTGATCGTCGCCGTGGCCGCTCTGCTGGTCCGCGTCTACCGCGGCGGCGACTGGCTGGAGAACGCGGGCTGGGCGACCTGTGCGGTGATCGTCACCACCACCTGGTTCCTGCCCTGGTACCTGATCTGGTTCCTCCCGCTCGCCGCGCTCGCGCTGCGGCCGTACCAGCGCCTGACGGCGCTGGCACTGACCGCACTCGCGATCGGACTGCAGTTGCCGCTGATCTTCGGGAAATAGCTACGACGCCGGGTGCGGCTGATGCCTGCCCGACAACCGGCCGGAGATCACCGCGCCGCCTCCAGCGATGACGCCGACCACGAGCGCCCCGATCGCCCAGAGCACGCCATGCAGGTCGAAGCCGAAGACGTTGTCGAGCGACCAGGCGCCCGCGCCGATTCCCGCCAGCGCGAAGACGACGGCGGCCATCACCAGGTTGAACTCGTAGCCCTGGTTCGAGTTCCAGATGCCGTTGGGGGCGTGCACCGTGAGCACCGCGGCCGTCATCACGCCGATCAGGGCGGCAGCGGCGAACGGGGTGAAGAGGCCGAGCGCGATCAGCGCGCCGCCGAGGAACTCGGCGGTGCCGGCCGCCCGGGCGTGCAGCCAGCCCGGCTGCAGGCCGATGCTGTCGAACATCCCGGCGGTGCCCTGCAGGCCGCCGCCGCCGAAGACGCCGAAGAGCTTCTGGGCGCCATGGCCGACGAAGAGCAGGCCCACCACCAGGCGAAGTACGAGAAGTGCGAGGTCCATCTGGTTCTCCTTCGGGTTGGTGAAGTCTCCTGCCAGGTTAGTTGCCTGCGCAAGTAACTTATTACCGTCGAAGGCCCCGGAGAAACCTGAGGACTCCCGCCGGGCGCAGCGACGCGCATCGCGTTCCCTGCTCCCAACCTAGACTTGCCGAATGCGTCAGCTGACCAGCCTCGACGCGCAGTTCCTCGCCCTGGAGAGCTCGAATCAGACCGGCCACGTCGCCGGGCTCGCGATCCTGGATCCCTCCAGCAAGGAGAGCGGCGAGCTCACCTTCGAGGACATCTGCCGCCTGATGGAGGAGCGCCTGCCGCTCCTGCCCCCGCTCCGCTGGCGCCTGGTCGAGGTCCCGTTCGGCCTCGACTATCCCTATTGGCTCGACGATCCGGACTTCGATCTCGACTTCCACGTCCGCGAGCTGGCGCTCCCGCCCGGGGCCACGAAGGACAAGCTGGCGGAGCAGGTGGCGCGCATCGTCTCCCGGCCGCTCGATCGCGCGCGTCCGCTCTGGGAGCTCTACCTGATCCACGGGCTGGAGGACGGCCAGAAGGCGCTGCTCACGAAGATCCACCACTCCGTGATCGACGGTCTCTCCGGTGCGGAGATCATGGGCGTCCTCTTCGACCTTGCCCCCGAGGGCCGGGAGCTGCCCGAGGCGCAGGCGAACGGGGTGGATCGCCGGCCGACCGAGTTGGAGATGCTCACGCGCGGGCTGATGGGGCTGCCCCGTTACCCGCTGCGCGTCCTGCGCTCACTGCCGCGCGCGTTGCCCAACCTCGACGAGGCGCCCGTCTTCTCGACCCTCCCGGGTGCGGGCCTTGTTGCGAAGGTGACGGACCGCCTCACCCGTCCGATCTCCAATCGCGAGACCGGTGTGCTCGCGCACACGAGCTACAAGGCGCCGAAGACCCGCTTCAACGGGCGGATCTCACCGCACCGGCGCTTCGTCTTCGGCCAGCTCGACCTCGATGAGGTGAAGGCCGTCAAGAACAAGCGCCGCTGCACGGTCAACGACGTCGTGGTCGCCATCTGCGCCGGGGCGGTGCGGAGCTGGCTGCTCGAGCACGATGACCTGCCGGCCGATCCCCTGGTGGTCCAGGTGCCGGTCTCCGTCCGCACCGACGAGCAGATGGGCACGTACGGCAACCGGATCATGCTGATGAGCGCGCCGTTCTTCACGAACGAGCCGAACGCGGTTCGCCGCCTCGAGAAGACCCATCGGGCGCTCGCCGCGATGAAGGAGCACCACCGGGCGCTGCCGGCGGAGCTGCTCCAGGACACGAACCACTTCATCCCGCCGGCCGTCTTCGCCCGTGCCGCTCGCGCCACGTTCGCGATCTCCACCAGCGGCGCCGGCCGGCCCACCTGGAACCTCGTCGTCTCGAACGTGCCCGGCCCGCAGTTCCCCCTCTACTGCGCGGGGGCGAGGCTGGTCGCGCACTATCCCGTCTCCGTGATCACCGATGGGATGGGCCTGAACATCACCGTGATGAGCTACGACGGCCACATGGACTTCGGGATCGTCGCCGACCGTGACCAGATGCCGGACCTCTGGTCCCTGCTCGACCGGCTGCACGACTCGCTCGAGGAGCTCACGTAGAAACGGAGATCGTGGATTGGTCGGCTGGGCGTTGCTTCGAATGGAAGCTGCGCCCGGGGATCGCGGACGCCGACGGCTCGGGTCGCTGCCGGCTGGATGCGATCGCGCGCTGGCTCCAGGACATCGCCTACTCCGACCTGGTGGATGCGGGCTTCGAGGGGGAGGGGGCGTGGATCGTGAGGCGCACCCGGATCCGCGTGGGCGCGTTCCCCCGCTTCGGGGAAGACCTGGAGGTCCGCACCTTCTGCAGCGGCATCGGCCGCTTCTCCGCCGAGCGCAGGACGTCCATCCGTGGTCCGAGTGCCGAGGTCGAGACGGCGGCCCTTTGGGTGTGTCTCGATCCCGAGCGTGGGCGCCCGATGCGCTTCCCGCCAGAGTTCATCTCCACCTACGAGGAGAGCGCCGACGGGCGGGACGCGAACGTGCGGCTCCGGCATCCAGATCCGCCGAGCGAGGCCGAGCGCTCGTCCTGGACCTTCCGCGCGTCGGAGATGGACCCCGCGGGCCACATCAACAACTCGCACTACTGGACACCGCTGGAGGAGGAGCTGGCGGCCGGACCGGAGCCGGTGGCGATCGACGCCGAGGCGGAGTACCGCGGCCCCGCCATGTCGGGTGAGGTGGCGCTGCTCCGCGCCGGTTCCTCGCTGTGGATCGCGAGCACCGAGGGCCCGGTGCACGCGTCGATCGTCCGAGCCTAGGCGGCTGCCTCGGCGCGAGCGCGGGCGCCGTCCGCCGCCCTCGCGTGCTCCGCGATCGCGTCGATGATCTGGGGCCAGGCCCCGCGCGGCAGGTCGTGGCCCATGCCTTCGATCATCATCAGGCGGGCGCCGGGAATCGCCTTGGCTGTGGCGCGCCCGCCGGAGGGTCGGACCATCTTGTCCACCGTGCCGTGGATGACGAGCGTCGGCGCCCCGATGCGCCTCAGTGATTTGGTCCGGTCTCCCGAGGCGATGATGGCGCCCAGCTGGCGACCGCCGGCGCGGACGTCGAAGCCACGGTCGAAGCTGCGAGCGGCGCGCTCGCGGATGTACTGGTCGTCGCGCTGGAAGCCGGTCGATCCGACCAGGCCGAAGACCTCCGCCGACCGCTGGATGTAGCCGTCGCGATCGCGCGGGGGCGGGCGCAGCAGGTAGCGGTAGACCGCAAGGGCCGGCTGGCCGTGCAAGCGGCTGCCGGTCGTGGACATGATCGAGGTGAGCGAGCGAACCAGCTCCGGACGCTCGGCGGCGAGCATCTGGGCGATCATGCCGCCCATCGACGCGCCGACCACGTGGGCCGGTGCCAGGTCGAGCTTCTCGAGCAGGACGGCCGAGTCCTCAGCCATGTCGGAGAGCGTGTACTGCTCGTCCGGCAGCCGGCGGGTGAACATCTGCTTGACACTCGCCGGGCTGAAGTCGAAGTGGGTGGAGCGGCCGATGTCGCGGTTGTCGAAGCGGACGACGTGGAAGCCACGCCCGGCCAATTCCTCGCAGAAGTCCTCGTGCCAGGCGATCATCTGCGTGGCCAGGCCCATGATCAGCAGGATGGGGGTGTCGTCGGGATCGCCGAACGCCTCGTAACAGAGGGTCACGCCCCGCCCGACGTCGCAGAACTCCTCGGCCATCGCGCGATCGTAGATGAACCGCCGATTCCTGCCTTCGCAACGTATCTTGCAGCCGTATTAAGAGCCGCTCACACAAAGAGGGCGCCTGGATAGCCTGAGCGACTGCCCGTGCGGCCTCGGTCGCACGCCCTCCGATGCGCACTTCCACAACCGACCACGAGTCCCAACGTCGCCGGCGCCTCGCCGTGCTGCCCTTCGCGCTGCTCCTGGCGCTTGCCATCGCCGCAGTCCTCGGGCAGAGCGCGAGCGGCGATCCGGCCTCCAAGATCGAGCAGAAGCAGAGCGAGCTCGACCGGATCCAGTCGGCCGAGGGGCCCCTTCGCTCCCAGATCGATCAGATGAACGCGGAGGTCGACCGGCTGATCGGCGAGGAGTCACGGTTGCGGCAGGAGCAGGCCGCCGCGCAGCACGAGCTCGACGCGAAGCAGGCCGAGCTCGAAAAGGCGACGGCGCAGCTCGACGCCGAGAAGGCGGAGCTCGCGCGGATCCGGGCGAAGCTGCAGTCCGCGGTCGGCGCGCTCGAGCAGCTGCTCGTGGACATGTACAAGTCGAACGACCCGGACCTGACGTCGGTGGTGATGCAGTCGGCGAGCTGGTCGGACCTGCTCACCCGCACCGAGTACATCGACCACATCCAGGAGTACGACAACGACGTGGTGGCTCGGGTCCGGGGCCTGCGCGATCAGATCACCGCCCTGGTCGACCAGCTGCAGGCGACGCACGACCGGATCGAGGCCGCCCGCGACACGATCGCGGCGAAGGAGCGGCAGATCGAGAGCCAGCACGCGCAGATCGCCGAGCAGCAGTCGCAGCTCGCCTCCGCCCGCAACGCCCGGCAGGTGGCGCTGAACGCGATGCTCCGCAAGGAGCGCCAGATCCAGACGGACCTATCCGAGATCCCGGCGCCTGCGGGCCACGCCACCATCGACTCGAGCGGCGACGCGATCCCGCCGGCCAACGCCCCGCTCGCCGTGCGCGGCGCGATCGAGGCCGCCAACCAGATCGACGAGCTGCCCTACATCTGGGGAGGGGGGCACGGCTCTTTCAGCGCGAGTGGCTATGACTGCTCCGGGGCCGTCAGCTTCATGCTTCACGGCGGCGGCTTCCTCTCGAGCCCGCTCGACTCGACCGGCCTCGAGGTCTGGGGCGAGTCGGGGGGCGGCAACTGGATCACGGTCTTCGCCAACAGCGGCCACGCCTGGGCCTACGTCGCGGGGCTGCGCTGGGACACCGGCGGGCCGGGCGGCGGCAACGGGCCGCGCTGGAGCACGGTGATGAGGGACGACACCTCGTCCTTCGTCGCGCGGCACCCCTCCGGGTACTGAAGCCCCGACCTGCCTGATCGGCGGTCGCCATGCGACCCCGGATGAGGAAAGGTCGAAGAGTTCGGCCGGGGGCCGCTAGCCCTTGGCCGGCCAGCAGTAGCCGTACGAGGTGAGGCTGGAGACGGGGCCGAAGAACCCGTAGCTGCGGGTGGTGAACGTCCGGTTCGGGTTCATCGTGCCATCCGCGAAGAAGGCGTTGCTCGAGCCGCCGCTCGAGAAGCCCCCTGCGACCAGGCGCCTGCCCTTGGGGCACGCCCGGGTAGTGGCGCTCCCAACCGCGTTGGCGCCGACGGGCGCCGGCCCCGACCTGACCTCGGTCAGCATCGGCTTCTTCATCCGGGCGCAGTAGGCGATCGCGGTGAGCTCGCCCTGCCCCGTGGGTCCGTAGGCCGCGCCGCTCACCGTCCAGGCCTTCGGGCCCGCCGCCCTCGACTCGGTGATGTAGTCGCCGCCGTCGCTGCGGAAGTTGGTGCGCTGGAAGCCGCCCGAGACCAGGAACTGGCCCTTGGGACAGCGGGCGGTGACGGTCTTCGTCTGCCCGGTCCTGACCCAGACGGTCTTGTGCGGGGTTGGGGTCGCGGGAATTACCCCGCGGCCGCAGACCGTTTGCATCGTGACCGTGCGGGTGGTGTTCTGGGACGGGCTCGGGTCCAGCACCACGACGCTGATGTGGTAGCCGAGCTGGGCGCCGAGCCGCTCGTAGGAGTGTGGATAGATCCCGTCGCCGTCGGCGCCGACGCCGGGGCTCTGGCTCATGCCGCCCCCAATCGGGGACTTGCCGCGGGGGCAGAGGACCTCGAGGCGGGGGGCCGTGTCGGGCTTGCTGAGGCGGTAGGTCTGGGTGGCGAGGCTGAAGCCGCTGAGGGGGCGCGCGAGTCCGGGGGTCGCCGCTCCCTTTCGGCCCTGGATCCGGACCGTCCCCAGGTGCGAGTCGAGGACGTAGATGCCGCCGACCGCCCTCAGTGCCATCCGCAGCCGGTTGCAGTTCGTCCCGGAGGTGAGCACGTAGACCTGGTTGACGACGCGGAGCTTGCCGGTGCCCCGCGCGACGCCGACGGTCCGGCCGGTGGCGTTGGTGAGGATCCCGGCCAGCTCGTCCGGCGCGGCGTAGCAGCCGGCAGGATCGAAGCGTCGATCCTGGAGCGCGAACTTGTAGGCGCCCTCGAGCCGCTTGGTCGGGAGGTTGAAGCCCGGCTCGGCCGCGGGGGCGCTGGTGGTCGCGATCAGCCCCGTGACGAGCACGGCGATCAGCGAGATCAGGATGGCAGCGCGCCGCATCGTGGCATCAGAACAGATTCGGCCCTGGGAAGTTGCGCGCTCGGAATCCGGCGGGCCATCGGGATACACGTTCGATACATTTGCGAAAGCGTGTATCAGTAGCGCGCCAGGGACGAACGGAGGAGAGAGCATGCTCGCAGGGCAGAGGAAGCCGGTCCGGCTATCGCTGGTCGCGGTTGCAATGGTGGCGCTGTCTGTGGTCTTCGCGCCGGCCGCGGGAGCGAAGATCCCGGTCAAGTTCAAGGTGATGCGGGGCTATCCCTCGCCCGGGACCCCCGACAACCTGAACGTCGTCGGTGTGCTCAAGATCGGCGATCCCAAGGCCAAGAACGTCCTCGTCCTCAATCCCGGCACGTCCGCCGGCGGCGCCTACTTCCAGCCGCTCGCCCGGACGATCGTCAAGACGCTCCCCGGCTGGCAGGTCTGGTCGGTGGAACGCCGCGAGAACTTCCTGGAGGACCAGTCCGAGCTCAACCTGTTGAAGCAGGGCAAGGTCAGCCCGGCGGACTTGTTCAACTACTACCTCGGCTACCTGAGCAACCCGAGCATCACGAATCACGTCCAGAACGTCCCCGACTCGGCGGTTCCGTTCGCCCGGCAATGGGGGATGAACACTGAGATCAATGATCTCCGAACCGTCGTGAAGGCAGCCAAGAGGAAGGGGCGCAACGTGGCGATGGGGGGTCACTCGCTGGGCGGCTCGATCACGACCGCGTATGCCACCTGGGACTTCAACAGGCAGCCGGGTGCCCGGGACCTCTCCGGCCTCATCCTGATCGATGGCGCCAGCAGTCCCACCCCGGTGACCCCCGAGCAGGCGCAGACCAACCTCAACAACCTGCAGACGGGGTCGCCCTGGCTCAGCTTCGGCGGGATCGCGGCCCCCTTCGCCGGTCTCTTCGGGACGGTTGGCTCGGCCGGGGCAAAGGCCTCTCCGGACACCCACTCGGTGTTCGCGGGTTGGCCTCTGCTGCCCTCGAACCTGATGCCTCCGGGCGGGGTCATGCCCACGAACGAGGGCGGCTTCGGGTACTCGACGGACGCCGCCACCTCACCCTCGAGCCTGAGGGCCGCCCAGGTCCACTCGGGCCAGCTCGCGCCGAGCGGCGATCCCCGCGGCTGGGTGCGCAACGGCGCCATCACGCCGATTCAGCGCTGGGCGACCATG
>Ga0081540_1002344_pt1 | contig 15503 bp, 13 predicted proteins | sample TabmetS2T1R1_FD_71024 | JGI IMG/M metagenome (GOLD analysis project Ga0081540, IMG submission 71024) | Tabebuia heterophylla rhizosphere microbial communities from the University of Puerto Rico - S2T1R1 | ecosystem: Host-associated > Plants > Roots > Rhizosphere ... | reverse complement strand
CATCGTACTGACCACCTCGTCATCCGGCCTGTTCGGCAATTTCGGCCAGGCCAATTACGGCGCCGCCAAAGCCGGCATGGTCGGCCTGATGAACGTGCTGGCCGAGGAAGGCCGCAAGAACAACATCCGCGTCAACACGATCTCGCCAACAGCTGCGACCCGGATGACTGAAGAACTGCTGCCGCCGCAGGCGCTGGCCCTGATGCGCCCCGAGGCGATCACGCCGGCGGTGGAATTCCTGCTCAGCGAAGACGCGCCGACCCGCACCATCATGGGTGCGGGCGCAGGTTCGTTTGCGGTGATCAAGATCATCGAGACCGAAGGCATCAACCTCGCCCAGTCCGACTGGACGCCCGATGCGATCGCGGCTCATTTTGCCGAGATCGACGACGTGTCGAAGGCCAAGGCGCTGCAGGGTGCGTTCGAGCAGACGCAGAAGTATGTGGCGCAGGCGGCGGCAAGGGCGGGGATCAAGCTGTAGGCTGCGGGCGAATTCGTAGGGTGGGCAAAGGCGCGAAGCGACGTGCCGACCATGCATCGCCGATGCCGATGAATATTGGTGGGCACGCTTCGCTTTGCCCACCCTACGCACCGTCGATCCGGCTACACTCCCGCCATGTCTTCGCCTTCCAAAAACGTCGCCGTCATCGGCGCCGGTCCGGCCGGCCTGATGGCCGCCGAAGTGCTCGCGCAGGGCGGTGCCAATGTCACCGTCTACGACGCGATGCCGTCCGCCGGCCGCAAATTCCTGATGGCGGGACGAGGTGGGCTGAACCTGACGCATAGCGAACCATTGCCGGCATTCCTCGCGAGGTACCGCGAGGCGATGCCACACCTGAAAGCCGCCATCGAAGCATTCCCGCCGCAGGCGTTGCGTGATTGGAGCGACGCGCTGGAGCAGGAGACTTTTGTCGGCTCCAGCGGGCGGGTGTTTCCGAAGGCCTTCAAGGCGTCGCCCTTGCTGCGGGCGTGGTTGCGGCGGCTGGGCTCGCAGGACGTTCGATTGACGTTGCGTCATCGCTGGAGCGGTTGGGACGAACAAGGCCGCCTGCGGTTTGAAGCGCCTGAAGGAGTGAACGTCGTCGAGCCGCGCGCAATCGTGCTGGCGCTCGGCGGCGCAAGCTGGCCGCGGCTGGGCTCGGATGGCGCCTGGGCTGAGACGCTCGCGACAAGAGGCGTGAGGATATCGCAGCTCAGACCCGCAAATTCCGGTTTTACTGTCGCGTGGTCGGATATTTTCCGCGATCGCTTTGAAGGTCAGCCTCTCAAGGGTGTGGCACTGACATTCGAACAACACACGGTACGCGGCGAAGCCATCATCACCCGCACCGGCATCGAGGGTGGCGCCATCTACGCGCTGTCTGCCGAATTGCGCGAGGCTATCCTGCACGATGGACAGGCCACGCTGAACATCGCGCTGCGTCCCGACGCCGATATCAACGAACTGACCGCGAAATTGTCGGCGGCAAAGGGCAAGCAGTCCTTCTCGAATTTCCTCCGCAAGGCGGCCAATCTCTCGCCCGTCGCCATCGGGCTGCTGCAGGAGGCTGCCAAGGCATCCGGGACGCCGCTGGCTTCGCTTTCCCCGGCGGGTCTCGCTCATTTGATCCAGGTCGTCCCCGTTCGGCTCAGCGGTGTGTCGCCGATCGCGCGCGCGATCTCGACGGCGGGCGGAATACCGTTCGACGAACTCGACGGTGACTTCATGCTCCGCCGCTTGCCGGGCGTGTTTGCCGCGGGCGAGATGCTGGACTGGGAAGCGCCGACCGGCGGCTATCTCCTGCAGGCGTCGTTCGCGACCGGCGCTGCCGCGGGGCGGGGTGTGCTGAGGTATTTAACTGCGTAGGGTGGGCGAAGCGTGCCACCACTGCTTGCATCGCTCTTGATGGTGGGCAGGGTGCAAGTGCGCCTTTGCCCACCCTACGGATCAGCGCAGCTTCCCCCTTGCCGCGACCGGCAGCGTGCCGATGATCTCGTCACCGCGCACCATCACAACTTCGTCCATCATGTTGACGACGACGCAAACGTGGTTGGGAACGATCCGCACGACGTCGCCGACGACAGGCCGCGTGTTGCTGCGGGCGAGATCGAGGAAGCCGTGCTCTTCCGCAAAGCGCGCGATCTTCGCCTCGGGGTGCTCCAGGATCAGCCCGTGGCCCTCGAGTCCGCCGCCGGTATCCGATGTCAGCGTCTTGGAGCCGGCGTCCAAAATGCCGCGGTCCGGGCCGGCGCGGCTGACGACGGTGGAATAGATGTTGAGCGCACAATCGTCCCAACTGGCGACGCCGGCCGCGACCTGCATGCGGTCGTTGTAGATATAGGTGCCGGGACGATGCTCGGTCGCGCCCTTGAGTTTTCCAAGATTCTTCAGGTTGGGCGAGCCGCCGGTCGAAACCATTGCCGCATCTAGCCCGTGCGCGCGGACGCCAGCCAGCGCCTCGTCGAAAAATTTTTGCGCCGCGGTCCAGCCGGTCTCGGTCGGGTACAGCATGAAGCCCGCAAACTTCAGCCCCTTGGAGGCAGCGATCTCGCGGGCGAGGGCAATGGCCTCGCCGGGCGTTTCGACGCCCGCGCGCTTGCGGCCCGTATCGCATTCAACCACGACCGAGAGCGGCCTGCCGGAAGCTGCGGCCGCCTGCGGCAGGCCGGTGATCACGGTCGAATTGTCGGCGGCAACTGTCATGTTGGCCTTGGCCTGCAGCGCGCCAAGGCGGGCCATCTTTTCCTCGCCGATCAGGTTGTAGCTGATCAGGATGTCGTCGATCCCGGCTTCCGCCATCACCTCGGCTTCGCCAAGCTTCTGGCAGGTGATGCCCCTGGCGCCGGCCGCGACCTGCATCGTTGCCAAGAGCGGGCTCTTGTGAGTCTTGATATGCGGCCGGTTGGCGACGCCTGCGGTATCGCAGGCCACCTGGATGCGCGCGATGTTGCGCTCGACACGGTCCATGTCGATCACGGCGCAGGGCGTGCCATATTCACGGGCGATTTTTGCGGCGAGGGGGGTGGTCATGACGTGAACTCCGGTTATTCCTCGTCATTGCGAGCGGAGCGAAGCAATCCATTTTGCGGCATAACGGATGAATGGATTGCTTCGTCGCTTCGCTCCTCGCAATGACGGTTTATGCTTGTTCTATCTCTTCCCGCAACACTTCAAGCTCCAGCCATCGATCCTCGGCCGCCGCCAGTTCTTTCTGCGCCTTCGCAATCGCCGCGGAAGCCGCGTCGAACTTCTTGCGATCCTTGGCGTAGAGGTCGGGATCGTCAAGCAGCTTTTGTTGTTTGGCAATCTCGGCGTGCAGTTTCGCGATTGTCTTCGGCAGGGTTTCCAGCGCGTGTTTTTCGTTGAAATTCAACCGGCGCTTTGCGGCGGAGGAGGGCGCCGCAACCTTTGCCTCTTTCTTTTCTTCCGGCGCTGCGGCTTTCGGCGCCTCCCGCGATAAATCCTCGCCACGCTGCGCCAGCATGTCGGTGTAACCGCCGGCATATTCGATCCAGCGGCCATCGCCCTCAGGCACGATCACGGACGTGACCACGCGGTCGAGGAAGTCGCGGTCATGGCTGATCAGGATCACGGTACCCTCGTAGTCGCCGAGCATTTCCTCGAGCACGTCGAGGGTTTCGAGGTCGAGATCGTTGGTTGGCTCGTCCAGCACCAGCAGGTTGGACGGCTTTGCCAGCGCGCGCGCCAGCATCAGCCGGCCGCGCTCGCCGCCGGAGAGCACTTCGAGCGGCGTGCGCATCTGTTCCTGCGCAAACAGAAAGTCCTTCATGTAGCTGACGACGTGCTTCGGCCTGCCGCCGACCATGACGTGGTCGCCACGTCCGCCGGTCAGCGCTTCGGCCAGTGTCGATTTGGGGTCGAGGCTTTCGCGGTGCTGGTCGAGGGTTGCCATCTCGATATTGGCGCCGAGCCGGATCGTGCCGCTGTCAGGCGGATCGTTGCCGATCAGCAGATGAACCAGCGTGGTCTTGCCGGCGCCATTTGGGCCGACGATGCCGATCCGGTCGCCGCGCTGGACACGGGTCGAAAAGCTATCGACGATCTTGCGCTCGCCAAACGCCTTGGCGAGGTTCTTGGCCTCGATGACGAGCTTGCCGGACTTTTCGGCTTCCGCGGCGGCGAGGCTGGCATTGCCGGTCGCGCCGCGATAATTGCGCCGCTGGTCACGCAGCGCATGCAGATTGCCGAGTCGCTTGACGTTGCGCTTGCGACGGCCGGAGACGCCGTAGCGCAGCCAGTGTTCTTCGTTGACGATCTTGCGGTCGAGCTTGTGCTGGTCGCGCTCCTCTTCCGCCAGCACCTCGTCGCGCCATGCCTCGAACGCCGAAAAACCGCGGTCGATCTGCCGGATCTGGCCACGATCGAGCCAGGCGGTCGCGCGCGACAGGTTGGAGAGGAAACGGCGATCATGGCTGATGATGACCAGCGCGCATCGGCGGCTTTCCAGCTCGCCTTCCAGCCATTCGATGGTCGGGAGGTCGAGATGGTTGGTCGGCTCGTCCAACAGCAGGATGTCGGGCGAGGGTGCCAGCACCCGCGCCAGCGCCGCGCGGCGGGCTTCGCCGCCGGAGACATGCGCAGGGTCTTCGTCGCCGTGCAGGCCGAGCTGCTCCACGAGATAGCGCGCCTGATAATGATCGTCGCCGGGGCCGAGGCCGGCCTCGACATAGGCCAGCGTCGTCTTGTGGTCGCCGAAATCAGGCTCCTGCGGCAGATAGCGGATGGTGGCGCCCGGCTGCACGAAGCGGCTGCCGCCGTCCGGCTCGACGAGGCCGGCGGCGATCTTCAGAAGCGTCGATTTGCCGGAGCCGTTGCGGCCGATCAGGCAGACGCGCTCGCCCGCGGACACCGATAATTCGACGCCTGACAGCAGCGGTGTGCCGCCGAACGTCAGCCTTATATCTTTCAACTGGATCAGCGGCGGCCCCATCGTTCAACCCTGGTTCGGCGCAGGCTGCTGCGCCCGCTGGCGCTGGATGCGGCGGATGGTCTGGTCGAGCGTCGACAAAAAGGCCGAGCGGTCGCGCGGAGAGTAGGATTTCGGGCCGCCCGTCACTTCGCCGGATGAGCGCAGGTCGGTCATTAAATTGCGCACAGCCAGCGTCATGCCGATCGATTGTTCCGTGAACGGCTTGCCGTTCGGCGCAATCACCTCGGCGCCCGATTTCACGCAGCGGCTGGCGAGCGGGATATCGGATGTGATGACGATATCGCCTTTGCCCGCGCGCTCGGCGATCCAGTCGTCGGCGGCGTCCATTCCCGAACCGGCGGCGATGCGCTCGATCAGCGGATCCTGCGGCACGCGGATGAAATTGCCTGCGACCACGCTGACCGGCAGGCCGTGCCGGAGCGCGACTCGATAGATCTCGTCCTTCACCGGGCAGGCGTCGGCATCGACATAGATGCGGGTGGGGTTCAGGTCAGGCATATCTCGGCAGCGTTTCTTGCCCGCGCGTGGTAGCCTATTCGATGCCTGAATGCGAGGAAAACAGGGGGCGGAACACGCTTGCCACGGTACATTCTTTGCGTACGATAAGCCGAGGAAATAACAACAAAATCAGAGGAAACCTGAGAGCATGTCCAACCGGCTCGAAACCCACCGCATTCAAGCCTACAACACCTCAAAACAATCCGAAAACAAGATCCACGACGACGCGGTTGCCCGTCGTTACGGCTTTTCCGGCGGACTGGTGCCGGGTGTCGACGTGATGGCCTACATGATGCATCTGCCGGTGGCGAAATGGGGCCGCGCGTTCCTCGAACGCGGCCTCATTGAGGCGCGTTTCGTCAAGCCGGTCTATGACGGCGAAATCGCCGAGGCCACCGCTGATGAAAGCAATGACATGCTCTCCATCCAGGTCCACAGCCGCGGTCAGCTCTGCGCCACCGGCAGCGCGTCGCTGCCGGCATCGGCGCCTGATGTTTCGCTCGGAGACTACAAGGAAGTCACGGCCGTGGCGGAGCGCAAGCCCGTCAGCGCGAGCTCTTATGAACCCGACAAATGGCTCGGCACCGCGCCGCGCGACTGGGCCGGCGAGGCGGCCAGGGAATATCTTGCAGATATCAGGGAAACCGATCCGATCTACGCCAGAGAAGGCCTCGGCCATCCCGGCCTGCTGCAGCGGGTGATGAACAAGGTGCTGGTCGACAACGCCGTCCTCGGCCCCTGGATTCACGTCGGCAGCAGCATGCAATTGCTTTCCGCCGCGAAGACCGGCGATGTGATCACCGCCCGCGCGAAGGTGATCGGCAATTACGACAAGAAGGGCCACCATTTCGTCGAGCTCGACGCGCTCGTCGTCGCCAACGGCAAGACGCCGCTGGCGCATTGCCACCACATCGCGATCTACCAGCCGCGCGAGCAGGCGGCGGCGTAGGCGAGTTGGCACGACTAACCAATCGTCCTTGCGCGCAGGAGCATCCGTGGAGATGGGCATGTTCAAATCGGCTTTACTGACATGCGCCCTTGCGGCGGTGGGTTCGCTTGCAGGCATCTCCGGGCTCGCGGTCGCTCCCGTTTCTGCCCAGACGAATGCAAAGCCGCAGCCCGAGCTCAGGAAGATATTGTCGCCGCCTTCACCGGCAGAAGCGATCCAGGCGCCCATGGCGGCGAAACTCGCCGATCGTCTGGGCCAGGTCTGGTTCGAGTCGGCCGACCCGGCGTGCCGGGCGAGCCGATCGCTCGATCTGGCCGCCTATCAGAAGCTCGCCCGGACAATGCTGGTCGCGGTCGGCGACCACATGAGGCAACTTGCCACGAGCGCTCAGGACGGACCCAAGGCGGACGAGGAATTCACCGCGCAAGCGGGTAAAGGGGCTGTCACGGAGTTGCGGCGCCTGTCCGCCGAACCCGTGGTCAAGGAGTTTCTTGTCCAGATGCGCAGCCGGTCCGCGGTCGAACAGACGCAGACTTATCTGGAGAATATCGAGCGGGCGCTGCTGCTGAACCGGGTGGAGATCAGGGGCCGCGCCAACCCGCTCGCGAGCGGCGACGCGGACCTGCAGGAAGAGATTGAGAAAGCCACCAGCGCGCCGCTGGATTACGCCGACGCCAACAAGGGCAAGGCGATGGACCGCTTTCTCGAACTGCTGATCATCGCCGAACGCACGCTGGCGGACACCAGCAATCGGGATGAGTTGCTGCAATGGGGACCCGGGAAGTTGATGGTGGTCCTCGAAGGCCCGCTGAAGGCGAATTGCATTATGAAGCCGTGACCAGCAGGCGGCGAGGGCTGTTACGCCGCCTTCGCCTTCGCATCCTGGATCGCCCGCCATACCCGCTCCGGCGTTAGCGGCATGTCGATATGCGTGATGCCGTATTCCGACAGCGCGTCGACCACCGCGTTGACGATGCAGACCAGGCTTCCGGCGCAGCCGGCTTCGCCGCAGCCTTTGGTGCCCAGCGGATTGGATTTTGCGGGCGAGGGATGGTCGCCGACTTCCATCGGCGGGATGTCCTCCGCACGCGGTAGCGCATAGTCCATGAACGAGCCGGTGATCGGCTGGCCGCTGGCATCGTAGCTGATTTCCTCCATCAGCGCCTGGCCGATGCCTTGCGCCACGCCGCCATGCAACTGGCCGGCGACGATCATCGGGTTGACCACGGTGCCGAAATCATTGACGGCGAAATAGCGCACGATTTTCACGACGCCGGTCTCGGGATCGATTTCCACTTCCGCGACATGGCAGCCATTGGGGAAGGTGGACGGCGTTTCCTTGGTGGCATGGTCGACGTCGAGCGAGCGCGGCACGCCCTCCGGCATCTTGCCTTCGCGCACGCGCTGCGCCAGCTCCATGATGCCGATCGAACGGTCGGTGCCGGCGATGGTGAAGCGGCCGCTTGCGAATTCGATATCGCCCTCGGACGCCTCCATCAGATGTGCTGCGGCCTGCTTGCCTTTTTCGATGACGAGCGCGCTGGCCTCGACGATGGCCTGACCCGTCGCCGTGATCGAGCGCGATCCGCCGGTGCCGTTGCCGAAGCGGACGAGATCGCTGTCGTTCTGCTCCAGCGTGATCTTTTCGAAGGGAACGCCGAGCTGCGCCGACAGTACCTGCGCGAACGGCGTGGCGTGGCCCTGGCCGTAATCGAGCGTGCCGGTGGTCAGCTTCACGGAACCGTCAGGCTCGAAGGTGATCTTGCCGAGTTCGCCGCTCGGTGGCGCGGTGACTTCGAGGTAGGAGCCGACGGCGATGCCGCGCAGCTTGCCGTTCTTCTTGCTCTCCTTCCTGCGCTTGGCAAAGTTGGCGTGATCGGAGATCTCCAGCGCCTTATTGAAGACGCCTGCGAAATCGCCGCTGTCATAGGTGACGCCGCTTGCCGCCGCGAACGGCAGTTGCGCCGGCTTGATGAAGTTGCGCTTGCGCAGCGTCAGCCGGTTGATGCCCATCTCGTCGGCGGCGCGGTCGATCAGCCGCTCCATGAAATAGTTGGCCTCCGGCCGGCCGGCACCGCGATAGGCGCCCATCAGCGTGGTGTTGGTCAACACCGTCTTGATGTCGACGCCGAGCAGCGGCGTGCGGTACACGCTGGCGAGATTCTTGCCGGTGTTGAGCGACAACGGTCCCGGCGCGACGCCGGTGATATAGGCGCCGAGATTGCCAAAACCCTGCAGACGCACCGCCAGAAACTTGCCTTCGGCATCGAGCGCGAGTTCGGCGTGAATGAGCTGCGCGCGGCCCTGGCTGTCGGACAGGAAGCTGGTCGAGCGCTCGTCGGTCCATTTCACCGGACGGCCCAGCGCCTTTGCCGCGTGCAGGATGCAAGTGTATTCGGGATAGCTGACGTTCTTCATGCCGAAGGAGCCGCCGACATTGGCGGTCAGGATACGAACCTTGTCGTTCGGCACGTTCAGGATCTTGGCCAGCGTCACCTTGTTGCCGGAGACGCCCTGCGTCGGCACCTGCAGCGTGAAGCGCTCGGCCGCCCTGTCGAAGGCGGCCAGCGCCACGCGCGGCTCCATCGACACCACGGCGACGCGCGTGTTGACGATGTCGAGTTTTGTCACATGCGCGGCAGCGGCAAACGCTGCGTCGATCTTGGCCGTATCGCCATAGTGATAATCGAGCGCGACGTTGTTCGGGATGTGATCATAGAGCAGCGGCGCGCCGGGCTTGGCGGCTTCCGCCGCATCGGTCACGGCGGGCAGCGCCTCGATGTCGAGTTCGATGGCCTCCGCCGCATCGCGCGCCTGCGCCAGCGTTTCGGCGACCACGAAGGCGATGGGATCGCCGACAAAGCGCACCTTGTCGGTCGCCAGCGCCGGACGGTTGGTCTGCAACAGCGGCGAGCCGTCCCGGTTCTTCAGCGGCAAGCCGCAGGTGAAGGGGTTGTAGCCGGCGGCCGCGAGATCCTGGCCGGTCCAGACGCCGAGCACACCCGGCATCGCCTTGGCGGCGGCCGTGCCGATCCCCTTGATGATCCCGTGGGCATGGCTGGAGCGCACCATCCAGCAATAGGCCTGGCCGGGCAGGGTGAAATCGTCGGTGTATTTACCCTTGCCGCGCACCAGCGTGTCGTCTTCCTTGCGGCGCACCGGCTGGCCTACCCCGTATTTTTGCAGTGCAATAGCGTTGTCCAGGGAGGAGGCTGGCGTATGATCTTGCATCGAAAAACACCTGAAATGCTTGGGATTCTCCGGGATTTTCCCGGTTGTGCGGGTTCCCGCTGAGATAACGCACTGCGTAATGCCCGACAACGCCTGATTGGGCATAGTCCTATGTGATGGGTTGTTGCGTAGCCCCTTGGCGCTGCTAAAGTTTCCGTGAACGGTAATTTTCTTCGGCGGCCCGACAGGCCTGCGGAAAGACAGTTTTGATGAATGACGATACGCGGCTGCGCGAAGGCTTCGAGGCCTGCGCAAGCCCGTCAGGGTCGGTTGCGGCAGCCACGGCAAACGGTGTTTATGCCGCGCTCGACCTTGGCACCAATAATTGCCGGCTTTTGATCGCCAGTCCGGCCGGCGATGGTTTTCGCGTGGTGGATTCGTTTTCGCGGATCATCCGGCTCGGCGAGGGCATTTCCGCAACCGGTTCCATCAGCGAGGCGGCGATCGAGCGCGCCATCGCGGCGCTCAGCATCTGCAGCGACAAGATCCGTTACCGCAAGGCCCGCCGCCTGCGGCTGATCGCAACCGAAGCCTGCCGCGCCGCCGCCAATGCCGACAGCTTTCGGGCGCGGGTCGCGTCGGAGACCGGCATCCGGCTCGAGGTGATCGATCGCGAGACCGAGGCGACGCTTGCCGTGATCGGCTGCTCGCCGCTGCTCGACGTAAAGGGACGGGGCGCTATCCTGTTCGATATCGGCGGCGGCTCGACCGAACTGGTCCGGATCGAGCGCGATCCCGAACAGAATGCGCCGCCGCGGATCAAGGCGTGGATGTCGATCCCGCTCGGCGTCGTCACGTTGGCCGAGCATTTCGGCGGACGTGACGTCACGGCCGAATCCTATGCGCTGATGGTGCGCGAGGTCGCGCAATATGTCGCGCCGTTCGCCGCCGAGCACGGCACGGATTTGCGCGACATGCATATGCTGGGTACCTCCGGCACCGTGACGACGCTCGCCGGCGTTCATCTCAATCTGGCGCGCTACGACCGCCGCCGCATCGATGGCGTCTGGATGAACGGTACTGATGTCACCACGGTGATCCAGCGGCTGCGCGGCATGAGCTATCAGGAGCGCGCCAACAATAATTGCATCAGCTTCGAGCGCGCCGATCTGGTGTTGGCCGGCTGCGCGATTCTCGACGCGATCCGCGATGCCTTCCCGGTGCCGCGGCTGCGCGTCGCCGACCGGGGCCTGCGCGAGGGCATGCTGGTCGAGATGATGCGCGAGGACGGCGCGCTCCGCGCGTGCTAATGCGCTGCGTGGCGTGATGTGCTAGAGCCTCATCGGTTCTGATTAAATCAGAACCGGGCTCTATTTTTGTTTTGACGCGTTTTCTTTACGCGAACCGGTGTCCACTTCGCTCGAAAACGCTATAGATCGCGTCTGACATTTCAAGGCACCCACCGACATGGCGAAAGACACCACCGGACGGCTCCACGTCACGGTCAAGAGCGCGGGCAAGCGCAAGCTGTCATCAAAACTCTGGCTGGAGCGGCAGCTCAACGACCCCTATGTGGCGCAAGCCAAGCGGGACGGCTATCGCTCCCGCGCGGCCTACAAGCTGATCGAGATCGACGACAAATATCGTTTCCTTAAATCTGGCATCGCCGTGGTCGATCTCGGGGCCGCCCCCGGTGGTTGGAGCCAGATCGCCGCCAAGCGCGTCGGTGCGGTCAACGGCAAGGGCAGGGTGGTGGCGATCGATTTGCTGGAGATGCCGGAAATTCCCGGCGTCAATTTCGCCCAGCTTGACTTCCTGGCCGAGGACGCCCCCGAGAAACTGATCGCCATGATGGGCGGTCGCGCCGACGTCGTCATGTCCGACATGGCGCCCAACACCACCGGCCACCGCAAGACCGACCAGTTGCGCATCGTCGGCCTGATCGAAACGGCGGCAGCGTTTGCCGCCGACGTGCTCAATCCCGGCGGAACGTTTCTGGCCAAGGCCTTTCAAAGCGGCGCCGATGCCGAACTGGTCGCGCAATTGAAGCGCGATTTCGCCAGCGTCCGTCACGTCAAGCCGGCCTCGAGCCGGCAGGACTCGTCCGAGCGCTACGTGCTGGCGATGGGGTTTCGCGGCCAGCCCAATCGGGCTTGAGCGCACCCTTTCCGGGGCGACGATCCGCGAATGTCCGCCCCGGTTGCGTGTGGGCGGGAGGGGGCCGCAAGCCTGACCAAATCCCCTGGAACATTTCTGGAACTTTTTCCCGGACGGCGTATTTCAGTAGTCCGTCGCGGTCTGTTCATCCGCATGCAGCCTGACGATATGCAGGAGTTCTGCAGCGAGCCGGGCGTCCGTCTGGGAAGGAGCTTTCCCGTGATGGAGCACAGGACCAGAATTGGTAATCGACTGTTAGCTGCGTTGCCGCCAACAGACCTCGATTTGCTTATGCCTCATTTCCGCAAAGTGCCGCTTGAACGTGACGCCGTGCTGGTACGGACCGGGGACCCAATCGAAAAGATCCATTTCCCCCTTGGCGGCTTGATTGCCTTCGTCATGGAGATGCCGAACGGCCAGACGGTCGCAACCGCGATTGTCGGCAATGAGGGTGCCGCGGGTATGCTGACGGCGCTGGGGCCCGTCCAGTCTCCGATCACGGCGGTGGTGCGGGTAGCCGGGACCGCGCTGCAAATTTCGCCCGCACAATTTCATGCGGCGCTCGGCGCCAGCAGCGCTTTGATGGGTGCGGTTCAAACCCACTCCAAGGCGCTGCTCGCCCAATTCCAGCACGTCGCGGCCTGCAATGCGTTGCACTCGGTCGAGGCACGCCTGGCGAGGTGGTTGCTGCACGTCCACGATCGGGTTCGCGGTGACGTCCTGCCGCTGACGCAGGAGACGCTCGCGGAATTTCTTGGCGTGCGGCGAACGACGGTGACGCAGGTCGCTAGCAAGCTCCGCGCGTCGGGCGCGATCCGATCCAATCGACGGGGCTTGATCGAGATCGACAGGCCGCGGCTCGAAACGGCGGCATGCGAGTGCTATCAACTGATGCGCCGCAGGATCGACCGTATTATTTTGACGGAGGAGATGAAGCCGCGCGGCCGCGCTCCCCCGCTGCACGAAAATCTCCGGGATCAAGCTCCCTTGCTGGTCAAGGCGGGGGAGGTGCAGCGGCACACGCGAACCCACGGAGTGGCCGGGCAGCGGCCAAGAAACCATTGAGCAACCATTGACCGAATTTGTGGCGAGGCCTCAACGGATCCAAGTCGACCGCGGTTCAGGCGTCGGCTGGAGTGCGCTCTTCTGACGGGGAGCGCTTGTTCCAGCCGATCCCGGTGGCTTGCGAAGTGACTTGGAACTAGGACGCCTTCTGCAGCACGCCGGCAAAACCTTTCTTGATTGGCTCGGCCGTCTCGGTCGCGGCCTTCCGGGCGATCTCCCAAAGTTCCCGGTTTTGTGCGGCCGTCGTTTCGATGTTCTTGCGGCTGTGTGTGATGGAGAGCTGCAAGATTTCCGATAGCGACTTCGTGCCCATGAGGTGGCTGAGAAAATCGAAAGCGGAACTGGTGTTGGCGCCGGAGAACTCGATGACTTTGGTCGCATATTCCGCAGCGCCCTTGGCGTTGCTCGAATAGGCCTCCCGGAGAACGTCGGTGATTTCTCCCGAGGCAATCCTCAGCTTCTCGTAGTTTTCCTTCACGCGCGTCATGCCCTGGTCGGTGATCCCATTAATTATCCCCGGCGTGGTAAAGAACGGCAGGTCAAAGCCGCGCTTCACGTCGGCGTCAGCTTTCGAATTGGTACTCGCTTCTTTCACATTGGCTTCATTCACGGGTCTTCATCCTTTCAAGCGAAACTGAAATTTGAATAGCAGTCCGATCTGCCCCGCCTTGACCGAGATATGGCCGACTGGCGCCGGAGCTTCAGTTCGCTTTCTGACTTTCACGCCAGATTTTTTCGGCGGGGGATGTCCTGTGCGGTCAGGAAAGGGGCAAATCCGACATAGGGCTCACGTGAATCGCTGCGCCCCCGGAGAGCTAGCCGAGCCGCTGGTCGCGCGCGTCCTCGGTGCCTTCGCTGGCGGCCTTGGTGGCCGCTTTTTCCGCGCCCTTGCGGCTGGAAATCTCGACCACCTTGCGGCCTGAGATTTCGTGGCCGGCGTCATCGGGCATCTGCCAGAAGAAATACGCCGACACGGCCGAGATGATCGCGACCACGATGAACGCCGGCGGGAATACGCCGGCGCTCAGTTCGGTGACGCGCTGATAGAGCATGGTCGATTCCACCGAGAACGCGCCGACCGCGACACCAGCCGAAATCGCCAGTTGCTGGTTGACGCTGACCAGCGTGGTGGCGCGGCTCATCTGCGCCGGCTCGACCTCGGCATAGGCGACGGTGTTGATCGCGGTGAATTGCAGCGAGCGGAAGAAGCCGCCGACCACCAGGATGATGAAGATCAGCAATAGCGGCGTCGTCACCGTGAACAGGGCGCAGGCGGCGAGGAAAACCGCGCTGACGACGGCGTTGACGGTCATCATGTTGCGGAAGCCGAAGGCGCGGATGATGCGTGCCGCCAGCGTCTTCATCCCCATGGCGCCGACCGCGGAGGCAAACGTGACGAGGCCGGACTGGAACGGCGTCAGGCCAAAACCTTCCTGCATCAGAAGCGGCAGCAGGAACGGGAGCGCGCCGATGCCGAGCCGGAACAGGAAACCGCCGATAATGCTGGCGCGCATGGTGGAAAGGCGCAGCAGCGAGAAATCCAATACCGGCGAACCGGTCCGCCGCGCGTGCATCACATAAAGCGTCATCGAGATGGTGCCGACCGCGACGAGGCCGGCGACAACGGGCCAGGGCAGCAGGCCGAGGCCGGCGACCGAGAGGCCGAAGGCGATGCCGGCAAGACCGGTGCCCGCCAGCACCAGCCCGTAGAGGTCGAAGCGCTCGGGATCCTCGCTCTTGATCGGGTCGATGTACTTCATCGCCATGAAGATGCCGAGCAGCCCGATCGGGATGTTGATAAGAAAAATCCAGTGCCAGGAGAAATAGGTGGTGATGAAGCCGCCGAGCGGCGGGCCGATCACCGGCCCGACCAGCGCCGGCACCGTCACCCATGTCATCGCGTTGACCAGAGCGCTCTTGTCGATCGAGCGCAACAGCACCAGCCGTCCGACCGGCGTCATCATCGCCCCGCCCATGCCCTGCAGGATGCGGGCGATGACGAAATTGGTGACGTTCTGCGACAAGGCGCAGCCGATCGACCCGATCATGAAGACGGCGATAGCAATCGAAAACACCATGCGCGCGCCAAAGCGGTCGGCGGTCCAGCCGCTGGCGGGAATGAACACGGCGAGCGAGAGCAGGTATGAGGTGATGGCAAGCTTCAGCGTCAACGGGCTGGTGCCGATGTCGGCGGCGATCGCCGGCAGCGACGTCGCAATCACCGTCGAGTCCATGTTCTCCATGAACAGGGCGGTAGCGACGATCAGCGGGATCAGGCGTTCTTTGGTCATCGAAATCGGGGGACCGGAAATGAGGCAGGCGAGGGGGCCTGTATCATCCCCCTGTCGCACAAGCCATTGCGGAACGGGGTAAACCACCTAAATCCTGCGTGACGCTGGTATGCACCGCACCAGCCGCTGGAGGTCCCGCATGATCTACGTTCTTGCTGCCTTGTTGCCGCCGCTCGGGCTGCTCCTGAACGGGCAGCCGTTTTCAGCGATCTTCAACCTGGTCCTGATCGTGTTTTGCCTGGTTTTCGGGCTCATTTTCCATGTCCTGCTGCTGGTGCCGTCGGCGCATGCGCTGATCGCGGTTCACATGAAGCGGGAGGACCGCCGGCACCGCGAGATGGTGGAGGCGATCCGCCAGCACGGCCCGCCGCCGGGATATCGGTCTTAAGACGCCCACTAACCCCTTGGGATTGCGGCTTTTCCCGAAAAGCCTGTGCATAG
>Ga0081540_1002343_pt1 | contig 15504 bp, 12 predicted proteins | sample TabmetS2T1R1_FD_71024 | JGI IMG/M metagenome (GOLD analysis project Ga0081540, IMG submission 71024) | Tabebuia heterophylla rhizosphere microbial communities from the University of Puerto Rico - S2T1R1 | ecosystem: Host-associated > Plants > Roots > Rhizosphere ... | reverse complement strand
ACAGCGAAACCGGATAATAGCCGGCCAGCCCGCGCTCGCGGCGCTGGTAGATCGCCTGCGAGATCGACTTGCGCAGGATGTAGAGCCTGCGCTCGAACTCTTCTTCGCTCTTTGCGGTGCCGTTGCGGCCGATGAACACCTGCATGTGATAGGGCTCGGTCGGCTTGACGGTGACGCCGAGCGAGGCGTTGTCGGACGGCACGTCGCGCCAGCCGAGCAGCAGCAGGCCCTCTTCCTTGATCTGTTCGGCGATGATGCTCTGGATCACCTTCCGCCACGCCGTCTCCTTCGGCATGAACAGCGCGCCGATGGCGTAGTGGCCGGGTTCGGGCAACTGGAAGCCGATCTCGGCGGCCTTGCGCGAAAAGAACGCGTGCGGGATCTGCACCAGGATGCCGGCGCCGTCGCCGGCGCGCGGATCGGCGCCGACCGCGCCGCGATGCTCGAGATTGCAGAGGATGTTGATCGCGTCGGAGACGATCTGATGCGACTTCCTGCCCTTGATGTTGGCGATGAAGCCGACGCCGCAGGAATCCTTCTCCAGGCCGAGGTCGTACAGGCCCTCGGCCGGCGGCCGCCAGTCATGTTCGCGGGCGGTGTCGGCCGGTTTCGAAGCCGCGGTCGCCGACAGTGCTTCTGCCACGATGTTTTCGCGCTCGAATTCCGACCCGCTCATCTCATTCCTCTCAATCAGGCTTAAGGGCCTCACCGCACCGTCGGCGCATCTTGGACGCTTGCGGCACCCACCGGGCCACCGCTCGTCTTCCGCGAGCCGCAATTTCTTAAATTCAGGCTTGGGCGTTCAACGTCCCTGAGGAACGGCCTTGCCTGCACTGCCCTGGAGCTCGTGGCGCCACGGTTGCGGTGCAATCCCTGTGCCGGGACTGTCCCGTAAATTAAGACAGTTATGCTGTCCTAACTCCGACCATGCCAAACTTTTTTCTATCATACAAGCGCGCGAAAGTCCTCGGCCGCGCATGCATATCTCCGTGCGCATGCGTGGAAAAACCAGCGGCTTGGAAACTTGTCCGGCGGTTTACGGCACGCGCGCCCCGATCCGGCCCAAGGACTGCCGGATTTCGCAACGAAATTGGGCCTTACGGCGTCAGGCGTGAGAGCAAAAGCTCCCGCCGTTTCCGGTCTGTGGGCGGGGGCTTACAGGAGCATTTGGAATGAAGTTGTTCACGGGATCTTTGGCGGCGGGACTGGTCCTTATTGTGTCCGGCGCGCAGGCGCAGGTGCCCGGGCCCTATGCAAACGGGCGCGTGCCCTACGCGGCGGCGTCGGACTTTGATGCTCCTTACGCGGCGGCGCCGCGCTACGGTTCCGGCCCGCGCCTGCTGCCGTCGACCGAAGTTTATACCGTGCTGCGCGACAACGGGTTTTTGCCGCTCGGTATCCCGCGGCTCCGCGGCTTCGTCTACACCATTGCGGTGATCGGTCATGGCGGCAGGGACGGACGGCTGGTCATCGATGCCCGCAACGGCCGCATCGTGCGTTTCATGCCGGGCTACGGGCCGGGCGACAATTTCCAGGAGCCTTCGGTCGTTCACGGGCCTCCGGGCGGCTCTCCGCCGGCCAACGCCGGCGCTTCAGTGCACCCGCCGCAGTCGCCCCCGAAGGTTGCCAGCCGCACAGTGCCGATGCCGAAGGCCAATCCGCTCGCCGCCAAGCCAGCGCCCGCGCCGGAGCAGCAAGCCTCCGCGCCGCAGCCGAAGCCGGCCGAGGCCCAGGCGGCTGCCCCGCCGGCCGTCACCACCGGCTCGGCTCCGGCCAAGCCTGCGCCGCAGATTGTCCCGACACAGGACATGCCGTCGGCGCAGGGGCTGGAGTAGCCTTTCGTCGTCCCTGCGTTCGCGTTCGCAGGGACGACGGCAACAAAAAAACGCCCCGGTTTCCCGGGGCGTTTCGCGTTCAGCCAATATCTGCTGAAAGCTCGACCGTATTAGGCGGCGACCGAAGCGTCGACCACCTGCGGGGCCTTCGCACCGGAGTTGATCGGAATGCTGCGCGGCTTCTTGGCCTCGGGGATCTCGCGGACGAGATCGACGTGGAGCAGGCCGTTCTCGAGCGAAGCGTTCTTCACCTGCACGAAATCGGCAAGCTGGAAGACGCGCTCGAAGGCACGGGCCGCGATGCCGCGGTAGAGCACTTCGGAATTGTCTTTGCCGTTCTCGTTCGCGGTTTTCTCGCCCTTGATCGTCAGCGTGTTTTCCTTCGCGACGATCGAAAGCTCGCCCTGCGCGAAGCCGGAAACCGCAACGCTGATGCGGTAGGCGTTCTCGCCGGTGCGCTCGATGTTGTAGGGGGGATAGCCGGGGCTGCCGTCCGCAGTCGCCTGATCGAGCAGGTTGAAGAAGCGGTCGAAGCCGACGGTGGAACGATAGAACGGGGTGAGATCGTAGGTACGCATAGAGTAGTCCTCCATTGAGCGACTGTTTCAAGTAACCCGCCCGCCATCGGGCCGGGCTTAGTCTTCGTGCAGCCTTGAGCTTTTGGAACTCGGTTCCGAAACGCTGGTAGCGGCCTGCACAGAAGTGATATGGGAGGGGTGAAACGGCGTTCAAGAGGGCCAAAACGGGCCGCTTTTTGATGCCACCCGCCTTGATTTCCAGCCCTTCTCACATATCCGGTTCCGCCCATGTCGCTCGTCTCGATCCCCGCCAATCCGGTTCCGGAGGATGTCGTCTCGGGCACGATCAAGACCCCCGATGGCGCCGAACTGCGGTTCGCGCGCTGGGCGCCGCCGGCGGGGCGCAAGGGCACGGTTTGCGTCTTCACCGGTCGCGCCGAGCCGATCGAGAAATATTTCGAGACGGTGCGCGACCTGCGCGACCGCGGCTTTGCGGTGGCGATGATCGACTGGCGCGGGCAGGGCCATTCGTCGCGCCGCCTGCGCGACCCGCGCAAAGGCTATGTCCGCGACTTCTCCGACTACGAAGTGGATGTCGACGCCTTCGTGCAGCAGGTGGTGCTGCCGGATTGTCCGCCGCCGTTTTTCGCGCTGGCGCATTCGATGGGTGGCGCTGTCATGCTGCGGGTTGCGCATGCGGGCAAACGCTGGTTCGACCGCATGGTGCTGTCGGCGCCGATGATCGACTTGCCGGGGCGCAGGACCTCGTTTCCGGTGCGTGCGCTGCTTCGGACGATGCGGCTGATGGGGCAGGGCGGCCGCTATGTGCCCGGCGGCAGCGAGGCGCTGGCCGGCCTGGAATCCTTCATCAACAACCCCGTCACGAGCGACCCCGTGCGCTTCGCCCGCAACGCCGCGATGCTGGAAGAAGATCCGACGCTGGGTATCGGCTCGCCGACGGTGGCCTGGGCCGACAGCGCCTTCAAGGCAATGAACACGTTTCGCAAGGCGAGCTACCCGTCCGAAATCCGCCAGCCGATCCTGATGCTCGCCGCCAGCAACGACACCGTCGTATCTACAGCGGCGATCGAGGAGTTCGCCTATCACCTGCGCGCCGGTTCGCATCTGGTGATCGCGGGCTCCAAGCACGAGATCCTGCAGGAGCAGGATCGCTATCGCACCCAGTTCTGGGCGGCGTTCGACGCCTTCGTGCCGGGCACGCCGCTGTTCAAGTGAAGTGCGGGCGACACGCCTCAGTTGCGCATCCAGTCATTGCCCGTTACCTGCCGTAGATTTTCAGCAACACTCAGCAGAAAAGCTCGGTTCGCGCCAAGATTGCCACATCATGAATCAGCAACGCCGTTGCTATGCACAACGTGTGCTGGAAGTAGTGCTACTCATCGCCCTGTGCGATTTGCGTCGCTAGTGACCGTGACGCGCAGCTAATTGAACGGCGGCGATACCGGCGAATTGCAGACCTGGCCGGGCGCTGGAGAGCAGGTGGGGGCAGGCGTGCGTCTTAATCTCGGGCCGGGGTTGTCTCGGCATGCGACGTGGTCGGTGCTGGCCGGCGTTTTGGGGCTGGTCATGTTCGCTCCCGCCGCCCATGCCGCGTGTACCCCGGCGGCAGCCAACAATGTGGTTGCGACCTGCACCGGCGTGTCCGGTACCTATGGTACGGGGAGTGAAATCAGGGTTCACGTCACGGTTGGGGCAGGTGCGACGGTGGCCGGCATCGACGTGGACACCGGCATATTCGTCAACAGCGCTGGCGCCGGCATCCTCGGCACGTCCTACGGAATCAGCACGACAAACTCCGCCGATCTCACCAATTCCGGCAGCGTGAGCGGCGGGAACACGGGCGTTCGGACAGTGGTGGGCAATGTGACGGCCGTCAACAATCTCGGCGCCAGCATCACCGGCGGCCTGAGTGGGATCATTGCCTCTGATGGCGCCAACATCACCAACTCCGGCAGCATCACCGGTACGGGGAGTTACGGCGTTTACGCAGATCAAGGCGCGACGGTGACGAACAATGCCGGCGCCGCCATCACCGGCGGCAGTTACGGAATTCTCGCCAACTTTCTCTCCGTTGACGTCACCAATTCCGGCAGCATCACCGGTACCACGGCCCATGCCGTTTCCGCCGGCAGCAGCGCGACGGTGACCAACAATGCGGGTGCCAGCATCACCGGCGGTGATGCCGGTATTCTCGCTAACGGCGGCTTTGCCAACGTCATCAATTCCGGCAGCATCATCGGGACGCTCAGCTATGGCATCTACGCCAACACTCAGGCGACGGTGGTCAATAATGTCGGCGGGAGCATCACCGGCGGCCAGTATGGGATCGCGGCTGGTAACAACGCCAACATCATCAATTCCGGCAGCATCACCGGTACGGCCATTTTGGGCATTTCCGCAAACGGCGGCGCGACGGTGACAAACAATGCGGGTGCCAGCATCACCGGCGGCGTCGGTGCCGCCGGCTTTGTCAACGTCGTCAATTCCGGCAGCATCACCGGGGAAAACAGCATCAACGCCGGCACTCAGGCGACGGTGGTCAACAATGCCGGGGCCAACATCGCCGGCAGGAAGTACGGAATTCGCGCGGTCTCCACCGCTGACATCACCAATTCCGGCAGCATCACCTCCCAGTCGTTTTTCGCCGTTGCCGCCATCACCGCCGAGAATGGCGCGACGGTGGTCAACAACGCAAGCGGCGTTATCACCGGCGGAAAATTCGGAATCCTTGCGAACAACGGCAGGATCAATGTCACCAACTCCGGCTCCATCTCCGCCAGCTTCGGTGGCACCGGCTACGGTATTTCCGCTCAGAACGGCGTGACCGTGACCAACAATGCGGGCGCCAGGATCGCAGGCGAACAGTACGGCATTTTCAGCGGTGCAGGCGGTTCGTCAGTCGTCAACGCCGGTACGATCACCGGCGGCACGGCGGCGATCATGTTTTCCGGCAGCGGCAACACGCTGACGCTGCTGCCTAGCTCGGTCATCTCGGGCAATGTGCTCGGCGCCGGCAGCGATACGATCCAGCTTGGCGGCGCCGGCGCGGCGACGTTTGACGCCTCGCAGCTCGGCGCCGCCGCGCAGTATCAGGGCTTCGGCACAGCCAACAAGATCGGCAGCTCGGCGTGGACGCTGACCGGCAACGGTACGTTCGCCGGCCGGGTGAACGTCAATGACGGCACGCTCAGCGTCAACGGTAATCTCTCCTCGGCGTCGATCCTCACGGTGAATGCGGGCGGTACGCTCGGCGGCAATGGCATCGTCGGCGCAACGCTGATCAATGGCGGCACGCTGGCCCCGGGCAATTCGATCGGCACGCTGACGATGAGCAGCCTGACATTGACCGCGGCATCGACCTACCTGGTGCAGGTTTCCGGCGCCGGCGCCGACAAGACCATCGTCACCGGCGCGGCCAATCTCGCTGGCAAGGTGGTGGTGGACCCGCCGACACGGCTGTCCGTGAGCACGACCTATACCATCCTGACCGCGGGCACCGTGAGCGGCGCCTTCTCCGGTGCGGAATCTGCCGCCAATTTCGTCCGCAACGCGCGGCTGAGCTATGTCGGCAACGATGTGCTGCTGACGCTCGATCCCGGGCTGCTGTCGCCGGCGCTGCCCGGTTACGCCTCCATCAATCAGAAGAACGTTGCTGCCGCCATCGACAACGGATTGGCCGGCGGCGCCGCTACGCCGGCCGCCATCAACGCGCTGTTCGGTCTGTCAGGCGATCCCCTGCGCAACGCGCTGACCCAGGTTTCGGGTGAGACCGCGATCGGATCGCAGCAGACCACGTTCAACGCCATGAACCTGTTCCTCGGCGTGGTCACCGATCCATTCCTGGCCGGGCGCGACGGCGCCGGCTTTCCGTCGGCCGCCGCCGCGGGTTATGCGGCTGAAGACAGCGCTGCGCGTGGCTATGCCGCGACCGGCCGCAAGCGTCTGGCCGCGGAGCGCGAGGCTTACGCTGCGATATATCGCAAGGCGCCAGTCGCACAGGCGTATGCGCCGAGCTGGAGCGTGTGGGCCTCGGGCTTCGGCGGCGCGCAAACCACCGACGGCAACACGGCGCTCGGCTCCAACTCCACCACCAGCCGCATCGCCGGCGGAACGGCCGGCGCGGACTATTGGTTCTCGCCATACACGGTTGCAGGTTTCGCGCTCGCGGGAGGCGGCACGAGCTTCTCGGTGACGAACGGCGGTACCGGTCGCTCCGACCTGTTCCAGGCCGGCGCCTTCGTGCGCCACAATGCCGGTCCCGCTTACATCACCGGTGCGCTTGCCTATGGTTGGCAGGACATCACCACCGACCGCATCGTCACCATTGCCGGCGCCGACCATCTGCGGGCACGCTTCAATGCCAATGCGTATTCGGGACGCGCCGAAGGCGGCTATCGCCTGGTCGCGCCGTGGTCTGCCGACGTCGGTCTTACGCCTTACGTGGCGGGCCAGTTCACCACCTTCGACCTGCCGGCCTACGCGGAAAGCGCGATCTTCGGCACCAACGGCTTCGCGCTGAGCTACGCCTCGAAAAGCGTCACAGCCACGCGCAGCGAGCTCGGCCTGCGCGCCGACACGTCATTCCTGCTCGACGACGCGATCCTGACGCTGCGCGGCCGCGCCGCCTGGGCGCACGACTTCAACGCCGATCGCAATATCGCCGCGACGTTTCAGGCGCTGCCCGGCGCAAGCTTCGTGGTCAATGGCGCGGCGCAGGCGCAAAATGCCGCGCTGACCACGGCATCGGCGGAGTTGAAATGGCGCAACGGATGGTCCGCTGCGGCGACCTTCGAAGGCGAATTCTCCGACATCACCCGCAGCTTTGCCGGCAAGGGCGGGGTGCGCTACGTCTGGTGACGTCCGCGCCAGCGGATTTATGGGCTCACGGCCTGGGCAGGCTTCGGCAATCGCGCGGTGATCCGCTCAGGCAGCCGCCGTTCCTTGAACAGCGTCTCGACCTCGGCGACGCTGAGGTAGCGCTCCTCGCCTTCGCCCTTGCCGAGGATCTTCAAGAGCACCGGCCATTCGCCCTTCATCAGCATGGGATAGTACCAGTGCGCCGCGTTGCCGGCGCGCTCGAGATTGTCGGCCATGAAGGTCGCGATCTCTTTTGCGGTCAGCCCGCGCTCGATACCGCCGGACGGGTCCTTGCAGTCCCTGCCGAAGCGCGCGAGGCGGACGATCTCGTCCTCATGCACATGCGCGTCGACGCCGAGAATGCGCGATCCGGCGCCATGCTTGTCGAGCGGGCCGTTGCGCAATTCGTCGAGCTCAGCGCCCGAGGTTGCGCTCTTCCACACGCGCAGCGGCCACAGACCGTTGGCAATGACGGCGACGAACCAGGTTTTCCGCCGCACCTCTTTTTGATTCGAGCCGGTCTCTCCGCTCGCCAGCCCGATCATTTCCGTGAGTTTTTCGAGCGGCACGTCATGGCCGCCGACATAGCCATTGGCGACCAGCGCGCGCAGGAACGGGCAGGGATTGTTGGGCGAAACGGGAACCTGCCCGGCGGGCCTGGTGTCGGGGGCGGCAGCAATGCGATTTTCTGACATGGATTTGGGTCCTTGAAGGCACCGAATATCAAAAAGGCGTCCGCACCAATGTGACGCGGATCATGGTTCTGAAAAAGAAATTAATGTCGCGCACTACTTCTGGCTGAAGAGAATTTTGGCGGAATTCGACGCCGTGTCAACCAAGCGGTCCGTGCCGCGCTCAGGAATCGGCCGCACGCCTCGGCGAGGATTGCACCAGCGTCAGCTTGGTGAAGGGGATGCCGGCCTTCAACAGCCCGTCGCGGTAATGGGCGATATCGGACGGCTGCTTCCAATGAAAATTCCGCAAATGCCGCTCGACGGTCAGGCTCGGATAGTTGCTGAGCAGGACCTCGGTCGCCGTCGCCGCCTCCGAGCTTCGTCCCAATTGCGCGAGCGCTGCCGCCCTGATCGCAAGCGCCTGGAGATGGCTGGGATTCACGTAAAGCTGTTCGCGCGCCCATGACAGGCAAGCGTCATATTGTCCGAGCAAATAGTGGCTGAACGCATTCAGGGCCGCCCATTGATAGCGGGGATCGTTGCTGCCGTTCTGCGCCGCCATCGTGAACAGTTCGATGGCCTGCCGGTGTTCGCCGATCACCAGGTAACACACGCCGAGCACGCCGCGCGCGCCCATATCATACGGGTTAAGTTGGACCGCCCGCTTGCCGGCATCCATCGCCGCTTCGAAATGTCCTTCCGCCGCGTGCAGGTAGCTTAGAATCTGGAACGCAAAGGACGAACGGGGATCGAGCCGGACGCTGCTTTCCGCAAGGCGCATCGCGTCGTCGAACATTTCGCGCGTGCCCTTGATCCATCCGAACTGGATGCCCTGGACCTGGATGGTGGCGAGATAGGCGCGGGCGATCGACAGCGTGGGATCGAGCGCGATCGCTTCCTTGAACAGGCTGATCGACGTTTCGAAATCAGCATGCGTCTGCAGGTAATAATAGGACAGCCCCTTGAGGAAGCGGTCCCATGCGGTGAGGTCGTTCGATGGCGAGCGGGGCGGGGCGGAGGCTTCCGCGCGGTAGATCTCGGCCGCGATCGCTGCCGACAGGCTGGTGGTGATCTCGTCCTGCATGGCGAACAAATCGCCCATGTCGCGGTCGAACCGCGCGGTCCATAGTTGCTCGCCGGTCTCCGGCGCGATCAGCTCGGCGGTGACGCGGATCTTGGTCCCGGCGCGGCGGATCGAGCCCTGGATCAGGTAGGTCGCATCGATCTCGCGCGCGATCAGGCGCGTGCTCATGCTTTTGCCCTTGAACGGGAAGGTCGAGTTCCGGCTCAGCACCCGGTAGAAGGATTGCAGCGAAAGCGCGTGGATCAGGTCCTCGGTCAGCCCGTCGGAGAAATATTCGTCGGCGCTTTCGCTCAAATTCGCAAACGGCAGCACGCCCACGATCGCCGTGCGATACTGGTTCGGAAGGTTTGTGACCGACGTTCCGGTCGAGGATCGCGCGGGCATCTGCCCCGCAACATCGGACCCTGCGGGCTGCCAGGTCCAGACGTTGATCGCTTCGGTGATGTTCTTGAAGCGGTGCGGACCGGCATCGATGAGCGGGACGCTGAGGCGCCTGCCGGCCTCGTGGCAGGCCTTGCCGGACACCGCCACGCCGCCGGGCGCGGCGACCGATTCGAGCCGGACCGCGATGTTGACGTCGTCGCCGAACACCTCATCCTCGTCGGCCATCACGTCGCCCATGTGGATGCCCATGCGGAACTGCATGATGCGATCGGCTGGCAGGTGATCGTTGCGCTCGGCCATCACCATTTGCATCGCGACTGCGGCCTCGATCGCGCCGACGATGCTGGGGAACTCGAGCAGGAAGCCGTCGCCGGTGTTCTTCACCAGGCGGCCGCCATGATTGAGAATGAACGGATAGATCGCGCTGCGGTGGGCCTTGAACGTGGCATGCGTGCCTGCCTCGTCGGCTCCCATCATTCGGGAATAGCCAGCGACGTCAGCGCAAACGATGGCTGCAAGGCGTCTTTCCATGTTCTTTATATATCCCAACCCCGACGCAATGGCCGGCTAACCACTACGTGGTCGGTCGGCCGATTCCAATGTTAATAAAATAGGCTGCTTCTGGCGGAAGCCTGATCCGAAAGCCATACTAATGCAATCCGCGCAAGATTGGCAGATGTGCGGCAATATTGACTCCGGAACGGGTAAAAATGATGTGTGAGGCGCTCGGCATTCACGAACTCTGGCTGTTTATCCTGTCCGGACTGGTCCTCAACATCACCCCGGGGCCGGATACGGCCTATATTGTCGGACGCAGCGTCCAGCTTGGGTGCCCCGGCGGGGTAGCGGCCGCGGCCGGCATCAGCACCGGATGCCTCGTTCACGTGTTCGGCACTGCCATTGGGCTGTCGGCGCTGCTGATGGCGTCGTCAGCGGCCTTTTCAGTCCTGAAACTGGTGGGCGCGGCCTATCTGTTGTTTACCGGTGTCCAGATGTTGCTGTCGCGCCCGCGCCCTGTGGTGGAGGCGGCCGAGAAAAGCAACGAGACGTCGCTTGCCCGCGTGTTCTGGCAGGGCGCGCTGACCAACATCCTCAATCCAAAAGTGGCGCTGTTCTTCCTGGCGTTCCTGCCGCAATTCGTTTCGGCGGATTCGGCCCACAAGACGCTGGCCTTCCTAGCCCTCGGCCTGATCTTCATCTTCAGCGGCACGCTGTGGTGTTTCACCGTCGCAGCCCTTGCCGCCAGGGCCGCCGGCCGCATCCGGCGATCGGCGGGCGTGATGGTCTGGATCAACCGGCTGCTCGGCGGCATGTTCGTCTATCTCGGCATTCGCGTGGCGATGCTGGAGGCGCGCTAGTCACTAACCAGCATCGCGAGTGTGTTGCCGGCAAGATAGAGGCCCAGCGCAATCATGCCGATCTGGAACCAGACGCGGAACGTTTCCGGTTGCAGTCGCGCGCGTGCCGCCTGGCCCGCGAACATGCCGATGAACGAGCATGCCAGCGCAACCGCGCCCGGCAGGACGTTTGCCGACGTCAGCAAGCCGGCGCTGGTGAGATTGAAGCCGAGCGCGAGCGTCGCGACGGTGAAGAACACGCCGAGCGCCTGAATCAACTCGTCCTTCTCCATGCCGATCGCCTGCAGGTACGGCACGGAGGGAATCACCTGCACTCCGGTCGCGGCGGAAACCATGCCGGTGATGACACCGACAATGCCGCCTACCCATTTTTCGTTTTGCGGGGCGATGCTGAACTTCACCTTGCTCAGGGCAATGACGGCGTTGAGGACCAGCAACCCGCCGAGCACGATCGTGGTGTAGCGTGCATAGGGGCCGGTCAGCGACCCCGCGTTCAGCCAGATGCCGGCGGCGGTCCCGATCAGCAACGGCCATAGCCGCCGGATGATGTCGCGAAAATAAGGTCCACCGAAGGTCTGCCAGATGTTGGTGACGATCGCGGGGACGATGACGATGGCAATCGCCTGGGCCGGCGGCATCGACACCGCGAGCAGGCCCATTGCCACCGTGGGCAGGCCGAGCCCCATGGCGCCTTTGACGAATCCGGCCACCAGCAGGGCGGCGGCGATGGTAGGCAGTATGGAATCGAACATGCCGAGCACATTGACCGATCGCGATTATCGGCACAATCTGGAGATTACGGAGACAGCCTTCGGCAAGAGCGAAGGCTATCTCCGCGTCATTGCGAGCGAAGCGAAGCAATCCACCTATCCGCTTGCGGCACGATGGATTGCTTCGCGGAGCCTGTCATCGGGCGGCGCGTCGCGCCGATCCGGTGGCTCGCAATGACGGCGTGAACGCAGATGACGCCGCAAGGAAATCCCCCATGCGATTCGATCTGGTCGATCTTCAGCTCTTCATCGCGGTGGCGGAGACGCGCAGCATCACCAATGGCGCAGGCCGCGTTCATCTCGCGCTGGCCTCGGCGAGCGAGCGGATCAAGGGACTGGAAGAAGCGCTTGGCGTTTCGCTGTTGCGGCGCGGCCGCCGCGGCGTCGAACTGACGCCGGCCGGCGAAAGCCTGCTCGATCATGCGCGCATCGTGCTCCATAATGTCGAGGCGTTGCGCGGCGATCTTGCCGCCTTTGCCCGCGGCGTGAAGGCCACCGTCCGCTTCCTCGCCAATACGTCAGGGCTTTCGGAATATCTGCCGAGGACATTGGCCGCCTTTCTCAGTCAGCACCCCCACATCTCGATCGATGTCGAGGAGCGCGAAAGCGCCGAGATCGCCCGCGCCATCGTCTCCGGCGCCGCCGATCTCGGACTTGCCGCAGAACACGCGCTGACGGACAATATCGAGCGGCTGCCGTTCAGCGAGGACCGCCTGGTGCTGGTTGCGCCGCGCGAGGGCGACCTGGCGAACCGGCGGCAGGTCGATTTCAGCGAAGTCGTGGGGCGGGATTTCGTCGGCCTGATCAATTCGATCGCGCTGCACGCCCATGTCAGCGCGCATGCGGCGCGGCTCGGCGCGCGCCTGCGGTTTCGCGCGCGGCTGAACAGCTTCGATGCGATCGGTCAGATGGTCGCCGCCGGCATCGGCGTTGGCGTCATGCCAGAGGTCGCTGCAAAACGATGTGCGCGCTCGATGAAGATCAATGTCATCAAAATCAGGGATCCCTGGGCCAACCGGCGGCTCGTGATCTGCGCACGCAGCTTCAAGTCGCTGCCCAGGCCCGCGCAGCAGTTGGCCGAACATCTGCGCAAGTCCCAGTCGCGCTGAAAAAATCCGGACGCCAGAGGTCCGGCGCGCCTCACTTCGTGCTCGCGAGGCCGGCCTCCTTGATGACGCGCGCCCATTTTTTGGCCTCGGCGCCGATATAGTCGCGAAAATGTTCCGGCGTGTCGCCCGCGACCGTGAGGCCCTGGTCGGCGAGCTTCTGCTTCACCTGCGGGTCGCTCATCGCCTCGTTGGCGACACGGCTCAGCAGGCTGACGATTTTTTCAGGCGTCCCGGCAGGCGCAAGCATGCCGTACCAGTTCTCGATCAAGAGATCCGGCATGCCGACCTCGGCGGTGGTCACCACGTCAGGTGAAGTGGGCGCGCGCTGGCGTGCGCCCAGCGCGATGGGACGCAGCGTGCCGGCCTTGATATGCGGCAGTATCACCGGCAGATCGAGGAACGCCATCTGCACCTGGTCGCCGAGCAGGTCGTTAATGGCGGGCGCTGCGCCGCGATAGGGCACGTGCACGATGTCGATCTTGGCCGTGAGCTTGAACAGTTCGCCGGCCAGATGCGGCAGGCCGCCGACGCCGGCGGAAGCGAAATTGAGTTTTCCGGGCTGTGCCTTTGCAAGTGCGACGAGCTCGGTCATGTCCTTGGCGGGAACGTTGCTCGCGACAACAAGCATTTCCGGCACCGTCGTCACCAGCGTGACGGGCGCAAAGTCCTTGTTGACGTCGTAGGGCACCTTTTCCATCATCGGGTTGATGACGAGCGAACTGGCGCTGACGATGCCGATCGTGTAGCCGTCGGGCGCCGCCTTCGCGATGGCGTCGGTGCCGAGCACGCCGCCCTGGCCGCCGCGATTTTCGATCACGATCGGTTGCTTGACCAATTCCGACATGCGCTGGCCGACCACACGCGCGATGATGTCGTTGGGGCCGCCGGGTGGAAACGGCACGATCAGCTTGATTGGCTTGTTCGGAAAATCCTGCGCCGATGCGAGCGCCGGCAATAGCAACAGCGTTAATCCCGTCAGCAGCCTGCCGAGCAATCTCATGAACGCCTCCCCAGGGTCCCGCGTCTATGCGCGTGTTGGGACGATCCTAGGGGATGGCGTGCTCAATGCCTAGTTCTGAAGAGTGGTCGAACGAGACGAGCCCTCTTCGCTACTGCAGCAGTTCGTCCGTGCGCGCGAGCTTGATCGATTGCTGCGTGATCAGATTGCTCCAGACCCAATGATGGTGGCGAATGACGCTCTCCGCATCGAGGTGGGGGCGGTCATTCAGCGTATGGCAATCGGTCACCACGACGACATGAAGATGGTTCGAGACCGCCGAGCGGACGGTCGCATCGACGCAAAGATCGCTTGCCCATCCCGTAACCAGGACCCGATCCGGCGCGAGCCGCTGCAGACGGGAGGCAAGGTCCGTCCCGGCGAAGGGATCGTTCAGGGCCTTCTCGACGACAATATCGATGGGGTCGCGATGAAGCGCGGGAAGCAGCTCCCAGCCCGGCGTGTCCGGCTCGAAATCGTCGCCCTTGCCGCCGCAATGCTGCACGAAGATGACCGCGCCGGACCGTTGGCGGACGCTGGCAGCCAGCCGGTTGATGCGTTCGATGACGCCGGCCAGATCGTGCTTGGGCTCGCCATTGAGGAGGCCGACCTGCATATCGACGATGAGCATGGCGTCCATCGGAATGCCTGTCGGTCACGCTAGCTGTTCAGGAGCTTCAGCGCCGCCTCGTGCACGCGGGCGTCGCCGGCAGCGACGATGCGGCCGCCGCTTTGCGCGGGCCTGCCTTCCCAGTTGGTGACGACGCCGCCGGCGCCGGTGACGATCGGGATCAGGGCGGCGATGTCATAGGGCTTGAGTTCGGTCTCGATCACGAGGTCGAGATGGCCGGCCGCGAGCATGCAATAGGAATAGCAGTCGCCGCCATAGCGCGTCAGCCGCACCGCATCCTCGACCCGGCCGAAGGCCGAGCGGTCGGCGGCGTTCATCAAAAGTGGGCTCGTGGTGAAGGAGGTCGCTTCGCTCAGCGACGCGCATCGGCGCACCGTGAGCCTGCGTTCGCCCGACGGGCCGGTGTAATGCGCCGAACCCGAGTCGCCGGAAAAGCGCTCGCCGATATAGGGCTGATGCATCATGCCAAACACCGGCGTGCCCTTGTGCAACAGCGCGATCAGGGTGCCCCAGATCGGAAATCCCGCGATGAAGGATTTGGTGCCGTCGATCGGATCGAGCACCCAGACATAGTCGGCGTCCTCGCGCTCATTGCCGAATTCCTCGCCGACGATGCCGTGCTGGGGGAAATTGGCCTTGATCAGCCGGCGCATCACCGCTTCCGCAGCACGATCGGCCTCGGTGACGGGATCGAAATCGCTCGCACTCTTGTTGTCGATCGAGAGCGAGGTCCGGAAGAAGGGCAGGATGGTTTCGCCGGATGCGGTGGCGAGGCGGCCGATGAAGGCTGTGAAATCGATGACCGTCACGGCTATCCCTTAACGATTGGAAGATGGCGCTTCTTGCCTAGCCCAAACCGGGCGATCGTGCACCGCCATCGCAGCGTTTATTCCGACTCGTCTTGGCTGAGCTGCTTTCGAATTGGCTTCGTTTAGGCGTGGATTTTTGGTTAGTGCTTCAATCACGAAGTTGCGATTTTTGGCATACCAGCACTGCAATGGGGAGGGAACTCTTCTGCATGGCGGTTTAAATAATTGATATTGCTAATATAAATTACCGTGGTGGACAGTGTTGCCGATTCGCCAGCCTGACCGATATAGCGGCGAATAAGTTTCGAAAACCCTTGCGTTTTGTGCAGCGCGGTCGCATATTGTTGCGGTGCGGTAGCGCCTTGCGCTATCGCTGCCCTCCTTGGGCGTTTCCTCCCTAGACTTGGGCCGTTTGTCATTCAAGCGGCCCTTTTTTCTTTTTGTGTTTGGAGTCGTC
>Ga0081540_1002342_pt1 | contig 15504 bp, 17 predicted proteins | sample TabmetS2T1R1_FD_71024 | JGI IMG/M metagenome (GOLD analysis project Ga0081540, IMG submission 71024) | Tabebuia heterophylla rhizosphere microbial communities from the University of Puerto Rico - S2T1R1 | ecosystem: Host-associated > Plants > Roots > Rhizosphere ... | reverse complement strand
GTGTTCTCTCGGTGTTCCCCTCACGGCTTTCGGAACGGGGTGACCGAACGCTCGTTCAGTTATCGTCGCCGGATGACCGACTCCGAGACGCACGAGCACCAGCACGACGATCATGAGCACGCCCATCCGCACGAAGATCACGGGCATGATCACGGCGACCACTGGCACTCGCACGACGACGACGAACATGCCCACGACCACGACGAACATGCCCACGACCACGGGGCTCATGGTCATGGATACGGAGCGCACGGTCATTCGCATGGCCTCGTGGACGCGTCGATCGTCCGGTCGCGCGAAGGCGTCAAGGCCGTAGCGCTTAGCCTCGGCGTGCTGCTGGTCGCATCGCTGCTCCAGCTTGCGGTGTTCTTGCTGAGCAACTCGGTCGCCCTGCTCGCGGATCTGATCCACAACTTCGGGGATGCGTCTACGGCGATTCCCCTCGGGATCGCGTTTTTCCTGCGCAGCTTCCGGGCCGAGAAGATCGCCGGGCTGTTTGTGGTGGCCACGATCTTCGTCAGCGCCTGTGTTGCCTTGTACGAGTCGATCCAGCGCTTCATCAACCCGGAGCAGCTGACGCATCTGTGGGCTCTCGCGGCCGCGGGTGCGATTGGGTTCGTCGGCAACGAGGTCGCTGCGTACATCCGCTACCGGGCCGGCAAGCGGCTCTCGAGCCCGGCGTTGATCGCAGACGGCAACCACGCCCGCGTCGACGGCTACGTGTCGCTCGGGGTCATCGCCAGCGCTTTCCTCGTCGCAATCGGGTTGGACCGCGCAGACCCGGTCGTGGGCCTGCTGATCACGCTCGTCATCCTCAAGATCACGTGGGATTCGTGGCGCACGATCCGGGCGAGCGACCCCGGCGAGCCGCTCCCGGCCGTGGAGTGACGCCAATCGTTCGAGGGCGCCTACATGCAGAAACTCACCTGAGCTTCCGCTCGAACTGGCTCCGGGCCGCGGTGCTTGGCGCGAATGACGGGATCGTCTCGACCTCAAGTCTTGTGCTGGGTGTTGCCGCATCCGGCGCATCCAGCGGCACGATCCTCACTGCCGGCGCTCCGGCGCTCGTGGCCGGGGCCGGCTCGATGGCGGCCGGGGAGTACATCTCGGTCAGCTCGCAGCGCGATACTGAAGAAGCCGATCTGCACCTCGAGACGCGCGAGCTGGAGGATTATCCGCAGCGCGAGCTTTCCGAGTTGACCGCGATCTACGAAGCACGCGGGCTCGGGCCCGCCCTCGCGGCGGAGGTGGCTGCGGCGCTCACCACGGACGACGCCTTGCAGGCCCACGCTCGCGACGAGCTCGGGCTGGCGGAGAGCCGCCGGGTACGGCCGCTGCAAGCGGCGGGCGCATCGGCGCTTGCGTTCTCTGCAGGTGCGAACAAGCTGTTCAACCTCGCCCAGCTGTTGTACGTCAATCAGGGACCGAGAACACGGGTTGGCTGGGAGACGACCTGGTGACGGCGGCGGCAGCCAGCATTCCCGGCCTGCAGGTGCGTGACGTACTCGCCGGGCGGGACGCTCCCCCGACGAGTGACCAGGCGGCGGCTTTCGATCAGCTTGCAGAAGACGATCAGGTCAAGTCGACGCCGACGATACTCGTGGGCAAGAGCGGCGAGACTCCGCGCCAAGTCGCCCTCTCCTCACCGGCGGACGTGCAGTCGGTCGCTGCTGCGCTGGACGATGCCGTCAGTAATCGATGAACCCGATCGATCGCATGCGCAGCCGCGTTAGCCGCATCGCCTCGTCGTAGAAGCCCTGCGGATCGACGCCGTAACCGGCGACGACTAGGTCCGCCATTCGCTCGTTCGCCGCGTCGAGCATCGCCCCAGCAGTAGTGAGGAGCTCCTCGATCACGCCTTCGATCACTGTCGACGAACGCTCTGGCTCGGTCTCCATCCGGCGCCGCGCATAGGAGACCCCGATGCCGATGTGCCGTGCCTCGTCGCGGGCGACCAGGCGCTGACCCTCGGCGAGGCCCGGGAAGGCGAGCCGCTCGTATTGATCGGCTGCGAGGTTCTGCTGGCGACGACGCCGTCGCAGCTCATCCTCTCGCGTGACGGCGGCCACAGCTGGGGTGGACTCAGCGAGACGACGGGCCTGCTTGCCTGGCCGCGCGAAGACCGTCTCTATCTCATGGCGTCAGACGGGGGGCTGTGGCTCAGCCCTGACAGAGGCATGCGCTGGCGCGCCGTCGGCGAGATGACAGGCAAACCCACCGCGTTCCTCGTCGACGGTCGGCGCATGTTTGCGGCGCGCCAAGACGGAACGATCGAGGCATCGAGCGACAGCGGCCGTTCCTGGCGTGTGCTCGCTCGGGTGAACTAGCGCACACGAGCCGCGGGGCGCACGATGCGAAGAACCAGGGCGTTCAAGGCTGAGCCGTGACTGTGAGCCCTGAAGACATGAGCACGCGCCGACGTCCGCGTTCGTTGCCTGACGTTCCCTCAGAGTTCCCCGTACACCGCGTTTCCTGGTTGATTCGCGGAAGAAAAGACCTGCAAATCGGCCTCGACGTGACTACCCCCTCTGTGCCGAGACCTGAGTGTTGCCTACTCCAGCAACAAAATGCTGCGCCCCACTTGCTGGTATTTCAAGCCCTCTGACGCACTCGAACCGTCGACCCCCTCCTTACCATGGAGGTGGGAGACAGTCGCTACCGGCCCCAACCAGCCTCACTCCATACCTCGCACCCCTGTCCGACCCCAACCAGACGGGTCAGCCCCCAGGGGAACTGATCACCGTCTGATCACCACTGATCACCGGGATCAGCGGCAACCGAGAGAGCAAGGCCGCCGAGCACGCGCCCAGACGGCCTCGTCTCGCATGGCGCTTGGCGAAATGTCACGCTTCGAGCGTCAGCGGGGTAGATGAACAGCCGCCGGGCGACCTTGAAGGTTTTCGGAGCGACTGCGGACGGCGAGCACGTACGCCCTGGCCGTCCGCAGTTACTTAAGCTCAGCCGAGGAGCTTTGGCTCAACCGAGGAGCTTTGCCTTTTGTGCGGCGAATTCCTCGTCGGTGAGTGCGCCCTCCTCGTGCAGCTTCGCGAGCCTCTCCAGCTGCTCGGTCGGATCCGGCTCCGCCGGCGCCGCCGGCTCCTCGGCGTACTCTTCGCCCTGGTCGCCCTGCATCGCCATCTGGCGGCGGGTGGTGCGCCGCGACGTGCGGCGAGCCACGCGTCTGGCCCTTCCGAATGGCATTACGTGACCTCCTTCGTCTTCGGAGATAGCACGAGGGTAAGAGTCGGCGCTCCGAGACGAAACAGACTCGATCCGTTTCATCCAGGTGAACGCGAACGAGGGCGGAGCCGTGCCGACGCCGACGCGGGGGTGGAGTCTCCGGCGTGTGCCGATCATGTGTCGGCAGCCGGCGATCTGAAAGCCCTCGCGTCCCGGCGAGAAGATCAGAGCAGCTCGCCTAGCTCGCGGAGCCGTTGGTCAACCTCGTCGCGGTGCGCGTATGGCGCCGGCATGACGAAGATCTCGGCCCCTGCGAGCGTGCGACCAGCGAGGAGGCCACTGCCAGTGAACGGCCCGAGCAGCTTCTTCGCGGTCTCCTTGAAGACGAACAGCACGAGCTTCACGCCCGCCCGCGCCCGTGTAGATGATCAGATCGCCATAGTCTTCGTCGTCCTCGTCCCGCCGCTGACAACGATCGAATCAGCACGTCAGCACCCCCACCGGAGATCCCGTGTTGAAGAGGACGATGCACGCCTGCGTCGGCCAGCGAGCGGCGCGAAGGGTAAGCCGTGCCGACGGGGTTACCAGGTATGTGACCGAAATGGCGGGCGATCGCATAATCCTTCCGAGGAGAAACGCGAACCGCAACCCGATCATCTAGGGAACGCCCGCAGGTTCGATTCCCGGTCAACTAAGTCTGCGGCGCCGCAGCCTTCGACCCGCGCCCGGCGCCAGAACACGCTTCACACGCCAGAAGTCACGGGTTCGGCCCCCCGCCCCCGGCCTCTACTGATCCCCAGGCTGAGCACAGGCCCCTCCGAGCGCCTGTCGATAGGCCCGCGTTCCGTCTGGTAGAGCCAAGCCCTCTTCCGGACTCGAACCGGAGACCCCCTCCTTACCATGAACGTGAGGAGGGGGTCGATCCATGCGGGTTTGCGCTTAGCGGTGCGGATTTCTTTCCCTCGGCGATAGGCGCCAGTCGCCAGGTTTTGCAGGGTGGTGCGACCCTAGTGCGACCTCGCCGATCGGACGACGCACGAGGCCGTTGCCTACCGCCTGGCGTCGTCTTGCGCGCTCGTGTGCTCGAGCCAGTTCTAGAAGGCGCACCGTGGGGGTCGCCTACGGGACGTGACCCGCGGGTGCCGACCTCATGTGCTCGACGGTGCGCGGCACCCGACCAGATCGAGCTGTTCTGCGAAGTGCACCTGCGTGCGGAGCTCGGCCTCGATGACGGCGACCCGATCGCGGTCTGGCTGAACGACGGCTGATCCCTCGTAGTGCTGTTCACGGGGCGCGGATGCCGCTTGACGACTCGTTCCGCTGCTGCAATCATGAGCGTATGTTCATGAGCGCGCGTTCATAATGTCCCCGCGTCGTGCTCGCATCTTGGCCGGCCAATCCGACGACCTTGCCCTTCGAGACCATCTCATCCTGGTGACGGAGCGGCTGCTCGCCGAGCACGGGCTCGAGGAGCTGACGACGCGCCGGATCGCGCGCGAGGCGGGCGTCGCAGACGGTGTTCTCTACAACCACTTCGAGAACAAGGATGCGCTGCTGCTCGAGGCTCTCGTCGCGCGCATGTCCACGCTCATGCGCATCTTCCGCGACGCCTGTCCGCGTGCTGGAACCGCCACCGTCGAAGCAAATCTCCAGCGTCTCGCGACCGCAATGCTCGAGCTGCAGCGAGCCGTGCTGCCTCTCCTCGTCGGCCTGGTCGGAAGGCGGCCCCTGCTCGAGCGGTTCCTCGCCGCCGTGCACTCGGCTGCGATCGGCGGGCCAGACGCGGTCCTTCACGCCGTGCACGACTACCTCGCTGCCGAGCAGCGGCTTGGACGTCTGAGCGGGGAGAGCGAAGCGCACATCGTGGGCGTCCTGCTCTTCGCGATCACACAGCTGCAAGCGCTCGTCACGCACTTCCGGTCGACCGAGAACGATTCCTCGGACGCCGCGGAGGAGGAGCTAGTGCCCGTCGTCCGCTTCCTGGCCGGTGCACTGGAGAACGCGAACGCGAGCGGCGCCACCCATGACGACGAAGGAGCAAGCGTATGACTATGCATATCTCCCTGATGCTGGCCGTCGACGATGCCCCGCAAGCTGCCAGCTGGTACGGACGAGCCCTCGGTGCGGCCCAGCTCTGGAGCCTCGGCTCCGTTATCGGCCTCGAGATCGATGGCGCACCCTTCTTCCTCCACGAGCCGACCAGCACAGGATTCGTCAGCCCGGCCACAACCGGCGAGACGACCGTCCGCGTCGAGATCTTCGTCGACGACCCCGACACGCTCTTTCAGCGGGCGATCGAAGCCGGCGCGGACGGCACCACCGAGGGGATCCGCAACTACGAGGTCCCGTGGGGCGTTCACCGCCAGGGCAGCTTCCGCGACCCCTTCGGCCACACCTGGCACGTGGGCGATCGCTCGCCGCTCCAACGGTTCCCGCGCGACTGACAGCCGCTGACCGAATCGTCGCCGGCCGGCGGGTGCGGTCACTCTGAACGCTGTGCGACCCTGGTGCGACCTCGGACCCAAGATTCGGCTGTTCAGGCAGAAGCAGAGAGATGAAATTCCTGCAAATCGCCACATCTGCTCACAGTATGTGACCCCCTCCTTACCTGCAATTCAACACAGACAACAAGACTCACGGATTTGCAGGGACTTTAAGCCCTCTGACGGACTCGAACCGTCGACCCCCTCCTTACCATGGAGGTGCTCTACCAACTGAGCTAAGAGGGCAGCGGCCCTAGGGTAGCGCGCAGCTAGCCCGGGGTCCTGACTTCCGTGAGAGGGTGTAGTCGGTGACCGACATCGACGCCCAGGCGTTCGATGAGTTCGAGGCGGCGGGCTGGGAGCTCGTCGCCCGTCGCTACAGCGAGCTTCTGAGCCCGATCACGAGCCAGGCGGTTGAGCCGCTGCTCGACGCGGCGGGCGTTCGCGCGGGGATGCGCGTGCTCGACGTCGGGACGGGCCCGGGCGACGCTGCGGCGGCCGCGGTCGCACGTGGCGCGGACGCCACCGGGATCGACGTCGCGGCGGCCATGATCGAGCTCGCGTCGGAACGCCATCCCGAAGCGACCTTTCTGCAGGGCTCGGCCACCGAGCTTCCCTTCGCGGACGGGTCGTTCGACGCCGCGGTCGGGAACGTCGTCATCCTGCACGTCGGCGAGCCGGAGCGGGCGGCGCACGAGCTCGCCCGTGTTCTCGTGCGAGGCGCGCCGGTCGCGCTCTCGACCTGGGAGGTTCCCGCCCGCTCGCCGCTGTTCGGCGCCCTGGTCGGCGCGGTGGAAGACGCGGAGGTGTCTCCCCCGAGCGACGTTCCGCACGGGCCGTCGTTCTTTCGGTTCGGCGAGGACGACGTGTTCGACGCGCTCCTCCGCGGCGCCGGCTTCGCCGATGTCTCGGTCGAGTCCGTCACCTTCGACTTCCCGCTGGGCTCCGCCGATGAGCTGATGACCGTCGTCAGTGACGCAACTGTCCGGATGGGGGCATTGCTGCGCTCGGGGGACGACTCCCAGCGGGCTCGCATGCGTGACAACCTCGAGCGGCGAATCGCGCCCTGGCGCCGCGGTGACGCTTACGCGGTTCCGGCCCCGATGAAGATCGCCTCGGGGATCAAGCCGGGCTAGGCGGCTCGGGCTTCTGCCGCCGTTTCACCATCCAGCGGACGAGCTCGGTCGCCCCCGCGAGCGCGAATGCGGTCGCGAGCGCCAGCACCAGGCCCCAGAAGCTCTCGAACGTCTTGCCGCCGTAGTAGCCGAGCAGCGCGGAGTACGAGGCCCAGAGGACGGTCGCGATGAGGTCGAACACGGCGAAGCGGCGCCACGGATACCCGAGCGTTCCTGCGCTGAGCGTGACCGCCGTCCGGCCGCCGGGTATGAACCGCGCGACCAGGATCAGCTGGCCGCCGCGTTCGTCCAGTTGCTCCTCGGCCCAGCCAAGGCGGCGCTTCGCCTTGTCTCCCGTGAGGAAGCGCTCCGCCGCGCGCTCGCCGAAGCGGTGGCCGATGAAGTACGCCGTGTTGTCGCCGAGGAACGCTCCTGCAGCGGCCGCGGGGATGATCAACCCAAGGCTGAGATCGCCCGAGGCGGCCACGACGCCCGCGGTGATGACCGCCGTCTCGCTCGGCACGATCGGGATCAACGCGTCGAAGAACGCGAACACGAAGAGGATCGCGTACGCCCAACCCGACGCGTCGGCCACGAGCTGCGTGAACTGGTGGAACACGACCGTAGGGTCTCACGGCGGCGGGGGTACGATCACGGCGATGGCCTACGACGAGGAGCTAGCGGCTCGCATCCGTGACCTGGTCGGAGACGAGCCCGGCCTGACGGAGCAGAAGATGTTCGGCGGGCTGGCGTTTCTGATCGGCGGCAACATGGCGATCGCTGCGAGCGGCCAGGGCGGGATCCTGGTTCACGCCGACCCGGAGGCGTCGGACGAGCTGGTGACCTCGACCGACGCCTATCTCATGGAGATGCGCGGCAAGCAGATGCGCGGCTGGTTGCGCATCGACTCCGGGCACGTGAGCACGAAGCCCGAGCTTGCAAAGTGGGTCGAGCTCGGGACGAGCTACGCGCGCTCGCTGCCCGCGAAGCGCTAGGCGGCCCTGGCCATCTGCCGCTCCGACTCCTCCGCGCGGCGGCCGTAGACCTCGGCGAACCCCTGGCGCCACGACGGGTGGCGCAGCGTCCAGCCGAGCTCCCGCTTCGCCTTCGCGTTCGACGCGCCGCGGGTCTCGGTTCCCATCATCACCGCGACGTCGCCCGCGAAGAGCCGGGCCAGCCAGACCGGGAAGTGGCGCGGCGGCTTCGCGTCGAGCGCCTCGGCGAGCACCGGCAGCCACTCCCGCACCGGAGCCGGCTCGTCGTCGACGACGTGGTAGACGGCGGGCCCCTCGTGCTCGAGCGCGAGCACGGTCGCCGCGGCCGCGTCGTCGAGGTGGATCCACGATGCGTACCCGCCGCCGTCGCCGACGATCGGGAACTGCCGCTTGCGCACCGGCTCGATGAGCCCGTCGTTCACGGCACCGTAGAAGACGCCGTACCGCAGGACGATTCCGCGCGCCGCGACGACCGCCCGGTCGAGGTAGTTCATCGCCGCACTCGTCTCGGCCATTCCGTCGACCGGGCTCTGCTCGGGCGGCGCGTCCTCGTCCTTCACGGGCCCGCCCTCGCGCGCGTACCGCATGCTCGCGAAGCTCTGCGCGACGAAGCGGGGCACGTTCGCCTCCCAGGCCGCCGCCAGGAGCGAGTCCATGCCCTCCGTGCGCAGGCGGTTCGTGACGACGAACGAGCGGTCGAGATTCCTGGAGAACGTCACGTCCTTCAGCGCGGTCGCCTCGTGGACGATCGCGTCGGGCGCCGACACGAGCACGGCCCTCCGCACCGCCTCGCGGTCGAGTAGGTCGAGCACGACGGACTCCGCGCCGAGCGTGCGCAGGCGGTCGGCGCCGGCCGCGGACGTCGAGGTGCCGATCACCTCGTGTTCGGCATCGATCAGTTGTGGTACGAGTCGGGTACCGATCGCACCGGTCGCTCCGACGACGAAAACTCTCATGGTGAAGCTCCTCTCATCTGTCACATCCGCGTCGTCTCGCGGGTCTACTCCTGTGACCCGGCAGAACGGAGGCGTGTGACAGATGGACGAGCGCGAATTCCTGGCGGAGCGTTTCGAGGAGCAGCGGCCTCACCTGAGGGCGGTCGCGTACCGGATGCTCGGCTCGCTCGGCGAGGCGGACGACGCGGTTCAGGAGGCGTGGCTGCGGCTGAGTCGAACCGATGCAGACGCCATCGAGAACCTCGGCGGCTGGCTCACGACCGTCGTCGCGCGCGTCTCCCTGAACATGCTTCGTTCGCGCAGGACGCGGCGCGAGGAGCCGCTCGACGTCCGGTTGCCCGAGCCGATCATCGACCGCGCGGACGGCGTCGATCCCGAGCACGAGGCCCTGCTCGCGGACTCCGTCGGCCTCGCGATGCTGGTCGTGCTCGAGACCCTGTCACCGCCCGAGCGGGTCGCCTTCGTCTTGCATGACATCTTCGGGATGCCGTTCGACGAGATCGCGTCGATCGTCGACCGCTCGCCGGAGGCGACTCGCCAGCTCGCGAGCCGCGGTCGCCGGCGCGTCCAGGGCGAGCGGACGGTCCCCGACGCCGATCTCGCAACGCAGCGCCGCGTCGTGGACGCGTTCATCGCGGCAGCGCGCGAGGGCGACTTCCAGGGGCTGCTCGAGGTGCTCGACCCGGATGTCGTGCTGCGGGTGGACTTCGGGCCGACGGCCGAGTCGACCGAGCTGCGCGGGTCGGAGGTCGTCGCAGGACAGGCGGCCTCGTTCGGGTCGATGGGCCTGCTCGTGCGTCCGGCGATCATCAACGGTGTCGCCGGGGCGGTCTCGACGCTCGACGGCGAGCCGTTCTCGGTCGGAGCGCTCACGGTGCGGGACGGCAAGATCGTCGAGATCGACATCCTGGCCGACCCGGCGAGGCTTAGTCAGCTCGACCTGACCATCCTGGAGGACTAGCGAGGAGGGCTCGGCCCAATGCAGCTGAGCCGCCGGGCCGCGCTGCTCGCCCCCTCGCCGCGTCCTCACTCGGCCACGTACCTAACTGGTACGCGGCCTCCCTGCGTCCTTGCGAGGGAGCGACCATCGCACCCCGGCGACGAGCGGCATCACGCCGAGCCCTCCTAGACCCAGCCGAGCGCGCCGCAGTAGAGCCACGCGCAAAACGCGTCGGGGAGCTCGCCCCACCTGCGGAACGCGTCCAGCATCGCGTCGAGCTGCTCGCGAGTCGCCCAGCCCTGGTCGACGATCACCTGGCTCATGACGGGGGCGCCGAAAAGCCCGACCGCGAACTCGGCGAACCAGCGCGTCCGCTCCTCGGTGCCGTAGACCTCCGGCGCGTGCGCGACGCCCTCGGTCCTCGTGAACCCCGCCTCGAGCATCAGCGTGCGCAGGTGCCGCGAGTAGCGCGCGTTTCCGCCCTCGTGGGCGACGGCCATCTCGAAAAGCCGCGGCGCGAGCTGCAGCTCCGGCCAGTCGGGCGAGAGGGCGACCGTGCTCACGTCGTCGTCGCTGACCGCTGCGAGGCCGCCCGGCCTCAGCACGCGCCTCATCTCGACGAGCGCCGGCTTCTGCTCGCGGAGGTAGAAGAGCACCGCGTTCGCGTAGACAGCGTCGAAGGCTGCGTCCTCGAACGGGAGATCGAGCACCGAGCCGGTTGTGAACTCGACGTTCTCGATCCCGCGCTCCTGGGCGGACTTGCGGGCGACCTCGATCTGCTCCGGGTCGAGGTCGATCCCGACGATCCGGCCCGGGGCGAGCACGGGGGCGAGGTCGAGCGCGATGCTGCCCACGCCGCAGCCCGCGTCGAGCACGTCCATCCCCGGACGCAGGTGGGGCAGGAGGAACGGCAGGAACGTCTTCGCGTCGCGGTTCGCGACGTAGCGCTGCTGGACGGTCCCCTCGATGACATAGCGCTGCTCCTCCACCGTCAGAATTCTCCTGCAGTCCACTCGCGGCGGGAAAGGCGCCTCGCCAGCGGGTCGAACTGGGCGACGAAGAGCTCTTTTGCGGTCGTGGCGCGCTTGTCGGATGCCCGCGCGAGGTCGAAGCTCCGGTTCGGGGGTGGGCAGTGGGTGGTCGCATTGAAGACGTCGCGATAGTGCCGGTCGGCCTCGATCGAGTGCTGGAGACCCTGTTGCAAGAGCGTCGCCATTCGGTCGGTGGCCTCGGTCGGGCCAGACAGGAGGGCGAGCTGCTGGAGCACGCTCTGGCGGTTGGTGGCCACGCTGTCGATCCGATCCGCCGCGGCCGCGTTCGGGATCTTGCAGTTGAGGCCCGCCCTGATCGCGGCGGTGATCTCGCTGCGGCCGGCGGCCGATTGCGTGAGGACGTTTTCGATCCGGTCGACGAAGGGACGCAGGTCCGTGGCGTCGTTGCCCGAGCTCGAACCTCGCGTCGCCCAGATCGCAGCTCCCCCGGCGACGACTGCGAGCACGACCACGGCAGCGACGGCCCAGAGCCATCGCCTCCGACCCTTTGGGCGCGGAATGGCCGCGGTGTCGTCGACTCGAGTCGGTCGCTCCGCGGGCGCCGCGACGGTGTCGGGAGCACCGCCGGCGATCGCCGAGCGCAGGTCGCTCGCGAGTGCTCCAGCAGTGCCGTAGCGCTCGTCGCGTTCCTTCGCCATCGCGCGCGCGAAGACGCCGTCGAGATCGGGCGCGAGCGACGGCGGCGGCTCGTTCAGGTGTGCCTGGAGCGTCGCGATCTCGCTCTCGCGCGCATAGGGCGGCTCACCCGACAGGCAGTGGTAGAGCACGCAGCCGAACGAGTAGACGTCGGCGCGGCCGTCGAGCTGCTCGCCGCGGATCTGCTCGGGGCTGCAGTAGTCGATCGTGCCCATGAACGCGCCGGCCTGGGTCACGCCTTGCGTGCTCGTGCGCTTGGCGAGCCCGAAGTCGCAGAGGTACGCGTGGCGATGGGCGTCGGTGAGGAGGATGTTTGCGGGCTTGAGGTCGCGGTGGACGAGGTCCGCCGCGTGTGCCGCATCGAGCGCGCCGCCGATCTGGTCGGCGATCCGCAACGTGTCTGCACGGGACAGTGGCCGGCGCTTGCGGATCAGCCCTCCGAGGCTCGGCCCGTCGACGTAGCGCATCGCGAGGTAGAGGACGCCGTCGACCTCGTCGGCGTCGTAGATCGGGATCACGTGCGGGTGATCGAGCGATGCCGCGAGCTGCGACTCGCGAAGGAACCGCGCCCGGAAGCCGGGATCGTCGGCGTAGGCGGGCGAGATCACCTTCAGCGCGACTCGCCGCTCGAGGCGAGCGTGCCGCGCGAGGAAGACCGTCCCCATGCCGCCTTGACCGAGCACCGACTCGATCGTGTACGGCCCGAACTCGTCGCCGACGTTCACGGGCACGTGCGCAGCCGATAGCCGAGGCCGCGCTCGTTCTCGATCAGGTGCCCCGCGTCGTACGGCTCGAGCTGTTTGCGGAGCTCCCAGACGATCTTCGCCAGCTCCTCGCGGGAGTGCATCGGCTCGTCGCCCCAGACGGCGTCCATCAGCTCCGCGTGCGTGCAGAGCGCCGGCGAGCGCTCGGCCATGTACGCGACGAGCTTGTGCGCCTGTGCGCGGATCTGGAGCTCGTGCCGTTCCCCGCGGCTGACGAGGACGAGGCGGGCTTCGTCCGCGTCGTAGCTCAGGCACTCGTCCACTGCATCCGGCTCCTCAGCGGCGCGAGTCGCCTGAGAGTCGGCGGCCGTCTCGTACTCGAGCTCGAAGTAGCGGGCGCCGTCCTGGTGGTTCATCGAGCCGAGGACGCAGACGACGTCTCCGCTGCGGAGCGGCAGCCGCCCCTCGACGCGTTTCAGCTCGCCACTGCGCCGGACGAACGTCCCGTTGACGCTTCCGCCGTCGACGATCGACCACGTGCTCCCCGCACGCTCGAACGTGCAGTGCTCCGCGCGCGTGACGAGGTGCTCGGGGTCGGGCTCGAGCGCGATGTCGTTCAGCTCGGGCAGGCGCCCGACGGTGAGGCGGTCACCGGACAGCTCGACGGTCGCCCGTTCGGCGGCTCCGGGACCTGAAACGACAAGCATGGCGTCCATTTTGCTCGCGGTCGGCTGGCCGCAAGCAAGGCTACAACGCTGCGCGGAAGCCGACCAGAGTGCGATTCCATCGACCGCCCACCTTCCGTCCATGGATGCGCAGCGAGGCCGCTCGCAGACTCGTGGAAACGAGACAGAGGACGGGAGGCACCATGTCGAAGGCCCTCAAGATCGCACTATTGGCGCTCCTGGTCGTCGGCGCGGCCGGCGCCGGGAGCACGTCGGGCTCGGCGCCGGGATTCAAGGCGTCGAGAGAGTTCGACGCCGCGGCCAAGGGCGCAAACTCGGTCGCGCTCGGTGACCTGAACGGCGATGGAAAGCTGGACGTTGTCGCTACGCACGGCGCGTTCGACGACGATCCGCCCGCGCTGCTGCGCCTGCGGCTGGTCTCGGTCCTTTACGGCCGAGGAGGCGGCAGGTTTGGCCCTTCGCACGCGTACGAGATCGGCAAGCCGGGCGACGAAGGGGGCGCCTGGTCGATCGCCATGGGTGACGTCAACGGTGACGGCAAGCCGGACGTCGTGACTGGGAACATGGAGGCGAAGTCGGTGTCCGTCCTGGTCAACAGCGGGAGCGGAGCCCTGGAGCCACCGGTCAACTACGTGCTGGGCCGGGAGCCAGCCGATGTGGCTCTCGACGACCTAAACGGCGACGGCAAGCTCGACATCGCCACGGGAAACCCGAATACCGTTTCGATCCTGCTCAATGGCGGCGACGGCACGTTCGGGCCTACGCACGAGTTCCCGGCCGGTCGCAGCACGTGGGCGTTTGCGGTCGGCGACCTCAACGGTGACGGACGGCCCGACATCGCCACGGCCAACCGCATGCGGAGCTCGACCACCGTGCTCCTCAACCGGGGCGACGGGAGCTTCGGCGCGCCGGTGGACTACCGGACGGGCCCCGGGCCGATCTCGACCGCGATCGGGGACGTCAACGGCGATGGCCTGGCCGACGTGGTCTCGGCGAACGGCAGCACTGACCCGAGCGGGGAGCTCAACTGGATCGACACCGTCTCCGTTCTGCTGGGCCGAGGAGACGGCACGCTGCGACCGACGCGCGACTACCGCATGCGGGACGCGGAGTCGTCTGAGCACGTTTTCATCACCGTTCGGATCGCCGACGTCAACGGCGATCGGAAACCGGACCTCGTGGCTGCCGATCTCGGAGACGAATGGTCGATGACGGTGCTGGTGAACGGCGGCAACGGAAACTTCCGCCGCCACTTCGACTACGGCTACAACGACTACACCGCCCAGGACGTCGGTCAGGGCTCGGAGGTCGTCGCGCTCGGGGACCTGAACGGCGACCGCAGGCTCGACGCCGTGGAGGCCCGGTTCGACGAGCTGTCGGTGTTCGTGAACGCTCCCGGTACGTGCACCGTGCCGGACCTGAGCGGTACCAAGCTCGCAAGGGCCAAGCGGCTGCTTGCCGACGGCCATTGCGCCCTCGGCAAGGTCAAACGAAGCAAGCTCGGAACGGCCGGCTACGTCATCCGGCAACGGCCGAGCGCCGGAGCAGTCCTCGCCAGGGGCCGCAAGGTCAACCTGGTCGTCGGGAGCTCACGATGAGGCGCGTTCTCTTCATCATCAGCCTCCTCGTCCTCGCGGCGGCCCCCCCGGGCGCAGGGGTTCGCTCGACGGCGGCCGCGGCCGAGCGCTCGGCCTCCTCGGCAGGCGGAGCCGTTGTCTTCGCCAGCAACCGGGACGGCGACTCTGACCTCTACGCGGTCAACACCGACGGCACGGGGCTCACCCAGCTCACCAACGCGCCTGGCGACGACGACGACCCGCTGCCGTCTCCGGACGGCAGCCACATCCTCTTCCACGGCGGCGAGACCGGTCTGGAGGTCATGGCCGCCGACGGAAGCGGTCTCCAGAGCCTGCCCGACTGCACGCTCTCACCCGAGGCGTGGTCGTCGGACTCGAGGCACTTCGTCTGCTCCGACTACGAGGAGGGCGTCATCGTGGTCGACACGGTCGACGGAACGTTCAGGCAGATCTCCGACACGGGGAGGGTGCCGAGTTGGTCTCCCGACGGGTCGACGATCGCATACGTCGACGAGTTCAAGTTGTTCGTGACCCCTGCGGCCGGCGGGACGCGCCGGCGGCTGGGCATTCTCAAGGCCGAGGACTTCGCCGCACCGGCGTGGTCGCCGGATTCGCAACGCCTCGCGTATGTCTCCGTGCAGAGCGGCGATCGATTCTCGCTCTGGTCGATTCGCGCGGACGGCTCCGGCGGTCGCCGTCTCGTGCAGCGCGTCGCCGAGATCACCCCGAGTTGGTCTCCCGACGGGTCTCGCGTCGCCTTCGTCAAGTACCTCGCCCAGTACGGCACCGCGGTCTCCACGATTCGCGCCGACGGCACGGGCCTGCACCAGGTCAGCGGGAACCACAACGGCGAGAGCGCCTACGATCCCTCGTGGTCGGCGGGCGGGCTCGTGCTGTACGACGCGGCCCGCTTCCGCGGTTCCGACGACTCGGACCTCTACGCTGTCTCACCGACGGGACGCGGCGGTCGCGCGTTGACCCACCCGTTCCCGACCGGTGGGTCGAACGGCGCGCCCCAGTGGATGGTCGGGCTGGACGTGACCGGAGGAGAACAGCTGCCTCCGACCGTGGCGCTTCCGTTCAAGCACACGACCAGCTTCGCCCGGTCGATCTCCTGGATCGCAACGGACGGCGCTCGCGCCGTGCCCAGGCTCGGCGCCGGCGAGCATCCGGCTCTGAC
>Ga0081540_1002341_pt1 | contig 15509 bp, 14 predicted proteins | sample TabmetS2T1R1_FD_71024 | JGI IMG/M metagenome (GOLD analysis project Ga0081540, IMG submission 71024) | Tabebuia heterophylla rhizosphere microbial communities from the University of Puerto Rico - S2T1R1 | ecosystem: Host-associated > Plants > Roots > Rhizosphere ... | reverse complement strand
CCTCACCCGCCAGCGGGATATACCCGTACGGGTAGTCCGGCCCCGGCCGGGCCACGCTCAGTTTGTCCGCGAGTGGCAGGTCGAAGAACCTCGTCGCCGTGGTCCACGCCCGCTCGGCCATCCCGCCGTGGACTCCGTGCCCCGTTACCTGGAAGAAGCCCGCCGCGCGGCAGATCTCGTCCAGCTCCGCGCCGACGGCCACGGGGTCAGCGGAGATGTCGACGACAGGAACATACGACACTGCGGCTCCCTCTTAGCCCCTTCCGCCGGCATTTGCACTCGATTCCACGCCGTGCGGTACGGCCCCCTCACCGGCGAGGACCCGCGCTTCACAGGCGACGGCGAGGCGGTGCTACGTCCGCTTCGTCACGGAGTGGCCCATGTCCGGCACCAAGATCAAGAAGGCCATCCTGCGGGAGATGATCGCCGCCGACCTGAAGGACAAGGGCATCACCCGCGCTCCCAAGATCAGCACCGCACCCAGTTAAGGCCCCGCTGGTGTGACGGCCATCATCTGCGGGAAGTCCTGGCCGGTCACGATGATGTGCCGGCCGCTGCCGTCGAGGTTGGCCTCACCCACCGTGCCTGTACCGGCCGCGCCGAAGCCGACGTTCGACCAGTAGAGCTGGCCGGCGACCGCCACCCCCGCGGGGCCGTTCTGGCCGGTGATGATGGTGTGCGGGCTGCTGCCGTCGAGGTTAGCTGCGGAGATCGCGCCCTGGTTAACGTCACCCCAGTAGAGGTGATCGGCGTTGACCGCCACCCCGCCTTGGAGCTCCGGCGCAAGCACGCCGGTGACGATGGCGTGCGGGCTGCTGCCGTCCAGGCCGCCGCGGCCGCGGTTCCCGCGCCGGGCAGCACCGCTGCCCCGGCCAGCGCCAGCGTGCCGCCCACCGCCAGCGCCCGCCGCCACGCCGTGAACGCCCTCCGGAGCCTGCCGGATCCGCCGCAGTATGACATGCCGTCTCCCCCCGCTTGACCTGGTTTGCCCTCCACCCGGCTGCCTCTTATGAAAGGGCCGGACGCCAGTTTTGTCCATAAGCACGTGTGTCTATGGACACCAATGTCCGGGCCCAGGCCCCTTCCGGCGTTACGGCCAGCCAGCCCCCGGAACTTCGACGTCGACCGTCAGGACCTGGCCGCTGCCGGCCGGGACCATCTCGGATTCGGTCATGCCCCGCCATTCGGCGGCCACGATGAACAGCGTGGTCCCTTCCGGGCCGCCCAGGGCGCAGGCGAAACCGCCGCGATCCAGGTCGATGGTCTGCAGCACGGTGCCGCCCGCCGCGACGCGCGCGCACCGCCGGTTGGGCACGTCGGCGTACCAGACGGCGTCCTGAGCGTCGGTGCAGATGCCGTCCGGGGCACCGTCGCCGAGGTCGGCCCAGACGCGCCGGCCGGAAAGACCGCCGTCCGCGCCGATGTCGAAGCCGACTAGCTGGTGCCGGTAGGAGTCCGCGACGATCAGGGTGGAGTTGTCCGCGGTCACCGCCATCCCGTTGGGGAACGCGATGTCGTCGGCCACCTGGCGCACGGAACCGTCCGGTGTGACCAGGTGAACCGAACCCGGCCGGAACTCCTCCCCGGCCATCGGGTTGAACCCGGCCCCGTTGACGTAGGCGTTGCCGCGGCCGTCCACCACGATGTCGTTCCAGCCCGGCCGGCCCAGGTCCGCGTATGTGACCAGGGAGCCATCCGGCTCCCGTCGCAGCAGCCGCCCGTCCGGCGAGGAGACGATCACCAGGTGGCCGTCGGGCAGCCACGCCGTGCACAACGGCAGCGACCGCACTCGCGCGATCACCTCGCTGCGGCCGGCCAGGTCCACGGCGAGCACCTCGCCCGCGGACCAGTCAGAGAAGTACAGCCGGTCACCATGCCACCGTGGCGACTCCAGCAGTCCCCGGCCGGTAAGCAGCGTCCGCAGCCCGTTCGGCTCCATCATTGTCCTTCCCGCTCGCTGTGTAAACCGTCAGGGATGGCCGGCGGGAGGTTCGATGTCGTCGTAGACACGGGCCGCGGTGAGCAGCCCGTCTGGCCCGCGTTCGTAGACGCCGAGCCCCGCCTGGGGCGGGAGTTGATGACTGCCCCAGCGGACGCAGTTGTACTCCACGGCGCAGCGCACCCCGTCGTCGGTCACCATGCAGTGTTCTAGCTCGATGCCGCCGCCCGCGCCGAAGCTCCCGGCGAAAAACGTGCGGAGCTCGGCGGTGCCGCTGTGGGAGGCGTGCGCGCCGATGGGCTCGCGGTAGTACCCATCCGGTTCGAAGGTGCCGACGATCGCGTCGGCGTCACCGGCCTGCAGCGCGGCCTGATAGCGGCCGACGACATCGCCGGGGTGGGCGGCCCCGGGCTTGAGGATGGGCGGCCGCAGATGGCGCCGCCCGTCGACCGGCCACTGGCTGCAGTAGGTGCGGAACACCACCGATAGCTCGTCGGGGGATTCGGCCACGACTGCCACCGGCCAGGCCAGGTGCTGCCCGTCGCCGTCCAGATGCGCCAGCAGCTCCACCACCGCCCGTCCGTCGGCCGACGTGGACGCGACGGTCTCGACCCGGGCGTGGTGATCGGCCATCCAGGCTTGATTCTGGCTGACGAAGTGCCGCAGCTGCCTGTGGCCGCGGACCTCTCCGGCGCGGGGGTCGTAAACCACCACCTCGCCCGGCCACGCGGTCTCGAGGACGTGGCTGTCGCCCCTGTTCAGTGCGGCGAAGAACTGCCGGACCGGATCAGCCTGGCCCGCGGCGCGGGTCTGATGGCGCGCCAGCTCCACGGCGCTGGCGAAATCCGGAAACCACGGCATGACAACACCACACTCCCTCACTTACCGGCGCTTCCGCGCGCTGTCGTCCATTGTCCTCCGGCGATCCAGGCATTCGCAGCGCCGGGTCGGCGAACGCGAGCCGGGCCCTGGTCATCTGACCTCTACCACGGGCGTTCCCGGCCAGACCGCGACGATAGGCTTGCGGCGCAGACAGGAGGTGCGTGTGGCCCGTCGTGCGACCCTGGTCTACGCGGTCCTTGCGGTGGCTGACACGCTGCTCGCCGCGACCGGGCGTGACCGGCAGCGCTGGCTGACCAAGCCGCTGCTGATGCCGGTGCTGATGGCGGGCCGTGACCGCCCGGCGCAACGCGCGCTCGCCCTGAGCGGCGCCGGCGACGTGGCCTTGCTCGGCAGCGGTGAGACCGCGTTCATGGCGGGGCTGGGATGTTTCCTGGCCGGCCACGTGGCCTGGATCGTCGCGCTGCGCCAGCGCCCCGGCCGCGGCCGCTTGCGCGCCCGGCCGGTCCTGGCCGCGCCGCATCTCGCCGCGTTCGGCGCGGTGAACGCCTACTTGTGGAAACGCACCGGCAAGGACCGCATCCCGGTCATCGTCTACAGCGCCGCGCTGCTCGCGATGTCCCTGGCGGCGCTGGATTCCGGCTCGGCGCGGACGGCCGCCGGCGGAGCGCTCTTCCTGGCATCGGACACCCTGCTGGCGCTGGAGAAGTTCGGCGGCCTGCACCTGCCCGCCCACGAGGGCCTCGTGATGGCGACCTACACCAGCGCCCAGGCCCTGCTCGCCTGTGAGGCCGCGGCCTGACATCCGGGCGGGTTGTGTCGTCGGACTACTGAGACGACGACACCGCACACTGGGGTCCGGTGTGACAAGGAGGAAACCGATGAGCGACTTTCAGGCCATCGCTGACCGCGTCGAGATCGAGGCGCTGCGCGGCGAGTTCACCGACGCGGCGATGATGTGCGACTACGACCGCGTGGCGTCGCTGTTCACCCCGGACGGCGCGCTGCGGATGCCCAACGTCCCGGTCGAGCTCGTCGGCCGGGAACAGATCCGCGCCTGGCGCGAGCGCCGGGAGGCCTTCGTGGCGTACTTCGTGCAGACCGCCCACCCGGGCACGATCCAGCTCGACGGCGACACCGCGTCCGGCCGCGCCTATCTGCACGAGCTCATTGGCCTGCGCGACGGCGGCTCACACCAGAACTTCGCCATCTACCACGACCGCTACCAGCGCACCGGCGACGGATGGAAGTTCACCGAACGCGTCTACGAGGTGAGATACCTCGACACCACCCCGCTGACCGGCTCACCGCCCCGGGCAGAGGGGCCGCTCGCCAGCCCGCCGGCCGGGAGCAAGCCTCCGGCGGAATGAGGCGATCACCATACCGTCACGCCTCGAGCAGGATCTTCCCCTGGACAGTCCGGCTGGCCAGGCGGACGTGCGCGTCGGACGCGCGGCGGAGCGGAAAACGTTCGGCGATGCGCGGGCTGAATCGTCCGGCCGTGAGCTGGCTGACGATGACGCCGACGGCCTCGGCCCGGTCATGCTGGCTGGCCAGGTAGTGACCGGCGGAAACCCAGCGCAGGGTCAGGGAGCCCGGGCCGCGGCCCGCGCCGGTGATACCCGACAGCCTGCCGGGGTCGAATGGGGCGACCGGGCCGCTGGACTGACCGTAGAGCACGAGCGTGCCCCGGGTGGCGAGCATGTCCAGGCTCATCTCGAAGGTATCCCGGCCACCGGCGTCATAGACCACGTCAGCGCCCCGCCCGCCGGTGACGGACAGCACGGCCGCCACCGGGTCGGGTACCTGCTGCAGGGCAAAGCCATGGCGGGCTCCCAGGGCCATCGCACCCTGGACCTTGCCGGCCGAAGAGGTAATCGCGATCACCTCGGCTCCGGCCGCCGCCGCTAGCTGGACCACAGCACCTCCGGTCGCGCCCGCCGCCGCCTGCACGACTATCACATCGCCTGGTCCGATCCGGCAGGCCATGCTCGTCAGCACATGGGCAGTAGTGCCGTTCATGGCGACGGCGGCGGCAGCGTCAAGGGCCACGCCGGAGGCGATCGGGACGACGAACTCGGTCGGCACCGCGGTCATCTCGGCGTAAACGCCGCACAGATGACCGAAGTGAACCACCGGGGCTCCGACCAGTCCGGGGTCCGTACCAGGGCCAGCCGCCACCACGGTCCCGGCTGCCTCAGTACCGGGAATCAGCGGCAGCGCGACCGGATAGGGCTGCCCGGCACGATGCTGCAGATCGACGTAGTTAACCCCGATCCACCTGTTACGCACGACGACCTGGCCCGCCGCCGCCACCGGGTCCGGGCGCTCGACCAGAACGAGCTCTTCGGGCCCGCCATGACGCGAGATCTCGACTGCGAGCAAACCAAGCCCCTGCCATCCGGAGCGGCAGCACTGGAACCGCTGGTAACGCCACCCTAACTCTGCTCGGCAGACGTCACACGTACCTCGAGTCACGGATGGGACTGCGCAGTCGCGAATTGGGTGTCGCATCAGGTTGCCGTGCGGCATCGGTCCGCGGGACCATTACACGGCTGGGCGGTGCAGGCTGCATGCCGGGCGCCGGGCTTGCTGGCACATGGCCAGCCGGTGCCTATCCCGGCCAGGCTCGAGGGATAGACATGCACCTGTTCGAATGCGAGGCGACGTTCGAGGCCGATCCGGACGCGGTCTGGAAGGTGTGGACCGACGTGGCCCGCTGGCCCGAGTGGGATGTCAGTAAAGAGATTGCCCAGCTCGATGGCCCGTTTGAGGCAGGGACGCGTGGCTGGGCCAGGCAACGCGGCAACCTCGGCGGTTCCTTCACCATCACCGAGGTCGACGCCGGACGGCACTGGGTGAGCGAGTGCCCGGTGCCGCTGGGCAAGGTGGTCTTCGAGCACACCCTCGAGCCGGTGCCCGGCGGGCGTGTCCGGGTGGTCAAGAGCGCCGAGGTACTGGGCGGGGCCGGTCCGCTGCTGCTGCTGTTCGCGCCCAAGATGCGCCGCGATACTGCTGAGTCGCTGGCTGCATTGCGGCGGCAGGCTAGTCACCAATGAGGAGGCTTCCCGACGCGCGTGCGCGTATCCGCGGAAACGTCCGGGAGTAGCAAGGATCGCGTTGGCCGGCAACTGAGTTGCTGCTCCAAAGTGTGTATTTAGAACCACCACTGGCGGCTCTGTCCTCATGAGCGAGGGGTGGGACGGCGTGAGTTCATGGTTCGTCTGGGGAGTATTCGCGATCGCTGCCGTATTGCTGGGCTGGATCGGCTACCACTTCACCGTGCGAACCCTGCGGTTTGTCACGGCGGGGTTCGCGTTGGCTGTGGCTATGCTCGTCACCCGATACGGCGTAACGCATCCGGCTGGGGCGCCCACCGACCTGGTGAACGCGTTCACACGTGGGATGGACGAGCTCTGCACCGCCTTCTTGCATCCCTTGCTGGGTGGCCGGCTTCTCGCCCACGGCGGGGTTGTATGGCTTGTCATCATCGTCTTCCTGGTATTTGCATATCGGGAGCTTGAGGTATGGGCGATGCACTGGCAGCCGCCCGCCGTTGATATGTCCGCTCTTGGCAGGAACCGGCCGGGCCGTGCCCTGGCCGGCCCGGGCGACGACGGGCCGGACCTGCAGCGCGAGCACGACAAACTCGTTGCCGAACTCAGATTCCGTCTCCCGGCCGTGGAGGTGCGGACGCCATCAGTCCTGCCTGGTGCGGCCACGGCGAACGGGCTCGCGTCCGTCGCCGAGAACAGCGACACCAGCGTCAGTGGCCTCGCCGGCGCGGTCATCCGCCTAGGCGGAATGCTGTGGCCGAACCCACGCCGTTACCAGGTCCGGATCTGGGTTGAGGTGGTCGACTCGCAGGGGCCCGCGAACGGGTTTGAAAAAGCCAGGAAGGTGACGGTCGATCTCGGGGACCCGCAGACGGGAGGAAGCATCGCGACCAAGACCTTGGTCGCAGACGATCTGGACCAGGCGGCCGAGGCGGTCGCTGCCTACGTTGCCCGGCAGATCTTCAAGGCGGACCCCACGACGCCAGCCTGGAGTGTCGGCTCCTTCGATGGCGGCGACCTCGCCGCGCTTCTGTCCGTACAGCAGTTGCGTGTTTCCACGGAGTGCGGGAAGAACGATAGCTGCGTGCGGCGCAGGAAAATCGGGATCCTCAACAAGGAAGTATGCAATAGCTACGGTGCTGGTGTTGCCAGACACGAGCTTGCCCTGCTCCAGGATCTTGAGGGGGACCATATGGCCGCGCTGCGGCTATATGCAATCAATCGGGAGCAATACCCGCGTTTTTATCGCAGCCGGTACCGGCTCGGCATGTCTCTCGAAATGATCGCGAATCCAACGTTTGAAATCGGAGGAGAAGCTGAGGGCATGCTCAAGAAGACCCTGGGCCGTCTCGACCGGTGTGGCGTAACGGACAATGCCGAACGTAACTGTGAAATCGTCGGTGAGAGGTTGCGGTCAGGGTCAGCAGAGTTGCTAAAGGCCGCGAAGAACGAGTTGCGCGCATGTCGGCGGCAGCTGATGCTGTGGCGCGTCATCTGGGCAACGTTCTGGCATCGTGATGAGCGAGCGATTCGCATGCCACACTGGCGACTGCGGGAGCGTCAGCGGTTTCATGACGGGGCGCGTGTTGCCGAACTGCTCGTCACCGTTCGCCAGAGCTTGAACGGGGAAAGGTGCCGCCTCAGGGACCGCCTGCTGGCAAGAAGAGCTATTCGCATAACGGCCGCGATTACAGGTGACCGTACGACTATCAGAAGGATCCTGAAGAATTCGCCGCTGCCATGCAAGGCTATGTCACAGCCAGGCAAGAACTCGACGAAAACGCGATGGCTGCCCTGGCAGTGCCGCACGCCATCGTGGCAGGCCGCATATAATACGGCGTGCCTGTACGCCGCGTTGGAGGATAGCGGCCAGGGCGCTCATGGCATGATGGCTGAGCGGGTGGTCGCTAGCTTGAGACGCGTTGTTGATGATCGTGACTGTGATATGCAGCGGCCATCGGACTGGATTTCAAAGGATCCAGATTTCTCATCCCTGAATGCGTCACCAGGCGTATTCAGCGATTTTCTGAATGCTCAGAGGCGGATTGACTATCCGGCGGATAAGCTAAACCAGCTCACCACTCATGTATAGCCTTTCGCGGTGAGACAGACGACCTGCCTGGCGAGCACTCTCTTGCGGCGTTAGCTCGCGATTCGCCCTGAACAGGTCTACGACTTCGTACCGAAGGCAATCAACGCCGGCTGCAACCCCTCTGCACGCCAGCGCCCGCCGAGATCTTGGAATGCACCTCGACCACGGCGTTCGCGGTGCTAGGCCGGCATACGCTGGCCCGCGGTCGACGTCTATCCGGTGTCGGTAGCCCGGCGGCGTAGGCGCGGATCAGACGGTGCCAGTCGTAACGACCTGGACGGATCTCCTGGAGCAAGCCGACTTGGTATAGCTCGTCCAGCCAGCGGCGGGCAGCGGGAAGTGAGGTTGTCATACGTGCGGCCGCCTCCTCCGCCGTGATAGTGCTGCCGGGATCGAGGGTGGTGCCGAGGGTGCGGAAGAGGCGGGCTGCGGACGCGCTCAGCTCGCGGTACGAGCTGGCGAAGGCTTGGTCCACTCCGACCCCGGCATGGTGTAGCGCCTCGACGGTGTCGCTTAGCGTCACGCCGGTGTATGCAGCTGCGCGGACGCCGGCCTGTGCCAACGCTAGTGGCAGGTGCCCGCAGTAGTCGACAAGGGTGTCCATCGCGTGGGTGTCCGCCTCAGCCGAACGGGCGCCGAAGTGCCTCGCTAGCTGCGCGCGCGCTTCATCGTGCCCGGGCAGGCCGACTGAGACGAGGCAGGCTCCGGCGGCGGTCCGCAGGGCCGGCATTCGTCGTCTGCTCGTCAGGAAGACGAGGCAGCCAGCGGAGCCGGGCAGCAGGTCGACGATTTGGTCGATCGAGCGGGCATTGTCCAGCACGATGAGCACGCGGCGGTTGCGCAGCAGGGTCCGATACAGGCCGGCCATCGCCTGCCGCCCGTCTGGAATATGCCATTGTTCAACACCGAGTCCGCTGATCAGGTCGCGCAATGCTTCCTCGGCGGTGGCCGGGCGATCGGCTTCGGCGAAGCCGCGTAGATCAAGATGAAGCTGGCCGTCGGGATACGCCGAGGTGAACTCGTGGGCCAGCCGCAGCGCCAGGACGGTCTTGCCGACACCGGGCATGCCGTCGAAGGCGACGATCGCTGCCGTTCGTCCGCCTGCCCCCCGCTGGGTGAGCAGGTCCCGCACCTGGGACAGGATCTCGGTTCGGCCGACGAAGGATGGCAGGTCGGCCGGCAGCTGAGCAGGCCGCTTCCGTCGTGCGCCGTCTCCGGGCGCATCCTCGCGCAGCGGAGGTACCGGCGCCGCGGCTATTTCGTGATAAGCCAGTTGCAGAGCGGGGCTCGGATCGATGCCCAGTTCGCTGGCGAGGCGATCGCGGATGGCTCGATACGCCGCCAGCGCTTCGGCGTTGTGGCCGGCGAGGTTCAGGTTCGCTATCAGCTCAGCGTGCAATGGCTCGTGCAGCGGGCCGACCGCGGCGGCCTGCCATAGCAGGTCGAGCACGAGCCGAGGGCGCTTCCGCCGCCGGGCAAGCTGTGCGGATGAGACGGCCAGGTCGAGATACTCCCGGTTCAGTGTGTCGAAGATCGTCTGTGCGTCGGGCGTCTCCGCTAGGCCGCCGCCGGCCGGGCCGTGCCACAACCGGAGAGCCTTAACGCGAGATTTCAAGGCCCTCGCGTCGTCTCCTTGGGCCAGGCTGTGGCGGGCCGCGGTGGCTGCGCGGCGGAAGGCCGTCAGGTCGAGCACGTCGGGATTCGCGTTGAACCGGTACCCAGGTCCGTGACGCACCAGCCATCGGCCGCAGGCGCGGGCCCCGAGGTCTGGTTCCAGGATGCGGCGGAGCGCGCCGACGTACTTATGGACGGTGTTCACCGCGCTGAGCGGCGCGTCCTCGCCCCACAGCAGATCCACTATCTCGGACATACTGACCGGATTGCCGCCCCGGGCCAGCAGGAGCGCCAACAGGCATCGCTGCAGACGGGAGCCCGCATCCACCTCGATGCCGTCACGCCAGACCCGCAACGGACCGAGGATCTGAAGGTGGAATGACTCCGGCGCACGGTCGGCATCGAGACCCGGGTGCTCACGTGTAACCATCGTCACGATTCCCCCCAGGCGGGTCCGGGCAGGCCGCGAGAAGAGAGGCAATCAGCGAACTCGAAGTTCGGCTCTGCTCGCTAGAGCATGACTCTAGCAGCTAGAGACTCTCCCCGTCGAGCAGAGGGCAGGTCCAGTCGCTAACATGTGGACATGGGCAGTCCATCCGATCGACCACGTCGCGAGGAGTACCCCGATCAGACCCGCGCGGCCGTGGTTGCCGCGGCGCGTCAGCTGTTCGCCGAAAACGGCTTCTTCCAGACGAAGGTCGATCAGATCGCCAAGCTGAGCCGGGTGTCGCCGGCGACCGTGTACGCGCAGTGCGGCGGCAAGCAGGGCCTGCTGCGATCGCTCATGGACAGCTGGACGCAGTCTCCGGAGGTCGTCGAGTCCTTCCAGGAGTGTCTGGCCGGTGACGACGCCCGTCTCGTCATGCAGACCTTGACTACGGCCTACCTTCAGATTACGAGACAGTGGGGTGACGTGATCCGGGTCGTTTTCGACGTTGCGCCACACGACCAGGAGTCAAGCGCCGTGCTTGCGACCGCGCGGAGGCGTCACAACCGCAATCTCGCGGCGATCTGCCGGCACCTAGAAGACCTCGGCGCGCTGCGCGAGGACGTGGACGCGCGGCTGGCGAGCCGGATCATCAGCTATTTCTATGGCATCGATGGCCTGAACCGAACCTGCGACGTGTTCGGCTGGTCTCTGGAGCGTTCCAACGAGTGGCTGTCGGCTCATGTCGCTGCCGCTGTCCTGCGGACAGGACGGAGCGCGTAAAGCCACGACTGAACGGCATCGGCGTAGCTGAGCGCGGGCTAGCGTCCACTAACTGTCCACTGCTCGTCAAGTCGGTCTACCTAGCGTGATCATCAAGGGAATTCCACTGATCTCCGGATTGCACCACTTCGCCTTCACCGTAGCGATCTTCGGGCTGTGAGGCCGGTTCACGCCAGCTCTCAAATCAGTGCTACATCGAGAATGAACGGAACAGCGAGGCAGACGAATGGCCGAATTCACGACCAGAGATGGAACTCAGATCTTCTACAAGGACTGGGGCGTCGGTCAGCCGATCGTCTTCAGTCACGGGTGGCCCCTGTCGTCGGACGACTGGGACGCGCAGCTGCTTTTCTTCCTGCACCATGGTTACCGGGTGATCGCCCACGACCGGCGTGGACACGGCCGCTCCGCGCAGGTCAGCGAGGGCAACGACATGGACCACTACGCCGATGACCTGGCCGAGCTGACCCAGCGACTTGACTTGCATGACGCCGTGCACATCGGGCACTCCGCCGGCGGCGGGGAGGTGGCACGCTACATCGGGCGTCATGGCGAGAGCCGCGTGGCGAAAGCGGCGCTGATCAGCGCGGTAACCCCGTCAGTCCTGCAGACCGACGCGAATCCGGCCGGCGTGCCCCAGGCTGCCTTCGAAGGCCTGCAAGCGCAGCTGGCGGCGAACCGCTCGGAGTTCTACCGGGCCGTACCTTCCGGGCCGTTCTACAACTTCGACCAGCCGGGCGTCGAGCCGTCCGAGGCGGTCATCGCGAACTGGTGGCGCCAGGGCATGATGGGCGGCGCAAAGGGGCAGTACGACTGTGTTTCCGAGTTCATCCGGGAGGACTACACGGATGATCTGAAGAAGATCAGCGTGCCGGTCCTGGTGATGAACGGCGACGCCGACCAGATCGTCCCGTACGCCACCTCGGGTCCGCGGGCGGTCAAACTGGTGCAGAACGGCACGCTGAAGACCTACGCGGGTTTCCCGCACGGCATGCCGACCACTCACGCCGACGTCATTAATGCCGACCTGCTGACCTTCATCCAGTCCTAATCCTTCCATCCTGCTGCATGCGGCGGCCGAGAGCATCGTGCCCGGGAGGCAGTTCGTCCGGGGTCAGCGGCTGGAGCACGTCGAACTCGTTGCCTTCCGGGTCGGCCATGACCACCCAGCCGACGTTGCCCTGGCCGATGCTGACCTGCCGGGCGCCGAGCGCCTGGAGCCGGGCTACTTCGGCGCCCTGGTCGGCGGGGCGCAGATCCAGATGGAGCCGGTTCTTGACGGTCTTGCCTTCGGGGACCTTGAGGAAGATCAGGTCGGGAGCGATGCCATCTTCCGGGCTGCCCTCCGGCGGCTCGAGGCAGACCTGGTCTTCCTCCTCCCAGGTGCGGCGCCAGCCCAGCGCTGATTCCCAGAAGCTGGCGATCCTGGCTGGGTCGGCGGCGTCGATGCACAAGCACTGGATGCGTAGTTCCATGTGCTGATGGTGCTCGGGCGAGCGGGCCGCGTCCACTGACTTTCCGAGTCAGCCTGACCGCACAAGCGCCGGCGCAGAATACCGGACGACCTAGCCGGGACCGGGCGACGCCTGCCGGGTGCTCGCGTCCGTCACGCCGGCGCTCCGAGAGCCCCCGGGCCCGAGAAGTCAACGCAGAAGATGACCGTGCCCTCCCAGCAGACCTTTTCCGGGTCACCGCGAGCAGCTGACGCCCACGGCATCCAAGTCACGTCGCACTCGGGGCAGGCCATCCGGCTGCCGACCCCCGGGACTCCCCGTTTGCCGCAATTCCAGCACAGCTTAGGATCGGCCCTTTGCTGGCTTCCGCTCATGTGTTCCCCCCGCAGTTGTTCCCGCATGGCCGGGATCTGCGGCCCGGTGGCAACCTCGGGTTCAGATCCGCCGGCCTGGTGACGTCATAGGCAGCATGCCGCCCGCGCGCCGCACGACGACTACGTCCACGGCCCCCCGTAAATGCGTATACCTGGCGGAGGCTCGGCCGACGACGGTTGATACATCCCGTGCAGAGGCAGGTGAAGACTGCCCGGCGACCGACAGACGTCATCGTCCCGAAAATATGGGCCAGATCCTCCAAATGGACCCAACCGGACGGCCTGAAATGCCCTAACCCCGAATCGGGCACGGCGCTCCGCCCAAACCCCACCGCGCTGTGGCTCGCTGGCGCGTGTGCTATCAGAGTGCGTCCCAGAAGTTGCGTCTTGCCAGGTGGTGGAGGAGAGGGGGCTAGTAGGGGACAATTCGGGGGTCTGCATCTTTCGAGGTGCGGGGGGTGGTGGCGACGGACGTCGTGGGCAGGGAGCAAGAGCTCGCCACGGTCGCGCGGTTGCTTGAACGGCAGCGGGCGGGTCCATGGGTGGTGGTCATCGAGGGAGATGCCGGCATCGGCAAGACAAGGTCGCGAACGCCGACGGCAGCCACATCGTCGCCGCCTGCACCCCGGCGCCGCCGAACCGCCTCGTTATGTATTTACGAAGGCGAGAATCGACTGCAAGGCTCTTGACAGCACAGATTGAGGCGTTCTGTGCGGTACTCGGCCACGTCACTGGAGGCGTTCCGGTGGCTTGATCGATACTCAACGGGATCACGAGAGGGGAGGGCGTCCTATGCTGCCGGATCATGATCATTTCAGCGGCCGCGTCATCCCGGTCGGCCTGCGGCGCATGCCGGACCGGGATACGGGGGCCCAGGCTGACTGGATCGTCTGCCAGCTGCGGACGTTCCCGCAGCTGCCCTGGCTGGTTCCGATCCGGCCGCAGCCCGGGTCGCTAGCCGGGCTGACCGCGGGTCCGGGCAGCGAGCTCAACTTCGCGCTGGTGCCGTGCCATCCCGCCGAACAGGCGCGGAGCACCAGATGACTTCGGAAGTGGCGGATACGCCGAGACCGGGACGGGCGCCAGCGGCCGGTGAGCTCGCGTGGCACACGCTGGGTGCCGATCAGGTCCTTCGCTCCGAGGGGGTGGACGGGCAGCGCGGTCTCAGCTCGGCCGAGGCGGCCGCGCGGGCCGAGAGGTTCGGCCGGAACGAGCTGGCCGCCGGCCGGTCCGAGCCCCGGTGGCACGCGTTCGTGCGGCAGTACCGCGACCCGATGCAGCTCGTGCTGCTCGCGGCCGGCATCGGCAGCCTCTACCCGCTCAAGCAGCTCGGAACCGGGGTCCTGCTGATCCTGCTCACGCTGTTCAACGCGGTCGAGGAGCTGCATCAGGAGGGGAAGGCCACCGCGGCCGTGTCCGCCCTGCAGAAGATGGTGGTCATCACGGCCAGGGTGAGGCGGGACGGTCAGCTGTCGGAGCTCCCCGGCGGCCAGCTGGTTCCCGGCGACATCGTCGCGATCCAGGCGGGCGATATCGTGCCCGCCGACGGGCGACTGGTGACGGCGGCCACGCTGGAGGTCGACGAGTCCGCGCTGACCGGGGAGAGCCTGCCCGTCGCCAAGGGCACCGAGCCCGTGGCGGGCGCCAACACCCCGCTCGGCGACCGCTCCGACATGGTGTACATGAACACCAACGTCACCCGGGGCGCGGGCGAGTTCGTGGTCACCGCGACCGGGATGTCCACCCAGGTCGGCCAGATCTCCGGGCTGCTGCAGGAAGAGCAGGCGACCAAGACCCCGCTCACCCGCCAGCTGGACCGGCTGACCGGGCAGATCCTGGTGATCGCGGGCCTCGCGCTGATCGCGTCGATGGCGCTGAACCTGGCCCGGGGGCAGACGTTCATCGCCGTCTTCAACGCCGCCGTCGCCTTCGTCATCGCCGCGATCCCGGTCGGGCTGCCGACGGTGGTCACGACCATCCTGGCCTGGGGGACGGAGCGGCTCGCCAAGGCCGGCGCGATCATGAAACGACTGGCCTCGACCCAGACGCTCGGGTCCACCTCGGCGATCAACTCAGACAAGACCGGCACGCTGACGCTGAACCAGATGACCGCGGTCCAGATGACGGCCGCCGGCCGCCGGTACGCGGTCGACGGGCAGGGCTACTCGACCGCTGGGCGGATTACCCGGGTTGGCGGCCAGGCGGACATCGGTCTGGATGACTTCCTGGTGCCGATGGTGCTGGCGTCGGACGCTGTGGTCAGGGACGGCGAGCTGATCGGCGATCCGACCGAGGGCGCGCTGGTCGTGCTGGCCGCCAAGGGCGGCATCGACGCCGTCTCCACCAGAGAGCGGTACCCGCGGCTCGCCGAGCTGCCGTTCGACGCGGCCTACAAGCTGATGGCAACGTTCCACCAGATGACCGACGCGGCCGGCAAAGAGGTGATCCGCTGCTTCGTCAAGGGCGCGCCCGAGCAGCTGCTGACGCGGGCCGCCACGGTCTTCGACGCCGACGCCGGCTCAGCCCCGGCTGACGGCGATTTCCGGAAGCGGTACCTGGCCGAGAACCAGCGGCTGGGCGAGCAGGGCCTGCGGGTGATCGCCGCCGCGCGCAAGGACTTCGACCCGGCCGCCTTCGACCCCCACGCCGACCTGCTCCCGCTGGTCACCGGGCTGGAGCTGATCGCCCTGGTCGGCATGGTGGACCCGCCCCGCCCCACCGCCAAGGCATCGATCGCCACAGCCAAGAAGGCCGGGATCAGGGTCCGGATGATCACGGGCGACTACGCGGTCACCGCGGCCGCGGTGGCCCGCCAGCTCGGCGTCGACGGCACGGTCATCACTGGCGCCGAGTTCGGCGCGATGAGCGACGAGGACGCGCGGGGGGCGATCGACGGCATCGGGGGGATCGCCCGGGTCACCCCCGAGCAC
>Ga0081540_1002340_pt1 | contig 15514 bp, 15 predicted proteins | sample TabmetS2T1R1_FD_71024 | JGI IMG/M metagenome (GOLD analysis project Ga0081540, IMG submission 71024) | Tabebuia heterophylla rhizosphere microbial communities from the University of Puerto Rico - S2T1R1 | ecosystem: Host-associated > Plants > Roots > Rhizosphere ... | reverse complement strand
GGTCCGTCGTAGCCGCTGGAGGGCGGAACGGATCGGCTGGATGCGCGCACGGTGCAGCGCCTCGCGGCGTACCGTCGACTCTCGCGCGGCGACCAGCGCTTCGGCCGCCCTGCCGGCGTCGATTCCGCGCGCCTCGCCCAGGCGCGAGGGAGGTTCGCTCCGGTCCAGCTGCTCCGCGGGAGCTGGCGCTCGCGCCGGCCCCTCGGAGGCGGCGAGCGGCGCATCGCCATCACCCAGCAGGAGGAACGCTCCCGGAGAACCCAGCTCGGCGACCAGCGTCCGCGCCGCGCCCTTCTCGAAGGCCAGGCGAACCTGCCGCGGGCCGGTGGAGCGGATGGACGACAGTCGGCGTCCGGTCAGCTCTTTCCGGACTCGCAGCAACCAGGCGGAGGGCCCACTTTCGTGAGCAGTGGGCGTCCGCGCTTCGATGACCGAGAGTCTTCCCAGCCCCGCCTCGACGCTCAGGAGCAAGCGCACCGTCCGGCCGGGCTGGCGCAGCTCCAGCTCCAGCCGCCCGGGCCAGGGGGCGCGGACCTTCTGGACCACCGCCCCGCTCAGCTCGGGCTCGAGCGCCCGGGCCACGTCTCGCAGCTCGCTCGGTCTCAGCGACAGGTGGGGACTCCCCAAAAAGCGAAACGGCCCGGCGAGTCGCCGAGCCGTCCGTTTCTCCCGGAGGAGAGTGAGCGCTACTTCCTCTTGGAGGTCTTCCGCTTGGCCTTCCGCGCAGCCGGCCTCTTCTTCGCGGTCTTCTTCTTCTTCGGCGCCATCAGTGCATCCCTCCGGGGTGAGTGTTCGTCACTCGGGCCGAGTGAGTAAACACGGATGGTAGTGACGTGAGCACCTCCATGTCAACGAATCGACCCCCTCGTCCGATCACGCGACGACGCACGCACGCTGCTAGGGTCGCTTCTCCTCGCTCGCGATGAACGCGCCACCGCCTCGCTTCCCTGACGATTTCGTCTTCGGCGTGGCGACCGCCGCGTACCAGGTCGAGGGCCACATCGAGAACGACTGGAGCGACTGGGAGCGCGCGGGCCGGGTGAAGCACGTCGCCGGGGCTGGCGTGGATCACTGGAATCGCTGGAGCGAGGACTACCGGCTCACCCGCGATCTGGGCGCGACCGCGTTCCGCATGAGCCTGGAGTGGGCGCGCATCGAGCCGCAGCGGGGGCGCTTCGACGAGGCGGTCCTCGACGGGTATCGCCGCCGCCTCGTGGCGATGACCGAGGTGGGACTGCGCCCGGTGGTCACGCTGCACCATTTCACCCATCCGACCTGGTTTCACCGGGAGACGCCCTGGCACCTCCCCGAGAGCGTGGACGCGTTCCGGCGCTACGCCCGCGCCTGTGCCCAGGTGCTGCGCGGCATCGATGCGGTGGTGCTCACCTTCAACGAGCCCATGGTGCTGCTGCTCGGCGGCTACGTGCAGGGAGTCATCCCGCCGGGGATCGCGGACCCGCGGCTGGCGATGCCCGCCCTGGGCAACATCGGTCGGGCGCACGTGGCGGCCCGGGAGGAGCTCCTCACCCACGCCGGCCGGCGACCCATCGGGACCAGCCAGAACATGCTGGCCTTCTCGGCCGACCGCGCCTGGAACCCGATGGACCACGCGCTGGTGCGCCTGGCGGACGCTGCCTACAACCACACCTTCCTCGAGGCGATGGTCACCGGCGAGCTGCGGATGTTCATGCCGGGGCTCTTCACCACCCGTCAGAAGATCGAGGGCGCCCGGGACAGCCTCGACTTCGTGGGAGTGAACTACTACACGCGCGCGCACCTGCGCTTCCTGCGTCGCCCGCCGTACCTCGAGTTCAACTACCGCGATCCGCTTCACCGCGGCCTCACCGACATCGGCTGGGAGTTCTACCCGGAGGGCTTCACCCAGATCCTCCTGTCCACGCGCCGCTACGGGCTGCCGGTGTGGGTGACCGAGAACGGCATCGACGACCGGCTGGGCACCCGCCGCAGCGAGTTCCTGTGGCGTCACTGGGCCTCGGTCCTGGAGGCGCGCGCCGCGGGCATCGACGTGCGCGGCTACCTCTACTGGTCACTGCTGGACAACTTCGAGTGGCTCGAGGGCTGGGGCCCGCGGTTCGGCCTCTACCACGTGGACTTCGCGACCCTCGAGCGGCGACCGACGCCGGCCTGCGACTACTTCCGCGGCGTCGCGCTCGGACGGGAGCTGCGGCCTCCGCGGGAGATCGCCCTGCCCTTGCCGACGCCGGCACCGGTCGCCGCGACCGGGTGAGCGGCGCGGCTCGACCTCCGTCCTAGGCGTTCGCGCGGTGCCAGCGGGCCTCCTGCGAGAGACCGCCGTAGCCGTACGCGTCGCCCTCGGCCTCGTGCACGTGGACGTAGGACTCGGGATGCACCGGTCCGAGGACGGACTCGAGGCCGCGGAAGACCTCCCGAAGGTAGGCGGCCTTCTCCTCCTTCAGGTTCGTTCCCCGGGTGACGCGGACCTCCACGAAGAAGGTGGCCTTCCGGTGCTCCGTCAGGGAGCGGGCTCCGATGAACCAGTGGCCGGCCGGGACCTGCTCGACGGCGACCGCGGTGACGTCGGCCTTCTTCCGGAGGACCTTCGCGGTCGTCTCGGTCAGGAAGGCGGCGATCGACTGGCGGAGGTCCTTCTCGGCCGGGGTGGAATAGCGCACGTGGATGAAGGGCATGACGGTCTCCTCGTGTCCGTCGCCGGCCGGAGTGGCGCGCCGACGCCGCCTCTCGTACTGTCCGGCCTGACTGGAGAAAATCTCGAAGTTCTCGAGTAATACTTGAGCTCGTCTTGAGCTTGGGTGTCAGACACCTTCGGCCGCCCCGGACGCCGTGCAGACACTGGACCTCGAGCTGCTGCGGACCCTCTCCCTGGTGCAGGAGACCGGCACGCTCGCCCGCGCAGCGCGTCGGGTGGGGCGGACCCTCTCCGCGGTGAGCCTGCAGCTGAAGCGGCTGGAGTCGCAGTGCGGCCGCCCGCTCTTCCGGAAAGCCGGCCGGCGCCTGGAGCTGAACGCCGAGGGAGAGCGGGTGCTCGCCGAGGGACGTCGCATGCTCGCGCTCAACGACCAGCTGTTGGAGAGCCTCCAGGGCGAGCATGCCGAGACCCGGCTCCGCCTCGGAGTGCCACAGGACATCGCCGAGCGGTGGCTTCCGGAGGCCCTCGCCCGATTCTCCCGCGCCCGTCCGCGCACCCAGCTCGAGGTGCGGGTGGAGAACAACCTCGTGCTCCGGCAGCTCCTCGGTGACGGCGGGCTGGACCTGGCGGTGACCTTCGACCGGGATGGCGGACCGCTTCCCTCCGAGGTTCAGCTCCCCGTCCGCTGGCTCGCGCACCCCGACTTCCGGTGGGATCCGCCGACGCCGCTGCCGCTCGTCCTGTTCGAGCCGCCCTGCACCTTCCGCCGGATGGCGCTGGAAGCGCTCGACCGGGCGGGCCTTCCCTGGAGGGTATGCTTCAGCAGCCCCAGCCTCTCCGGCCTGTGGGCTGCGGTCTCCGCCGGTCTGGGCGTGACAGTGCGGACCGAGCTCGCCACGCCCTCGCGGGTGGTTCCGCTCCGGTCTGCGCGACTGCCGGCGCTACCGCCGCTCGCCTTCGGCGTGGAGGTCGCGGGAGAGCCACCGTCCCGGACCGCGGACGAGCTGCGCGGGTTGCTGGTCGAGCTCCTCGGACGCGCGGCCGCCGGGGCGGGCGACGTCAGCCCAGCGCGGCGCGGTAGTCGACGTCCTGCTCCTCCACGACCTCGCCCTCGGCCTCGGCCTCCTGGAAAAAGCGGCGCACGGTGAGCTCGACCTGCTCGGGCTGCACCAGCTGATTCACCTCGGCACGGAAGGCCGCCGCACCTCGCAGGCCGTGCGCATACCACGCGAGGTGCTTGCGGAAGCTCCGCACCGCGGCCAGCGCGTCACCCACGAAAGCGACGTGCGCCCGGAAGTGGTCGAGCACCACGTGGCACCGTTCGTCCGCGTCGGGGGCCGGCCCTCCCTCGAGCTGGCGGAAGATCCACGGATTTCCCAGCGCTCCGCGGCCGATCATCACCAGGTCGCACCCGGTGGTCTCTCGCATCCGGAAGGCGTCGGCCGGGGTCTTCACGTCGCCATTCCCGATCAGCGTCATGGACCGGACGTGCCGGCGGAGGTCGGCGATCACCGACCAGTCTGCCTCTCCGGCGTAGCCCTGGGCGCGGGTGCGCGGATGGACCGCGAGCCCGACACACCCGGCCTCCTCCAGGGCCGCGGCCATCTCGAGATAGTTGCGGTGGTGCGCGTCCCAGCCGCTGCGGATCTTCGCGGTGACCGGCAGCCCGGTGGCCTCGTGAATGGCCCGGACGATGGCCGCGGCCCGGGGAGGATCGCAGAGCAGGGCCGACCCCGCACCGCCCTTGGTCACCTTCTTCACCGGGCAGCCCATGTTGATGTCGATGATCTGCGCGCCCCACTCCTTGCCCACCAGCGCCGCCTGAGCCATCACCTCGGGCTCGCCACCGAAGATCTGCAGCGAGTACGGCCGCTCCACCTCCGCGTCGTGCCGGAGGTACCGCACGGTCCGCGCGTTGGCGCGCATCAGCCCCTGTGCGCTCACCAGCTCGGTGGGGCAGAGGCCCGCACCCATCCGGAAGGCGAGCACGCGGAATGGCTGCTCGCTCACCCCGGCCATCGGGGCGAGCACCCAGGGGTTCCTCAGAGGATATGGGCCGAGACGGAGCATGGGGCGACCCTGGGGCGAATAGCACGGAGCTGGTTGTGCGCGCAGGCCACCGCAAGCGGTGTTAGGTCTCGCAGGACGTGCTTCGCTTTCGACTCGGCTCCATCTCGGTGGTGGTGCACCCGGTGCACTTCCTGTTCGCCCTGGCGCTGGGCACCTTCTGGGTCTCGAACCCTCCGCAGGGCGTGTCCCAGGCGGCGGCGCTGGCGATCTGGGTCGTCGTGGTCTTCGTCTCGGTCCTGTTCCACGAGCTGGGCCACGCGCTCGCCTTCCGTGCCTTCGGGTATGCCTCCACCGTTCAGGTGGTGGCGCTCGGCGGGGTGACGACACCCCAGACCGACCGGCCGCTCTCGTGGGGAAAGGACGTGGTGGTCACCATCGCCGGTCCTCTCTTCGGGGCGTCGCTGGGGCTCCTCTGCTACCTGCTCCTCCCCCGGATCACCGGTCCGGTCGCGCGGTACGCCCTCCTGACCGGGATGGTGACCAACTTCTTCTGGGCCCTCTTCAACCTGCTCCCCATCCTGCCGATGGATGGAGGCCGGGTGAGCCGGGCGATCCTCGGCCGCCTCTTCGGGCGCTCCGGCGTGGTCGCCGCCTACGCCCTCGGGCTGCTGCTCTGCGGCGGGCTCGCCTTCTGGATGTACCGCGCCGGGTGGTGGTCCCCGTTCAACCTGATCCTCCTGGCGATGTTCGCGGTCCAGAACTTCCAGGCGCTGATGGCTGCCTGGCGCGCCGAGCCCGATGCCCCGGCTCCCGTGGCGCTCGTCGAGGCGGAGGCGGCGTTCCGGGCGGGAGATCTCGACCGGGCCCGGACGCTCGCCTCCCGGCTGCTCGACGGTGACCTGCCGGTGGCGGCCCGCTCGCGGATCCATCACCTGCTCGGCTGGGTGGCGCTGAAGGAGGGAGAGGGGCGCCGTGCCCTCGACGAGTTCAGCCAGGTCCAGGGCCGAACCGTCGAGCCGCAGGCCGTGGCCGCCGCGTTCAGCCTGATCGGCGACGACGAGCGCGCCGTCCCGCTCTGGGAACAGGCCGCGCGGCAGACCGGCGACCCCACCATCCTGCACGAGTGGGCAGGCGCGCTCCTCCGCCGCGGAGACGCTCGTGGGGCGGCGGCCATCCCCGGCGTGGACCTGGCGACGGCCTACGAGCGGGCCGAACGTGTCGCCTTCCTCCGAGGGGCCTACTCGGAGGCCGCCCGCTTCGGGGAGGAGTCACTGGCCCGGAGGCCAACCGCCGCCCGGGCCTATGACGTCGCCTGCGCCTATGCCCGTGCCGGCGACACCCGGCGCGCGATGGCTCTCCTGGTCCGGGCGCGAGACCTCGGCTACTCGGACCGAGAAGGCGCGGCCAGCGACCCGGACCTCGTCTCCCTGGCGGGCGAGCCGGCGTTCCAGGCGTGGCTGGCCTCCCTCGGAAAATCTGCGGCGTCCTGACAGAGCCCTGACAGGGGGTGGGCATGCTGGATGGATGCCCACAGCCGTCGCCAGCCGGGACCGCAGCATCAACTGGGTCAGCTCGATCCCGTTCTTCGCGTTCCACCTGTTCGCCCTGGTGGCCGTCTTCTTCGTCCCCTTCCACTGGTCCTACGTGGCGTGGGCGTTCGGCCTCTACTACGCGCGGATGTGGGCAGTGACCGCCGGTTACCACCGGTACTTCGCGCACCGCTCGTTCAAGACCTCCCGGGTGTTCCAGTTCGTCCTGGCGTTCCTCGCCGAGACCTCCGCCCAGAAGGGTGTCCTGTGGTGGGCGGCCAACCACCGGCACCACCACCGCGAGTCCGACCAGCCGGCGGATCTGCACTCGCCGCTGCAGGACGGATTCTGGTGGAGCCACGTGGGCTGGATCCTCTCCGACGCGTACGGCGATACCCGCGAGGAGAGCATCCGCGACTTCGCTCGTTTCCCCGAGCTCCGCTTCCTGAACCGCTGGTACCTCCTCCCGCCATTCCTCCTCGCGGTGGGCGTCTTCCTGATCGGTGGCTTCCCGCTGCTGGTGTGGGGATTCTTCGTCAGCACCGTCGTGCTGTGGCACGGCACCTTCACCATCAACTCGCTGAGCCACGTCTTCGGCTCGCGCCGGTACAAGACCACCGACACCAGCCGGAACAACTTCCTCCTCGCGCTGGTGACCTGCGGCGAGGGGTGGCACAACAACCACCACTACCATCAGAACACCGCGAACCAGGGCTGGTTCTGGTGGGAGGTGGATGCCACCTACTACGTGCTGAAGCTCCTGTCGGCGCTGGGGCTGGTGAGTGACCTCCGGCGGCCCTCGGACGCGGTGAAGTACGCCTTCCGGAAGTACTCCGCGGACGACCAGGTGGCGGTGGAGAGCATGCCGGCGATGTTCGGGCGAGCCCGCGTCGCCGCGCTCGCCGCCCGGGCGAAGGTCGCCGAGGCGGTGAAGGGCGCGACGGAGCTTGCCGGCCCGGCGCCGCTGCCGGTGCTCAAGCGTCGCTGAGGCTCCCCGCGGCGCGGACGCGCTCGTCCGGCGGACCCGTCGGCCGAGGGATGGGTTGCTCGCGGACTCCTGATGTCAGCGGCGCCGGGAGCGTGCTAGTCGAGTCGGTCCCCGGCCACGCCTCCTGGCGGCGGCCGCTGGAGGTGGATCGACATGCTCCGCAAGGTGCTCCTCGGGCTCGCCGCGCTCATCATCATCCTGGTGGGAATCATCTACACCCGTGCCTCGACCTTCCGGGTCGAGCGCGCCACGCGGATCGAGGCCCCACCGGACGTGGTCTACGCGCTGGTGAGTGATTTCCACGCCTGGGACCGCTGGTCCCCCTGGGCGCACCTCGACCCATCGATGAAGGTCACCTACGGGGGGCCGCAGGCCGGCACCGGTGCGACCATGTCGTGGACCGGCAACGACAAGGTGGGCGAGGGGAACATGCGCATCACCGAGTCGAAGCCCACGCAGACGCTGGCGATGCGCCTCGAGTTCATCAAGCCGATGGCCAGCGTCAACCGCACCGATTTCACCTTCAAGCCCGACGGCACCGGCACCAAGGTGGACTGGGTGATGACCGGCCCCCTCGACTTCATGGGCAAGGGGATGGACCTCTTCGTCGGCATGGACCGGATGATCGGCCCGGACTTCGAGAAGGGCCTGGCCTCGATGCGGCGTGAGGCCGAGGCCGATGCCAGGAAGCGCGCCGAGGCTGCCACGGCCAGCTCGGCGCAGCCGGCCCCGACTCCGGCCGATCCCGCCCCCGCCGCAGCACCGGCGAAGTGACGGACCCGGGCGCTCCATCCGGCCCGCGGCCAGGAACGCGCGCAAACAGGGACTGCTGAGCGAGCTCTGAACCCGAGCCTCGGGTGCGCCCGAGCGCGTGCGGCGGCCCGCGTCCTCCGCGCCGCCTCAGCGATCGATCGCGCCGAGCCGCCCCTGCTGGAAATCCACGATGGCCTGGTGGATCTCTTCCGGGGTGTTCATGACGAATGGCCCGTAGCGCGCCATCGGCTCGCGGATGGGAACGCCCCCGAGGAGCAGCAACCGCGCCGGGGCCTGGGCATCGGCTGGCACCGCGAGCGTGACCTCATCGCCGGGTCCGAAGAGCGCAGCCTGACCGTCGTTCACCTCGCGGCCCTCGGGTCCGGCACGCACCGCACCGCCGAAGACGTAGGCGAAGACCTGGAACTCGGGCGGCACTGGCACCGCAACCCGCGCACCGGCGGAGAGCGTCCAGTCGTGGAGCAGTACCGGGGTGCGAGTCTCGATGACCGCCTTGCCGCCGAGCGCCTCACCCGCGAGCAGGCGCACCCGGGCGAGGCCGTCCGCGCTGGTCCGCTCGGGAAGCCGGGCGCTGGGAATCTCCTGGTAGCGCGGCAGCATCATCTTGTCCCGGCGGGGGAGGTTGACCCAGATCTGGAACCCGTGGACGCGCCCGCCCCGCTCGCTGATGCTGGACGCGGGCAGCTCGGAGTGGACCACCCCTCTGCCGGCCGTCATCCACTGCACGTCGCCGGGCCCGAGGTGACCGCGGTTGCCCGCCGAGTCCTCATGCTCCCAGTCACCCTCCAGCAGATAGGTGACGGTCTCGAACCCCCGATGTGGATGGTCCGGGGCGCCCACCGCCTCTCCGGGGCGGTACTCGACCGGCCCCATCTCGTCGAGGAGGAGGAAGGGATCGATCTGCGCCAGCCCCGGCGCAGGGAAGGGACGGCGAACGATGAAGCCGCCTCCCTCCTCCTGCCGGTGGGCCTGGAGAACTCGGCTGACGGGACGGGGGATGGACATCTCGGTTCCTCCTGCACGTCCACCTTCACGCCCGGGCGAACGTTCGCAACCCGGAGTGGCCGGAACCGACCGTTCGTCGCCGCGCAACAATCGAGGACGAGGCTACTTGGCCATCGTGTCGCCGGCCGCCTTCGCCTCGTCGCCGGCCTTCTTGGCGCTGTGCTTGGCCTTCTTCTTGGTCTTGCTCGCGGCGGCGCTGGTGTCGGCGGCGGCCTTGTCCGCCGAGTCTTTGGCGTCGCTGCTCATCTTCTCCGTCTTGGCCTTGGTGTCGCTGGCCGTCTTGTCCGCAGCGGCCTTGGTGTCGTTCGCCATCTTCTCGGCCGACTGGGCGAAGCCGACCAGAGGGAGGGAGAGCACGAGCGTGGTGAGCAGGGTCTTCATCGGAGTTCACCTCCAGCACGCGGGCCGGGTCCATCCCGGAGCCCGCCATGAACCGCGCCGGCCTACCACGAGTCGGGCCGGGTCCCGCTCGCGTGGTAAAGCGACGGTCCGCCGGTGAAACCTTCCTCACACCTCCTGCGTACCCCCTCGGGAAGTACCGAGACCGATGAGCAGCTGATGGAGCGCTTCGTCCAGGGAGATGAGCAGGCCTTTTCGGAGCTGTTCACGCGGCACGCCCCCCGCCTCGAGGGCGCCCTGCGCCGGATCGTGGGCCCCGCGGCGGGCGACGTCCTCCAGACAACCTTCCTCTCCATCGTCCGGGCGCGCGGCCGCTACCAGAAGGGCGCGCCGTTCCGGCCCTGGCTCTACACCGTTGCAATCAACGCGGCGCGGGACCACCTGCGCCGGCACCGCCGGGAAGAGCCGCACGCAACCGAGACGCTCCCCGACGCGCCGGCCGACCCGGTCCCCCTTCCGGACCCGGGACTCACACGCACTGTGGAGGCGGCCCTCGCGCAGCTCCCGGAGAATCAGCGGGAGGCGATCGTCCTCCACCGGTTCGAGGGCTTCTCCTTCAAGGAGATTGCCAGGCTCCTCGGAGTGACCGAGACCGCCGTCAAGGTCCGCGCCCACCGGGGCTATGAACGGCTGCGCACGCTGCTGGCGTCGGAGAGGGAGCCCGCATGAACGCGTGCGATCGATTCCTCGAGGCCCTGGCCTCGGACCGGCTGGACGACTCTGCCCGCGAGCATGCCCACCGCTGCCCGGTCTGCGGTCCACTCCTTCCGGGCGCTGAGCCGCAGGAGGCCGCGCCTGGCCCGGCGCTGGAGGCGGTGCGGCGACGCGCGCTCGAGGCGCTCCGGACGACCCCCTTGCGTCCATGGGCTCAGGACGCGGCCCGGATCGCGCTCCTCCAGGCGGCGGTCGCCGTGGCGGTCTCGCTGTTGCTCGGAACTCGCAACTGGACCTCGCCCATGGCGCGCCACATGGCGCTGGCCGTGGTGGGCGCAGTGCTCCTCGTGGTGGTGACGCTGGGGAGCGTTCTGGCTCTGGCGCCTGGCCGGCGAGGGGTCCGCTGGATGTTGCTGCTGATCCCGGTGGTGCCGGGGCTGCTCGTGCTGTCGGGCAACGGCGTGCACACCACGACGACGGTGCAGAGTGCCCTCCCCTGCCTGGTGACGGTGGTGCTCACCGCGGTGATCCCGCTGGCGGTGGGGCTGGCCCTCCTCCGGGGGATGGCGCTCGACGGCCCGCGCACCGGGGCGCTCGCGCTCTCGGCCGCCGCCACCGGCCTCTTCGCGCTCCACTGGCACTGCACCGACGGCAGCGCGTCCCATCTGATGCTGTACCACGCACTTCCCTGGCTCGCGCTCGCACTGCTGGCCATTCCCCTGCGCCGGGCGTTGCCGACGCAGAGTCACGTACCCTGAGGCACATCGATGCGTTCTCTCCTCGCCCTCGCAGTCCTCGGTCCGGCACTCGCCACGGCCGAACCCCGTCCACCGGTGCTGGTGGAGCTCTTCACCTCCGAGGGTTGCTCCTCGTGCCCGCCGGCCGACGCCGCGCTCGCGGCGCTGGCGCGTGATCCGGCGCTGCGCTCGGCAGAGGTCATCCCCCTCGAGCTGCACGTCGACTACTGGAACCATCTCGGCTGGGCCGACCCCTTCTCCGCGCCCGAGTACACCGCGCGGCAGGAGGAATACGCGCGCGTCCTCGGCGGCGACGGGCTCTACACGCCGCAGATGGTCATCGACGGGTGGGTCTCCGGGGTCGCGACTCCAGGCTCGTTGCGAAAGGGAGTGGAGAAGGCGGCGGCCAAGGGGAAGGCGCGCCTCGAGGTGCTCGTCTCCAGCTCCCGACCGGGGGTCGACGTGGTGGTCCGCCCTCCGTCGGGTCTGTCGGGACGGCTCCGGGTCGTCCTCTCCGAGGACCGGCTCTCGAGCAAGGTCGAGCGCGGTGAGAACCGCGGGCTGACGCTCGCCCATGCCCCGGTGGCGCGGCTCCTGGTCGACGACGGGCCGGTGAGCAGCGAGCACCACGTACGTCTCGGGCTCTCCTCGGGCTGGAAGCGCGACCAGCTTCGGGTCGTGGCCTTCGTGCAGGAGCCCGGCGGGCGCGTCGTCGCGGTCGGAAGCGCTCAGGTTCCTCCCGGCCGCAGCTGACGCCGGGCGGTTGCAGCACCTGGCCGGCCGAGTTACCGGAAGCACTTGGCCGAGGACGTGACACGTTTCCGGCTCTCCGTCCTGCGCGAGAGCTTCCAGCACACCCGGGCCACCCTGGCCCTGGTGTGGTCAGCCTCGCCACGGATGACCGTCGTCCTCGCCGGGCTGACGCTCGTCTCGGCGGTCGTCCCGCTCGCGGTGGCCTACGTGGGCAAGGAGATCATGGACGCGGTGGTCGCCCACGACGGGGCGGCCACGCTCCGCTGGGTGCTCACCGAGCTGGGAGTGGTTGCCCTGCAGGCGCTGGTGATCCGCGGGCTGGGGCTGATCCGGCAGCTGCTCGGCGCTCGGCTCGGGCTGGTGATCAACGAGCGGATCCTCGAGAAGGCCCTCTCGCTCGAGCTCCGGCACTTCGAGGATCCCGAGTTCTACGACCGGCTGACCCGGGCACGCCGGGAAGCGTCGAGCCGCCCGATCTCGGTGGTCACCGAGTCCTTCCAGCTGGTCCAGAACGTGTTGACCCTGGGCGGGTACGTGGCGCTGCTGGTCCGCTTCTCGGGCTGGGCGGTCCTGGGTCTGGTGATCGCCGCCATCCCGGCGACCGTCGCCGAGATGCGCTTCAGCGCGCTCGCCTTCCGGCTCCGGAACTGGCGCAGCCCCGAGAGCCGGCGACTCATGTACCTCGAGTACGTGCTGGCGAACGACGAGCACGCCAAGGAGGTGAAGCTCTTCGGCCTCGGACCGATGCTGCTGGATCGTTACCGGTCGATGGGCGAGACCTTCTACCTCGAGGACCGGAAGCTCGCGGTGCAGCGCGCGGGCTGGGGCACCGCGCTCGGTCTGGTTGGGACTGGCGCCTTCTACGTCTGCTACGCGCTCATGGCGGTGGCCACGGCCGCGGGGCAGCTCACCCTCGGCCTGATGACCCTCTACATCGTCGCCTTCCGGCAAGGGCAGCAGGCCTTCCAGAGCATCCTCACCGCGATCGGCGGCATGTACGAGGACAACCTCTACATGTCGAACCTCTTCGAGTACCTCGCCATCCCCACCGGGCGACCCGCGCCGCCGCCGGAGCTGGCCGCGCTTCCGTCCGGGCAGGAGGAAGGGGTGCGGTTCGACGACGTCGGGTTCCGTTACCCGGGGGCGGAGGGCTGGGCGCTCCGGAACGTCTCGCTGTTCATTCCCCGCGGGCAGAGCCTCGCGCTGGTCGGCCAGAACGGCGCGGGCAAGACGACGTTCATCAAGCTCCTCACCCGCCTCTACGAGCCCACCGAGGGCCGCATCCTGCTCGACGGCCGGGACCTCCGGACCTGGGACGAGGAGACACTGCGGCGGCGGATCGGCGTCATCTTCCAGGACTTCAACCAGTACCAGTTCCGGTTTCGCGACAACGTGGGCTTCGGGAGCGTGGAGCACGTGGAGGACGTGGATCGGCTCGAGCGCGCGGTCGGCCGCGGTGGCGCGGACGAGGTGCTCCGCACGTTGCCCGCGGGCCTGGAGACGCCGCTGGGGCGATGGTTCAAGGAGGGCACCGAGCTCTCCGGAGGCCAGTGGCAAAAGGTGGCGCTCGCCCGCGCGTTCATGCGCGAGGAGGCGGACATCCTGGTGCTCGACGAGCCCACCGCGGCCCTCGACGCCGAGGCCGAGCACGCCATCTTCGAGCGGTTCCGGCAGCTGGCCCGCGGGCGAACGACGTTGCTCATCTCGCACCGCTTCTCGACCGTCCGCCGGGCGGATCGCATCGTGGTGATCGAGCAGGGGAAGATCGTCGAGCAGGGAACCCACGAGGAGCTGATGGCGCTCGGCGGCCGCTATGCGCACCTCTTCACCCTTCAGGCGAAGGGGTATCAGTGATGATCCTCGCGCCTCGGGAGTGAGACCATGAGCAGTCCGGAGCGCGTTCACGCGGTGTGCTTCGATCTCCTCTCGGCGCTGCTCGACAGCTGGTCGGTCTGGGACGGGGTCGCGGAGTCCGTCGGGCGGTCGGAGCTCGGCCGGTCGTGGCGCCAGCGCTATCTCCACCTCACCTCGACCGTGGGCGCGTACCGACCCTACCTCGCGCTCGTCGCCCAGGCGGCCAGCGAGGTCGGGCTCCCGGACGAGTCGGCGGCGCGACTCGAGCAGGCGTGGGATGGGCTCAGGCCGTGGCCCGACGTGGCGCCGGCGCTCTCCGCGCTGGAGGTCCCGAAGGCCGTGGTCACCAACTGCTCGGTCGCCCTGGGGCGCCGGGCGGCGGCCTGCGTCGGTGTTCCCTTCGACATGGTGGTCACCGCGGAGGAGGCAGGGGCGTACAAGCCGCACCCCGCGCCCTACCGACTGGCCTGCGAGCAGCTCGGCCTCGATCCCCGGCAGGTAGCGTTCGTGGCCGGCTCTCCGTTCGACGCGCGCGGCGCGCTGGCGTTCGGGCTCGAGGTGACCTGGGTGAACCGCCTCGCGGCCCCGGTGCCCGCAGAGCTCTCCGGCGTGCGGGTCGTCTCGACCCTCGACGGCTGGCGGTAGCTTCGACGGCGCGGAGAGGATGGCGCGTGGCCTGCAGGGCGCCCGGGCTCACCCGTCGTCTTAGAGCACCCGCGGGGCTGACCGCGCCAGCGCCGCCCGGGGTCTGACGGGGCTGGACGCGTCTAGACCGCTTCGGTGCTCGCCTCGAGGAGCTCCTTCAGCGCTTTCTCGGGCTCGGCCAGAGTCGGTTTCTCGTGCTCCACCAGCTCCTCGACCTTGTCGAAGTACTTCTCCAGAACCTGGCCCTTCTCGAAGCTGCTGAGCACGCTCGGCTCGATGTAGCTGCTCTTGCAGACGGCGGGCGTGTTCCCCAGCTCCGCGGCGGTCTGCTTCACCGCCTCGACCACCTTCCTGCGCACCTCCCTCTTCGGCGCGGCCTTGATGACCTGCGGATCGTCCTCGGCGACGCGGGCGAGGGCGCACGCGCAGATCAGCGTGCCCGCCCAGGTGCGGAAGTCCTTGGCCGTGAAGTCCGGGCCCATCACGCTCTGGATGTACTCGTTGAGGTGCTCGCGCTTGACGTCCACCACCGCGCCGTCCTCGGCGAGGAACTTGAACAGCTCCTTCCCCGACAGCTTCCTCATCGCTCGCACGATGCGCGCCACGCTCCGGTCCCGGATCTGCCGGTGCTGCTGCTGGCCCGACTTGCCCGGATAGTCGAAGGTGACCAGGTCGCCCTTCACCTCGACGTGCCTGTTCAGGATGGTCGTCAGCCCGTAGTGCCGGTGGCGCCGGGCATACACGTCGCTGCCCGGGCGCATGAAGCAGGTCGAGACGATCCGGATGGCGCAGGCCATCACCTTGTCCCGCCCCAGGCCCGGCGAGCGGATGTCCCGGGCGACGCGCTTGCGCATCTTCGGGAGCGCGTCCGCGAAGTCGACCAGCTTCCGGAACTTCCGCTGCTCCTGCCGCGCCCGGAAGCGCGGGTGGTACCGGTACTGCCAGCGGCCCGCCTTGTCCTTTCCCACCGCCTGCAGCTTCGCGTTCGCCGAGGGTGCGACGAACACGTCGGTCCAGGCGGGCGGAATGGCCAGCTTGCGGATCCTGGGCAGATCCGCGGCGGGAACTGGTCTGCCCCGGGCGGTCCGGAAGGCGAAGCCCTTGCCCGCGCGGAGGCGGCGGATCCCCGTCGCTCGGAGCCTCTCCAGGGCCGTCATTCACGGAAAACCTGTGCACCGCTGCGCCCCGGGGGGAGCCCCGGCCCGGATTCTGTCGCCCGGGGAGAGCCAGGCGGCCTGGTGAATCCCGTGAAATCCTGCTCCGTCGAAGCCACGTTCACCGGCGGCCGGCCATCCCCAGAGCACCAGGGTGTCCTCTCCAGCTCGACTGCTTCCCCTGCTCGTCGTCGTGCTCCTCGCCACCGGAGGGGAGGCACTTGCCCAGGGTCGGTTCGGCGTCCGCACCGCTCCGCCGAGCTCCGCGCCCCACCCGGTCGTTCCCGGTCCGGGCTCGGGGGGAACCGGACACGGCTGGGCCCGCCGCGGCCCGCCGGCCGTGCGCCCGGGCCCCCCCCCCCCCGGGTACGGCTGGGGCTCGG
>Ga0081540_1002339_pt1 | contig 15517 bp, 11 predicted proteins | sample TabmetS2T1R1_FD_71024 | JGI IMG/M metagenome (GOLD analysis project Ga0081540, IMG submission 71024) | Tabebuia heterophylla rhizosphere microbial communities from the University of Puerto Rico - S2T1R1 | ecosystem: Host-associated > Plants > Roots > Rhizosphere ... | reverse complement strand
ACGAAAGGCGCGGTGACCTTTCAGCATCTGCTGCAGGTGCGAGGGGTCCGGCGACGGGACGCGCAGATCGACCGTGAGCTCGGCCGTGCCCTCGAGCCGGTGATACGCACGCGCTTCGAACGCGACAACGGCAAGATCCTCGGCGACTACTGGGGGAACCGCATCTTCGGTGGATGCCTGCTCACGGACCAGGACGTCGTCCACATGGGGATGAACGTCGACCTGGCGGACGTCGTCGTCCTGCAGACGAAGGTCGAGCAGCTGTGCCGGGATGCTCAGGCCACGTTCGGGTCGCCGCGCCTGGCGTCCCAGCGTCGAGAGGCAGGTCAGGCCCTCTTCTCCATCGCGAGCCGGCTCGTCGCGACCGCGGAGATCCTCGTTCTTGCGGTGCCCGCGAACGTGCAGGCTGCGGCGGGGCTCCTGGCGCACCGTCGTGAGGCCGTGGCGGCCATGAATTCGGAGTGGGGACTGGCCCGCCGCCGCATCCAGGTCTTGATTCAGCGCCAGGCGAGGTTCGACTACTTCCTCGGCGTGCTCATCGGTGCTCCGATCGCCCTCGGTCTGTTCGCCGTCATCGGTGCGCTGGCGACGGCCCACTGGCAACAGGAGATCGCCGTCCCGGCGTTCCTGGCCGCCACCTTGGCGGGGGTCATCGGCGGCGTCATCAGCGTGATCCAGAGAATGTCATCCGGTCAGCTGGTGCTCGACTACACGGCCTCACCTGGGCAGAAGCGGCTGCTGGGGGCGATGCGGCCGCTGGTGGCCGGGACCTTCGCCGCGGTGATCCAGTTCGGCCTGCTGGGCGGTCTGCTCACCATGCAGGGGAACCAGCCGCCGGAGTCCACCCCTGCCACGTTCGCGTTCTTCGCCCTGGTCGGGTTCGCCGCCGGTTTCAGCGAGCGGCTCGCGACCGACATGATCGAGCGCGCCGGCCAGTTGATCACGGGAGGTTCGACGGGGGGCAAGGCGACGATTGCCACGGTCGCCGCGGATGAGGAACCGGCGTTGTCGCTACCAACCGTGGTGGCGCCGCCCGTCGCACCTGCGCCGAGCGAGCAGGTTCCCCAGAGTGCCTCCGCCGCCGAGTCGGCACGAGCCGACAGCCACGGCGGAGCCGACAGCCACGGCGGAGCCGACAGCTCCGGCGGAGCCGATAGCTACGGCGCGGACGGCGAGCGCGCCCGGACCTCGACGACCGGGGGCTGACCCCGGACGCCTCACGCCGGACGCTCCCGACTCCGCGCACGAGGGCGTCCACCCATCCTCGACGGAGCCGGCGGCAGGTCGAGTCGGCGTCCGGGCACCTTCACGCGGGCAGCGGGGTGTGCTCGGGCTGCACTCGTTCGTCCGGCGACGGGCGAGGGGGAGGGGTGCCATCCCCGAACGGACGGCCGCCCAGCTGCTCCCGCCCGTGTGCGGTCACCCAGCCGGACAGGTCGGGGCCCAGGGGCACCCTTCCGGTCGGGTTGATGTCGCGGTGTACCAGGTAGTAGTGCCTCTTGATGTGGTCGAAATCGATGGTGTCGCCGAAGCCCGGGGTCTGGAAGAGGTCGCGCGCGTAGGCCCAGAGCACGGGCATCTCGGTCAGCTTCTGGCGATTGCACGCGAAGTGGCCGTGGTAGACCGCGTCGAATCGCGCCAGGGTGGTGAAGAGGCGGACGTCGGCCTCCGTGATCGTGGTCCCGACGAGGTAACGCTGTGAGCCGAGTCGATCCGAGAGCCGATCGAGGCGGTCGAACAGCCGGCGGTAGGCCTTCTCGTAGGCCTCTTGTGAGCCGGCGAACCCGCACCGGTACACGCCGTTGTTGACGTCCTGGTAGACCGCCTCCATCACCTCGTCGATCTCGTCTCGCCGCTGCTCGGGATACAGGTCCGGCGCTCCGTCGCGGACATGGCTCCGCCACTGCGTGGACAGGTCGAGCGTGATCTGGGCGTAGTCGTTGGTGACGACCTGACCGGTGGGCACGTCGACGATCGCCGGCACCGTGATGCCGCGGTCGTATCCGGGGAACCTCGCGACGTACGCCTCCTGAAGGCGCTCGATGCCGAGCACGGGGTCCCGCCCGTCCGGATCCAGGTCGAACGTCCAGCTGCGCTCGTCGTGGGTCGGCCCGCAGATGCCCATCGACAGGACGCCCTCCAGGCCGAGCAGGCGGCGGACGATGATCGCCCGGTTCGCCCAGGGACACGCGCGGCTCACGACCAGCCGGTACCGCCCTGGCTCGACCGGGTACCCGTCGCGGCCGTCCTCCGTGATCCGGGTCGAGATGTAGTTCCGGTCGCGCCGGAACTCGCCGCCGCGGGCCACGTAGGTCGTGCTCGTCGTGTCCGCCATGACCGGAGGTTGCCCCGATGGAGTCGCGCTATGCGACGCGACCAGCGGGCTGCGCCGACAGGAGCGGGGAGCGGGTCAGGGGCTCAGTCGTTGCGCGAGGTACGCCAGCGACAGCGGATAGCGGTAGTCGATGCCCATGTGTGTGGCGTCGAAGAGCTCGAATCGGACGTCGTCGACGCCGATCGCAGCGAGCTCGCGTCGCACCGCCTCCGCGCCCAGATCCAGGAACCACTCGTCGCGGGTGCCGGCGTCGAGCCAGATCGCCCGCAGGCCACGCAGCGCATCCGCGTACCGTGACACCATCCGCACCGGGTCCCACGCGAGCCAGCGCTCCCACACGTCGTCGACGAGCCGACCGGTGGCGAGGTCGAACGGCAGCCTGACCGTCCCGTCGTGGTCGGCCGAGAACGCGGCGGCGCAGCCGTAGAGCAGCACGAGATTGCCGTCGTCCGGCTTGGACAGCGGCGGCCGCGATCGGAAGTCCTCCCAGAAGCGCCGGTACGACCCGTCGTAGTGGTCGCGCAGCGCACGCGCCGCCTTCGCGAACTCGCCGACGTAGCACGCCTCGTAGAGGGAGTCGCCGGCGTGGCTGGCGAGGCCGCCGAACAGGTCCGGTCGGAGCATCGGCGTGATCATGGCGCCGAACCCGCCGCTGGACTTGCCCATCACGCCGCGGTGCTGCGCCGAGGCGAGGGTGCGGTAGTGCGAGTCGACGAACGGGACCAGCTCGTCGCAGAAGTAGGAGTGGTAGGCGCCCGTGCCGGGGGAGTCGACGTACTGACTGCCGCCATAACCGGTCCACGCGTCGACGAACACGACCAGGCAGGGCGGCGCCTCCCCGCCGGCGAACACGTGGTCGGCCGCCTCCGGGAACGTCGGCCGGAACGCCGTCCGGTTGTGCCACATCGGCAGCATCCCGGTATACCCCTGCAGCACGTAGACGCTCGGGTAGCGCCGCCTCGCGTCATCGTCGTACCCGGGCGGGACGTACACCTCCAGCGGCCGTGTCGTCGGATCGCCGAGCGCGTTGCCACGGAGCATCTCGCTGACCACCTCGTGCCGATCGATGCGGCCGGCGAGCTCGGCGGAGTACGGCAGTACCACGACAGCCTCCCGAACGACGGGTCACAGATGGACAGCCTCGCGCACCCGGGCCGCCCTGCGCATCGCGGACGCCTCGTGACGGGTACGGGTGTGCGCCTCGTCGCGTGGCATCTGCCGCTTTGTAGGCTCTGATCGTGGACGCTGCAGCGTGGACGCCGCCGGGCCTGGACATCAGCCGTCCCAGCCCGGCCCGCGTCTACGACTACTACCTCGGCGGGTACCACAACTTCGCGGCCGACCGGGAGATGGCGCGCAAGGCGCTGGAGATGTGGCCGGACCTCCCGACGATCATGCGGGCCAACCGAGCGTTCCTGCGGCGCGCCGTGTCCTACCTCGCCGAATCGGGCGTCCGGCAGTTCCTCGACATCGGCTCGGGCATCCCCACCGTCGACAACGTCCACTCGGTGGCGCAGGAGTGCCGTCCCGACGCCCGCGTCGTGTACGTCGACATCGACCCTGTCGCGGTCCAGCACAGCCGGGCGATCCTTGCCGGCGACCGCCAGACCGCCGTCGTTCAGGCGGACCTGCGCGAGCCGGACGACGTCCTGGGCAAGGCGGCGGACACCGGACTGCTCGACTTCCGACAGCCCGTCGCCCTGCTCGTGGTGGCGCTGCTGCACTTCGTGCCCGACAGCGACCACCCGGACGAGGTTCTGCGCGCCTACCGGGATGCGCTCGGCTCCGGCAGCCATCTGGTGATCTCGCACGCCACGCACGAGGGCCGGCCCGAGCTCACGGCCAGCCACGAGGAGCTGTACCGGCGCATGGGCACCCCGATGACCATGCGGTCCTGGCGCCAGGTCAGCGCCTTCTTCGACGGCTACGACCTCGTCGATCCGGGTCTGGTCTACCTCCTGCAGTGGCGTCCCGGTCCGGAGGAGGAGGCGACTCCGCCCGAGTCGGTTCCCGCGTGGGTGGGCGTCGGGCGCCGGTCATGACGTCCGCCGCGGGCAAGGCGGGCAAGGCGGCCGAGGCATCGGGCCGACCGCCACTGCCCCGGGGGCAGGGTCTTGCCGGGCGGTGGCTGACGGCGATCCGGACCGGCAGCCCCACCCTGCCCGCTGCGCCGCGCCTGGCCCGGATCAGTCGCAGGCTTGCCCAGGAGGCGCAGGCCCTGCACACCGACCCCGCGGCGAGCGCCGCTGCCGGCCGGCGGATCGGCCAGCTGCTCGTCGAGGAGCACGTCACGGGCGAGGGCGCCGTCGAGGCGACGGTGCAGGTGCTGACGGCGGAGAAGGGGCCACCGGAAAACCTCACGGCCCTGGTCGGCGGTCTCGCCGAGGGCTTCTCGCGGGCCCTGGCTGCGCTCGTCCTCCTGCAGCAGGACGAGATCCACGCGGCGCTGGTGGCGGCCCGGGACGACGCGCGGACGGAGCTGATCGAGAGCGAGAGCCGGTTCCGCACGCTGTTCGCCGCCGCGGGCGTGGGGATCGGCGTCGGAGACCTCGAGGGCAGGATCTTGGACGTCAACCCGGCCCTGACCCGGATGTTCGGGTACAGCCTCGAGGAGTTCCGCAGCCGGAACGTGGCGCACTTCATGCACCCGGACGACGCCGCCAGCGTGTGGGCCGACTACGACGACCTCATCACCGGGCGGCGCGACCAGGTGCAGACGGAGAAGTGGTTCTACCGCAACGACGGCACCACGGTCCGCACCCACCTGACCCTGACGCTCGTTCGGGACGCGGAGGGCCGCCCGGTTCGGCAGGTGGCGATCATGGAGGACGTCACGCTCCGGCACGAGCTCGAGCAGCGGCTGCGGCACGCCGCGACGCACGACGCGCTGACCGGGCTGGCCAACCGTGCCCTGTTCGTCAGCCGCCTCGAGACGGCCGTCGCCCGGTCCGACTCCCGAGTCGGCCTGGCGTACCTCGACCTCGACGGCTTCAAGATGATCAACGACAGCCTCGGCCACCGCGCCGGTGACGAGGCGCTGATCCTGCTGGCAGATCGGCTGGCAGCCGCTGTCGCCGAGCACACCGCGGGTTGGGGCGAGGCCGCAGAGGTGGCCCGTCTGGGCGGAGACGAGTTCGTCGTGCTCGCCCCGGCGGTGCCGGCGACCACTGCGCTCGCCGGCCTCGCCAAGCGGCTGGTCGCCGAGGTCGCCGAGCCGGTCGACCTCACCGGCGGACTCCGCGTCGAGCTCTCCGCCAGCGTGGGGGTGGTGGAGCGCCGGGCGGCCGTCCGGGTACTGCGCGACGGCGATCTCGACACCGCCGCCGGCTTGCTGCGGGCGGCCGACCTCGCCCTGCAGGCGGCCAAGGCAGAGGGCCGCGGGAAGATCGCCGTGCACGAGCGCTCGCGGGCCGATCGGCAGATGGCTCACTACGCGCTCGCCATGAGCCTGCCGGGTGCGGCTCGCCGTGACGAGCTCGACCTGGTGTACCAACCCCTGGTGCGGTTGACGGACGGCGCGGTCCTGGGCGCCGAGGCGCTGCTGCGCTGGCGGCATCCCGAGTACGGGCTGGTGGCGCCGGCGTCGTTCGTCGCCATCGCGGAAGAGACCGGTGGGATTCTCGAGCTCGGCCGATGGGTGCTGCGCCGGGCCTGCCGGGACGTGGTCGAGTGGGGCGCGGGCTGGCCCTCGGACGGCGTGCTCAGCGTGAACATGGCGATGGCACAGCTGCACGTCCCCGACGTCGTCGCCGACGTCAGCGGCATCCTCGACGACACCGGCCTGGCCCCGGAACGTCTTCAGCTCGAGGTCACCGAGAGCACCCTGCTGCGCCCCGAGGCGACCCGGCCGGTCGCGGCGCTGCGAGCCCTGGCCGCCCGCGGCGTGCGGATCGCGCTGGACGACGTCGGCACCGGCTATGCGAACTTCGCCGTGCTGCGCCGCCTGCCGTTGCGGTCGCTCAAGCTCGCCGGGTCGCTGATGCCCGTCACGGACGGCGAACCGGACCCGGTGGACGCCGAGATCCTCGCGACCCTCGTGCGCCTCGGTCACGCCCTGAGACTCACCGTGATCGCGGAGGGAGTGGAGACGCTGGAACACGACGAGCTCGTCCGCCGCAGCGACTGCGACGCCGGGCAGGGTTGGTTCTACGGCCGCCCGGTGCCTCCGGGCGAGCGCCTGGGCGCGTGAGACCGCCATGACGCGTCGAGACCTCCTGCGCACCGCCTACGGGGACCTCATCCAGATCGTGCACGGGCTTTCGGACGCCGAGAGCTGGCTACCCACCGGCTGTCTCGGCTGGACCGTGCGCGACCTCGTCCAGCATCACCTGCTGGACGGACAGCGTGCGCTCGTCGCACTGGGCACCCCCGCCCCGCCGCCGGCCGACACTGACGCCGTCAGCTACTGGTCGGCCTGGCAGCCGGGCACCCCGCAGGCGGACGCCCAGCGTCGCGTCGTCCGCGCCCTGTCCGGCGTCTGGAGCAGCGTCGAGGCGCTCGCCGACACGTACGTGGAGACGCTGAGTGCCGTTCTCCAGCTGGCCGGTCGGGCCGCCCCTGAGGACCTCGTCTCCACGCAGGGCCACACGCTGACCGTGGACGATCTGACCTCGACGCTCGTCGTCGAGGCCGCAGTCCATCATCTCGATCTCGTCGCCGGCGGCCGGAGCGGATGGGGGCTGGACCGGCCGGGGCCGCGCCCAGGTCCGCTCCGCGAGGTCCGGCTCGTCCTCGACGGCCTGCTCGGGACCACGGCGACCACGGACTGGGACGATCGGCGTTGGGCCCTGATCGGGACGGGGCGGGCCGAGCCGACCACGGCCGAGCGCGGCGCCCTCCGCGACGCCGTCCTGCGACTCCCCCTGTTCGGATAGGCCGCGTCTCGAGGGTCGGCGCTGGACAGAGGTCGGCCGACAGCGGGAACGTCCGCTCGGGTGCAGGTGGAGTAGCTGGTGAGAGCATGGTTGGCAGTCCGGACGTCGCCGACCGACCAGCACCGACCAGCCAGCGCCGGCGACCGTAGCGCCGGCGGACGAAGCGGAGGGGATCGTGACCAGCGCCGCGCCGCGACAGCCCACCCTCAAGGACGTCGCACGCCGAGCGGGCGTCTCCGTCACGACCGTGCACATCGCGCTCACCGAGCGTCGGGACGGCGTCCGCGTGCCGGAGCACACGCGCGAGCGCGTGCGGCGGATCGCCGAGGAGCTCGGGTATCGCCCGAACATCTTGGCGCGCAATCTCAAGACGCGGCGGACCAGCACCATCGGGTTCGTCTCGGATCAGATCACCACGACGCCGTTCGCGGTCGCGATGCTCGGCGCCGCACAGGACGAGGCCGCTCGGCGCGGCTACCTGCTGCTCGTGGTCAACGTTGGCGCGCAGGCCCCGTCGTCGGTCCAGCGTCAGGCGGTGGACCTCCTCCTCCAGCAACGCGTGGAGGGCATGATCTACGCCTGCATGTACCACCAGGTCGTCACTCCGCCGCCCGGCCTTCCGCCGTCCACGGTGTTGCTGAACGCGGCCGATGCCGACGAGGTCTACCGCGGCATCGTGCCGGACGATCGGCAGGGAGGGCACGACGCGGTGAAGCATCTCGCCGAGGCGGGCCACCGGCGGATCGCCTTCCTCGACGACGAGGGCGGCGTGGTCGCCGCACGTCTCCGGCATCGTGGATACGTCGAGGCGCTCGACGAGGTCGGCGTCGATCCCGACCCGCGCTGGCATGTCGCGGCGGCGGCGAACGTCCGAGGCGGGCTCGAGATCGACAGGTTCCTCGATCTGCCCCCGGAGAGCAGGCCGACGGCGATCTTCTGCTTCAACGACCGGCAGGCGATGGGTGCGTACCGAGTGGCGAGGCGGCGCGGCCTGACGATCCCCGACGATCTGTCGATCGTCGGCTTCGACGATCAGGAGTATCTCGCCTCGGAGCTCGACCCGCCGTTGACCACGATGCGTCTGCCCCACGAGGAGATGGGCCGACGCGCCGTCCGCCTTCTGCTCGACGAGGCGGACCCGGGGGAACAGGACGCCGACGACCACGCCGTGCGCGTGCACTGCCCGCTCGTGCGGCGGGAGTCGGTCGCCCCCCCTGCGGTGATCATGCAATCCCCGCTGATCATGCAATCCACGTCGATCAAGTGACGGGGCGGTTACACGTCTTCTTGTGCTCGCCGGCGACGATGGCACCATCGGCCTGTGCTGCGGCTGGACGATCAGTGGATCTGGGACTCCTGGGTCGCCGACGACGGCGAGCTGTACCACCTGTACTTCCTGCAGGCCCCTCGCTCGCTCGGCGACCCCGACAGCCGGCACGTCAACTCCCGCGTGGGGCACGCGACCTCCCGCGACCTCGTGACCTGGGAGTACCTCGGCGAGTGTCTGGGACCGGCCGAGGCCGGCTTCGACGACCTCGGCATCTGGACCGGGTCCGTCGTCCGCGGACCGGACCGATGGTGGATGTTCTACACCGCGATCTCCACGGCTGGGCACCACGTCTACGACCAGCGGATCGGCGCCGCTGTGTCGGACGACCTGCACACCTGGCGTCGGGTGAGCGACCAGCCGACGCTGCAGGTCGACGGCCGCTGGTACAAGACCCTCCACCTCGACCCTCCGGGAACCACCGGCCCGGATCCGACGACCGTCAGCGAGACCTGGCGCGACCCGCTCGTGCTCCCCGATCCGGACGGCGACGGTTGGCACATGCTGCTGACAGCGCGCGCGGTCGGCGCCGGCCGCAACGACGACGGCGTGATCGCCGCGGCCCGCAGCCGGGACCTCACCACCTGGGACGTCGGGCCGCCGCTGTGCGCGCCAGGCGCCGGTTTCGGCCAGCTCGAGGTGCTGCAGAGCAAGGTCATCGACGGTCGGTCGGTCCTCGTGTTCACCTGCCACCCACACGAGATGACGCCGCAGCGGGTGAACACGTCGGGGGAGTACTGCACCTGGTCGGTCCCTGCAGCCGGCTCCCTCGGGCCCTGGGACATCTCGCGGGCCCGGCCCTTCTCCGCCGACCCGTTCCTCTTCGCCGCTCCGCTCGTCCAGCTGCGCAACGGCAGCTGGGTCATCGTCGGCTTTCGCAATATGGAGGCGAAGGGCGAGGACGGGTTCTTCATCCACGACCCCATCCCGGTCACGCTGGACGACGACGGCTTTCTCGTCGCCGGTCAGCAGTCGAGAACACCAGGAGGGCATAGATGACGTCGAGCCGGCCCTGGTGGCGGGACGCGGTGACGTACGAGGTGTACCCGCGCAGCTTCGCGGACTCCAACGGAGACGGCGACGGCGACCTCCGGGGACTGCGCCAGCACGTGTCCTACCTGGCCGACCTCGGCGTCGACGCGATCTGGATCGCCCCGTGGTTCCCCTCGCCCCTGGCCGACGGCGGCTACGACGTCAGCGACTACTGCAACATCCATCCGATGTTCGGCACGCTCGCGGACGCCGACGCCCTGCTCGCCGACGCCCACGCCCGCGGCCTCCGCGTGATCATCGATCTGGTCGCGAACCACACGTCCGACCAGCACCCCTGGTTCCAGGAGGCCCTGCGCGCCGGCCCCGGTGCGCCGCCCCGCGACCGGTACTTCTTCCTGGACGGTCGGGGGGACGACGGCGACCTTCCGCCCAACAACTGGATCAGCGCCTTCGGCGGCGCCGCCTGGAGCCGTACCAGGGAGGCCGACGGCTCGGCCGGCCAGTGGTACCTGCACTTGTTCGCCCCGGAGCAGCCCGACCTCAACTGGCGCGATCCATCCGTCATCGCCGGCTTCGACGAGGTGCTGGAGTTCTGGTTCGACCGCGGCGTGGACGGCGTCCGGATCGACGCGGCCCCGGCACTGGCCAAGGCCGACGGCCTGCCGGACGCCGACTACGGCGGCGTCCCGCTCTTCGTCACGGCGGACTGGCAGGGCAACCCGCATTGGGACGTCGACGACGTCCACGACATCCTGCGCCGGTGGCGCGCGATCGGGGACGGCTACGACGGCGATCGCGTCTTCGTCGCCGAGGCGATCGTCAACGGGCCGGAGCGGTTGAGCCGGTACCTGCGTCCGGACGAGATGCACACCGCCTTCAACTTCCAGTTCCTCAAGGCAGGCTGGGGGCCGGAGCTGCGACACGTGATCGACCAGACCCTCGCGGCGCTCGCGCCCGTGGGGGCGCCGGCGACGTGGGTGCTGGGTAGTCACGACGAGACCCGCCTGGTGACGCGCTACGGGCGGCGCACGACGTCCGCCCGGCACATCGCGGACGAGCAGGGGACGCCGTCGGACCTGGCGCTGGGGACCCGGCGGGCGAGGGCCGCGCTGCTGCTCATGCTCGCGCTTCCCGGCGGGGCCTACATCTACCAGGGCGACGAACTCGGCCTGCCCGACGTCGAGGACATCGACGACGACCAGCGGCAGGACCCGATCTGGCATCGCTCCGGGCACACCATCCGCGGACGGGACGGCAGCCGCGTCCCCCTGCCGTGGAGCGGGACGCAGCCGCCGTTCGGTTTCGGCACGACTGCTCGGACGTGGCTGCCGCAGCCTCCGTCCTGGCGCGCCCTGACCGTGGAGGGCCAGACGGGCAACCCCGTCTCGATGCTCGAGCTGCACCGTGCTGCGCTGGCCCTGCGTCGGCAGCTCTCCGGGTTCGCCACCGACGACTTCGTGTGGCGGCCCTCGCCGCACACCGTCCTGGACTTCGAACGCGGGGAGCGTCTGCGCTGCGTGGTCAACCTGGGGCGGGAGGCGGTGCCGCTCGATCCGACGGTCGACGTCCTGATCTCCAGCGTCCCGCTCGGCAGCGCCGGCCTGCCTCCCGACGCGGCCGCCTGGCTCCGGGAGCCCTGACCCGAGGCGGCGATGGTCAGCGGCGCCGCGGAGGCGGCGGACCCAGCTCCGGCACGGCGACGTCCGGCGGTTCACCCTCGACGAACCTGATCGGGTTGGTGAAGGCCTCCATCGTGCCCTTGCGCGGGCGAGGCCCTCGACCGCGCACCTCGGCCCGCACGTAGCCGGCGCCGATCGTCGTCCGCCAGGCCAGGGTCTGCTCGTCGGACTCCAGCGGCGCCTCCACCTCGACGCCGTCCCTGGTGACGAGCCGCAGCCGGCCGCCCCCGCCGCCGCGAACGAGAACCTCGACGTCGACGACGTCTGCTGCCGATCCTCGGAGGCGGCCACCCACGAACGTGGACTGTCCGCGCGGCCCCGACGCGGTCAGGTAGACCTCGACGCCGTCGGGCGACGCTGTCACGAAGCTGCGCCCGGCGCGCAGCGCGGCGACGATGTCGTCGCGCGCGAGCGCCTGCGCGTAGACGACCGTCGTCGGCAGGCCGGCCCGGTAGCCCTCGGTGTTGTCGGTACCGTGCATGTCGCTCCCGCCGTTGGCGACGACGTCCCACCCGGCCCGCAGCTGCCGGTTCCAGACCGCCAGTGCCAGCTCCTCGCGCACGCCCCACGGGCCGTTCCAGACCTCGTACCCGTCCGGGCGGGCCGCTGGGTTGCGGATCTCCTCCAGCAGGAACTGCCAGCCTGCGAGGGGGTGCGCGGCGGAGACGTAGGCGCCCATCCCGCGGGCGGTGGCGACGAAGTCGGCGATCCGGCTGCCGCCACGGGGCAGCCGCCAGCCGAACGGGGTCTGCCGGAAGTCGAGCCACTGCCCGATGTCGAGCCCGGACACCGTCGCGTGCCCGTGGAGGTAGTTCGTCATCTCCTCGCCGGCCAGCAGCAGTACGTCGTCGCCGGCGTCGCGGGCCAGGGTCCAGTTCTGGCTGACGACGTTGTGATCGGTCATGGCCAGGAAGTCCAGGCCCAGGCTGCGCGCGACCTCGGCCCAGCCGGCCGGCGTCAGCGGCGACCCACTCGCCCACGCGTCCGAACTCGCCTCGGTGTGGCAGTGCAGGTCGCCGCGGTACCAGCCGGGCCGGGACGTCACGGGCGTCTGCAGGGGCTCCGGACGCCGGCACGCCGCGGCCGGCCCGAACGTGAGCCGAATTCGCGCGGACACCCGGGTGGGCAGCGGAGCGACGAACACCGGGACGACGAGCGTCCACGTGCCGGGATCGATCGGCCCGGGGGTGAAGCCTGGCGTCGCGGCCTCCGGCGCGACGAAGACGTGCCTGCGCTCGGAACCGGAGATGCCTCGGAACCCGGGGGAGTAGGCGCCGCACCCCTGGGCGTCGAAGAGCGCGATGCCCACGGACGCCGAGCGGTGGCTCGCGAGGGCGACGTCGAGCCGGGTGACCCCGGCAGGCACGTCGAAGGGCAGGTAGCGGTAGCGACCCGCGCCGAAGACCCTGTCGTCGAGGGTCATCTCCACGGTCGTCTCGGGCGCCGCCCCGACGGTCACACTCATGATCGTCAACCGCGGCCGCGGCCGCAGGAGAGGCAGCGGCGTCGGCGCGGGCACGTGCCGACGGCTGTGATGGGAGGCAACGCGCGCATCATGAGCAGCCCTAACGTCGGTGGGGTCTGCTTCGAGGATGCGACGGATATTCGGGCGCTCCACTCGGCGTGACCCCGGCGGCGGAGACCGTCGTCTGCGGCTGCGGACGGACCGCCTACGTGAGCATCGCCGCATCCGTCGAGTGCGGGTCGTCCGGGCAGGCGTCGCAGTGGGCGAGGTGGCTGCTGTCGTTGTGGACCAGCACGCGCCAGCCGTCGGGGCCGCGCCGCCAGGAACTCAGCGCGCCATGGTCGATGACGTAGCCCTCGGCGCACGATCGCGGGTCGGCCGTGCCGGACAGCAACGCCCCGGCCAGGCCCGTGGTCTTGCCGTGCCCGACGAGCAGGATGCGCTGCCCGGCGTGTTCCGCGAGCAGCTCGGACAGGGCTGCCAGCACGCGAGTGGCGTACGCGTTCCAGGCTTCGGCGCCGTGCGCGATCGGCCGGTCGGGGTCGTGCGTCGGCGGGCCTCCGAAGCCGCGGATCACGTGATCCCACGACTGCCCGTCGGCCGTCCCGAACTCCTGGCCGCGCAAGGGCTCGACCACCGTCACACGTCGGCCCAGCCGGACCCCGATGATCTGGGCGCACTCGAGGACCCTCGGGCGTGGGGAGGTGAGCAGGGCGTCGAAGCGTCGCTGCCGATCAAGCTCGGCGAGCCGGTCGGCCAGGCAGACGGACTCGCGCCGCCCGCGAGGGGTCAGGCCCCGGCAGCCGACATCGCCGCCGATCACTCCGGCCGCATTGCACTCGCCCTGGCCGTGGCGGACCAGCACGATCTCGGACCCGGACAAGAACAAGCCGGTCAGCCGGCTGTCACGGGGAGCACGACCCGGGAGGCGACGCCCGGCGCGTGGGAAACGGTGTGAATGCAGGGGCGGAGATCGGCCGAGCAGCGGGCCGGGGTGCCGATGCCCTCGTTGCGTGCCAGCCGCGGGTGCGCCCCACCCGATACCTGCAGGCGCAGCCGGTGGCCGCGCTCGAGCCGGTGCGCGCACGGGTCGAGCCGCAGTTCCAGCCGCTGCAGCTGATTCGGCGGCGTCGTCGGGTCCAGTCGGCGGTACGCGTCGGCGAAGTTGCGCGAGGCGCCCTTCGGGTCGACGTCGCACAGCCGCAGGAACACGTCGGCGTACGGGTTGTCCCGACTGTGCACGAGCTCGACGACCGGCGCCCCGACGATCTCCAGAGCTGTGTCCAACGGCGGCGTGGTGAAGGTGAGCACGTCCGGGCGGGCCTCCAGCTCCCGGTTGTCCCGGACGCCGGCCTCCGTCGTCAGCAACCGGCCGCCGAGGCTGGGCGTCGGGTCGGATGGGTGGTAGTAGAACGACGAGGAGGGCCCGGCGCCGGTCGGCTCGTCGGGCGTGAGTCGGCCGCCGGGCTGGAGGAAGCGGACGTCGGTGGTCGTGGGCGGCGGCCACTCCGGGAGCTCTCGCCACGTGTCCGCGCCGGTCACGTACACCTCGACCGGAGCCCTGCGGACCGCCTGCTCTCCCCCGAGGTGCTGGTCGAGCCATTCGAGGTTGCCCCGGACGACGCGCCCGGCCCCTCGCGTGCCCACGTGGAGGTGGGTCCACGGGCCGATGGTCAGTCCCACGTCCACGCCGCGGGAGTGCAGGACCTCGTACTGGTGCACCGTCTGGTGGAGGAACAGGTCCTGCCAGCCACCGACCAGCCGGATCGGGACCGTGGCTCGCTGCAGCGCGTCGTCGGCCTGGAGCCGGCGCCAGAAGGGGTCGGACCGGTCGGGGTGCGACAGCCACGCGTCGAACCAGGGCGCGGAACGGTCGAGCACACGTTGGGCGGCGTCGGCCACCGGGAGACCGGTGAACGCAGGCTCCAGGCGTCGGCGGCTCGTCCCCGTCCGGAGCACGCCCTGGAGACGGCCGACCTGCTCCTGGCGACCCACCATCTCCGACCAGGACAGGAAGTCGTTGAGGGTGAACGCTCCCGTTCCGTAGACGGCCTCGCTCATGTCGTGCGGACCCACGAGGACCACCGCCGTGCGCAGCTCTGGCGGCGGATCGAGCATCAGGGCCCACTGCACCCACCCCATGTACGACCCGCCGAGGGTGGCCAAGCGCCCGTCGAACCAAGGACGCTCCCGCAGCCATACGACCGTGTCCTGTGCGTCGTCGGCCTCGTGGACCATCGGGTCGAACTCGCCGCCCGAGCCGAACGTGCCGCGGCAGCTTTGCAGCAGGACCTGCAGGCCGCGTTCGGCCAGCAACCGGGAACTGACGATCGCGACGAGTCCGCGACGTCCGTAGGGCGTCCGGGCGAGCACGGTCGGCAGTGGTCCGGCGCCTCGCGGGCGATACAGGTCGGCGCGGAGCGCGGCGCCGTCGGGCATGGGCACCGGGAGGTAGCGGCGTACCTCGACGTCCGGTGTCGTCGCCTTCGGCAGCCGCAGCCCCTGCTCCCAGGCCCGCGTCCGGAGGCGGCTGGCCACTGACCTCACCGGTCGCCGTCCGCGGCACGATGCTCACGCGCGGCCAGGGTCCCGCGGTTGAATGCGGCGGCAAAGCTGCCCCGCTCCCGGACCTTCTGCTCGGACAGCCGGTCGACCTCCGGCGCGATCCGCCGGAACTCCCGGTCGATGACCGGTTTGATGATCCCGCGGAGCAGGTGCTGGTACTTCAGCGAGCCGGGCACGAATACCTGGCGGGCGCGGCGCTGGATGCCCCGCGCCAGCGCGTCGGCCGCCATCGAGACCGGGTAGGTCTTCCGGGCAGGGCCGCGCAGCATGGACCGCATC
>Ga0081540_1002338_pt1 | contig 15522 bp, 18 predicted proteins | sample TabmetS2T1R1_FD_71024 | JGI IMG/M metagenome (GOLD analysis project Ga0081540, IMG submission 71024) | Tabebuia heterophylla rhizosphere microbial communities from the University of Puerto Rico - S2T1R1 | ecosystem: Host-associated > Plants > Roots > Rhizosphere ... | reverse complement strand
ATACTCGACCAGCTCGAAACTCGATACCCGATGCTGCGTGGGACGATGCGCGATCACGTCACTCAGCTGCGTCGGCCGCTGGTGCGGTTTTTTGCCTGTGGAGAAGATCTGTCTCACGAATCGCCTGACGCTCCGCTGCCGGAAGCTATTGCAGAGGGTTCCGAGCCATTTGTAATCATCGGTGCGATCGCAGGCGGGTGATCCCGCCCAGCCCTCCCAGCAAATGAAGTGCCCGCCGGATGTCACACAAATATCGGTTGAACAATTCTTAATCAAAAATAAGGAAGAAGAATGAATAGTACAGAAGAAGTCGCAACAAAGCTGGTGGATTATTGCCGCAAAGGCGAATGGAGGAAGGCGCTCGATGATCTCTATGCTGACGACATTGTGAGCGTCGAGGCTCGTGAGATGGAAAATATGCCCGCGGAAATGCGTGGCATTGATCAAGTGCGAGGCAAAACCGATTGGTGGGAAAAGAACATGGAAGTGCACAGCGCAAAAGTTGGCGGGCCGTTTGTGGCTCGCGACACCTTTGTTGTTCAGTTCGACATCGACGTAACCGAGAAATCTTCCAAGAACCGAATGCAGATGTCGGAAGTGGGAATCTATAAGGTGAAAGACGGCAAAGTCGCGCACGAACAATTTCTGCCGCTCGCTCAAAAGAAAGAGTAGGCGACCCTTAGGAGCTAACTCAGGTATTCCTGCCTGATATTCGTGCAGGCCTCCGCCTGCAAGCTTGCAGGAAGATGTCCGCCCGACGGCTCGGACGGGATGCCTGAGTTACGTCTGATTGCATCGCGAGAATGAACTCGATATGCTCGCGCCCATGTCTCGGAAGGCAGAACATTCGCCGCAAATCAAAGAATCGCGGCATTCGGGAGGGGTTATGCGCAGTGAATTGTCGCTGCTGCTGGGCGTGGGGACAGTCGCTGTTTTTTGGAGCACGGGCAGTAGGTTGGTCGAAATCGTCGCGCATCCGGTCGGGCTGATTGTTGTCTTTCTCTGGCTTTTTGTCGTTATTCTTTGGTCTGCTGTATCCGTTGCGCGGCACGCCGACTGCCTTGCGATCAAATGGGGCGAGCCTTACGGAACCTTGGTCCTGACGCTGTCCGCGATCGCCATCGAAGTGGTGATGGTTTCTACAGCGATGTTGCATGGCGAAAACAATCCCGCACTTGGGCGGGACTCGATTTTTTCCGTGATCATGATTGCTCTCAACGGGTTTGTCGGCCTGGTCCTGCTGCTGGGCGGGCTACGTCACGGCGAGCAGTATTATAATCTCCAGGGCGTCAACTCTTACATTAATGTGATCATGACCATGGCCGTGCTGGGTCTGGTCCTGCCAAGCTTCACTACCTCCACGGGCGACTCAACATTTTCCACGGAGCAGCAAATCTTTCTCATTGTGGTGTCACTACTTCTTTACGGGATTTTCCTGCTCATCCAGACAATGCGGCACCGCGGCTATTTCATGGAATCAGAGCAGGTAGCTGTGACGACAGGTCCGATTCATCACGCATTGCGCGTGCAATCGACAGCTTTTCATGCGCCGATGTTGCTTCTCTATCTGGTTATCGTGATTTTGCTGGCTGAAAAGTTTGCCATCCCATTGGACAACAGCATCGAGAAATTTGGGATGCCTCAGGAGTTTGGCGGCGCAATGATCGCTGCCCTGGTGCTTACGCCAGAGGGAATTGGCGCTGTCCAGGCCACTTTGCGTAATCAGTTGCAGCGCTCTATAAACCTCCTGCTCGGTTCTGTGCTCGCGACGATTGGACTTACAATTCCCGCCGTGCTGACTATCAGCCTGGTCACGAAGCGACCGGTGACGCTCGGAGTTCAGGGCGGCAACCTTCCGCTGCTACTGTTAACGCTGGGAGTGACTGTGGTTACCTTTACGAGCAGGAAGACAAATATCCTGCAGGGTTGCGTCCACTTGCTCCTTTTCGCGGTATTTGTGTTACTGATCTTTGCACCTTGAGCTGCTCGTCAGGAAGCGGTTCAACAGGATTTCGCCCTCCTGCTTCTCAACGCGGCACTTTACACGTGCCTTTGCATGACGATGGCGTCCGGTCCTTCCCGGGCGACCTTAAATCCAAACCGTTCGTAAAGGCGTAATACTGGCTTACCTGCTACAAAGCTGACTGAAATTGTTGACTCATCAGGGTTAGCACGGACCAATTGTGTCAGGAGCGCCGTTCCGATTCCATGTCGGCGATGCTCAGGTTTCACCGCAAAGGCAAGTTCCGGCGGTGCGTCAGGTTTGTGGACCGGCTTACGCAACCAAACAGCGCCAACCACTGATCCGTCTTTTTTGTCGTGCGCCACAAATCCGGTATCCCCCACGCGACCCCAACCGTCGGCGAAATGCGAGAACTCCGGTCGCAGCAGGATCTCGCGTGAAGGTTGGTGGTTACCAACAGAGGATAGTCCCTGATAAAGCATTTCTCGAAGGATTGGCTCGTCGTTGGCAAGCAGTGGTCGAATCTCGTATTCCATGGATAAATGCGGCTTTTGTATTGTCGGAGATAACGTGGGAAAACGCCAGTGCGACGTTGGACTGAATGCATCGCTTACGAGCCTTTATGCCGATAGGCGTGGATTTCACGCCTGAAATTCGTCCATGCATCCGTGCTTGTGAGCGCTTAGTTTCGTGGCAATGGATCGCGATTACGTCTTGGGTACGCACAACGAAGAATTAGCGAGGCTGGGATTACAGCATCGAGTCTGGCGTCCGGTAGTTTTGGATTGCTGGCAGAGAGCTGGTATTACGGTCGGCAAACGCGTGCTCGACGTGGGCGCGGGCCCTGGATACGCGACTGTTGATCTTGCGGAGATCGTCGGGCCGACGGGCGAAGTAGTTGCCCTTGAGCGTTCCGAGAACTTCGTCCGCGCAATGGAACAGACCTGTCGTGCGCGATCGCTGACGAATGTGAAGATTCATCAACTCGATTTAGTGACGGATGAATTGCCCGACGGCGACTACGATTTTTCCTGGTGCCGTTGGGTCATGTCATTTGTGAATGATCCCGGCCTGTTGATCAGAAAGCTGAGCGGCGCGTTACGCAAAGGCAGCCTGGCGATTTTTCATGAATACGGCCATTATGAGACGTGGCATTTTTTCCCGCGTCTGCCGAATCAGGAGCGTTTCCGCGAACATGTGATCGCCACGTGGCGTGAGTCGGGCGGTGAACCTGACGGAGCGGTGCCACTGGCGACTCTGCTTCCGGCAAACGACTTCGCCATTCGCTCTGCCAGACCGCACCTGTTTTGTGTGCGCCCGACCGAATACATGTGGCAGTGGCCGGCCACGTTCATTGAAACTTATCTTCCCCGGCTGATTGAAATGGACCGCATCGATCAACAATTCGCTGACAAAGTCAGAGCTGATCTAGCGGGTGCGGAAAAGAATCCGAATGCGCTGATGATCACGCCGCTAGTATTGGAGATTGTTGCGGAGAAGATTGGCTAAAAATTCGGCTAACCCTTTTAGTTTTGTTTAACAGGCCTGTCCAACTGCTTCCTCTTTAACCAATCGGTGACGAGCTGTACAACTTTGGGATCGAATGAAGCCTCCTTCCCGTGAAACGCATCTGCGAAACTCAAATAGTGCTGGAAAGTATGGCCCATTTCAGGAACCTCAATAAATTCAGCAGCTCCCGACTGGTTCGCATTTATATACTGTGCGATCAACTCGTGATCTTCTCGGCTCATGATCCAGTCATACTGGCCGTGCAAAACCAGAGTGGGTACCTTCACGTGTGACCAAGCAGCGGCAAGATTCAGCTTCTGTAGCTGCTGATAAAACGCCAGTGGTCGTCCGTACAAATGTGCGTGATCTTTGGCTTCGGGCCAAAGATCGGCGAGCTCGGGGTGCTGGAGCAGTATCTCGTCAATGGATTTGTTTTTGACCAGCCACTCATAGTAAAGTGTAGGCGCACTTTTCATCCGATCGTTCACTTCGCCAGGAGACTTTCCCATTAACGCAAAACGGCGCCGCTCAATCTCAAGCATGTGTTCAAACCATGTCTTCACCCAGCCGCCGACAGCCACGTAACCACGGACTTGATCTTTTTCGGCATCCGTTTCGGGAACCAAAGGCGCGAATCCCCCGCCATTGCTGATTCCAAGGATGTAGACTTGGTTCGTGTCGATGAAATCGTAGCTTTTTAACGCACGAAACGCTGAGCGATATCCTGCGAGTTCGGATTCGAAATCGTTTTCGGCACAGTTACCTTCGCTGTCGCCAACGCCCTGTTTGTCCACGCGAAACAGAGAAAAGCCAGCCAGCTGTGCCAGACCTTGGAAGACGATTCCTGTGGCATCTTTAGTTCGACGCGGCGCCTCCACCGAATCGCAGCTGAGCCATCCGGCAACGAAGATCACGGGCAGTTTTCCGCGGACTTCGTGCGGCTTCGTGATGATTGTTCGCAATCGTTCTCCGCGTGGAGTGGTTACCGAGTCATAAATCACATCGACGTTGGGGTAGGTTTCACGCGGCGTTGTCGCCTTACGCGGAAGGTCGTTTGCTCCGAAAGCCTTCGGGATTGCCGCGAGCGTCAACGCAAGGGCGATTATCGACACGACTCTCATCTGAAATGTCCCATCTTGATTCGCTTTGATTTTCGCTTTGTGCAAAGGGGAATATCTTCGAAAAATCCGCCGTTTCTGCTAGAATCATGCGTCTCCGCCACGAAAGATGCGGATTTTCAGCAGTGAATGACGGACTAGATGAATTTGATCTGAAGCTGCTTGATGCGATCCAGCGCAACAACCGCCTGACCGCGGCGCAGCTCGCCGAAAGAGTTTGCCTTTCGCCTTCGGCTGTACAGCGCCGCCTTCATCGATTGCGCGAGCGCAAAGTTATCGAGGCCGAAGTGGCAATTGTTTCACCCGAGGCGCTGGGCCAAAGTCTGACGGCAATCGTAGAGGTGACTCTCGATACGGATCGTCTAAAGGTTGTAGAAGAATTTCAACGAGCGATTCAGACGGCACCTGAAGTAATGCAGGCGTACTACGTAACCGGAAACGCCGACTATATTCTCGTCATCACCGCAAAAAACACGGCTGACTATGAAGCATTTGCTCGCACATTTCTGTCGAAAAGGCCGCACGTAAAATATTTTCGTACAAGCATCGTCATGCGCCGCGTGAAGCAGGGACTGACTTTGCCGCTCAAGTCTGATCAAAGGGTGCCATCAGGCTGAGGCTCCCGCCAGACCGAGGCGGTGTGCGTCCGTTTGCAGTGCGGTAATGGTGTTTGTGATCACATCATCGAGCGGCATTCCCAGTTCTTCAGCGCCACGGACGATGTCTTCGCGATTCACAGCACGGGCGAATGCCCTATCTTTCATCTTCTTTTTCACTGCTCGAGCATCGACGTCGTGAATGCTTTTGGTTGGCCGAACAAGCGCGACAGCGACGATGAAGCTGCTTAGTTCATCGACGGCATATAGCGTTTTTTCGAGAGACGATTCACGCGAAATGTTTGCATAATCCGCATGTGAAAGAATCGCGCGACAGGCTTCTTCGCTCCATCCGTGGTCGCGAAGCCACGCAACGCCGACGAAGGGGTGGCCGTCCGTCGGGCTACGCTCAAGATTCGGATGGCGCTCGTAATCCATGTCGTGTAATAGGCCCACGGCTTCCCAAAGATCGCTGTCTTCCCCACGTAATTGAGCAAAATGCTTCATCGAGTCGGCCACGGCGTAGCAATGTTTCCGCAAACTCTCAGATTGAACCCAGTGGTGCAGGATTTCTATCGCTTTGGAAGTGAGTGTGTCACTCATCATCGCGACTTTAATAGATCCAGAGGCTGTCGCCGCTTTTTATTTTCGTAGCAAGTCGCACTACAGCGCAATTGGGCGCAACACGAGCTTTCGTCTTGTCCGGAGCGGCTCCTGTGACGTTCTCGGCCTTATTTGAACTTCGCTTTCGGAGCTGCATCTTCTCTTGCTGACGAAGGCCAACCAGCGCTCGGGATCAGGAGCGCGCCGATCGCAAAGTAAAACAGTCGTCACGCGATTTTTGATCGTAATATGCCTTTTGCCCGGCTGTAACCGCAAACGTAATTCCCTTAATTTTGGCTTGCACGTCCGGAGGCGCCAAGATAGCCATTCCTATTATGTCTCTAATTTATCGATTCCTCCGCGTCGTCTTGTTGTTCCTTGCAACAATTACCTTTGTTTTCCTTTCTCCCGGAACGTTCGCTGCGCCTTCTTCTGGCGTGTTGGACGAAATTCATCCGGCTGTCCAAGCCGTCATGAATGTCCAGAGCGCGCTCACATCCGATTTGATGCGTCAGCCAGAGATTTTGGGAACCGCCGTCGGCGTCAATTCCGCTGGCAACCCAGTCTTAACCGTCTATGTCGATCGAGACGCTGCGAATGCCGGCGAAGTGATTCGCAATCTTCCGCGAGAATTTCGCGGCGTAGATGTGCAGGTTGAATTAACTGACAAATTCCGCGCCATGGCTGGAAGACCGGGCGGCGGCCACACGACTAGACAAACCCCACCCATTCAGCTAGGTACTTCCGGCGGCTGGACATTCGATCTCGCAAATGGCTTCTGCTGCGGGGGCACACTCGGTTCGCTGGTTTCGATCGGCGGACAGCAACATATTCTCAGCAATTATCACGTGTTCGAGGCCGACATCGTTTCCGGCGGGAACAATAGAGTCGCGGCAACGGGCGATCCTATTATTCAACCCGGCCTGATTGATGTGAATTGCAGCAACAGCAGCGCGCAGAATGTCGCAACGCTAGTGCTAAAACATTCCCTGCCAAACAGCAATGTCGATTGCTCGGTGGGGAAAGTCATTGCCGGAATGGTGCGAACCGACGGTGCGATCCTGGAGATCGGCACGATTTCTAGGGCGATTGTTGGGGCGTCAATCAACCAGGCAGTCAAAAAAAGCGGCCGCACCACCGGTTTGACACGCAGTTCCGTTTCCGGCCTGAATGCGACCATTAGTGTCGCTTACGAGAATGAATGCGCCGGTGGCGCTGCTTTCACCAAAACTTTCACCGGCCAGATCGTGATCACGAATAGGGCTAGCAAATTTCTTAATAGCGGCGATTCCGGTTCGCTTATGGTGGAAGACGTGGCGACGAATCCGCGCGCCGTGGGTTTACTTTTCGCCGGCAGTAGCAGTAGCGCGATCGCGAACCCCATCGGCCAGGTGCTTTCATTCCTCGGTGCCACGATGGTGGGGAACTGATTTGTACGAGAGAGAATTCTACAGAGAGTGACGCGGAGAATGCTCAGATGTTGGCGACGTGCCGATATCGAGCTGCAGCTTCGCCGAGATATTTATTTGGCCCATGTAAGCTTCCCTGGTTCGTTTCCTTGCTGACTCTCGTCATCGCTTGCCAGCCGGACATGGCTCAAACTACGTCGCCTTCGCCGAAACGCGATATCAATGCGGTCCTAGCGGCACACGATAAGGAGTTGCTCGCGCTACCTGACGTAGTTGGCGCATATATCGGTACTCTGGAAGATAATCGAACGCTCTGTATAAAAGTCATGCTAGCAAAAAGCAACCCGGAGGTGGAACGAAAGATCCCGCATTCAATAGAGGGTCACCCTGTGCGGATAGAGGTGAGTGGGGTGATTCGGCCGATGCGCCCACAGTCCTAAGTGGAGTGGCAGGAACCAAAACGCGCCTTTGCTGTTCGGCTAAAGGCAGAACAGAAAGGCGCGATGGAGGCAAACGAGCTTAGATATTAGTCCTCTTCGAGCACCATGCGATCGACAACCATGTTGGTCCCTGTCCCGGCATAATGGACCCGGACTGGAACGCCTACTCTGATTTTTGATTTCACGGTCGCTGCATCCAAGACCCTGCCGCTGCGTGTCACATACGTCACAGTCTTACCGAAACGATAACTCACCGGACCCGAACTTTCTCTGAGCACGATAGCGCTTCCCGGAGTGTATTCCGTGATTGTCCCGGTGGCGTCAGTAGTACTCGTTGTCTGAGTGGTGGTTGTCTGCCGCTGCGGTTGCTGCGGTATTTGTCGCTCATTCATGAGTGGCTGACGCGTGGTCTGCCCCCATGCAAACGATGTTATTATTGCCAGTGTAATGCTTAATAGCATTTTTTTCATGATTTCCCCCTTCTTAGTTGAGTTGCGGCGGTGGTAAGCGTTCCTTATTCCCGTTTGAATTTAACGGGTCAAAAAAGAACACGCCGCTATACTAGAATCGAATACGACGCTGGGAGCGGACGCTTGAAACAGTGGATTCGGATTGTTTCTGCAGCGGACGCTTAAAAAATTGTTCGTGCCTGTTGAAGCCTGCGCTTACTTGGAGAAGTCTTCATTTTGCGGCTTTTATGAAATTTTGGATTGGCACATCAGGGTTTCAGTACGCCGAGTGGAAGGGAAACTTTTATCCGGAAGATTTGCCGGCGGCGAAAATGCTGCCGTTTTACGCCGAGCGTCTTTCGACTACGGAAATCAATTACACGTTTCATCGAATTCCGGCGCCCAAGACGATTGACAATTGGAATGCGTTAACTCCTGAGAGTTTTCGGTTCGCATTGAAAGCGCCCCAGAAAATCACCCATTGGTTAAAGCTACGTGAATGCGCGGATACCCTGCGGTTTTTCTATGATGTAGTCTCTGCGCTAGGCGAAAAACTAGGCCCGGTGCTGTTCCAGCTGCCGCCTAATTTCAAGAAGGATATTCTGGTGCTGGGCGATTTCTTGAATGGTTTGCCCGGCGGAATGCGCGCTGCGTTCGAATTCCGTCACGAATCATGGTTCGACGATCAAGTGTTTGAAACATTACGGACACGAGACGCTGCGCTGTGTATCGCTGACACTGAAAAACTGGAGACGCCAAGGGTTGTCACCACTGATTACGGCTATTTGCGGTTACGCCGCGAAAATTACGCGGAGAGCGACGTCGAACGCTGGACGATGTTTGTTCGCGAACAAGAATCAAACTGGCGCAACGCCTTCGTTTATTTCAAACACGAAGAAGCAGGCATCGGCCCGAAGCTGGCGTCGCAAATGAAGAAATTGCTCTGGTGAGGAGTTCAGCAGCCGTTCAATGCTAAACGCATCGGATGCCGAATTAAAGTTGGCGATTTACTTGCCAATTAGAATCAGGACTCCGGCGGCGAGTGCTACAAGGTATAATAGAAAGACGAATGGTCCGAGGTTTAAACCAAATCCTAAAAGGCCATCGATGATTAGATAGATCGCGAGCAGCACCATGCCGATGTTCTTAGTGAATTTCATGCCGCAGTATTTTGCTCGGCGCTGCCCGTGACAATTCAAAATCGCCTACGGACCTCTTATTTACCGCTTCGCTACCTGCCAGCCGCACGAACTACCACCGCTGAAATATCTTTTACATCTACAAAGGCATCGTAAAACTCCGAGCCAGTCAGATGGGAAAGATAGACGACGTTATCGGTTACCTGGCCGACTTTTCCTCCAACCTTTTCTCCAGATCTCAAGTGCAGCTCAACAGCTTTGCCTGCGTTGCTCTGAAGTATGCTGAGCACACTCGCATTAGGCTGGAGAGCGACTCTTTCCTGCGCCAGCAAGCTGGAACAAGCGACCGCCGCAATAATGATTCCGAGAAGAAGTGAGTAATGTTTCATGACCGACTGGTTCTGCCCGACTGCACTGCCATTGGCCAGTAAATAATCACAAGAAGCAGTGGTCTCTACTCCGCCGCGACTGATTTAGGGGCTGATTGGAAACTGCGTCTTTTTGATTTTAATTGGCAGGCGAAGCGGCTGTCCTACAATTCTGCATGGGCTCGATTGGCGAAAACCTTGAGCGTGTTCGCGAGCAAATCACGCAAGCGGCTGCAAAAGTTGGTCGCGCAGTTAATGAAATTGAGCTCGTGGCGATCACGAAAACGCATCCAGCCAAAACAGTGCGCGACGCAGTCGAGGCTGGGCATACAGTTTTTGGCGAAAGCCGAGTCCAGGAAGCCCGGGCGAAAATTCCGGAACTGCCGTCAAACTTGCGCTGGCATTTCGTAGGACATCTCCAGAAAAACAAGATCCGGCACGCACTCCCCTTGTTCGAACTTTTTCACGGTGTCGATTCGCTTGAATTAGCTCAGGAAATGAACCGGATCGCAGCGGAGGATGGGGAGCGTCCGCGCTTGTTACTGGAAGTAAATGTGGCGGGCGAGGGGAGCAAATTCGGTTTTAACGCAGAAACCCTGCGCGCCGAAATTGGATCCCTTCTTGCGCTACCGCGATTGTCGATCGAGGGACTCATGTGTATTCCGCCGCTTGCGGAAGAAGCGGAATCGTCCCGAAAGTTCTTTGTGCAACTGCGCGAACTACGCGATTCGCTCGAGAAAGGATTCGATGTGAATTTTCCACATCTGTCCATGGGAATGACGCAGGATTTTTGGATCGCGGTCGAGGAAGGCGCGACGCTCGTGCGGGTGGGCACGGCGATTTTTGGCGAACGACCTAAACGGCAGAAGGATTAATGCGACTCGAGCCAACAAACATTCAGCAGATAGGGGCCGAGCTTGCCATCTCCTGGAATGACGGGACGGAATCGTTTTTCAAGCTAGAGACCCTGCGACGGGCATGTCCCTGTGCAGGATGCGGTGGCGAACCCGACGTGCTAGGTAATATCTCGCGGCCGCAGGTAACGTATACGGACGAGAGTTTTCAGCTCGTCGGCTTCGATCTCGTAGGCGGTTACGCGTGGCAGCCGCGGTGGGGCGATAGACACAGTACTGGAATTTATAGCTTTACTTACTTGCGGCGATTGGGAGAAGCTCTGGACTGAAGGTGCGCGATAAAGCTGAAACCGATTCATGCCTCTGACGCTGAAAATCGCGGTCGTTTTACTGTGCGTCGCCTTATGCGGAGCCGGCACTTTCATTGCCTCAACTGCGCGAGAAGAATCTAGGCAGCCGCAAAAAATGAATACAATTCCGGTTAAGAATCACGATATCGCGCGGCGTATTTGGATTGTAGCGTAATTTTTTGGGCCGCCTGTATGAGTCGGCCATCAGATTAGCACCTGGCACAGAGACCCTACACTTTTGGAATCGTGATCCGTAGCAGGGTCGGTCCTTCGGTTCGTGGATGTAACTGTCTATCCTTCAGCTCAGCGGGAATTAGGAAAAATTCCCCAGGCCTAAGATCGACGTCCCCGCAGCGCAGGGAGCCGGTGAGGCAACAAGCGATTGCGAACTGGCTGTGAGGAGCTATTTCGCGCGGTGAATCGAGACTCCATTTCTGGATCTCAAATAAGTCGTCACACAGAAGCAGTTCACCTTGGGGTTGCACCAATTGCGGGCGAACATCATGAAAATCGATGCATTGAAGCGCCTGATCGATGTGTAACTGACGTTGCTTGCCTTTGTCGTCCGGGCGGTTCCAATCGAACACACGATATGTGGTATCGCTATTCTGCTGGATTTCGATCAGTAAAACACCAGCACCCAAAGCATGAAAGCGTCCCGCCGGAAGGAACGCGGCATCACCCGCTGTAACTCTGATTTTGTGAACGTGATCGGCCGCTGTACCATCGCGAAGCGCCTTCTCAAACTGCTCTCGCGTGATCGCCTCACGAAATCCAAGATAAAGCTCGGCGCCTGGATCAGCTGCCGCGACGTACCAAAACTCGGTTTTCGGCTCCCCTCGCAATTTGCTGGCTATTTCTTCAGGCGGATGGACCTGCAGTGAAAGTTTGTCGTGCGCATCAAGAATTTTCAGTAGCAGTGGAAAACGTGGAGTGTCGGGTACGTGGCCAAAAATTTCGTGTCGATTTTGAATCCAGAGTTCGTGCAATAGTTTACCGCGCAGCGTCCCGTTGCGCACGATGCTCTGTGCTTCTGGGCGATCCGCTATTTCCCATGATTCTCCGATAGGCTTCCGCGCTGGCAATTTTTTACCGAACTCAGATTCGAGGCGCCGTCCGCCCCACACGCGTTCCATGAACACAGGTTCGAAGGTGAGGGGAGTTAGAGCCGGATTGGCCTTCATTACGGATTGCCGGCGCGGCGGGTGAACTTATTGCGGATTGCGGATTTCAGATTCGTAAATTTGTGGGGCGTTTCGGTGAAACGCCAGTTATTTAACTGGTTCTGACACGAAGAGCTGCAAACGAATGCGACTATTTCTAAAGAACTGGCTGCCTGTGCTCGTCTGGGTGGGCGTGATTTTCCTCGGCTCGACAGATCTGATGTCTGCTCAGCACACATCGCGATTCATTATCCCGTTTTTAGTCTGGCTCAAACCCGACATTTCGCCTGAGACGCTTGCGTCGATTCACTTCATTGCTCGGAAGTGTGCGCACGTGGGCGAGTACGCTGTTCTGGGGCTGCTCTTGCTTCGCGCGGCCACTTTGATGAGGAATTTCCAGCGGTCGATGCCAATTCGATATCTGAGCGTCTTGGGCGTGTGCCTGGTTGTGGCTGCCACTGACGAATTTCACCAAACGTTCGTTACGTCTCGTGGCCCGTCGGTGAGGGATATCATGATCGACAATGGGGGCGCAATTCTCGGATTGCTGATCGGCTCGATATTTAGAATGAATCGTTCAACAAGGCTCGAAAAAGCACCTGGGGACTCCGAGGGCTGATCACAGTCTGGAAGCACCGCTGTCCTGTGGCTTGCCTTTCTCAGAGAGTTAATGAAATAATCAGCGTGAATGCTGATCCCAGTTGAAGGATTACATCTGTTCGCGCTCTCACTGCAGATTTTCCGATGCGCTCCTTTGGGAGCGCCAATCGTACCAGGTCAAACAGCGCGGTGAAACGTCACTATCGGCGTTGCACTTGGAAATCCTAATGTTCGTCTCATGATAGAAAGGATTACGGGCAATTCTTTGTCATCGTCTGCCATGGTCAAACATTGCATCATGGGAACTCTCCCTTTCGCATTTTCTGCAGCGAAGATCTGGCTTTTTGCGTGTTTAGTGTTGCCATGTATCGCAGGAAACGTCCCGCAAGAGGCCGAGCCAGGTATCGACGCCAGAGGAAGGCCCAGAATTACCGCCACGCCACAGCGTGTCAAAGTCGGTGGCGATTCCGGCAGTACTGATATTGCTTGGAATACCGGCAACGAGTCGAACGGTTTCGTTTTCGTGATGGCAAACAAGCGACCGCCAGTTCTTCTCGCTACAGGTAACGAAGGCAGCCGCGTTATCTCATGGATTCGGAGGGGGAATTATGTTTTCGAACTCTTCGGAGATGCTGAACGGCGGACATTGCTTGCCACTGTGACCGTCTCCGGCATCGCCACGGACGTCGCAAGTTCTTCTCAAGGAACGCAATTATCGCATAGTCATCTACGGTGGCTGTTGTTTGCCGCGCTACTGGCAGTTCTCTATGCCGCGCTTTACTTGAGCTCGACAGGACCGGTGCGAACGAACTTTCCGCTTGAGCCGGCTACATCGCTTCATCCACTTCACGTTGCGCGAAATCTGCTAATCGGCCTTGCCACCTTCATTTGTGTGGATGGGGTGGTCTTTCATACCAGTGTGTACACCTCGATTCTGGCCCCCGATTCTTACGCGGGGCGAATGGCAGCCATTACACGAGCCGAAAGGGATCGCGTTTCGTCGGGGCTCAAGGAGGTTCTGGTTTTGGGCGATTCGCGAATGGCGGAGGGGTTCTCTCCGGCGGTGGCCGACAAGCTCAGCTCTCTCGATGGATTCAAGTTTGTGAATCTCACGGAACCCGCTTCCGCAGTGAACATATGGGACTACATGCTGCGAGAAGTCGATCCTACACGACACCGGTACTGGGCAATTGTGGTTCCCTATGGCATCGGATTTGAACCAAGCAGCGCAGACCCTTTGAGGATCTCCATGGCAGCTCCTCTTTTACGTTATGGAGACTGCTTCAATTTTGCGTCTGCTTTTCAGCGATGGTCGGGCCGCTTCAGAGCATTCACGGCATGTATACTGCGAGGCTCTGCGTTCCAGACCGACGTTGTCGACTTTCTGGAACATCCCGTCGCGCGCATACGAAGAGTCCGAGAACCCAAGAGACTGCAAGCCCGCGATATCTACAAAGGCCGCGATTACGATATCGTCGGTACTTCCTATGATCCCAGGACTGGTCAGGTAACTTTTCCACCTCGATTAAGTGAGGCCCAGAGAGACGCCATCAGAGACAGCCTGGTGAAGCCGTCGCAGTCGGAAACACAAGATTTCCTAAGAATGCAGCGGGACGGGATCCAGCGAATCCTAAATCGTTATTCGGCCAGTTCGACCGAGATCGTGCTTACGCCCGTACCTCGCGGTCCATTCGCCGGGCTCCCGGGAGCTTCCATGACATTTCACGCTGCTTTTCCCACCATTACGAATCAGAGGGCCGTTTTTTCGCTTCCCGAACAAACGTTCGATTTTCTTGAGAGACCTGAGTATTACTTTGACGGGTACCACCTTAACTCAAAAGGCCGGCAAAAATTTACTGAAACACTGGTAACTGAATTGGTAGGGCGGCTGCGATCGGCCAATTCGAACGGAAGCGTTCGCTCCGTCTCAAGGCCAATAGTGGATCGCTTCCCGTTAGGCAACGCTGGCTCAGATACGGGGAGGCCCATCGGAGACGGTTTAGATGACAGACCGATGGACAAATCCGACTAGCTATTAACCGAGCTATCCGATGTTATTTAACAGCTTTCAATACTGGATCTTCTTTTTGATCGTGGCGGCGCTGTTTTACAGTGTCCCGTTTCGCATCGGAAAATTCTTGCTCCTGGGTGCGAGCTACATCTTTTACATGTGGTGGGATCCACGATTCATCGTGTTGATTCTGACCTCTACGATAGTGGATTACTATCTGGGAATTCTGCTGGAGACAGCCAGCGGAGGACGTAAGAAGTTCTTACTTGTTGTCAGCCTCGTAGTTAACCTCGGCATCCTTGGTTTCTTCAAATACTACGATTTCTTTGCAAGTTCGCTGGCCGCGTTGCTTCATGTACCGGAGTCTTCGGTTGTGTTGCAAATTATCCTCCCTGTAGGCGTCAGCTTTTACACTTTTGCCAGTCTTTCCTACACCATCGACGTCTATTGGGGCAAGATGAAGGCGACGCGAGACTTCGTCGACTACGCGCTGTTTATCGCATTTTTCCCTCACCTGATTGCCGGTCCAATCATTCGAGCCAGGCAATTCATCTCACAAATTCAATATTGGCGTCGCCCGGCAGCGATCATGGTGCAAAGCGGCATCATTCTTGTTCTGTCCGGCCTGATTAAGAAGATGGTGTTCGCCGATAGGTTCGCCGTCGTGTCCGATGGATATTTCACTGATCCGGCGGCACACCCGGGCTGGCTGGCCGCCTGGTCCGGTTGCATTGCATTCTTCATGCAAGTCTTTTTCGATTTCTCTGGTTACACGGATATCGCTCGCGGTTGCGCCAAGCTGCTGGGCTTCGAGTTTCCACTTAATTTTGCACGGCCGTTCCTGGCCAGAAACCCTCCCGACTTCTGGCAGAGGTGGCATATAACCCTCTCCACGTGGGTCCGGGACTACCTCTTCTTGCCATTTAGCCGGGGAAGGAAAGGACACTTTG
>Ga0081540_1002337_pt1 | contig 15524 bp, 9 predicted proteins | sample TabmetS2T1R1_FD_71024 | JGI IMG/M metagenome (GOLD analysis project Ga0081540, IMG submission 71024) | Tabebuia heterophylla rhizosphere microbial communities from the University of Puerto Rico - S2T1R1 | ecosystem: Host-associated > Plants > Roots > Rhizosphere ... | reverse complement strand
GCAATCGCAGCCATCAGCGGCTTGGTCCCGACGATGTTCATGACCCGTGTCAGATTGTAGGCCAGGACCGATAGAGCCATCTCGGCGGCTACTTTTGGAAGCGTTTTGGTCAGGAAGTGTGTCGCCCCCATGCGGGCCTTCATCGTGCCGAACGGGTGCTCGACGGTCTCGCGACGCTGGCGCATCGCTTCCGGGTTTGCATCAAGCCGCTGCTGCACGGCATCGAGCAGATGCTCATGCTCCCACCGTGCAATTCGCCGCTCTGGCCCAGTCGTACATTGCGATTTGAGCGCACAGTTTTGACAGGCCGTGGTCCAGTAGCGCCGCAGCATCTTGCCGTCTTCCTCGCTCGTAAAGCGATATGGCAACCGCTCCCCAGCTGGACATCGATAGCCGTCTTCCTCAGGTAGATAGGCAAAGTCCTGCTTACCGAAGCGTCCGTCCGACTTGGCGCCCGACGTCAGCGGCTTGGGCAGAGTTACCGTGATGCCTGCTTCATGGCACGCAAGGATCTCCGGGCTGTTGAAGTAGCCGCGATCGGCCACAGCCTCGAGCGTCTCGGTCTTTAGAACGGCCTTCGCCTGCTTGGCCATATTGGCCAGTTGCGCTCGATCTGAGCCGCTGTTCGTGACCTCGTGCGCCACAATCAGATGGTGCTCAGTATCCACGGCGACCTGCACATTGTAGCCGACAACGCCGGAGCCGCGACCGCTCGTCGCCATCGAACGGCTGTCGGGATCGGTCAGAGAGATTTGCTGATCTGGCGAAGCAAGCATCTGTTTCTCGTAGGCGGCAAGCTTCCCCATTTCCTCCTTCAGCTTCGTCAGCTTCTCGGTAAGCCGCGTCACCTTTGCCGCCAGCACCTCGCTCGGCTCCTGTCGGTCGGCCGTGTCAAGTTGGCTCAGATAGCGCGCGACGCTTTCCTCCAGCTGAACACGCCGCCGTTCCACCTTCGCGCGCGTGAAGTTCTTGTCCCGGTTGTTCACGGCCTTGAACTTGCTGCCATCAATGGCGACACTCGCTGTCGCCAGCAGACCCATCTCCCGGCAGAGTTCGACGAAGCGCGCGCAGACCTTGCGTAGTGCCAGGCCATTGTCCTTGCGGAAGTCGGCAATGGTCTTGTGATCAGGTGCGAGCCGACCCAGCAGCCACATCACCTCGACATTACGGCCGGCCTCTCGTTCCAGCCGCCGGCTCGACTGAACCCGGTTCAGATAGCCGTAAATGTAAAGCTTGAGCAGCACCGAGGGGTGATACGACGGCCGACCAGTCGCCGCCGGCTCCACCCCCTCAAAGCTCATCCCAGCCAAATCGAGCGCCTCGACAAACGCGTCGATCACCCGAACGGGGTTGCTCTCGTCAAGGAAATCATCGAGGCATTCGGGCAACAGCGTCGATTGCCCACGATCTGTCTCCTCAACGAAGCGCCCCATCAATTCCCCCAGAATCATGAGAGAATCATAGCAGCGGCGCTGCGTTTTCACACAGCCAGGGTCAAAAGCTGACCTGCGGGAGTACCCAGCACCGCGTCCGCTCTACCCTCGAAAGCGGACTTTGTGCTCTGCGGAGCAGTCCCGAAGGATCGAGGCGAAATTGATCGAAAAAGGCCGAAGACGCTTCATTGGGACCTATTCGGAAAATTGCTTCTGGACGAAAAGCCCCGGGGCGGCGCGACCTGCCCGTCGATTTCCGCGACCCCGAGCTCTTCAAACATCGCCAGAAGCGGATTGCCCGCGAAGGACGACGGCAACATATTCAAGTCTTCCTCCTGGGCCGATATCGACGCGCTTTCCACCGCTGTTGCTCTGTTTGTTTTTTGGTCATTATTCGAACAGTCGATGAGCGGGGGGATTGATCGCCATGGCCAAATCGCGCCTCAAGCTAGTCGAGCCAGCCACCGAAAATCGAACAGTTGTCAGGCCGGTCCGCCGGCCAAACACGGACCTGCGCACCCGCGAATACCTGGCGGCGGCAGCGCCTACTCAAAGCCACCAAGGGCAACCGATGGGCGCACCGCGACGCCACGATGATCCTGGTGGCCTACCGGCACGGCCTGAGGGCGGCTGAGCTGGCCGACCTGCGCTGGGATCAGATCGACTTCACCACGGCTACCCTGCACGTCCGTAGGGTCAAGCAGGGCACCCCCAGCACTCACCCAATCCTCGGGGACGAGCTGCGCGCGCTACGCCGGCTGCAGCGCGAACAGGAGCCGAAGTCCCCCTTCGTGTTCACGTCGGAGCGGGGTGCACCCTTCAGCACCGCGGGCTTCGCGCGGATGGTCGAGCGGGTGGGACTCGAGGCCAGGCTTGGTTCCAAGGCGCATCCCCACATGCTGCGGCACGCCTGCGGTTTTGCGCTTGCCTCCAAGGGGCACGATACGCGGGCGCTTCAGGCCTATCTCGGCCACAAGAATATCCAGCACACGGTGCGTTACACCGAGCTGTCGCCCACCCGGTTCAAAAGCTTTTGGCGCGTCTAACCGCGCTCTGTTTTTTCTGCCACGGAATGTTTTGGCTAAGTACCCCCGGGAGCGAAAAATTGGACGAAAAGCATGCTTGTTGCCGCGGTGGTCCCTGTCCCATTCTCCCTGGTCCGCAGCGGTAGTGAAAACTCGCAATGCACGAGGGACCGCACTTTCCCGCGCTGGCGGGCAAAACGAAAAAGGACCACCGAAAGACCGATGGCCCTTTTTCCTTGCCAGCTTGCTGCGGGCAGCGCTCGCAGCCGCCGAGACTACCCGAAAAGGAATGCTTTATTACGCCGGGGTGGGTATCACAAGGATTGGCCCATTGTTCTAAGCTTATTTTAAGTCGTATCGTCTACGTACTACAATTCATTTGTTGAGAACCGGAGTGCCTCTGCCCTCTCGGTGTTCGGCTAGCGGATTACCACGAGAAAAATAGACAGGTCGTAATGAGCGCTAAATCGCCCAAGGCGCGACACGCCCGCCTTCTGTCGAATGGGTTCTTTCCACCTGAAATGCCTTCTTGCTTCTACAGCGAGAGGTTTGGCGCTAACCGGGATGCAGTTCTAAAGAAATTTGATGCAATCCCTCCGAAGAAGAAGGGCCTTCCTCATTTTCATTTGTTCAAGGGCGAGCGTGCCGTTTTTAACTTTCCTCGTTTTGGCCGAGAGGACCGCCGACACGCCTACATCAATCCGGTCTCCTATTTCTATTTGGCGAAAGTATTGGCTGAGAACTATGTCGCCATCCGCAAGCTTAATCGGCGTTCAAAGGTATCTATTGCTCCCGCAATCTTTGACTGGGCTGGTGAACGAGCTCTAATTAGGCCCGCTTTCGATGCTCGGGATGCACAAAGAGTAACTTTAAATGCTGGCTACGAGCTCTTAGCGGAGGCAGACATCGCGGCCTTCTTTCACTCTGTCTACACCCACACCATCCCGTGGGCGATCCATGGCAAGGTCCTCGCCAAACGAAAAAAGCAGGACACGGCAATGTACGGAAATCTACTCGATCTGCTCGTACGGAATGCTCAGGACGGGCAGACCATCGGTCTGCCTGTCGGTCCTGATACATCAAGGTTGCTGGCGGAAATTATTGGCTCCGCAGTTGATCAAGCGATCCAAACTGCACTTAAGGGCAAGCGCAACTGGAGTAGAAAACAACGCGCGGGCATGCGTTTCGTAGACGACTACACCTTCGGCTGCGCCTCGCAGCAGGAGGCTGACATCATTATCGCAGCAGTCCGTCGTTGTGTGAATGAATTCGAGCTAGAGCTGAACAACAATAAGACAAGCATTTCACCAACTGGGCCTTTCTTCCCAGCGGCGTGGAAGGAGCACGTCAGAAGCATTCTCCCGGCCTCCACTGCTGATCGAGGTAGTCTTCTTCAATATTTCTACGGCGTGGAGATGGCTGTTCGCGCACACCAAGAAGCCAACGTGCAGAAATTCGCCATTCAAAACGCCCGCCGCCTTTTCTTAGAGAGCGGGGAATGGCGGCTCATTGAAGATTATCTGTTATCCAGCTACCGACAGAATCCGACCGTTCTTCCTGTCATGCTAGAGATATTGATTTTGCGGCATCTTGATAGAAAAGATGTTGCCGTCGATCGCATCGGGTCTTTTGTAGAAGCACGACTTCCGACGCTCACGCGTTTGCAGAAGCGTGGTGAAATCTGCTGGCTCCTATTCCTTTGCATCTGCCTGAAGGCATCTCTTCGAGCAGCAGCGGTCGAGGAGCTATTCGATGTGGAGGACGGTGCGATTGCTATCTTGATTAGTGATGCCAAGCGCCTTGGCCTTATTCAAGGCGCTATTGACCAAACCTCGTGGGATCGGAGCCTCACGGCAGATGGCCTCCGGAGTTCGATGTGGCTCTACTCCTATGAAAGTGCCTTGAAGAACCTGAATTCTACCAGATCAAAGGCCCATGTAACCGGTGATCCGTATTTTGGACCTATGCTGGCACTTAAGATCGAATTCTACAGATCCGGTTCACTCCATATGAACCGCAATGCACTCCTCGCGCGGCTACGACTGGAGCGAGCACGGCAACAAATACAACAAGCCGCGGTGGAGGAGGATCTGGCCGAAGAGTTCGATGACTTCGATGAGGAAGCTTTCGAGGACGAAGGTGATTTTTATTGAGGCTTTGCTGCGCCTCGTCCCATAGCGGCGCGACACTAAGGGTCGCGCTCTTCGTCGGCGGTCAAGATCACAAGGACGCGGCCAACACGAAAAATCGGAAGACTGATGTTTTCTCCACCCAGATTTTCCGAAAACCCGCATATGGTGGCAGTGGCATGAACGGTCTCTATGAATGCGCGGAGATCGCGATGGCGGTCAACTGAGCGCTGTCACGCTAACTCTCAAGCTCCTGAGGCCTCACCGACGAATCGGCTGCCATCCCTTTTTTAGCGTTCCACACAAATCCAAGCGCATCGAGGGAGCGACGGCGCTCAATAGACATCTTTTTCCTCTTGCCACGCTGCTTGCCAACCCACTTCCCAAGGTTAAAGCCATTTTCTTTATGGTGGTCTGGCACGAGGCAATGGCCTTCGCGTTCCTTATAGGTTTTCAGAAAATTGAAGGCCCTCTGCCATGCCTTTTCGAACGGATCCCAGATAAACCCAAGTTCATCAAGTTGCTTTCGTTGTTCGTCAGAAAGCTTCTCTCTTTTTGTGCGGCGATTGTTTACCCAATGACCAAGTAGAAAATCCCCTTCTTTATATTTGACGGGAACGTCGCAATGCCCCTCGCGATCCCTATAAAGTGCGAGAACCCTGCACCATTCCTCCCATCTATCTTCTAAAACGTCCCAGACAAATCCAAGTTGATCGAGGCGCTGCCGCTGTTCAAACGTTAGTCTGCTTCTGACTTTGTTCTGTCGTTGGTTTGCAACCCAAGCTCCAAGGGAAAAGCCATTTTCCTTGTAGGTGTTGGGAACGTCGCAATGTCCCTCTCGGCCCTTGTAGCCTTTTAGGAAGTTAAATGCGTTCTCCCATGCTATCGTATACGGATCCCAAGCAAATCCAAGATCATCAAGCCTCTGACGGCGCTCCTCCGACATGTTGCCTCTAGGGTGTCGCTGCGTGCGCACCCATATTCCAAGTGGGAAGCCGTCTAAGACAACCCTGTCCGGAACACGACAATGTCCCTCACGGCTCCTAAATGTCTTCAAGGCTGCAAAGCCCTGCTCCCAGATTGAATCGCGAATGCTCCAAACAAATCCCAATTCATCAAGTTTCTCGCGCTGCGCAACCGGCATCTTCGATTTGGATTGACGTTGATGAATAACCCACGCGCCCAATTTAAAGCCGTCCTCCTGATGTTTGGAATGCACACGGCAACTCCCCTCGCGCTTCACATATTGTCTGAGAAGGCGCAAACCGTCTTCCCACTGAGTTACCAATGGGTCCCAAACAAATCCGACATCGTCAAGCCGCTGTCGGTATTCGATAGACATCTTTTTCCTCTTTGCACGCTGGTTGCTAACCCACGTCCCAAGGCTGATACCATTCTCAATACGATCCTGAGGCACGCGGCAATGACCCTCACGGTTCTTGAATTGTATCAGCGCTGCAAAGTTCATCTCCCAAGCTGAGTCGAATGGACGCCAAACAAACCCAAGCGCATTCAGCCGCTCTCGCCGCTCGATTGAGATCTTCTTGTTTTGTCGCTGCGCGTTCACCCATCCGCCAAGGCGGAACCCATCCTCTGCATAGGTAGCAGGAACGAGGCAGTGTCCCTCCCTCTCTTTGTATTTTCTTAGGCGCCCGTACCATTCGTCCCATGACATCCCGAGCTTATCTACGACTTGCGCAAAAATGTTAGCTCGCAATGCCGACAATTCTATCGAAGGTCCGACAACCTCGACCTTCTCCGCCAGTTGTCGTGGGTCAAATATCTCGCCATGTCCCTTTGCTTCTCGAAGCTCACGAACGATCTGAACAAGGTCCTCGTCTTGTTCCTCCATTGCGTTCAAAACGTTCGCTACGTCAGAAAAATCCGATTGTTCGAGTGCCTCCTCCAATGTCTCTCCACTGTTCCTCTCAAGGAATAGCGGGATAACGACATATCCAACCTCCTTGTCTGATCCTTCCGGCTTTCGCATCGCACGACCCGTTGCTTGAGCGATGTCTATCTTGCTATGCCGGGGATCGATGAAGGCAACCATGTCGACCGCAGGTACGTCGACCCCTTCGGTCAAACAGCGAGCGTTCGTGATCAGCGCCTTTGGAGCATCACGGAAACCGCGTATTAGCTGTCTTCGCTTGGAACTTTTCTGCTCGCCATTAACGTGAAACACGGAAAACTCGGATAAGAACTGTTTAATGCCGCGAGCATCGTCAGTGCTGAACTCCACGGCGCTCGATACGCGGCCGTGGAAACTGATCACATGTTTTGCATCAGTTTTTTCAATCGCGCGTTCAATCGCAATCTGGTTTGCAACCCATCTGGCGCGAACTAGATCACCTTCGACTAACGTAATGCCGTGCCTGAGGGCGAAGTTGTTGATCTCCTGACCATCGACGAGCGAGATCACGACTTTGTAGTTACAAATGATTCCCTGCCGCGCAGCCGAACCAAACGTCAGTGTAAATGCGCGAGGACCGTAGATCGTCTCGTTGTCCATGGAGACGATGCGGAAGTCGCCTTCCTTGTCCCGGTGTCGAATATCGTAGTGACGCGGCGTAGCAGTGAAAAACAGGCGTTTGCGAAGCTGGATGTTCTGATCTGAAAGGCTATGAGCAAACAAGCTGCCTTGCGAGCCGGTGGTCTTATGAGCCTCGTCAAAGATCGCCACGTCGAACGGTGCGAGTCCCTGTGCGCCCTGCGACACGACCGGCGATGACTGATACGTGGAGAAGACGACTTTGACGCTCGTCGTGTTTGTCTCTAGAAAACGCCGCACCTCGTCGGGGCTGGTATCGACGCGAAAATTTAAGTCAGTGGCATCCAAATGGATCGGATCGTTCGTATCCCTAATTGCCACGGTAGGATCAGAACAGACGCAGAGGTAAATAAAATCGCGCTCCCAACTATTGTGTCGGCTCCATTCCTCGAGCGTCTGTTGCAGCAAGGTCAGCGACGGAACGAGCACAAGTACCGTCTTCGGCTTTAGCGCTTCGGCTGCCCATAGCGCGACCAGCGTCTTGCCGGTTCCACATGCCATGACCACATGGGCGCGATCCGACCCCATGAGTGTTTCACCGATGCATTTCAGCGCCTCGATTTGGTCAGGGTAGCGCGGGCCAAGCTTGGGAATTGCGACCGGCTGCTCTCTCAGCCAGCAGCTAATGGCTCTAAGCTCATCCTCAGTTAAGTCATCGAAATCGATTCCGCGAACCGTACGCATTGCGTCCCGGTTCTTCACATCTTCGGCAAGCTCGTTTGAGTTGGTGAAGACAAGTCGGTCGGTCGCTCGTTCGGTCAGCCCGAGGAATGGCGCGATCTCGGTGTAGGTCAGGTAGGAACGCTGCGATCTAAATTTGACCTGATAAGGAACGAGTGTGCCGGTCCGTGTACCAAATACGCCATCGATGCCCTTAGCATCATTTGGCAGGTTCAGCTTGAGGCGAATATAAAGCGGAATCTGTCCCACGAGCCAGACAGCCTCCGCCTGCATCTTTTGCTGGGTTGCGAGATACCCTTCGACGAAGACTTCTAAGGCGTCGCCGACGATCTTCGTGTTCTCATCGCCAAGTGCGCTGATGCGTTGTTCCAACTCAGCGAATGAGTGGAGATCGTCGTATAGGCCACGCTGTATCAGCAGTCCCGCGTTGACGTGCTTCGATGGCATTGAATTGAATCAGTCCCGACCAGCTGAACAATTGGATATTAAATCTGCGAATTGAGAATGAGAAGCCGCTATTGGACGTGGGTCGCCCCCCAGTGCTTATTCTGGGGAACCAGACGACGTCCTTTTCTTCGTCTCCGGGTTCGGCTCAGGCGCGCATTCGGCGAAGCTGTTGAACGGCACCAGACAGCGGCTCTCCGGGTTCAGCCAACTGCGCCAGTGCGGCGAGTTGGTGTTCCTGATATTTGGTGACCAGCGGCCCGCCAGTACGCGGCGGTGGCGGCATGCCCCAACGCATCATCGCCAGCTCGGTCCAGCGTCGGTGTTGCGGATCTCCGGAGCTTTCCAGCACTGACTAATCGTCCTTCACGCCAAGCATCACCCGAGCTGCTTCCATATCATCGGCATAATATTTCTTCGCGCACTCCGCGTTATACGAGAGCACCCGAGTGTTGTGTGCGTTCTGGTCACCTTCTCCGCGGTCAACGCTAGCGTTGTGCCTGCTGATGCGTGCTCGCATGGCCGCCAACTTGTTGTTGTAGGCATTCACGCTCGCTTCCGAATACCGGTCTACGAGGTCCTTCTCGACCGAAAGAAACTGCTGGGCCTGCGTGATGGCAGCGCTTTCAGCGTTGATTGAGGCCGCAACGGCGTTCAGGTATTCAGAGGATCTGTCGAGCTCCTGCGCGAACTTGATGCACTTTTCGATCTGGTCAATCGTAAGCGTATCAGGCCCGTAGGTCTTGGCATACGAATGGCCGCCGCTACGTGCTGCGCCTTGGACGCTGCCCCGAACTAAAGCCGACAGAAATCCGCCTCTTCTCGCGTCTGCTGGTATCGAACTCAAAATGACGGCAACAGTCGCGATGCCTGCAATGAGTATTTTCATTGATCCCCCGAAGCTTTCTCCCCAAACGTAGCAATCAACCGCCAGATGCAGTTTCGCAACGTTCCGTCGTGCACAGCTTCCACAACTGCCTGCCCGGTCGATAGCTGCGCCCAAATTTGTAAGTGTCGTTCACTGCCGCTGATCATCCCCGACTAGCTGCAGGGCAATCGTCTCAAGTTGTCGCACCTCCTGCAGTAACCCGTCAGGAATCAAGCGCTCAAGTTCAACGCGAGCCGACTTCAATCTTTCGAATGTCACCTGCTCCGCTTCCATTTTCGTAAGATCAGCGAGAAATCCCCTTAGTTTATCAACGGCCTCGTCGCCAAAGTGAGCCTTCATCCTTGACTGCACCTGAATAGAAAATACACCGCTTCTGACCATCTCGAGAGTTGTCATCCATAGCAGCAGGTCCCGCTTTAAAACGTCTATTCGTCTAGTCACCGCGCCGTCTATGAATTTCTGCAAGTCTCTCTCAATCCTTTCGTCAATTTTGCGCATCTGTTCCCGCGAATAGGAGATCCGACCACCCACGAAATAGTCGCTAAGGGAGAACCAGAGCAGTGCTTTTGCTCTAATTAGGATTGATGGGTGCGTTGATCCTGACCAATCTGATGTGTTTTCTTCCCGCTCTATCTTCTTCAATTGTGCAATGAATGCACGGACGTCAAATCTAAGATGGCGGTCCGTCAATCCTGATGCCGTTTTCATCAGCGCTCGCAGCGCGGCGTTCAAAGAACCACATGCGACCAATCCAATTCGGTCAACGGATATTTCCTGAGCGCGCCGATTTCGCAAATACACTATCGTCGACGAGTCCCGTAAACCTAAGCTTCCGTGGTCTAGCAGGAAGTGGCCCAATTCATGCCCAACCACAAATTCAAATTCGTCCTCCTCTAGTAAGTCGACCAGTCCGGAAGACAGACGAATGACGCAACCACCGGGCTCGCCAGATAGGCACTCGCCCTGAACATCGCGGGACGAATAGATAAAAACAGAGCTAGAGCTCAATGGGATCTCTAGCCGCGCGCACACGTTCTGATAGCTCTTCCACAAATTCGGCGTCATCAGAGGAGAGACCTCAACGGCCTGTTGATAGAGATCATCGCGCGCCATTGTCGTGTTAAGACTAAGCGGCTGGCGGCGGGGTGGCGCTATGTCCCCGCAAAATCGCACTCGTTCCGCTTCAATGCGGGCATTTGACAGATTTGGCTCAGCCATACCGCTTTCTGGCTTCAGAGATTGCCTCGAGCATTTTTTGCGCGCTATCGCGCTCGGCCCCTTCCGGCAACGCTGTTAGGCGGTTGTTCCACTTCTGGAATTCATTCCTCAGATGCGCCTTGATCTTCTGGGCGTCCCAACGAGGATCGATACTCAATAGCTCTTCCACCGACCCGCGCGTTGATAGCCCTGACGCAAGATCAACAATCTTAATGTCTCTGATCCGCTCTAGCTCGCGAACATCCAATTCCAGCGATTTTGCAACTAGATCGATTATGCGTGCCTCATCTGCGCCCTTTGCTCCTTTAGCGGCCAATACGTCGTAGCAGAGCTCAATAGCCTCGTACTTGCTTGCGTCATCACCAATTTCGGCAAGAGATTTTGTCAGCTCCCTCAAACTCAGTTTGTAATTCATGCCATCCGAGTATGAGTCACGAAGCGCATCGTTGAGCAAATTCTTTAGTTTGGCGCGGCGATGCGTTGTTGCACTGCCTAAGACTCTTTCAATCCACGATTTGATCGCAAATCCTTCTTGATCTGTTAACTCGCCATTCCACATGGCAATTGCCATCGCGATCTTCACACAAAGTGCGCGCGCGCTATCGCGATGCTCCGCGATCTCCACGTAGCCTTTTGTTTTGATCTCATAGTCAAAATTTAAGACGGTTTGCCAGAGCAGTCCGCGAGCATCTTTCTCATGGAAACCGTTCGTGATGTCGGGCTTGTTATCAAGATTGACGAGCCGCAGCACAGCTGCGAACTGCCTTCTGCCTCCATAAGGCGGTTGGATTATCTGCGGGAGAAGGACGCCAACCTTGATCCACGTGACGAAGCCAACACCGGCATCAACCTGACCCACATCAACAGCGTGCTGGTATGCTAGCGTATGCGGCTCTTGAAATTGCTCGATGGAAGAAATGACAGGTTCATAAACACCCGTGGTATTGTCAAAGACCGAGGTAACAAATCCGACCCTATACGCGTTCTGTATTGGTAGAAGGCCTTTGATCTCGATCTCTTTTGCTTCAATTCCATCAATCGTAACGTCAGCGAGCCTAACTTCGATAGGGTTCATACCCACCACCGACGCTTGAAAATTATCTGAAAAAGACCCTTTCCCCACAACGGTCCTTGCGGCCGCGCGAATTGTGCCCGTCACGATCCGTATAATCCAATTGATCGCGGCAAAGAATAAGATGATACCGATGAGGGTTAGTAGACCTTCCACTATTCCACCAAAAATCTATCGATGTTGCGCCCGTCCAACCTCGAAGCATCATTGGAGATGTCAATTTCTCGCTTTCGGCCAGTGCCCACGTCAAGAAATGAGCACTTCATCACTTGGTTTTCGTCGTACGCAAAGGTGACGTTGATTTCTTGCTCTGCCGGACGACCCGGCGGAAGTTCTAGGTCGCCCCTCCAAATCACCTTCACAAACCGAGGATCAGTTTCCGGGGAAGCCGATTCCGTTACCTGACACTCTACTGCGGCTTGCCCAGCATACATCGTATAGAATTTCCGTGTCACGGAGCAGGGAATGCTTTCTCCCTTTTCGATTAGCACCGTGTTCTGGAGCGCGGTCTCGTTTCTTGCGGAATTTAGGCCAACGGCCAGAGTGCCGAAGCACTTACTTGTCTTCTCACTCACGCTGATACGCGAAATCACGCTTCTTTGAGCTGCTGATAGATTTGACTGATTTCCCTTATATGCGCTGTAGAGCGCTGCACCCAAAGCGACGATCTCATCAACATTTTCGGATGTAATTGGCGGCTTGCCGAACACATTCTTAATGCTCTGCTGTACAACGGGCATTCTTGTGCTACCGCCGACGAGAAGCGTCCCTTGGATATCTGTGAACGCGAGCCCCGCTTCTTCGACTGTCGCTTCGCAGAGCATCTCGGCTTGAGCGATAAGAGCTGATATTCCTTCCTCAAACTCAATGCGAGTAATATCTACAAGTTCTCGACCTACTCGCGCTGTTATTTGCTTTCGCACCGATAGAGATTTTTTGTCGCGCTCTGCATCGTTCTTAGTGTAATCGTCCGGGCTCATACTCCGTCCCGAAAGCTCCCTGAACTTGTTCGCTACGAGACTTTGTAGCACGCGGTCAAAATCGTCGCCCCCGAGTTTTGCGATGCCATTTGTTGCGACAACTTCAACATCGTGACCATCGACCTTAATGATGGATATGTCGAAGGTCCCGCCACCCAGATCATACACAGCGTATGTGCCACTCAGGGCCTGACCGTGCTTGAATGCATAGAATAATGCGGCTGCAGTCGGCTCGTTGATTATAAAATTGACGTTCAGGCCCGCCGCCTTGGCGGCGGCAAGCGTAGCTTCTCTTGCCTCGTGCGCGAAGTTCGCTGGAATGGTTACCACCGCCTCAGAAATGCTTCCTACCCGCATAACTGTGTCTGCACAGAGCTTCTTCAATACGAAAGTGCTCAGTTCGGTGGGCGAGAATGTCCTCCCGTTAATCGAATATATGGCACTCGTACCCATGTCTCGTTTGAAACGAGCTGCAGCGGTTTCAGGGGCATTGCCCCATTGCCTCCGAGCATACTCACCGACCTCCATTACGCCGTCGGCTTTTTCCACTACGCACGACGGAGTCAGATTGGACGAGTCGCGGTTCGGAACGATCTGCGGCCTGCCGGTCTTGTCAATGAAGGCCACAACCGAGAAACTTGTTCCGAGATCAATTCCAACCACCGCAGACATTATTCGCCTCCTAAGCCTTGTGAACTGCGATGCTGACTCGAGCTGGGACAATGATCGTAGGCTCACCCGAACCAACGTGCCGATACCCGGGAGCCGTAACGCTGATGATCCGGAATGCATCCGCGGCGTTTGTCGTTTCTACAACTCGAGGGCTATCTTCAACGCCTTCGGCTGTCCGGTAATCATCACCGATCTTTGGTGAATACTCTTCAACACCGCATTCCTCCAAAGCGTCGGCCAGCAGTCGCTTCACATGCTCGAAGGACTTTTGGCAAAAATCCCGATCAGCATAGAACTCGTCGGCCGCAGTCTTGGCGCGTATAAACCGGCCAATGAATCGTCCAAAGACCTGCAAATCGTATCCTGATCGCAACCGGCGAATTTCTTCGTCTCGCTCGTCGAGAGCTCTTTGCCAAGTAGTCGATGCTTTGAGAAGATCGGAAACAAGAGTCGCCGAGCTATCAACCTTCTTGCCCACGCCCTTTACCAGAATACTAATATCTTTTTCGTTGGCCGACCGTATTGTTGCCTGCTGCGCTATCTCATCGCTCAGCGATCTGAGGCGGACGATCAGCTCCTCTGGAGCAAATAGAGCTTGCTCCGCCGTGATAATTCGACGCCATCTATAAAGGTAAAGAGAAATGGCGGAAGAAATAATGGTGGCCAGCGCCATCGCAACCAGCGCAACCACGTACCCAAATGAGGCATCCACAGCCCACCCCCCAATGGCCGCTCGCACTTGGGCACATTAGTTTAGGTGTCAGCCCAGCTCAACCATCTTGGAGCTGTTGCAACCACGAGTTTGAGTTTTTCGCAACCCTAAGGGTCGCTATTTCAACGGAAAACTTCGCTTATTCCACCGTGGGTCAGACAATCTTGTTAGGTCATGCCAAAAACTTGTGAGCCGGTGCCACGACAGATGCACAAGGGAAGCTTACGGGCCGCTCATACGACGAAAGAGTGAGAAGCAAGCCGGCCAGACGAAGTCCTTGGTTGATGGGGGCATTTGACTGAGTATTTGCACGGGGGTTTCCAAATCCACATGAACCAGAAAGCCAAAGAACGACCTTGGGGATCTAAGAACGCAATAAATCGTGCAGGTGAAGCTCTCAGGACGAGGTCATCGTTGTCGCATGGACAACTTGGCGCACTTGAGGCGTGGCGACTTGCCCACAATGACGTAGTCAATTCATTCCAGTCGCTGCTTCGCCAACGCGCCGCACGCAGCAAAGGGATTGAGGTCGCGCAGCGACTAAAACGACGATCCACGATTATCGATAAGCTGCGTCGCTATCCAGAAATGCAACTATCGCGGATGGATGATGTGGCGGGCTGCCGACTGATCTTTCAAGACATCTCTGCCCTAACCAGCTTTCGCCAAGAACTGCATGGCGCGAAGTTCTACCACGTGCGCAAGAACGAGCTGACCAAATACGACTACATCGCATCGCCTACCGAAAGAGGTTATCGCGGCATCCACGACGTGTACGAATACCGTGCGCGCCAGAATAGGTCGCCTGCCTGCAACGGCCTGTTGATTGAACTGCAGTTTCGCACCCAACTCCAACATGCATGGGCAACAGCGGTCGAGGTAGTGACCCAGATGACTGAAAACGAACCGAAATTTGATCGGGGGGATCGACGCCATATCCGGCTGTTCAGTTTGGCAAGCGAAATCCTTGCTCGTGTACATGAGGAACGGAAATCATGCCTGCCCGACCTAACTGACGTGCAGCTGATAGAAGAGTTCGAAACCCTCGACGCTGATCTCTCCGTAATGGGAATGTTTTACAATCTTGCGACCTTTGAGTGGATCGACGCGCAGGCAAAATCTAAGCACGTCATTTTGCAAATGCCCAGAGGAGAGCGTCTTAGGCTGCACTCGTTCGACCTTGAACTAGAAGCCTCTGCTACTCTTTTGGAGCTTGAAAGACAGTTTCCTGAGGACGACATCGTGCTGGTCGGTGCAGACACCGTTTCCGAAGTGACATCGGCCTTCCGCAATTACTTCCACGATGTCGGGGACTTTTTGCGCCTGATGCGGAGCGCTTGGAAAGAGTTGTCGGGCCAAGACCAGCCCGCCTACTTAACGTAACGGTCTTCCCGATGACCGCCCACAGGAGATTATGTTTCGCGAGATGCGCGGCTCCGGCGTGCACGGCCGCGGCGGGGTGACTAATCTAGTATGTGATTTTTGAACCCACCTTGAACCCACGCGCTATTCTGGAGAATGAGACGTATTTCGGCTCTTGGCTTTCTATTGCGATATCAGAAACTTAATGGTCGGAGCGAGAGGATTTGAACCTCCGACCCCTAGTCTCCCAGACTAGTGCGCTAACCGGGCTGCGCCACGCTCCGATGCCGTTCCCTTAGCGTTCATCTCCCGCCAGCGCAAGGAGCTGGTCGGGCCGAAACCGCGCCGGCCAATCG